>PPYE01720515.1_pt1 | contig 79206 bp, 71 predicted proteins | sample 1559881 | NCBI WGS metagenome assembly PPYE01 (sample SAMN08240022, study PRJNA423297) | Human gut metagenome, whole genome shotgun sequencing project. | reverse complement strand
TTCAATCAAATTTGAAGTGGAAAAGTCAAGTCAATTAACCATTTGGGGATAATATGTTATCCCGAACTCACGTTATTAGATTAACATGTATGTACGAATCGGATAAATGTGTACCTTTGCACCCCAAATTAGTATGAATATGCAAGAAAGCAAATCCATTATTGAGGTGAACGGTGTGTCTAAATTCTTCGGAGAGAAGACTGCCCTGGATCATGTGACCCTGAATGTAAAAAAAGGTGAGTTCGTCACCATCCTGGGTCCTTCGGGTTGTGGTAAGACTACTTTGTTACGCCTTATTGCCGGCTTCCAGACTGCTTCGGAAGGCGAAATTAAAATATCGGGGAAGGAAATCACGCAGACTCCTCCGCACAAACGTCCGGTAAACACGGTGTTTCAGAAGTACGCTTTGTTTCCGCATCTGAATGTATATGATAATATTGCTTTCGGGCTGAAGCTGAAAAAGATGCCGAAGCAGACCATTGAGAAGAAGGTAAAGGCCGCTTTGAAGATGGTGGGGATGACGGACTATGAATACCGTGACGTAGATTCGCTGTCCGGCGGACAACAGCAACGTGTGGCTATCGCCCGTGCCATAGTCAACGAACCGGAAGTGCTGCTGCTCGACGAACCGTTGGCAGCTCTCGACCTGAAGATGCGCAAAGACATGCAGATGGAACTGAAGGAGATGCACAAATCATTAGGGATCACTTTTGTATATGTCACCCACGATCAGGAGGAAGCATTGACGCTGAGCGATACGATTGTCGTCATGAGCGAAGGACGAATCCAGCAGATCGGCACTCCCATTGATATTTACAATGAACCTACCAATTCGTTTGTGGCCGATTTTATCGGGGAAAGTAATATCCTGAACGGTGTGATGATACACGACAAACTGGTACGTTTCTGCAATACCAAGTTCGAATGTGTGGACGAAGGGTTCGGCGAAAACATGCCCGTAGACGTAGTGATCCGTCCGGAGGATCTTTATATATTTCCGGTTTCGGAAGCGGCACAACTGGCCGGCGTGGTGCAGTCGTCCGTCTTCAAGGGGGTACATTATGAAATGACCGTCCTTTGCAACGGCTATGAATTTCTGGTACAGGACTATCATCATTTTGAGGTCGGTGCCCTCGTTGGGCTGTTGGTGAAACCGTTTGATATTCATATAATGAAGAAAGAGCGCGTGTGCAATACCTTCGAAGGCAAGCTGATTGACGAAACCCATGTGGAGTTTCTGGGTTGTAACTTCGAGTGTGCTCCTGTTACCGGAATTGATGCCGGCAGCGAAGTGAAAGTGAAAGTCGGTTTCGACAAAGTGATTCTTCAGGATAACGAAGAAGACGGTACGCTGACCGGAGAGGTGAAGTTCATCCTTTATAAAGGCGACCACTATCATCTGACTGTGCTTTCGGATTGGGACGAGAATGTATTTGTAGATACGAACGACGTATGGGACGATGGAGACCGTGTAGGTATCACCATCCCCCCGGACGGTATCAGAGTAATTAAGAACTAATAAAATAAGAGTTAAGAGTGAAAAGATTATCGGTCTTTTTTTCATCACGTAAGAGTTGGACGCTCCCTTACATTATCTTTTCGGCGATCTTCGTCGTTATTCCGCTACTCCTTATTGTGGTCTATGCTTTCACCGATGACAGCGGACATCTGACATTGGAAAACTTTGCGAAGTTTTTTCAGCATCACGAGGCTATCAATACCTTTGTTTATTCCATCGGTATTGCCATCATTACCACTATCGTCTGTATCCTGCTGGGCTACCCGGCAGCCTGGATATTAAGCAACGCAAAGCTGAACCGCTCGAAAACGATGGTCGTATTGTTTATTCTTCCCATGTGGGTCAACATCTTGGTGCGTACGTTGGCAACAGTAGCCCTGTTCGACTTCTTCAGTGTCCCGTTGGGTGAGGGAGCTTTGATATTCGGTATGGTCTATAACTTTATACCTTTCATGATTTACCCTATCTACAACACCCTGCAAAAGATGGATCACAGTTACATCGAGGCTGCGCAGGACTTGGGTGCCAATCCCGTCCAGGTGTTTTTCAAGGCGGTGCTTCCGCTTTCCATGCCGGGAGTGATGAGTGGTATCATGATGGTTTTTATGCCCACTATCTCAACTTTTGCCATTGCAGAGTTGTTGACGATGAACAACATCAAACTGTTTGGTACCACTATCCAGGAGAATATCAATAATAGTATGTGGAATTATGGAGCGGCCCTGTCACTGATCATGTTGTTGCTGATTGCGGCGACTTCTCTGTTCAGCACCGACGACAAAGATAATACGAACGAAGGAGGTGGGCTATGGTAAAGAAGATTTTTGCCCAGACCTATTTGTGGATACTCCTTTTGCTGCTCTATTCGCCTATCGTGATTATTATGATCTACTCTTTCACCGAAGCAAAGGTGTTGGGCAACTGGACCGGATTCTCCACGAAACTGTATTCGTCACTGTTTACTACCGGCACGCACCATTCGCTGATGAATGCGTTGATCAATACCGTGACCATTGCTTTGATAGCGGCTACGGCTTCCACTTTGTTGGGCAGCATCACGGCTATCGGCATCTTCAACCTGAAGGCACGTTCGCGGAAGGCCATCAGTTTTGTGAACAGTATCCCTATTCTGAATGGTGATATTATTACCGGTATTTCCCTGTTCCTGCTGTTTGTTTCGCTCGGCATATCTCAGGGATATACGACCGTGGTATTGGCGCACATCACATTCTGTACTCCATATGTGGTGCTCAGCGTGTTGCCCCGCCTCAAGCAGATGAATCCTAATATTTACGAAGCTGCCCTCGATCTGGGAGCAACCCCGATGCAGGCACTTCGCAAAGTGATTATCCCGGAGATCCGTCCGGGAATGATTAGCGGCTTCATGCTTGCGCTGACACTTTCTATCGATGATTTTGCGGTAACGGTATTTACGATCGGTAACGAAGGACTTGAGACACTTTCCACCTATATTTATGCCGATGCCCGCAAGGGAGGGCTTACTCCGGAGCTGCGTCCCCTTTCGACGATTATCTTCGTGGTGGTGCTGGCATTGCTGATTGTCATTAACCGGCGTGCGGGTAAGGAGAAAAAGTGATGTCCTTTTTGTTTTAAATCGAAAAAGAAGAGAATTTACGAGAATCAAGAAACTGTATAAAGTGCTAATGAACAAACTATTAATAACCCTTTCCCTGGCGATGTCACTTTTGTTTTCCGGTTGTTACAACTCCGGTGAACCTCGCGAGAAGGTATTGAAAATCTATAATTGGGCCGATTATATCGGTGATGGGGTGCTCGAAGACTTTCAGGCATATTATAAGGAGCAGACGGGTGAGGATATCCGCATCGTTTATCAAACCTTTGATATTAACGAAATCATGCTCACCAAGATTGAGAAGGGACACGAAGATTTCGATGTGGTATGTCCTTCGGAATACATCATCGAGCGGATGTTAAAGAAAAACCTGCTGTTGCCCATCGACACTGTTTTTCCCCATTCGCCCGATTACATGAATGACGTATCGCCTTATATCCGTGAACAGATTGATAAACTGAGTCAGCCGGGGCGGATCGCCAGTCATTATGCGGTATGCTATATGTGGGGAACCGCCGGGATATTGTATAATAAAGCTTTTGTGCCCGAAGCCGATGCCGAAAGCTGGAATTGTCTTTGGGACCGGAAATATGCCGGTAAGATACTGATGAAAGACAGTTACCGGGATGCATACGGAACTGCCATCATTTACGCCCATGCCCGTGAACTCGCCGATGGTAAGGTGACGGTCGAAGATCTGATGAACGACTATTCTCCCCGTGCGATGGAGATTGCCGAGAAATATCTCAAAGCAATGAAGCCCAATATAGCCGGTTGGGAGGCAGACTTCGGCAAAGAGATGATGACTAAAAATAAAGCATGGCTCAACATGACCTGGAGCGGAGATGCCAAGTGGGCCATCGAGGAAGCGGATGCGGTAGGAGTGGAGCTGGATTATGCCGTACCCCGTGAAGGAAGCAACATCTGGTATGACGGGTGGGTGATTCCTAAGTATGCCGGTAACCCGAAAGCTGCCAGCTACTTCATCAACTTCATGTGCCGCCCCGACATTGCCTTGCGGAATATGGAAGCGAGCGGTTACGTAAGTGCTGTGGCTTCGCCCGAGATCATGGAAGCGAAAGTGGACACAACTCTTACATATTATTCCGATCTGAGCTATTTCTTCGGACCGGGTGCCGACAGCCTGCAGATTGACAAGATTCAGTATCCGGATCGTGAAGTGGTGGAGCGTTGTGCCATGATTCGTGATTTTGGTGATAAGACGAAAGAAGTTCTTGAAATTTGGTCACGCATAAAGGGCGACAATCTCGGAGTGGGCATTACTATTCTGATTTTTGTGGTAGTGGGACTAATGAGTGGCTGGATGATTTATAAACGGGTACAGCGCTATAAACGTGAGAAGATGCAGAGACGCCGGAGCCGCAGACGGAGGAAGCAAAGATGAGATTAAAGTAACGTTGAAATCTGAATTTTGATAAAAAAATAAAAGAAAATGATGATTTTGTTTCTCAATCTATTGTAAATGTCTATATTTACCGCGTATTAAAGATTTCTGATAGGATGTGTTTTATTTCCAAGGTACTTGTAGAGTAATTTATCTCCTTATTAAGACTTCTCTAACATAACAAATTTTATTAATTGTATTAATTATTTTTTTTCAATGAACATTTTTATTGCAGGCATCAGCTATAATCTTAGCAACGCCGATTTAGGAGAATTATTCGAAGAGTTTGGAGAAGTTATTTCAGCCAAAATTGTCATGGACAGAGAGACTGGTCGTTCTAAAGGATTCGGTTTCGTAGAAATGCCGAATGACGAAGAGGGAAATGCTGCCATCGCAGCACTGAACGAAAAAGAAATAGACGGAAAAACACTTTCTGTATCAGTTGCACGTCCGAGAGAAGAAGGACCGCGTCGTAATAACAATTACGGTGGTGGTAGTCGTGGTGGCTACGGTAACAACCGTGGTGGCGGTTACGGTGGTGGTAATCGTGGCGGCGGCTATGGCGGCGGTCGTGACAGATATTAATCAAAAGAGATTACCAGTCTGTCCAAACAGACTTGAAGGAGAGATGTCCGGGATTTATCCCGGGCATCTTTTTTTATGTGGTGTCCGGCGGGTGTATAATTTTGTGTACTTTCGCCACAGAGTGTGCGGAGGGTACAATGAAAAATATTTCTTTCAGACGTACTTATAAACAAAGGATTAAAACTCTGTGCCTTCTGTAGCGTGCCCTATTTATATAGACAAACTCCGGAATGAATAAAAAAAACTACGGAATATTCGTAAGATATTCGTTTTTATTTTTATCTTTGTATTTATAGAAAAGGAGGGTATATGAAAAATTCCGGGAAATTACTTTTCTTGAGTTCAATTCTGGGGGGAGTATTTTTAGTCTCTTCTTGTTCGGCTGTTCCGAAGATAGAAGAGAAGGACTTATCGGAGCAATGGCCGGTTGTGGCTTCCCGTCAGTGGACCGGTCAGGATTCTGTTGTGGTATGTGATCTAAATGTACTGAAAGATACGATTGACTTACCGCTCAGCTTCTTTGTAGAGGACTTTCGGATCATCAAGTTGGATAACCGCGATGAAGCGATGGTAGGGGTAAGCAATCTATGTGTCTCCGAAAACTACATTCTCGTTTACGGTTCTGTTTATACACTTCATCCCTGCCGGTTGTTTGATAAAAAGGGAAAGTTCATTACCGATATAGGTGCTATAGGGCAGGGACCGGGAGAGTATCGTTCTATATATAAAGCCCGGATTGATGAAAAACATAATTGCATTTATCTGATCCCTTTTGCTAACAGTAATGTTATCTATGTTTACGACTTGAAAGGGAAACCGCTGCCATCCATTCCGCTGCATCGGCCTGTCTCCAAAGCCATGTTCCGGATCGATACGGACAAACGAGAGATTACAGTGGGGGCACTTCCTTTTACCGGATACCCTTTGGTTGCATGGACACAGGATTTTGAAGGAAATCTGTTGGACTCTGTTCCCACACCTAAGCATCTGTTTGTTGTTCCCGATTATAGTAATGATATCGCGTATGGGGCCAATACGGAAGCAGTCGATCTCTATATCTCGACCTTCTGGGAGTTACGCCCTGATACACTTTATCATTATATACGTTCGGAGAGCAGGCTGACGCCCCGCTTTACGCTCGATATCGGAAATCGGAAACGTTCGATGACGATGTATTACGAGTTACCCCGGGTTTATATCGGAAAGTTGGCGGTAGATAAGCAGGTAGGTGACGGACTGTGGGAATCTCAGGATACTTCGTACTTTGTAGTAGATAAGAAATCGTTGCGCGGAACCTTTTTCCGTATAGTGAATGATTTTATGGGAGGTATGCCGGACCGGCTATGGACACCCTGGGCTTTTTACGACAGGCAGTATATACGGCTCGTGGAGCCTGGATCGCTGAAAGCAGAGATCGAAGCCTATCTGAGCGGTATGGCCGGGGAGAGTGCGAATGCCTTGCGGGAGTTTGGTCAGTCGATAGGAGAAGAAGATAATAGTTATGTAATATACGCTAAGCAGAAAGGAGCTCAATAATGAAAAAAGTATTTGGAATCTTGTTGTCGGTTCTGTTGGCCTGCACTTCGTGTGGAGATGGCAGCAGTAAAAGTGAACCTTCGTTTAAAGTATACGATAAATACTCTAAAGAGAAGAAGGTCGAAAAGAAGAATGATATCGGAAAGGCAACCTATATTTTCTGGATAAACAAAGCGGAAGCCAAGAAATTGCGCGGGTTGACTTTTAATATTAAATGTAAAGTCACGATCAACGAAGACGGTAGTATAAAGATTCTGGGATATGAAAAAGAACAACCCTACACGGTGACCAAAAGCCTGAAGAAATACCTCAAAACCTTCCGTGTAGACGAGAAAGCTTTGAAAGAAGGAACGGTTAAAACGGGAGATCAGGTGGTTTTTTTGCGTTATGTTGTGCTGAAATAAAAGGCAGTGTTTTTAATGCGAGGATGTGCTGAAATTCACCAAAGGAGATACAGAGTAACACACATTGAATTTTAAGTCATTGATTATCACTATTGATAATCTGTGGCGAAAAGAACTTTTGAGGCAACCCTCTGTACCTTCTGTGGTGAATCCGGTTGCCGAATGGCCTTAATAAAAAATCCTCCCCGGCAGGACCGGAGAGGATTTTATCGTTTTAATCCTATTTACTAATGATAGATACTGCCGATTATTATTCAGCAGCAGCTTCAGTTGCAGCTTCTTCTGCCGGAGCAGCTTCTTCTGCGGGAGCTTCAGCAGCAGCCTTAGCAGCTTCTTCAGCAGCTTTCTTTTCAGCCAATGCTTTTGCTTTTGCTTCGTTTACTTTCTTTTCAGCTTCCAGACGTGCTTTTTCGTCAGCCTTTTTAGCTTCATCTTCTTTAGCTTTCAAAGCAGCCAGACCAGACTGTTTGTTGTTCTTCCAAGCTTCGAATTTAGCTTCAGCTTCAGCTTCACCGAAAGCACCTTTAGCTACACCGCCAAGGAGGTGTTTCTTCATGTAAACGCCTTCACGAGAAAGGATGTTGCGAACTGTGTCTGAAGGTTGTGCACCTACCAGTACCCAGTGCAAAGCACGTTCGAAATTCAAATCTACTGTAGCAGGATTGGTGTTAGGGTTGTAAGTACCAATCTTCTCTGTAAATTTACCATCACGTGGTGCTCTGCTGTCTGCAATAACGATAGAGTAGAAAGCGTAGCTTTTACGTCCATGTCTTTGCAATCTAATTCTTGTTGCCATTTTAAATAAATGTTTTTAATGAATGATTTGAATTAATGCTATTAACTCGTAATAGCGGGTGCAAAGATAGGGGTTTTGTTTTGATTGACAAAGACTTCCTGTTCTTTTTTATAATAATAACCCCATTCTGAGCTTTTCGTTTGCCGCACTCTATCCCCATTATTTGCCCGCTTTGCGCTGCCAATGCCCCGAACTGACCCGTAACGACGAACTGCTTTGTATGCTGATTTTGCTGAATCAGAGCACTGACGAGATAGCCCTTGCTTTAGGCATTTCGCGTGCCAGTGTCAATTCCGGACGAAGCCGTATCCGCAAGAAGTTAGGATTGGGCAAAGATGAATCGCTCGAGGCCTATTTACAGAATATCCGGAAGTAGGCCGTCCGCTATTCAGGAATACCTCCTCGGATAACGGAATAGAATGGCCAGCAGCGCACAGATACCCATTGTAAACGGATAATACAGGTTTCCGATGATACTGAGCGGAGAGATCTGTGCCAGTCCGGCAGCAATCAGCATTTGTGCTCCGTAAGGGATGATCCCCTGTACGAGGCACGAGAAAGTATCGAGGATACTCGCTGTCTTTCTTCGGTCCAGATGAAACTTCTTCGCGATATCTTTAGCAATCGGTCCGGTAGTGATGATAGCGATCGTATTGTTAGCCGTGCAGAGGTTGGCAATGCTCACCAGTGCGGCAATGCTGAGTTCCGCTCCCCGTTTTCCGTTTACATGCCGGGTCAGTTTGTTAATAATGAAATCTATTCCTCCGTTGTAGCGGATGGTTTCAAGCATTCCACCCGCCAGCAGAGTGATGATGATCAGTTCACCCATTCCGGTAATGCCCGTTCCCATAGCTCCGAACCAATCGAAGAATCCGAGGCTGCCTGTAGTGATACCGATTACACCACTGGTGAAGATACCTATTATCAAGACCAACATTACGTTCATTCCGGCTATGGCCGTTCCCAATACGATAAGGTAAGGAATCACTTTCACCCATTCGATCTCCTGTACCTGTGGCGGAGCAGCTACCGAAAGTCCCTGAAAGATATAGATACCCAGTACCACCAGTGCGGCAGGCACTACGATCATGGAGTTTACCCGGAACTTATCACGCATCACGCATTCCTGTGTCTTGGTCGAGGCAATGGTTGTGTCGGAGATGAACGAAAGATTATCTCCGAAGAATGATCCGCCCACTACCACCGCTACCATAAACGGCAGGTCTATGCCGGTTTTTTCCGCCAGTCCGATGGCAACGGGAGTCAGTGCCACGATGGTTCCCACGCTGGTACCGATAGATAAGGAGATAAAGCAAGAAGCCAGAAAAATGCCTGCCAATAAAAGGTTATCCGGCAGAATATGGAGTGTGAGGTTTACAGTGGCATCGATGGCTCCCATTTGCTTGGCACTCTGCGCAAAGGCTCCTGCCAGAATGAATATCCACACCATCAGCATGATATTTTTATTGGAAGCTCCTACCGAGAACTGATAGACGCGTTGTTCCAGATTCAGTCCCCGTGTGATGGCGATGGCATAGCACGACGAGATGAGGAAGGCCACCGTTATAGGAACTTTGTAGAAATCGTTCACCAGGATGGAGGTGACCAGATAGAGGCACAAGAACACGAATAAAGGGCTGAGTGCCCACCAGCCTGAAGTGCTTTTATGTATCTTTTCTTCGTTTATCATTGAATGATTCTTAAAATTTTGAGGTGCAAAGATAGTGAATGATAGGGAGAAAAACGGTAATTTTGCACCGACAATATAAAGATTAACGCTAACCGCTTCATGCATTTAAAAATTTCCGGAGAAGAACGCTGTGAGGCGGGAAGCTTTGGTGCGAGTTAGCAACAGGGGCGGTGCGAAGTGATTCGTGCCGCTTTTTCATGAATATGGGTGCTGTTCCTGAAAAAAAATGTCTTTTTGTTTTGCGGGAATAAAAAGAACTATTACTTTTGCCGCCGATAAACAGAGTATTCACCCTTTAAATAATCAGAAAGGGTTTTAATTATGTCAGAGAAATAATATCTTCAAAATTGGAACTGAGTTGACCCGTCGGGAGGATGGGGCTTTGCAACTTTGTTTTTTTATACGCATCGCAATTCTGCTGCTGGCGATGCAGGTTGATTAGTTCCACAATCACGTTTAATTTATTTATTATTCACTTCAATGCTGTGAACAGGATGTGTTATATCCTTTTCTAAAGTATTGGTATCCCGCATATTGCCTGTTGCCTGCCCATGGCAGGTAGCCGGTATTGTATGCGAAAGAAAAACAGTATGGGAATACGTTTGAAAGATTTAAGCAAACTGGGATATAGAGACAACGTGGCCCGTAGTCTGGCCGTTGCCCTCGTCAACAAGTATTGTAAACACGAGACAAAAGAGCGGATATTAGCTATTCTGGGCGATGTACTCGGAAATCCCGAAATATATAAAAACAACGAAGTATGGAGTAAACTGGCCGAACAACTTTCTCCTACTTTAGTCGAAAAAAGTTTTACGTCGTATGATTTACTCGACGAGCCTTTGGCTTATAAAACATACGGAAGCAAGCATATTGAAACATTGGCCAAACAACAGATGAATCTGGCTATGCGCCTTCCGGTCACTCTTGCCGGAGCGTTGATGCCCGATGCACATGCCGGTTACGGATTACCCATAGGAGGAGTATTGGCTACGGATAATGCAGTCATTCCGTATGCGGTGGGAGTTGATATAGGTTGCCGGATGAGTCTTACCCTGTTTGATGCCGGGGAAGACTTTCTAAGGCGTTATTCGCATCAGATGAAAGAAGCGCTGAAAGAATTCACTCATTTCGGCATGGATGGCGGGTTGCCTTTTGTACAGGAACACGAGGTACTTGACCGGGAAGAGTTCCGAATGACTGAATTGCTGAGAGGGCTGCATGGCAAAGCGGTGCGACAACTGGGAAGTTCCGGTGGTGGAAATCATTTTGTGGAGTTTGGCAGGATCAGCTTGCAGGCGGACAATGTCTTAGGAGTTCCGGAGGGTAGTTATGCGGCTTTGCTTTCCCATTCCGGTTCACGGGGGCTGGGTGCTGCCATTGCCAAACATTACAGTCTGCTGGCCCGTGACATCTGTCGCTTGCCCCGTGAGGCTCAGCACTTTGCCTGGTTGGGATTGGATACGGAAGAGGGGCAGGAATACTGGCTTAGTATGAATCTGGCAGGCGATTATGCCCGTGCCTGCCATGAACGGATTCATCTGAATCTGGCCAAAGCTCTGGGACTGAAACCTCTGGCCAATGTGAACAACCATCATAACTTTGCATGGAAGGAGGAACTTGCTTCCGGACAAACTGCCATTGTACACCGTAAAGGAGCAACTCCGGCTCAGAAGGGCCTTCCGGGACTGATTCCCGGAAGTATGGCCACCCCCGGTTATCTGGTATGTGGAAAAGGAGTGGGTGAAGCCCTTTGTTCCGCTTCTCATGGAGCAGGACGTGCCATGTCCCGCCAAAAGGCGAAAGACAGTTTTACTCAGTCAGCACTGAAGAAGTATCTTTCGCAGGCCGGCGTGACACTGATTGGCGGTAGTGTCGAAGAAATGCCGTTGGCTTACAAAGACATTGACCGGGTGATGCAAACTCAGGAGGCATTGGTGGAAATTCAGGGTACCTTTATGCCCTGTATCGTACGAATGAATAAAGAGTAGAATGATGGAAAAGAAGTATTTACAAATCACTTCGGGACGTGGTCCCGTGGAGTGTTGCCGTGTAGTGGCATTAGTGCTTGAGAGAATATTAAAACAAGCCCAGACCCGGAAACTGAAAGTGGAAATAGTGGAAAAAGAAGCCGGTCCTGCCAACCGTACATTGTTGTCGGCAGTCATTGCACTTGAAGGTGCAGGTTGCGATACACTGGTGGAAGAGTGGGAGGGAACCGTGTTGTGGATTGCCCGTAGCCCGTACCGGATTCATCACAGACGCAAAAATTGGTTTGTCGGTGTGCAGACCTTCTTGCTGTCCGAAAGCCGTGAGGCAACCGAAAATGAAATCCGTTATGAAACTTTGCGGGCTTCCGGACCCGGCGGACAGCATGTCAATAAGACGGAATCTGCTGTAAGAGCTGTCCATATTCCCAGCGGAATCAGTGTAGTGGCATCCGACCAACGTTCACAATGGCAGAATAAGAAACTGGCCACCGAACGATTGCTGGTCAAGCTGACTGCTTGGAATGTAGAGCAGGCAATGATTCAGGCACAGGCTAACTGGAGTAACCACAACAGCCTTCAAAGGGGAAACCCGGTGAAGGTCATTCAAGAAGAACTCCGGTTTTGAGTATTAACGATTAAAAGAAAAAGCTATGTTATCAGAAAAATATGGTCGTACCTACCACTATCCGTTCTCTCCCGGGACGACGAGTGACGACCGAATCAACCATACCTATTGGGAGGATATCCGGGAGATAAACACGCTGGTCCATACCGAGAAACTGGATGGGGAGAACAATTGTTTAAGCAGATACGGGGTTTTTGCCCGTTCGCATGCTGCTCCTACCACTTCACCATGGACGAGCCAGTTGCGTCAGCGTTGGGAGTTGTTGAAGAATGACCTGGGAGATATTGAACTCTTCGGCGAGAATCTGTATGCTGTTCATTCCATCGAGTACAAGCGGCTGGAAACCCATTTTTATGTGTTCGCAGCCCGCTGTCTCGACAAATGGCTGTCGTGGGAAGAGGTGAAGTTTTATGCTGCTTTGTTCGATTTGCCTACTGTACCCGAATTGTGTACGGAGCAGGTAAACGGACTAACAGCCGAAACCCTGAAACAGCATGTCATCTGCCTGGCCGGGGAATCAAGTGTCTTCGGATCGCGCGATGCGCTGACAGGGATGGACTGTACCCGTGAAGGGGTAGTAACCCGCAATGCCGACGAGTATCTTACCGCAGACTTTGCCCGTAATGTGTTTAAGTATGTCCGTCAGGGGCATGTGCAGACAGACGAGCATTGGACACGGCATTGGAAGCGTGCCCGCCTGGTGTGGGAGTCGAAACAAGAGAAAGGAGGTAACGAATGATTTGGAGATTGACAGAACGGAAAGATTGGGATTCACTGGTACAGCAGTTCAGCTGGGTGCGGGATATGGATCTGGTTCCCCAGCACGCTTTGCATCATGCCGAGGGAAGTGTAGCCGTACATACCCGCATGGTACTCGAGGCATTGCAGCAACAGCCTTCCTATCTGAGGCTTGCGGAGCAGGACCGGGAGATCCTTTGGGCAGCCGCTTTGCTTCACGATGTAGAAAAGCGTTCGACTTCGGTCGATGAAGGCAATGGGCAGATCACCTCCAAAAATCATGCGAAGCGGGGGGAAGCTACTGTACGCACCCTCCTTTACAGGGATATTTCTACGCCTTTCGGTATTCGCGAGCATATTGCCTCTCTGGTACGCCATCATGGTTTGCCTATCTGGCTGATGGAACGGGAAGATCCCTTGAAACGTGCTTGTGAAGCTTCGCTGAGGCTGGACACTTCGTTACTGAAACAGTTGGCTGTGGCCGATATTTGCGGGCGTATCTGCACGGACAGGGAAATACTGCTGGAAGCTACCGAACTCTTTGAAATGTTTTGCCGTGAACAACAATGCTGGGGGAAAGCCCGGACATTTGCCGGTGATACGGCCCGCTTCCATTATTTTCATACGAATCAGGCTTATATCGATTATGTCCCCCACGATGATTTCAGATGTGAGGTTACTTTGCTTGCAGGCCTGCCCGGTATGGGTAAAGACTATTATATAGAGTCTCGATGTGCCGATATGCCGGTTGTCAGTCTGGATGCTATCCGACGTGAACATAAACTCAGCCCCACGGATAAAGCGGCTAACGGCTGGGTGGCACAAACGGCCAAAGAGCAGGCACGGGGCTACCTCCGGAAGGGACAGGACTTTATTTGGAATGCCACCAACGTGACCCGCCAAAGACGTGCCCAGTTGGTCGATTTGTTCATCACCTATGGGGCACGGGTGAAAATAGTCTATATAGAGAAACCTTACTCCGTCTGGCGGCGGCAAAACGGCATACGCGAATATAAAGTGCCGGAGCCGGTTCTGGATGTAATGTTGGATAAACTGGAGGTTCCCCGGTTGACAGAAGCGCACGAAGTGGTTTATGCCGTGCAGGAACAATAGGGCTACACCCAACCGGGGGGAGGGTGTAGCCTTAGGTACCTTGGGGTGTAGCTATCCGGACCGGATGGCTACACCCTGTTTATTTTCCGGCGGTGTCTGTATTTTGTTTGTAATATTGTAACGGCGTTTTTCCGGTAAAACGTTTTTTCGTCAGTCCTGCATCATACTGAATATTAGAAGTTTACACAAAACTACTCTATCGGGTAGTAGATAGGTTTGTCTAAATGCCGAACTTTGCAGCAGAAAAAAAACAACAATAAGCATAAATATGAAAAGAATTTTGATTAGCATTGTCTGCTCTATCGCTTCATGGAATGTCCTATATTCCCAAAATGTAACTGGAAAAATATTGGATCAGGAAAAACAAGCAATCATCTACGCTAATGTATTATTACAAACAACTGATTCCACTTTTATTACAGGTATAGCGTGCAATGAAAAGGGAGAATTTAAGATTCAGAAAGTATCTGCAGGTGATTATAGGTTGGTTATTTCCAGTGTTGGATACCGGACGATGTATGTTGATTTGCAAGGTTTTGAACGTTCGGTAAATCTTGGAACACTGGTTTTGAAGGACATTCCCCAACAATTGGGAGAAGTGACCGTGACCGCAAGTAATATGATAAGTACCGCAGACAAAAAAATGATATTTCCAAATCAGAAGCAGATCAAGGCTTCGGCTAATGGTATGGATCTGTTGCGTAATTTGATGCTTCCACGTCTCAACATAAACCCAATAGACAATAGTGTCGGCACAACCGATGGTGGTTCTGTACAGCTTTGTATTAACGGACGGAAGGTCAGTAAGGAAGAAATAATGGCATTACAACCGTCGGACATCAGCAAGGTAGAAATGCTTGAGGACCCGGGACTTCGTTATGGCAATGCTCTGTGGCAGTGAATTACGTGGTGAAGCATTATGATATAGGCGGTTCGTTTGGCTATAATGGTGTTCAAAGTGTTAAGAGTTGGTATGGACAGCATAATGTCAATGGGAAATTAAGTTTTGGTAAATCGGAAATAAGTATACGATATGGGAATTTCCTGCAATATAGTGATGAATTATGGTATAACAGAAGTGAGAATTTTAATTTTGCGGATGGTCGCCAATATCATCGCAAGCAGTGTACCCAAACAGATGGACAGAAGCAACTATTTCAGACAGGAGCTTTATCATACAATCTTCAAGACGGTAACAAATATATGCTGAATATTAGCGCGAGGCTTTCACATAATCTGAACCCAGGTATGCGTTATTATGGCAAACTTTATACTGAGGAATATCCTGATTTGGTGACAAACAGAAAAGAGGCTTCACATAACCGCAATCTCAGCCCTTCACTGGACTTCTATTTTCAACGTAATTTGAAGAGTAATCAATTCCTTGCTTTTAATGCAGTAGGCACTTATATCAATACCAACAATCATAATAGTTATGCCGAATATCTGAATGATGAAGCCATTGTGGATTATATTTCCGGGGTGGGAGGAAAGAAATATTCACTTATCACAGAGGGTATTTATGAAAAAGGATTTGTCAATGGCGGACAGCTTGGCATGGGGATCAAACATACTCAAAGCTACACGGACAATGAATATAGCGGAACATTGTATTACAAAACCAAGATGAAGCAGGCCAACACTTATGGTTATGCCCAATACCGTGGTAAGTGGAAGAATTTACGTTATGGAATGGGTTTAGGCCTTACCCGTTCGTGGTTCAGACAGAAAGGAGAGGAAGATTATGAAACTTGGGCACTCAATCCCCGTTTCAATCTAAACTATACGATAAACAGCGAATGGAGTACATCTTTAGAGGGAAATATATCTACCGCTAATCCCTCTTTGTCACAACTCAGTGCGGCAGATCAACTGACAGACTCTTTGAATATTAATCGTGGTAATCCGGATTTGAAGCCAGGTGACAATTATAATATCAAATTCCGTCTTAATTATAACAAGAGCAAATGGAATATAGGGCTTTTTTGTAATTATTATATGTACGATGAAGCTATTATGCCACACATTTATCGGGAGAAAGATAAGTTTATTCATAGTTATGCTAATCATCCTGATTTTCAGTGGTTAAGTAGTGGCATTGATGTTCGTTTGGGTATGCTTTGGAATATTTTGACTTTAAGTGGAGGTATTTACACCAAACAATATTGGAGTAACGGGATAGATTTCCGCCACTCTCACCATAGTATAGGCTGGCAGTTCGGAGCTACCTTTATGTATAGGAACTTTACAGGGATGTTTCTGTATAAAAATGATATGGATAATTTTTTTGGTGAAACGCTTAATCGGGGTGAAAAAGCGCAGTTGGTTCAGTTACAATATCGTTTGAAGAAAATGAATATAGGTTTGCGTATGTTCAATCCTTTTCAAAAAGACTATAAACGTAGGGATGCAAATTGGAACAAATATGCTAGTTATGATTATGAATATCACGTAGATGATATTGCTCGTATGGTATGTGTCACTTTTTCTTGGAATTTCAGTTTCGGACGGAATTACAAGGGTGGCAGCAAGCGTATGAATAACAGTGATACCGAAAATGGTATAATAGAATAAAATATGGAAAAATCTCTCTTAAAGTACATTACTTTATCATGGGCAGTAGTCGGAATCTTTAATAATGATTCCGACTCTCTGTTTCTCTTTTTACAACAAGAAGATGAGGCTTTGGAGGAAGTGGTAGGAAAATATGTTGTTGGCTATATGGCTTTTTGGCACATAGCTTTTATTGAGAAAAGCAGATGCAGGTATGTAATGATAAGGAAACAATCAAGAAAGGCATTATGAAAATTGAATGGTATGTATTGGAACATCTGCCTGTTATTCCATTACCAAAATTCTATATCGTTTTCTTAAATCAGTTTCATATTGGTTGCGATGCCGATGGCCTCAGTGATGTTTTCTGCATGTAGCTTCTCGAAGAGTTTTTTCTTGTGGAACTTCACCGTGTTGGCATCAATAAAGAGATATTCCCCTATTTCAACATTGGACAAACCTTTAACAGAGAGCTGGAGAATCTCTCTTTCTCTTTCGGAAAGGAGTGGTTCCTGTTGCTTTTTCCATCGCCGGCCTTCAAAAGAATAAACAAAGCGGTCTGCATTCGTTTTGTCGGAGATACGGACATTGCCTGCTGTCTTTTTTGGTGAGAGTGAAACAGTGCAAAATGTCAACCATATATTTCCGTTTTTGCTCAATAAAATAGGGGCCAGTTTGTGATGGATCAGATGTCCGTGTCCAGAAACTTGAATAGGAAAATCATATTCGATAACAAAGTTGAGCCGTTTTTCTATAGGCTGGTTATAATAGAATTTGAATCCGGCTTCATTGATTTCTATCAGCTTTTGAAGCTCGTTCGCGGGAACCACTTCAAAGTAGAAGTCATATCCTTTTTCCTTCACCTCTTCAGCCGAATAACCACAAAGGAACAACGGATTGGAAGAAACATACAGAAAGTTCTTTCGGTTATAGTCAATAATGTAGAGACTGTGGTTCGTGGTTCGTGCCATGGCATCTGCCATCGCAATGCAAACCTCGGTCTGTGCATAGTCGCTCTCGCTAATTTGTAAGTCGTTGTGTATCGGCGAGAAAAAAGGTTTCATTTCTTGCTGCATATAGTTATTGTAAAATCATTTGGCAAAAGTAGTATATTTCATTCGAATAAAATCTGAATGAACAAATTGATTTTAGTTTTAATCCACTTATTCTTTGTTCATTCGTTGCATTTGCTCTATTTTTTGAGTACGCAATTTAATACGAGAATTGTGCTCCTTGAACAGTTTTCCAATAGCATTTATTCTTCTTTCTTGTGCCAAATCATCAGCTCAGCCCTGTCTATGATTAACGATAATGCCCTAAGGTACGGGACACAAATCTTCAGCGATTTGTGAAAGATTATGAAATTTAAGTCATATATATCCGTACGCTACTCGCGGCATTGCGGCAACAGGTTTTCTATCTGATGTTTTCGGAGCAAAAACGGGAGATATTTAAGGTAGCCACTTTACTTCACGATGTAGAAAATGACCTATGGGGCACATGTGAAAATAGTCTATATAGAGCAACCTTACTTTGTCTGGCAGCGGTAAAACGATAAAGCTCCGGAGTCGGTTCTGGATGTGATGTTGGATAAACTGGAGGTTCTCCGGTTGACAGAAGCGCACGAAGTGGTTTATGCCGTGCAGGAACAATAGGGCTACACCCTATTTATTTTCCGGCGGTGTCTGTATTTTGTTTGTAATATTGTAACGGCGTTTTTCCGGTAAAGCGTTTGAAACTCTTGATGAAATGATTTAGGTCACAATACCCATTATCGACAGCAATACCGGTTAAGTCATTCTCCCCGTTAGCCAGTAGTTCGCTGTAGGCATGAACAAAACGTTGGATGCAGGCATAACTTTTGGGTGTCATCCCTGTATGGATGATGAAGTGGCGTTCAAGCCATTTGCTGTTCACCTTCAATTCGTTGGCAATCTCCGTAACTGAAATGTTGCCTTTCCGGATACGTATCGACCGGACAGCTTCCTTCAACAATCCACAGGCAGGTATAGATGCTTTGGGGAGGGTCCTGAAGAAATGTTCGATGGCATGCACCTTGGCCTCGGCAGTGGCGTTCCGGTTTACGCTTGTCAGCAAAGCCTGCCCCTCTCCGGTTTCTCCCCAAGATGATATGCTGCCGAAACTCTGCCGGGATACTTTCGGGGAGAAATTACCTGGGGCATCTTCCCGAAAACGGATCACCAGCAACCATTCTACTTCCGCAGACAACCTCAAATACGTATTGGCGGTGAATGAAGCACTGAACCATCCCGATTCGATTTGCAACCCCTGCTGTCCTATCTTCACAATTCCCCGCGGATCGGACATGAATGCCATCATCAGAGTTCCGTCATTGCAGGTCAGCTTATCGGAGGGTTCCGGTATGCAAGGCAACACATAGAAACTTTCGATGTAAGTGTTTACATCGGAGGCAGGCTCGATCCTTCTGATTTCTGTATAAGGAATACCGGCTTGCTGACGAATGATATGTTGGAGCAGACAGATGGGCATATCCGCACAAAAGTACATAATAAACTCGACTACAGGGCAGAAGTGTCGAAAAAATACGATGCCATGCCATTGTGCTGCTTTACCTTTGATGGAAAAAAACGAACGATTATGAAATTACCAATTCTTGTTTACGGACAGCCTGTACTCAGAAAGACGTGTGAGAAGGTCGATATGTCCGCTCCGGAGCTGGACAGGCTGATAACAGACATGTGGGAAATCCTCCGTGATGCCGATGGATGCGGATTGGCTGCTTCCCAGGTAGGCAGCTCCCTACAGTTGTTCATTGTCAACAGCCGCGACACCTTTCTATATATGGATAAACAGGAACGGGCACAGTATTTCGAAGGAGATACAGGCATACAAGAGACCTTTATCAACGCAGAGATTCTTGCTCGTGATGATGAACGTATGCATTCTGAAGAAGAGGGATGCCTTAGTCTGCCCGGAATGTCGGAGCGAGTAAAGCGTCCCTGGAGCATTACCGTGCACTATTTCGACCGGGAGAGGAAGGAACATACCCGTACGTTCAGAGGGTACACGGCCAGGGTGATTCAGCATGAATATGATCATACGCTGGGCAAACTGTATATTGACCGTCTTGATTCCTTGCGACGAAACCTGATTGCAAACAAACTGAAAAAGTTTGCGGCCGGAACGAGAAGGGGCAAATAAACACCGATACTGTTGAGGATTTATCATTATGTGTTTATCTTTGTGCCCGGTGAATTGATAACTAACGGTAAGGAGGGATTGCATCATGATAAAGATACTGGTTGTGGAAGATGAACAGCGTGTGGCGGAGCTGCTGAAGCGCGGTCTCGAAGAGTCCGGCTATCAGGTGGAACTTGCCTACGACGGAGTTTGGGGGTTGCGCCTGTTCCGTGCCGGAGAGTTTCAGATGGTCATTTCCGATGTAATCTTGCCGAAGATGAGTGGTTTCGAACTCTGTAAAGAGATACGGAACATCAATAACCGGGTTCCGGTGCTGATGCTGACAGCGTTGGGCACAACGGATGATAAGCTCGACGGTTTCGATGCCGGGGCTGACGACTATATGGTGAAACCTTTCGATTTCCGCGAACTCGATGCCCGTATCAAGGTATTGCTGAAACGACGACTTCCCGGTATACCCGAAACACAACTTACGGAACTCGTCTATGCGGACTTGCGCATCGACCGGCAGACAAAAACCGTCTATCGGCAGGAGAGGGAGATCAAACTCTCCCCCAAAGAGTATAACCTGTTGCTTTATATGGCCGAGAACCCCGAACGGTTACTTACCCGTGTTGAAATAGCCGACAAGGTGTGGAATACCCATTTCGATACGGGCACCAACTTTATCGATGTGTACATCAACTATCTCCGCAAAAAGATAGACCGGGACTATGATGTGAAACTGATCCATACCAAACCCGGTATGGGCTTTATATTCAGACAGGAGTTATGAAGATAGGTACCCGGCTCACTCTCCGCTATACCGGTTTCACGGCAGCCGTTTTTCTGTTGCTGGTAGCTGCTATCTATCTGTTTTCGGAGCGGAACCGGAGCAATGAATTCTTCCGTGACCTGAAAAAGGAAGGCATCACCAAGGCCAACCTTTTCCTCGACAACCGGGTGGATGCCAAGACCATGCAGTCCATTTACCTCAACAACCGCGAATTTATCAATGAAGTGGAGGTAGCCATCTACGATACTACTTTCCATTTGCTTTATCATGATGCCAAGCAGATCGACCTGGTGAAAGAGACCCCTGAGATGATCGACCGAATTTTGCAGAATAAATCTATCGAGTTTTATCAGGACGGCTATCAGGTCATCGGGCTCCTTTACACGTTCCATGGTACACCTTACGTCATCACAGCGGCTGCTTTCGATGGTTACGGATATGCCAAGCAACACTCTTTGCAGACCATGCTGATTGTTCTTTTCTTTTTAGGTATCGCTCTTTTGGCGGGAGTCGGTTACCTGCTTTCGCGGAGTGCCCTGGCTCCTGTGTCCGATATTCTCGGGGAGGTGGAAGCTATTTCTGCTTCCCGTCTCGACCTGCGTGTGCCGGTGAAGGACGAAAAAGATGAATTGGGCGAACTTGCCACCACCTTCAACCGGATGCTGGAAAGGCTGGAACAGTCTTTCGATTCTCAGAAAATGTTCGTCAGCAATGTGTCCCATGAACTGCGTACTCCCATGGCTGCCCTGATTGCCGAACTTGAACTGGCTCTGCTGAAAGAGCGTTCTTCCGAAGAATATCGCCGTGCCATCGGTAATGCGCTCGACGATTCGCGTAAGTTGGTGAAACTTTCCGAAGGGTTGCTCAATCTGGCCAAGGCCGATTATCTGCCCGAGCAGATCAAATTGGAAGAGATCCGTCTGGACGAGCTTCTGCTCGATGCCCGTGAGATGGTGATGAAAGCCAACCCCGACTATACCATCGAATTGATATTCGGCGAAGAAGCCGATGACGACTCCGTCCTTACGGTGTTGGGCAACGGCTACCTGTTGAAAACAGCTTTTGTCAATCTGATGGAGAACAATTGCAAGTTCTCCGCCAATCACACTTCTTTCGTTCAGATCAGCTTTTGGGAGCAAAAGTCTGTTATCCGCTTTTCGGACACGGGTATCGGTATGAATGCCGATGACATGCAACACCTGTTTTCTCCTTTCTATCGGGGAAGCAATAAAGATTATGCCCGTGGAAACGGCATCGGGATGATGCTGACTCAAAAGATCATACATACCCATAAGGGTGAAATCACCGTCAATAGCCAGCCGGGTGAAGGTACGGTCTATACGGTGGAAATTCCTCATATCTGAAGAAACTCTAATAAAACTCTAATAGTACTCTAATCGTTCTCTAACGCCCCTTTTGCGGGGAGCTCCCTACCTTTGTACTGTAAAGGCAAATGAATGAATGGGATTCTTCCAATAGGGAGCGGCCCCGTATCTCTAAAAAAAATGTACTATGATGATTTTTAGAAAGAAACAAACAGACAAGACTGTGCAGTTCAATACCGAGAAGGTATTTCTGGCAGCAACCCAACCGCTGAAGTTGGTGTATGGCTATTTTTGTACTACCCCCCACGGACTCTCGGAGGAGGATGCGGAAGAGCGGCTTAAAAGCTGCGGTGAGAATAAAATCGTGCAAGAGACGCACCCCAATCCGCTTCTGATGTTTTGCAAAACCTTTATCAACCCCTTTATCGGTGTACTGATGGCACTTGTGCTTGTGTCGTTGGTGCTCGACGTCTGGATGGCCCGGCCCGAAGAGCGGGAGTGGACCAGTATCCTTGTCATCGGAAGTATGGTGATGCTGAGTGTCGTGTTGCGCTTCTCGCAGGAGTGGCGCTCCGGCAAGGCTTCGGATGCTTTGCAAAAGATGGTGAAAAATACCGCATCCGTCATTCGTAGCGGTGCCCCGGAGTCGTACGAGATCAACATTACAGATTTGGTGCCGGGAGACATCATCTGTCTGGCTGCCGGAGATATGATTCCGGCCGATGTCCGCGTCATCGAGTCGAAAGACCTGTTCGTCAGCCAGTCCTCGTTGACCGGAGAATCCGATGCCATAGAGAAGTGTGCCGTATTGGCGGAGGATCGTCACCGTTCCGGTAGTGTGGTCGAGCTTGATGACATTTGCTTCATGGGCTCCAATGTAGTGAGCGGTTCGGCACGTGCCATTGTTTTCGGTACAGGGCGAGATACCTATCTGGGCACCATCGCCCGGAGTATCGTCGGCGTACGTGCGCAGACGGCATTCGATAAAGGAATCAGCAATGTCAGTCTTTTGCTGATCCGTTTCATGCTGGTGATGGTGCCTCTGGTGTTTCTCATCAACGGAGTGACGAAAGGCGACTGGTTCGAAGCCTTTATTTTTGCCATTTCCGTAGCCGTGGGACTGACTCCTGAGATGCTTCCGATGATTGTCACCGCTAACCTGAGCAAAGGAGCTGTCTCTATGGCTAAGAAAAAGACCATTGTCAAGAACCTCAACGCCATCCAGAATTTCGGGGCGATGGACATTCTTTGCACCGATAAGACCGGGACACTGACCCGCGACCACATTGTGCTGGAAAAGTTTATCAATGCTGACGGGAGCGAGGATCACGAGTGCCGCGTACTCCGTCATGCCTATTTCAACAGTTATTTCCAGACGGGGCTGAAGAATCTGATGGATCGTGCCATCCTTTCACATGTTCGTGAGTTACAGTTGGATTATCTCAGGGATGCTTATACCAAGGTAGACGAAATCCCATTCGACTTTACCCGCCGACGTATGTCCGTGGTGGTGGAAGACGAACAGAGGAAGCGTCAGATCATCACCAAGGGAGCGGTAGAGGAGATGCTTGCAATCTGCACTCATGCAGAGTTCGGCAAAACCGTTCACGAGTTGACCGATGAGCTGCGGCGAAAAGCCTTTGTCATCAGTGAGCAGATGAACAAAGAAGGTATGCGTGTGCTGGCGGTGGCACAGAAGAGTTGGGTAGAAAAAGAACATGATTTTTCTGTCGAAGACGAATCCGGAATGGTGCTGATCGGTTATCTCGCTTTTCTCGACCCTCCCAAACCTTCGGCAGCCAATGCCATCCGGCAGCTCCATAGCCATGGAGTCGATGTGAAAGTGCTGTCCGGTGATAACGAAGCGGTTGTACGTACCATCTGCCGTCAGGTGGGAGTCGATACGGCCTGTACGCTGAACGGTACGGAGATAGAGCGGCTGACGGATGAAGAACTGAAGTTGAGAATACGGCAGACTACCGTGTTTGCGAAGCTGGCTCCCATGCAGAAGACCCGTATCATCACCTTGCTGCAGGAATTGGGACATACGGTGGGCTTCCTGGGTGATGGCATCAATGACGCTTCCGCCCTGCGCCAGTCCGATGTGGGTATATCTGTGGATACGGCTGTGGACATCGCCAAGGAGAGTGCCGACATCATTCTGCTGGAGAAGGATCTGATGGTACTTGAAGATGGAGTGATAGAGGGACGCAGAACGTTTGGCAACATTATGAAGTACATAAAGATGACTGCCAGTTCTAACTTTGGCAATATGTTCAGCGTGCTGGCTGCCAGTGCCTTTCTGCCTTTCCTGCCTATGCTGCCTGTCCATCTGCTTGTTCAGAATCTGCTGTACGATACGTCGCAGTCCACCATTCCGTTCGACCGGATGGACCCGGAGTACCTGATGAAGCCGCGCAAATGGGATGCATCCGACCTGAGCCGTTTTATGATTTTTATCGGTCCGGTCAGTTCTATTTTCGACATAGCCTTATTTCTGGTCATGTGGTATGTGTTCGGTTGTAACTCTCCCGAACATCAGACTCTCTTTCAGTCCGGTTGGTTTGTAGAGGGCTTGCTGTCGCAAACGTTGATTGTACATATGATCCGTACCCGCAAGATCCCGTTTATTCAGAGTACGGCATCCTGGCCGGTATTAGGACTAACGTCCGTCATCATGGTTCTGGGAATCGTCATTCCCTTCACGCAGTTTGGGGCTTCCATCGGGTTGAAGCCGTTGCCGCTCAGTTATTTCCCCTGGTTGGCAGGCATCCTGCTGAGCTATTGTGTGCTGACGCAGCTTATTAAACAATGGTATGTGAAGCGGTTTACGAAGTGGCTGTAAACACGAATAAAGACCTTAAAAACGGGTCATCCTGTTGTTATAGCAGGATGATCCGTTTCTGCATAATCTCTTTGAGCTGTGCCTGTAACTGGCGCGCATTGATGGGTTTGGGCATGTATCCGTCGAAACCGCTTTCCATCACCCGCTGTTCGTCCGAAGCGTAGGCAAAGGCCGTAACTGCGATGATAGGGACTTTGGCCGAATATTTACGGATCTCTTTAGTGGCTTCATATCCGTCCATGACCGGCATGTTGATGTCCATCAGGATAATCTGCGGATCTTCTTTGCGGAATATTTCTACGGCTTCGCGGCCGTCCCAGGCATGAAGCAGGCGGTAATCCTGGCGGAGGATGGACTCAAATAACCTGAAGTTGCTTTCGTTGTCTTCGGCAATCAGGATGGTCAGTTTGTCTTTCTCTACCGCAATGGGCTGTATAACTGCTTTCCGGACAGGTTCGGCTGTCGATGCGGCTTCGTAAGGGAGGGTAAACCAGAATGTGGAACCTTTACCTTTCTCAGACTCCACACCGATGTGTCCGCCCATGTGGTTGACCAGTGTCTGGCAGATGGATAGTCCGAGCCCTGTGCCTTGTGCGAAACTGTTCAGTTTGACGAATCGGCCGAATATGCTTTCCTGCTCGTCCTTGGCAATGCCGCAACCGGTGTCGGCAACGTAGAAATAAAGCTCTTTTTCGCGAAGCTCGTAGCCAAAGCGGATACTCCCTTTCTCGGTGAACTTGATGGCATTGGTCACCAGATTGATGATCAGCTGGGAAACACGGTTCTTTTCCAGATGAACCAGGCAGCGGTCTGCCGGAGGTACGAATTCCAATTTCACGGCTTCGGATTTCATCTTGAGCTGCAACGTGCTTTCCAGTTCTTTCATTACGGCATTCAGCTCGACGTTGGAGTATTGGAACTCAAGGGTGCCGGCTTCTATTTTCGACAGGTCGAGGATGTCGCTGATCAGTTGTAAGAGCAGGGTGTTGTTATTTTCGATGATGTTGACGTATTCCCGTTTTTCTTCTTCCTCATCGGTAGATGCCAAGATACCCGAAAAGCCTACGATGGCATTCAGCGGAGTACGGATTTCATGGCTCATGTTGGCAAGGAAAGCCGATTTCAGGCGGTTGGATTCTTCGGCGCGGTCTTTGGCCGTGGTAAGTTCCATCTCCATCTTTTTTCGTTTGGTAATGACCAGTGAAGAGCCTACCAGCGTGGTGGGATTTCCGTTTTCGTCGCGGGATTCTACGGCGGCCTGGGCTTCTACCCATTCCACTTTGTGGGTGTGGTTCTGTACGTTGATAACCCGGTATTCCTCCTTTACCTTGTCCGTGCGACCTTCAATCAGGTCTTTGTATGCCTGTTCCACCCGTTTGCGGTCTTCTTTGAATATCTTTGAGAAGTATTGCGTGTCCGGCACGGCCAGTTGCTCGTCGTTCACGCTGTTGCCGGGTGAACTGAGTTCGATGGGTTTGTTGATGTCACACAGGATGGTTTTGCTGAGCAGATCCCATTTCCATGGAATGATATTTGCCACATCCAATGCCATCGACAGCTTGTGGTTGGTGGCGGTCAGTTTTTGTTGTGCCAGGTGTAATTCGGTACTGTCCAGACAAAAAATATCAACCACGTTATTCTGATGGGTACCTTTGAGGACAATATCATAGAATTTATTGATTTTCCTGAAATAGTATGGGAAAGTAACAACCCGGTTTTCCTTGAGTGACATCTGGATGAAGTGCAGGAACTCGGGGAGGGATTCGGGAAACATTTCACTTGCTTTCTTGCCTACTGCATCTTCTCTGCGGAAAAAATTCTGTTCGAAATGGGGGTTTACGTTCAGGTAGATCAAATCTATGCCTATACCTTGTTCGTTTATTATCAGCTTCTCCTGCATATAGAGGATGGGCATGTTGTTGATCAGGTTTTTATAGCTGGTCATGGTCTCTATCTCTTTCAACTGTGTTTTCTTGAGCCTGTTCAGTGTGCGGATGCGGTACTGGAAAAACAGGACGAGCAGGACGATGGAGATGCATGTACCTATAAGGAAGTAGCTGTATTGTTCCCAGAAGGTGTGCGGTTTGTTGATGAAATACGTGTTGGCCGGACATAAGTCGGGAGAAAATCCTTTATGGATCAGTGTCTCATAATTGATGATGGGCATACCGTCCAGAGGATAATAGTAAGGGAGGGTGCGGGGTTGCCTGCCATTCAGTACATCGGAAAATATACCGAGAAGCCGCTTGTCGAATTCTATCTGATTGTAAGAATATCCTCCGGTCATCCCGCTGCTTTTGTCTTTTACGTCAATGGTGCTGAGGGCAAACAGGGGAGGTGAAACAGTAGAAACAATTTTGGGTGATACGATAGACAGTGAAGTGTTGCCCGCAAACTTCCGCTTATAGAACCAGGAAGAAAACAGGATGCCGGTGGTCCGGGGATTGACAAAGTTGAGAGAGTCGATCAGTTGGTTGGTCTCCAGAATATTCTCAGGAGATAAAAAAGTATATTGGACCCCGGGATGGCTGGATTGTAATACTTCCTGTATTTCTATACTGTTCGTTTGATTGACGAATCTCTGATCGCCTACATAAATCAGCTTTTTCATATCGGGAAGGATATGAAACATTAACTCCAGGTTTTCACGTATGTATTGGTTGGAGTAAAGAAGGACGAGGTTATAGGGTTGGGCCAGTTCGGTCAGTGGGATTCGTTCGGACGGAGGGACGGGGTGTTTCTTCAAATAATATTCTCTGGGACCGATGTAGTCTTTTTCGGAGCAGAGTATGATCGGGACATCACCCCATACCTTTCTGAAGTCGTCCCGCAACATCAAGGTGGAATTACCCAGCAATAATAGTGCGCGCGGGGAATGGGAACCATACTTCTCGAACAGGTTGGTCTTGAATTCACACAGTGTACTGTCATTATCCATCATCAAGAGATTCATGTGTTCGGCATAAATGGCTAAGTGAGGATCATCCTTGACAAATTCGGTTGCTGTAAAGATCAGGCGGTTGCTCCATGCGAAGGCTTCCGTATAGGTGTTAATGACCAGAATATAGTCTTTGGTATTCATTGCCTCTTTTTGGGCGGATACAGGGCTTACTGATAGGAAACATGTGAAAAGAACCAACAGTTTTCTCAGTAATGGGGTACAGAAAATGGATGTTACTCCAAAGGAAGTAGTCATAAAATTCTATTGAATGATGGCGATGTTTTGTTTATTCGACTGTAAAAGTATTAATAATAAATGAATTATGACCTGTTTTTACTTGATTATATGAAAAGGTTGAGGCAGAAGATCGAGTGAGGGTGGAAAACACAAAGTGTGCCGGGAAGCAGACTGGGCGTTATGAATAGCTTCCGGCACACTGTCGTGATAAGTGCTGTAACGGAGGTGTCCGGCGTTACTTCTTCAGAGCCTCAATCAGCTGAGGCATCATTGTCCAAAGGGTGTTTTCATTTTGTGCGGTATAGAAGTTACCGTCAATTTCCGATTTCCCGTCAGTCGCCTGTCCCGTCTGTATAGCGGGTTTGGCAAGCGGGTGGACGGCCAGCCTCTTTCCGGCGGTGATTCCGGTGAAATTGAACATCATGGCGGCGGCACAATGGCCGATCATAAGTTTGCCTTTTTCACCAAATACTTTGATTACTTCCATCAGGTCTACATTGTAGGCCTTTCCTGCATTGTCTTTGAATACCGGCACTGCGTCGCCACAAGCGAATACAAGTGCGTCAAATTCGTCTTCATGCCCTTTGAGATTGGCTATCACGTCATCGGCAAACAGGGTGATGCCGGAATTGGTCTTGATCTCCCGGGTATCTGACACCGCGAATACTTTGTACGGAATACCATTCTCGAAAAAACTTTCCAGATACTGGAACAAACCGAATCCGTTGACCGGATTGACTGCTAATACTGCAACTTTCTTTGCCATAACATAAATTATTAAGTGAAACAATAGTTATCTTTCGTAAGTTTATTACTTTTGTGCTTGCAAATGTATGTTTCTCTGTGCGGATAAACAAGAACGAACTTCAGAATAAGGAACTTACATAGAGATAACTATTGCTGGAACTCAATGGAATAGAAAAGATTAAAAAATGAAAAATTTTCATCCTACAGGGACATGTCCTATCAGGGACGTACTGTGCCGGCTGGGCGACAAGTGGTCGATGCTGGTATTGGTGACGCTGAACGCGAACGGAACGATGCGCTTCAGTGACATTCATAAAACGATTGATGACATTTCGCAACGGATGCTGACTGTCACGCTTCGAACACTGGAAACCGACGGACTGGTACAACGAAAGGTGTATGCGGAGGTGCCCCCACGAGTGGAGTATTGCCTGACGGAGACGGGACGCAGTCTGATTCCGCATGTAGAGGCGTTGGTAGGCTGGGCACTGGATCACATGACGGTGATTCTTGAACACAGGGAAGGAGAAAGGAAATGAAGGTAGAGCAAGTGTTTTCTGACAAGAAGCGTTTCCTCGATTTGCTCCTGCTGGCAGACGAACAGGAGGATATGGTGGACCGCTATCTGGAACGTGGGGAGATGTTTACCTTGTACGACGGGGGAGAGCTCAGAGCGGCTTGTGTGGTGACCAACGAGGGGGAAGGTATTTACGAACTGAAGAATATCGCGACTTATCCGGAGAGCCAGCGCAAGGGCTACGGCAGATATCTGGTTGAATTCCTGTTCCGTCACTATTCGGACAGATGCTCGGTTATGTTTGTGGGGACGGGCGATACTCCACACTCACTTTCGTTCTATCAGTCTTGCGGATTTGTCCCTTCCCACCGCGTTGAGAATTTCTTTACCGACCATTATGATCATCCCATCTGTGAAGATGGAATTTTGCTCCGGGATATGGTTTATCTGAAGAGGGAAAAGTTATAATAGTCGATGTTTTCTTTGGTCAGAAGGTCAATTGGCATGTAGTTGGTGCATGTCACCTCCTTTTTGAATATCAGGTGGTCACATAGAGTCCTGATACTGTTGAATCCTTGCAACTCGGGTTGCTGGGCAATCAGAAAAGAGACGGTGCCATCCTTCAGGCAAGCCACATTCCGTTCGAGCAGGTCGTAACCGATCAGGTTGATATTGTTTTTCCGACGCATTTTCAAGTATTCACCGATGATGTATACTTTCGAATTGAACGTGATCCCGTTCTTCACTTCCGGATGTTCGCTGAAGAAATCGTCCAGCATACGGTTGTCTTCAATATTCGGGGCGGCGTGCAGGTCGAGTTCAAGGATATTGCAGTCGGGATGATGTTCCCGCATATATTGGCGGAAACCGATTTCACGGTTTTCCTGCTGGTTCGATCCGATCACCCCTTCGTGTATCTTACGGAAAATCACGATCTCCCGGTCGTTTCCGGCAAGCAGCATCAGCATACGTGCCGCAAAGTATCCGCTTTGGTGGGAGTTCTGACCGAAGAAGGCGAGGGGAGGGACATCTTTTATTTGTGAATCGATGTATATATAAGGTATACCCAACTCGTTCAGTGCATCGGTGAATTCTTTTGTGTATTGCGGTATGGTAGGAGCAAACATCACTCCGTCCGGGCGTTCTTCAATGACAGCCCGGCTGGTTGCTGCAAACGAATTGTAATCATAAGGATCGTAGTGAGTGATGTCCACTGAGATATTGAAATCGGAATATGTGCTAACCGCTTCACGGATACCTTTCTGCACGTCTGTCCAGTATTCACCTTCCAGATGCTTGGGTAACAGGCAGGCAAAAGTGTATTTCTTGTTGGAGGCCAGTGCACTGGCATACATATTGGGCTGGTAGTCCAGTTGCTTCAGGATTTCTTCCACCCGTTTCCGGCTTGCTTCCGATACTCCGCTACGGCCGTGGAGCACGCGGTCGACAGTTCCTACAGATACGTTTGCCAAACGGGCAATATCCTTGATTCTGATTCTTTCTGGCAATTTATTCATGCGTCTTCTTTATTTATGCGGGGTTTTGTGCCCGGACACAATAATAGTTTTATTTCTATGGACACAAATATATAATAATTTTTGTAATCATGAAAATCTGTGTATCTTTGTGTCCGCACACGGACTTTGCCGGTGTCTATTTTATACATTGCTATTGTTCATATATCCAGTATGTTATTGAGAAGATTGGGGGGTGAATAATAAATTGTAACTGAACAATTAAGATCGATCGTTTTAGAATAGAAACAAATTAAACTCAAAACTAACTAAATATAGAATTATGAGAAAGAAAGTCGTTACGTTAGGCGAAATCATGCTCAGGTTATCTCCTCCGGGAAATACTCGTTTTGTTCAATCGGACTCTTTCGATGTGGTGTACGGTGGGGGTGAGGCTAACGTAGCTGTGAGCTGCGCTAATTATGGCCATGATGCTTATTTTGTAACCAAGCTGCCTGAACATGAAATAGGGCAGTCGGCTGTAAATGCACTCCGCAAATATGGTGTGATGACAGATTATATTGCCAGGGGAGGCGACCGTGTCGGCATCTATTATTTGGAGACCGGTGTTGCCATGCGTCCCAGTAAGGTGATTTACGATCGTGCGCATTCCGCCATTGCCGAAGCCGATGCGGCGGATTTCGATTTTGACAGGATTATGGAGGGAGCCGACTGGTTTCATTGGTCGGGTATTACTCCCGCCATTTCGGACAAAGCAGCCGAATTGACCCGTTTGGCATGTGAGGCTGCCAAGCGTCACGGGGTGACCGTGTCGGTCGATCTGAATTTCCGTAAGAAGCTGTGGACAAAGGAGAAGGCACAATCCGTGATGAAACCTTTGATGAAGTATGTAGATGTCTGCATCGGTAATGAAGAAGATGCGGAGCTTTGTCTGGGATTCAAGCCCGACGCGGATGTGGAAAGCGGACATACGGATGCCGAGGGGTATAAGGAGATTTTCCGGCGTATGTCGGAAGAGTTTGAATTCAGCTATGTTATCTCGACACTGCGTGAATCTTTCTCCGCGTCACACAATGGCTGGAAGGCCATGATTTATAATGGTAAGGAATTCTACGTTTCCAAGCACTATGACATCGATCCGATTGTTGACCGGGTAGGTGGTGGGGATTCGTTCTCCGGAGGCATTATCCATGGTCTGCTTACGAAGCCTACACAGGGTGAAGCGCTTGAATTTGCCGTGGCGGCATCGGCATTGAAGCATACCGTCAGCGGAGACTTCAATCTGGTTTCTGTGGCAGAAGTCGAGGCGCTGGCCGGAGGCGATGCGAGTGGACGTGTACAAAGATAAATTCAATTGTAAATAAATAGATATGGCTAAATTTGATAAAATGGCTGTCCTGACTAAGATGGGGACAACGGGCATGATTCCTGTATTCTATCACGAAGATGTGGAAGTGGCAAAGAAAGTGCTAAAGGCCTGTTATGAAGGTGGCGTCCGTGCTTTTGAATTTACAAACCGGGGGGATTTTGCCCAGGAGGTATTTGCCGGAATCGTGAAGTTTGCAACCCGTGAGTGTCCGGAAATGGCTATGGGTGTCGGTTCTGTAGTCGATCCGGCTACTGCGGCTTTATATATACAGTTGGGGGCTGACTTCGTGGTAGGGCCGCTATTCAATCCGGCGATTGCTAAGATATGCAATCGCCGGCTGATTGCATATACACCGGGATGCGGTTCGGTTTCGGAAGTGGGCTTTGCGCAGGAGGCCGGCTGTGATCTTTGTAAGATATTTCCGGGAGATGTATATGGTCCGAATTTTGTAAAAGGCCTGATGGCTCCGATGCCATGGTCCAAGTTGATGGTGACCGGTGGGGTGGAACCTACGAGGGAGAATCTGACGTCTTGGTTCAAGGCAGGTGCGTTCTGCGTAGGCATGGGGTCCAAATTGTTCCCGAAAGATAAAGTAACAGCCGGAGACTGGGGATATGTCACCGGGAAATGTGCCGAAGCCTTGGCTTACATTGCCGAAGCAAGGAAATAGGTGAAGTTTTCCGGTGTTTTTTCACCACAGATTACACGGATTCCCACAGATTTTTGATTGTTCTTATCCATAAGATAAATCATTAATCTGTGGGAATCCGTGTAATCTGTGGTGAGCCTTTCTGTCAGGCCTTCTTTACCAGTTTCTTCAGTAAACGTGTAGCTGTGAATGACTGGCGGTGGAAGATAAATACCGGTATGGCAGCTCCTACAACCAGGGCAAACAACACAAAGATAGTGGTACTGCCATTGTGGAAGAAATCTACCAGATATTGCAAGGAGGCAGTTTCATCCTTGGTCTGCATAAACTTTGTCAGTGCCAGGATACTTTTATAAGCGAACATTCCCGGAATCATCGGCAGGAGAGACGGGAACGAGAATACCTCCGCCGGACAATGGATTGCCTTGGCAAAGGGGATGGCTAACAAACCGATGGAGACGGCAGCAAAGAAAGAGGCTGTGGCGATGTCCATCGTGAACAGATGCGTATGCATCAGGAAGTAGCGTAATCCGTGCCCAACGGCCGCCAGAAAAGCAGAGATCAATATGGCTTTCCGGGGTGGATTGGAGATGATGGCAAATCCGATGGCGGCAATGGCGGCGAATGCGCCGTCGAGTATAGTGGCGGTTATAAATTCTATATTCATCATAAAGTGCTGATTCCGGTGATTAAAAGGGTCATTGAAAGGCCGATTGCTATACAAATGATAAGCAGACAGGCATTAATAAATCTCGATGTTCCCGCCAGTACATGTCCGTCGATGATGTCCATGATGGAGTTGATCAGTGGTACACCCGGGATCAGGTAGAGGACGCTGGTACCCAAAGCCATATCCGGAGTGGTTCCCCAGTGCATCAGGTAGCCTGTGCTGCCGATCATCGAGGCGATGAACGAAGAGATGATGAATACTGCCAGATGATTCCAGTGACGTCCCATTAGTTCGGTACGGACGAAGAAGCCTGCCAGGGTGGCGGCGAATACGATCCCCATAGAAATAAAGTCACCTTGGAACAGGCGGCAGAATGACGCATTGGCAAAAGCAACGAGGATCAGTACGAGCCATTTGCTTTCGCGCGGCTTGCTGACTATTTCGTGATAACGTCGCTGGAGTTCAGTGAGAGACAGATGCTCGTCATACGCTTCCCAGCTCAGGGTGCTGAGGGCGGAGTTGATGGCGAAATTCAGCCCCATGGGTTTGATTTTGTTTACTGTGCTGTACGAGTGTGAGTTATCGGCGTCGCGTAACGTCATGATGATGGTTTTCTGAAAGATGGTCATGTCACAGAAAAAGCCGAAAGACTCGGCAATTCGCGATGTGTTTCGTACGATGCGTGATGTCTGTACACCTACGGCCATCAGGCTGGTGGAATATTCAGACAGGAATTTAGATAGTTCTTTTAATTCTTGGTGGATGTCCATAAGGTTTTGATCTTTTTACTCTTTCTTAAATCAGTGATACATACATGTTGCTTTTCTACATTTCCGGTGAAGGGAATGCGGTTGATGTGTCTGTATAGTGCTTCGATTCCGGTTTAGGTCTTAGATGGGGGATACCCTTTTTAACGGGTGAATTGCGTCTTTTCGGGGGACAAAGGTAATCAAAAAAATTGCAGGCAAAAGGAGAAGCAGGTTTCTTTTTGGAGAGTTGTTGATCTGTTTCAATTGAAAGGAAATGATATTTGCATAAAGGCGGAATTCCCGGAAAGTTTGTTTCCGGTTGTTATTCAGAGCCGTGAGACAGCATTGGGCTTTTGATTCGTGGGGGGGGGAGAAAAAGATTTAAGAGTTCCCGAAAAAGACTTAAACGTTTTCTGAAAAGACTTAAACGTTTCGCTGAGAATGCTTAAGTGTTTCACTGAAAAGACTTAAATGTTTGAGGGCAAAAAGGTTCAGGTCTTTTGTTTGCCGGCCGACAACCGGATACTGAAATTCCCGTCTGCAGAGTGCCGGATGGGTATATCTGCAGTTCACCACAGAACAGCAGGCTACACAGAGAAGATAATTGCTTGGATTATCTGTAAACCGCATCTCTGTGTGATTTGCTGATCTGTGGTGAAACAGACTCTTGACATGCCCTTTTATACGCTGTTTGCCAACTTTCGGGGGACAGTCCTGTCGAGAGTACTTATTCTTCCGGGACGTAGATGATTTCCCCGTTATCCAATTCATAGGCAATACCTACCTTCTTTCCCTTCTTGCCGCTTTTCTGCTGGTCTTCCGAAGGAGTATAACGGTTGATCTTCTGTCCTTCTTTGGTGATGATTTCCATATTCTCTTTTCCGGGGTTTTTCACCATGGTGTAGTCTTCCTGAGAGAACACTTCGGTCATGTTGTAGCGGCTGACAAGAGCTACCATCAAGGCTACGGCAAATACCATGGCTACATCGAACAGGTTCGATACGACGCTGATCGGGTCGGCATCTTCTTCTTTTCTGAGCAGGTTTCGTTTCATCGGGCCGCACGTTTTTCGTTCAACAATTCGGAAAGAAACTCCAGATTGGTCATATCCTGAAGATACCAGCGCTGTTTCACCTGTTGAGTGAGGAACCCTACGGCTCCAGCTACCAGTCCGACAACGGTAGTGGCAAAAGCGATCTGCATGTTATAGGCCATCGAAGCGATGTCACCGCTTGCCAGTCCGGCAAGGGCGGGACCCATCGGAATAAGTGTGCCCATCAGTCCGAGGATAGGCCCGAGCTTGGTCAATGTTTTAGAAATGGCGAGGTCTTTGTCGGCTGCAATCTCGAAGTTGGCGAGCAGGCGTTGTACCTGTGCCGGACTATCGTGTGCTTCGAGTACCTGGCGGATATAGGATATGACGAGGGATGATGATTTCTCCGGCAATTTGGCTGCCAGTTCAGTTACAGTGGCAGGAGTGAGTGCGTTCAGTTCGTTGCGGAGCAGTGCCTCTGTCTTGCGTATCGAGAGATACTGTCCGTAGAAACTGCCGACCAACAGAAGTGCACGGCCGAATAATACGATAAGCAATACGATAACAGGAACGAGCAGTCCTGTAGAAATCCAATATAAAATGTCTGATATGATATTCATTGTCGATCAGTTTTAAAAAGTTGATTTACCTGTTGTTTTTATGATTGATTACTTTTTTTCTTCAGTCTCCACCATCCGAGTCCGATGGCGCTGCCGATGACGGTTATTCCTCCGACGCCGGCCAGTGCTCCCCAGTTCACTTCACTGACTCCGGCTACGGAAGTCTGTCCGTTCACGGTAGCGACAATCCCCAGGATGGCTACCAATGCGTTAGTGAGGAAGAAGAGTTCCAACCGCAGTTCTTTCTCCGGAAGGAGATAGAGCAGCACCCGGCGTCCCACGGGGATGGCTATTAACACACAAGCGGCATACCCCCACGCCACGGTGGTGAATGGTGTCCCCGGGAAAGCAAAGATAAGATAGACCAGCCCGCTGAATAATACCGGGAAGATAAGCAGTCCCGGAAACCATCTCAGGAATCGGTAGGTGAGCAGCGTGCGGGGCTTTACCGGATAGGCACTGGCAACGTGTACCGCCAGCATGGCATAGGCCATCTGGAGGCTGACCTCGATAGTCAGTAAAACGGAAGTGTCCAGCATCAGGGCGGTGTTGCCCAGCCAGTCGGCAATCTGTGTTTTCGACTGCTCGATGGCATACGGCCACATCAGTCCCGCAAACAGGGCGGCAACGGCAGCGATGATGCCTACCGCCACTGCTTTCCAGAAAGTCTGTTTCAGCAGAAAGTTGAATGCTATTAACAGCATTAATACAAGTACGACTGTATCCATACTCCTGATTATTCTGATGTTTTACGACGTTTGCGGACAAAGAGTACGAGTGCCAGTATCACCACTACTACGGCTGCACCCACGGCAATGTTGCTCAGGGTTGTCTTTTGTTCTTCCGGTGTCTGGTTTATCTCTTCTTTCTTCATCACCATTCCTTTGGCATCGCCCGAAGCTTTTGCTTCACGTATCCTGGTGATGTTTTCCTTGTACTGTGCGGCAGCCGGAGCATCCGACTTGGAAGCGATGTATTCGCGCAGTTTGGCATTGTCGCATACAAAACCCGAGCACGACGGACGATACTTGTTTACCGTTTCGGTATGGAGTTTTGCCAGTTCGGCAACCTGCTCGGCGCTTGCTTTCCACAGACCTTTGCGGGCACTTTCGAGCATGACGGCAGTCATCTCTTCAAGGGCGGCGGGACTTTGTGTTTCGAAGAACTCTTTCACGTTCAGATTGTATTCGTCTTTTACGTATACATTGTAAATGTTGTCCCAAAGTTCTTTGTCGATGGCGGCAGGTTTCATCACGTTCCAGCCATATGTATTGGTTACAGTTTCGGCAAACTCGGCGGCAGAGGAAGAACCGCCTTTCATCTTCTCTTTGATGTAAGCGGGGTTGAGGATGGTGGTGCGGCTTTCTACACCGACAGCCTCTTTGACTTCTTGCATGCGCATGTGGTTACGGTTGCGATAATCGCTCAGGTAAGCGTCGGGGTCCTTGCCGGTCACGTTGCGTACGGCAAGGTTCATGCCTCCCATAAACTCGTATACGTGGTCGAGACTCAGTGCCCCCCATGTATTGCTCTGACGAGGCTGAACCACTACATCCGTACGGGTCAGTGCGGCTTCAAAAGCATATTTCCGGAAGGCTTCCCAGTTCTTTTCGCTACCGTAGTAAGCACCCATATTATTAAGGTAGGTGGCGGCTATTTCTGATTCATTTTCCCAGCGGTCACCGGATTCGACCATCTCCTGGATACCTGTGCCGTACATGCCGTTGGCACCGCCGAACACACGGAAAGCAGCCATCTCACGGGCATCCTTCGGGCTTACCCCTTTCTCGGTCAGTGCCCGTTCGGCTTCTACCACACTTGCCGCTACCTGGTTTTCATATTTGTCGTCTTTGGCAGCCGCGGCCATCTCTACCGCACGGTTGATCAGGAAAAGGCGGGATGCTGCAATATCACGGAGCTGTCCCGATGTCTGTACCACTACGTCGATACGGGGGCGCCCCAATTCGGCCGATGGAATCAGCTTCAAGTCACTGACACGCCCGAAGGCGTCACGAACCGGCTCTACACCGAGCATATACAATACCTGTGCGATGGTAGCTCCTCCCGTTTCAATGAATTCGGCAGACCAGAGTGTGTAGCTGACTTTACGGGGAATGCTGTCGTTATGACGGCTTCGGTAAGTTTCGATGGTCTGTTTGGCCAGTGCCACTCCTTTTTCCCAGGCCGACTCCGAAGGAGTGGCTTCTGCGTTGATGGCGTACATGTTGCGTCCTGTAGGCAGAGTGTTGGGGTTTGCAATCGGATCACCACCGGGTGAAGGCGCAGTGTATCCGCCATTCAGGGCATTGACCAGGCTGGCGAGCTCTTTCTCGGGACTGTCGGCCAACTCTGTCTTATAGTTACCCACGTTTCGGATGGTGCGTTCCACCTCCGTCAAGGCAAGGGCGAAGTTGATTTCCTCTTTGCTGTATTCTTTTTGGGCAGGTTTCTTTCCCACTTTTTGAGGATTCATCTTTGCTTCCATCTTCTTCAGGGCTTCCGGACTGGCACCCATTTTCTTTGCCATTTCCATGGCCTTGGACGAATCCATGTGAGCACCCATCTCTTTCATTTTCTCCTTCATGGCTTCCGGCATCTTATGTGTTGCCTTTCCGGTCTTGTCCTCTGCCTTGTTTTTGGCAGCGGCAGCCATCATCATCGCCATCATTCCTTTCGGAGCATTGCGTGAAGCTTCTATTTCGCGTGCTTTCGCCAGTTCTTCGGGGCTGACACCGGCTGTACGGCAGATCAGTTCGTCTGTTGCCAGTGCAGGGTTGCTTATCAGTTTTTCTACCAAAGCACGGGCCGGATTCAGGTAACGCTGCGTAAAGAGGGAGCGGTGCTTCTCTACATCGGCTGTCGCTTTGCCACGTTGTTTGTCGAGTGACAGGAGGCTGTAAGCTATCGGCTCGGTTGCCATGGCAAGTACGGAAGAAGTGATACGCTCCGGTTCATAGGGTATACCCATTGTATAAAGCTGTCCGGTGATTTTTTCCGTGGCCAGTTCTTCGGCGAAGTTCTCCACACGTGCCACTTCATCCTCGCTGTATGGGCGGGTCAGCAAGCTGTCCAGTCCCAGTTCACGGTGAATGCCCAGTTTCACGGTGAGTGCTTTCACGGCAAGCGACTGCTTTTCTTTCGATCCGGTGGCATTATTGTAAATCTTGATTTTCTCCATCAGGTCACGGTAGATACCCCGTACGCTACTTTCGAGGAAAGGAGGCGTGAGGTAAGATTGCAGGGTGGCATACGAACGGCGTTTGGCTATCATGCCTTCTCCCACGTTGCCGATGGAATAAATGTAAAGGTGCGGAAGAGTTCCCACAAGGCGGTCGGGCCAGTCGTTGCTGCACAGCGCCACCTGTTTCCGTGGAGTGAATTCAAGGCTTCCGTGCGTACCGAAGTGAATCATCGCATCTGCCTTGAACCCGTGCTGCATCCAGAGGTACGAAGCGATGTAAGTGTGGGGAGGTGCGGCATTGGTGCCATGCACCACCTGGAAGGCATTGTCTCCGCTGCCGGCTGCCACCTGCGGCATCAGTACTACATTACCGAACTGCAACCGTGCGATGCCCAGACGTCCGTCGGACGTAGTCATGTATTGGCCGGGGAACTCACCGTTGGCAGCTACCACTTCAGCGTATTTCTCGGGACGGAGCGATGCTTTCACCCAGCTTTCGTATTGCTCTTTGGTCACCAGTTCGGGGTTACCGGTTTTCATAAATTCATCAAAAGCTCCCTCTGCATACATGCCGAATACGGCTCCCTGTGCCTGGATCATTTTCTCCAGGTCCTTGGCATTGGCAGGGAGGTTTTCCACCCGGTAACCTTCTTTCTTCATCCTCAACAGCAGGTTGTAGAGCGAGGGGCCTACTTCCATTCCGCTTGCTGTCAGCGCATTCTGTCCGGGACCTTTATAGTAGACGATGGCTATGTGCTTCTCGCTGTTGGGTTTTGTTTTCAGGGAAAGGTAGTTGTTCACTGTGCTTACGAACGTTTCCAACCGTTCGGGAACAGCAAATGAATGTTGCAATCCTTCGTCATCTTTGTATTGGGCAAAGAGGGCGAACGGGCGGATGGCACCGTCAATTTCCGGTGTCACTACGCTTTGCGAAAGAAACCCGCCGGACATACCCATCGGGTCGTTTTCCCAGTCTTCCACCAGACTGTTGATGGTGAGCGGGGCGAAGAGAGGAATGTTGTGCTCTTTCAGATATTCCACCATGGCGTCGCCCATGCGTCCGTGTGCCATGTTGATAACGGCATCCGGTCCGATTTCACGGACGAACTCCATGAACCGGGTGAAAGAAGAGACCGGATACACGTTGTGTCCCGCCTCTTCGAGTGCTTTAATCAGTTCCGTGGCATCCGCCATCTGTCCGGTGATCACAATCTTGCGTGCCCCCTCTTTATAGAGTCCGTTTTCGCGGAGAAACTTTTCATAATCGGACACGTTTAGGAATTCCATTTCGTCATCCGGATTTTTCACTCCGGCGTGGTAGAGAAGATCGGTCGGTTTCTCTACCGGTGCTTCCGGTGCAGGTGCCGAGATCAGCTTGCCGTCAATCTCTTTGCGGACATACGAAAGCAGATTCCGGTAGTTTACCTTTCCGGCATGGGTAAGATATTGGCGTATCTGTTTCATCTGTACCGAATCGAGGTTGCAGATATTGTTTGCGGGGTTGGTTGCCATGGAGGTGTACACCGGTACGCCTTTGTCGGCTGCCCGTTGTATCAGTTGGCGCTGCTCTTCGACGATGCGCAATCCCATACCGTTGACGAACACCATATCGTAGTTCGTCAGTTCGTCCAGGTGATCCGTAGAGACTTCTCTTAGTTTGACAAACGAGTTGTCGTTCGCCTTTGAAATATTTCCCAGATTGATGGTCTGGAAATTGACAAAGGCAATCTTCGTGGCACTGAAACAGGTCCGCCAGACAAATACTCCGACGAGTATTGCCGCGGCCACGCAACAGGCTGTGATGATTTGTTTCTTTTTCATATTGCTTCTTGTTCTTTGGTTTATTTCGTTCTTACTAAATGCCGATCGTACGATCGGAAATACCGGCTGACTTAGCCTCTTCCGCTATTTTCTGAACATCTGATCGATGTCCAGCGATAACCCTACGGAAAAGTTGGTTCCCGTTGTATAGGGCGAATTGGCGTAATAATAATCGGGGCGATAGTTGAACAGGTTGTTGACAGCCATATTCACATTGATTCCCTTCCATACTCTTTGTGTGAGGATCAGGTTCCACATGGTATATCCCGGATAAGTTACTTTTTCCGTCCCTGCATTCGGATCATTGGAGGTGTATTGGTTGGTTTTCACCTGTGACAAAGCCCGTCCGTCCAGTGACAGATTGAAGTCATAATGATCCCACGTCTTGCCGTATTCCAGCCGTACCGTAGCCGAGTGGGGGCGGGTAGAACTGAGTTTCGTTTGTCCGTTACGCATGAACTCGTGGATGTACGTGTACGAGATGCGTGCACCTATGCCGCAAGGATATTTGGCGGAAGCATTGGCATCGATTCCGGCAATGTCTACCCGTGGAGTATTGATATACTTTTGTGCGATCATTCCGTCGGTATCTCTGAAAGAGGTGTACTCGATGCGGTCGCGCACCATGTTATAATATCCTGTCAGCGTAAAATTATAACGGTTTTTGGTGTATTCTCCCGAGAGCGAGAAGTTATGGCTGGTTTCCGGGTCGAGATCCGGGTTACCGTAAATCATCATGGTGTTTGCCATGTAGAAATTCATGTGCATCTCCTTCAAAGTTGGCGAACGGAATCCTTGCGCATAAGAGCCCCTCAGCGAACAGTTGCCTATCTTGTACATCAATCCCAGATGGGGTGAGAAATGGCGCACGTCCGATTCGGAGAAGTAGTCGAATCGCAATCCGGCAATTACGTTGAAATGCTCTGTCGGGTTCCAGTCAAACTGCCCGAAAGCATCGGCGGAATGCATCGTATAATCACCGCTCTCCTTGAATTGGTACGACATCAGGTAGTCCCTCAAATAGTCTCCTCCGACCGTCAGCGTATTTTTATCGTTGAAAGTATAATTGTAAAGGGCGCGTACACTATGTTGCACATTGCTGTAGTCGCGGATATCATTTTTGTACGATACCAGATAGTCGCTCTTGTCATACTGGTCGAATGTATAAGCCAACTCCAGATTGCTTTTCGTGTTGAAGTCATAATTCCCTTTCAGACCGCCACTGAATCCGCGATAGCGGTTCTTGGTCTCTGAGGAGGCATCCCGTTCGCGGAAATAATAACCGGCACGTGCCGTCAGCCGTAGCTGTTCGTTCGGGGTGAACATCAGGCGTTCCTTTACGTTCCAGGTCTTGTTGCCCCTAATGGTTGTATAGTCTCCCCGTTTTACGTGGATGGAGTCTATGTTGGTATATTGTACGTTAGTCTGGCTGTAGAACTTGCCGGCATTGAACCCTACCGTACCTCCATGTCGCTGATCGTTATGTACTCCGAAACGAGTATTGAGGTTTAGGTTCCAGGGATCGTCCGAAGCCTTGGTGATGATATTGATTACCCCTCCAATGGCACTCGAACCATACAGTGTAGAGGCCGCGCCTTTTACTATCTCCACTCGTTCTACGTTGTCCAGGTTGAGGCGGTTATAGTCTATATTATCCAGTGTTTCTCCAGCCAGGCGTTCGCCGTCTACCAGAAAGAGGACGGCATTTCCGCCGAATCCCTGCATATTGAGCTTTACCTGCTGATCCATTGAATAAGAAAACTCAATACCCGGAAGCTCCACTTGAAGCAATTGCCCGATGTTGGTTGCGTCCACTTTTTTCAGATCGCTGGCTGTAATTACCCGGGTGATGATCGGAGCGTCTTTCAGCAGTTTCGGAGTACGTGTTCCGGTGATAACTACGGTACCCAGATCCATCTGATCTTCTTTCAGGATGAAGTCGAGACGGCCTTGCCGGGCGGCCGTTGTTTTCTTTGTAGTGGTTACATATCCGACGAAGGAGACTTGAATAGTGTACTCCTTCTGGTCAGGCAGTGTCAGGGTGTAGTGTCCTTCCGTATCGGTAGTGGTACCGACGGATGGTTTTTCTTTTAGGGTAATGGTAGCGCCTACCAGTGATTCTTTGTTGGTATCGATCACTTTACCGGTTATTTTATGTTGTGCGGCAGCTGCTGTCGTCAACAAGAGGGCTGCGAAGAGGCAATATGCCGATTTTAGTAGTCTTTGCATATCTATTTTTATTTGTCTTTATCAGAGCATTATGGTTCGTATGGGTAGAGGTAGTCAAAAGTCATGTACCCCTTTGTGCCCGCAGCATTCATATAACTCACCAAGCGGATGGCAGCCATTGTGCCGTCTTTCATCTTGAGCAGATATACTTTGTTGGACGGAGTGTAAATGGGGGGCATTTCACTGGTATCGACGTTGAGCCATTTCGAAAGTTCCGGATTGTAGTCCGATGGGGCGTAGATCAGGTATCCGTCATCTTCCATCATGTGTGAAACATCGACAGCTATTTTGTTCGTGGTCCATTCGTCGGCGACAAAGGCACCTTGAGGCATGCTGCCTGCGTTTTTCAGTGCATTCAGGCTTTGGTATTCGGTTTCAAGCACTTCACCGCCATTGGTCTTTACATCATATCGATGAATGGCAAGATCCCATGCGACCGGATCATCCGCACCTTCTATGGTAACCTTGGCCGAGTCAATCTGCAGGCTGTGCAGGTTGATATAGTTCCACTTTGTATATTGGGTTGCGTCCACCCGGACTGTACCGCTGTGATTGGCACGGTCTATTGCAATGAAACCGAAATCCTTTGCAGTTTCCGGTTCGTCATAGATGTTACTCAATATCCCATTACAAGCTGAGAACGATATGAGTATCGTTCCCAGCAGAGTAATGGCTAAACAAAACAAAGTCGCCTTTTTCATCTTTTTATTTCTTCCCTTTAAATTGTGCAGTAATATCAATTGGCATGGCACCTGGTTTGAAGGTGAAAGTAATGTTAGCTTCACTATTGGTCACCGTACCCGAAATAGTTCCGGTAATTTTGGTGTTGTTGGTATCAGTAGCGCTAATGCTTCCCTCTATTTTGAAAGTGCTATTGTCTGCACTGGTAACTTTAACATCTGTTACAGTGAAGTCTCCTAAATTCATACCTTTGCCTGTTTCAGATTTATTCAAATTGGAGAGTCCCTTAAGAGTGACCTCTACAGTATCGTCAGATGAACGTTTCATGCTGACTTTACAGTCTGTAATATCCGGATACGTAGTCGATCCGACGCTGACTGATAAATTGGCTTCTTTGCTGTAAGTGCCCGAAACATGATATGACAAAGGTAGTGTTCCCTGGATAAACTCAATGGCAAGCCCTCCCATCACACTTGGTACATTAACTTTGAGGGTTAGCTTTTTCTGATCATCTACACTTCCCGTGAGTGTAAAATCCTTTGTGCCAGCAGGCTTATCGTTCATAGAAAGTTCTACCTGGCCTGATCCCTCGAATGTTTTGGAAGTAACTTTGATATTATTCAATTTAAACTCACCCGATCCGGAATCATAGTTTACATTAATAGTACCATCCTCATTAGGCGCAATTGTTACTACTGACTTTTCTCCCATTACGTAGTCAGTAAACATTGCACAATTACCTATTGAGTAACCTTCGTATTTTCCGGCCAACACTTGGTTGAGGGGTGTTTCTTCATTCTTGTCGTCATTGCAAGCTGCGCAGGCGCACAACACAAACATCATAGTCAGTAAATTCTTAATTCTCATTTGTTTTCTTATTTAATAATTAGTATTTAGATAAATGTGTATACTTTAATATATGGCGTTGAATTACTTTTGAATTCGGTTGCAAAGCTATGCCCAATAAAAAGGATTTACAATACCTAAATAAGATGAAAAAGAACTTGGCGGATACCTATAAATGATTAATGTAATAATTCCTTTTTATCTATATTCATAATAAGTAAGCTCTATCAGGACGATTTCATGGAACTGTCGTATTTGCAGAAATCTCTTTCAAGAGGGAATATACCGTCGAGGAGGTACTTGATCCATACCGTCAAAGTGCCTTGAATAAGGGGAGTATTTCAGATACCATTCTGTGAGAAAAGGTAGTGGCAGAGATTGACGGGATGTTGAACGGCTTGAGATTTGTTGGTATCGAAGTGGTTTTGGACTGCTGATTCTTTAGGAGTATTGTCTTATTATGCGGTAGTGCAATACGAACTTTGCTCCCTAAATGTGATTATTCATTGTTTGATAATAGATATTAATAGGTATTGCTCTCTCGTATTGATTCCTGTACCTTTGTACCGTCACCAAAACTTAAAAGTTATGATGGAACTTATCAGTAAGACTCGTAATGGAATGATCACTTATTGTGCCCATTGCAGAGTATATCATCTTGAATTCGGCAATCTGTTTTTTCGTCTTTCCGAAGCAGGCTTCGAATGCTTGCGGAATTACATTGTATCCATTAACGGTCCCTATTGTGAGAGATCGAACGGAAAGATGACTGCTAACCGGAAGATATTTCTTAAACTACCGGCTGAGAATGTTTATTTCTGTGTATACAGAGCCGAACTGGAGGAGTTGAAAGCATTGGTCTTGCTACAAATACCTGCAGTGGAAGGAGATGATAGTGAAGTCGTGTTTATGCACGATATTTCGTTGAACTAATTTATACCGGGAGTTGTTTTTGGAAGTAGATAAACATCATTGAAATAATGGCACATTCCCACGAACATCATCACGAGCACGTCCATGAGTTGACGTCACTCAACAAATCTTTTATAATTGGCATTACGCTGAACATTTTGTTTGTCCTCGTTGAGTTCGGCATCGGTTTTTATTATGATTCTTTAGGTCTGCTCTCCGATGCCGGACACAATTTGGGAGATGTTGCGAGCCTTGTGCTTGCTATGCTTGCTTTTCGCTTAGCCAAAGTACATCCTAACAGTCGCTATACATATGGATACAAAAAAAGTACGGTACTTGTCTCGTTGCTCAACGCAGTTATTTTATTGGTTGCTGTAGGTATTATTATTGCTGAAAGTATTGATAAATTGCTCCATCCGGTTCCTGTGGAAGGTGCTGCCATTGCCTGGACTGCAGGGGTCGGTGTGATTGTCAATGCAGTTACGGCCTGGCTCTTTATGAAAGACAAGGAGAAAGACCTGAACGTGAAAGGTGCTTATTTGCATATGGCGGCCGATACATTGGTTTCCGTGGGAGTAGTCATTTCCGGTATTATTATTATGTATACCGGATGGACCCTTGTCGATCCGATCATCGGATTAGTGATTGCCGTAATTATTGTAATTTCTACCTGGGGACTCCTGCATGATAGCCTTCGCCTTTCGCTTGATGGAGTTCCGGTAGGAATAGACAGTGAGAAGGTCGGGCAGATCATTTTGGCACAATCCGGGGTTGAAAGTTTTCATCATTTGCATATCTGGGCGTTAAGTACCACGGAAACAGCACTGACTGCTCACATTGTGATTGAAAACCTCCGTTGTATGGAGGAGGTGAAGCATGCGGTAAAGCATCAACTGGAGCATGTCGGGATACATCATGCTACTTTAGAATTTGAATATAAAGGAGCTTGCTGCAATGGGGAAAATTGCATCTCTTAAAAGTCATTTTAGAGATAATATCAATTTGTCAAATTGATATTTAGAACTTCTTAGAATCTCGTATTTGTCTCCCTTGTCGGAACTTATTGGAAAAAACGTAGAGAAATACCGTTGGTAAATCTCCATCCGGATGTCAAAAGCACTTTATTGATTGCTATCTGGTAGTGATCTGTGTGTAGCGTGATTGATATGGATGTCTTACTCGTTATTATTGTTTCTTTCTGACAGTTAATAGCCTTTCCGGAATGTGTGTGAAGTAGGGAATATCAGTCTCTTTCCAAGCTCCTTTTCGGTAAGGCTATATCTTTTTCATCGAAAGGTTACTTCATTGGGGGAGGAGGGTTACGGCATATGAGGCGGATGGTTACTCCCTTTTTTATCCATCCCTTGTTGTTTCTTGTAAAAAAGGGGAAGTGGTACCTTGTTTTCTATGCTTCTGGAGGGGGTAGCATCACTTGTTTAAACTCCCGTCAGTTCTATTTGCTTATTTCTGAATGGATAATGAATCAGCAAAATCTTCATATTCCTTTCTTTTTGATTGTAATATAGCTTTTCCCCTGTTATTATGTAATGGACTGCTGACCGGATAGTGGAAATTACTTCTTCTTTTACTATAACCGAAAACAGTTTTTTACGTACCTTTGCACCACTAACAACTAAAATTAACCTTTTTATTTATGTTTACTGACTTATTGCACTCCTCTTATTTCTCGCTCTTCCTTATCGTAGCGTTAGGCTTCATGTTGGGAAGAATCAAGATCAAGGGGCTATCGCTCGATGTGTCGGCGGTCATCTTCATTGCCCTTCTTTTTGGGCATTTTGGTGTAATTATCCCAAAGGAACTGGGTAATTTCGGATTGGTACTTTTCATTTTTACGATCGGTATCCAGGCAGGTCCGGGATTTTTCGATTCTTTCCGTAGTAAAGGGAAGACGCTGATCATCATTACACTTCTTATCATTGCTTCGGCCTGCTTTACGGCTATCGGTTTGAAGTATGCTTTCGATATAGATACTCCCAGTGTGGTAGGTCTGGTTGCCGGAGCGCTGACCAGTACGCCGGGTCTGGCTGTTGCCATCGACAGCACCAATTCTCCATTGGCGTCTATCGCTTATGGTATTGCCTATCCGTTCGGTGTGATTGGCGTCATCCTGTTCGTGAAGCTGTTGCCTAAGATTATGCGTATTGATCTTGACAAGGAGGCCCGTCGCCTCGAGATAGAACGCCGGGGACAATTCCCGGAGTTGGGGACCTGTATCTACCGCATCACGAATCCGAGCGTATTTGGCCGCAGCCTGATGCAGATCAATGCACGTGCCATGACAGGAGCCGTTATTTCACGTCTGAAACATCAGGAACAGATATCCATCCCGACAGCCCATACAGTGCTTCGTGAAGGAGACTACATCCAGGCAGTGGGTAGCGAGGAAGCATTGACCCAACTGGCCGTACTGGTGGGTGAACGTGAAGAAGGTGAACTTCCATTGGAAAACACGCAGGAGATAGAATCGTTGCTGTTGACCAAAAAGGACATGATAAATAAACAGCTGGGCGACTTGAACCTGATGAAGAATTTCGGCTGTACCGTGACCCGTGTTCGCCGAAGCGGTATCGACCTTTCACCGTCACCCGATCTGGCACTGAAGTTTGGTGATAAACTGATGGTGGTGGGCGAGAAGGAAGGTATCAAAGGAGTAGCCCGTTTACTGGGAAACAATGCCAAGAAGCTGTCCGACACCGATTTCTTCCCTATTGCCATGGGTATTGTGCTGGGAGTTATTTTCGGTAAGCTTAATATCTCGTTCCCGGGAGGATTATCTTTCTCACCGGGATTGACTGGTGGTGTGCTGATGGTGGCTTTGCTGCTGAGCGCGGTGGGTAAAACAGGTCCTATTCTCTGGTCTATGTCAGGCCCTGCCAACCAGTTGCTCCGTCAGTTGGGATTGTTGCTTTTCCTGGCCGAAGTAGGCACATCGGCCGGTAAGAATCTGGTTGCTACTTTCCAGGAGAGCGGTTTATTGCTGTTCGGAGTAGGTGCGGCCATCACCCTCGTACCGATGTTGATCGCTGCGTTCGTTGGGCGTCTGGTGTTTAAAATCAGTCTGCTCGATTTGCTGGGTACCATAACCGGTGGCATGACCAGTACACCGGGGCTTGCCGCTGCCGATTCCATGGTAGACAGCAATATCCCGAGTGTAGCTTATGCAACGGTATACCCGATTGCAATGGTATTCCTGATCCTGTTTATACAGGTGATAGCAACGGTAGTATACTAAGTTATTCCACCGGAGAGTTCCGGGGGCATGTCAAATTTTACCACAGAGGACACAGAGTGACACAGAGATAATTCTAAGTTGTTGATTACTATAGTAAATACTCTGTGCTACTCCGTGGTGAAAAGACTTTCGACGCACCTCCATGACTTAAAAATCACTCTGTGTTATTCTGCGCCTTCTGTGGTGAGTTTTTCAGTGGAATCCGATTCCTTTTTCTTCCCTTTCCAAACCTTTTCTTGCAGATTTTGTTTCCATCCTTGTAACTCTAATCCCAAGAATTATGGACGCTGCAAATACATCGAATACTTCTGATAAGAAAAAGTTTATCTGGCTGGTGATATTGCTTATCATCGCTTTTGTCGTTGCCATTGTATGGTGGTGGAACTATCGGAAATACGTCTCTACGATAGACGCAAATCTCGATGGCGGCCGTGTCAACGTTTCCGCCCGTGTGATGGCTCCGCTGTCTGCGGTCTTCAAACACGAAGGAGACAGCGTGAAGAGAGGTGAGTTACTGGCCATGCTGGACAGTACGGCGACTGAGAATTACCGGATCGTTTCGCCGGTAGATGGCCTGATAGCCAAACAGTGGGTGGTTCCCGGCGATTTGTTGCAGCCGGGCGAAAACATCTTCACTCTGAACGAAGGTAAAGAACTCTGGGTGGCTGTCTATTTGCAGGAGACTAAATTTAACGAGATCCGTATGGGACAATCGGCCCTTTTCACCCTCGACGCCTATCCCGGACTGACGTTTTATGGAAAGATTTTCTACATCGGTGCCAACGCTGCATCCGAGTTTTCCCTGATTCCTCCCGATAATGCTTCCGGCAATTATACGAAGGTAGCCCAAAGGATTCCATTGAGAATCTCAATCGACCGGGTGGAAGGGAAAGAGAAATTGAAAGCAAATCTCCGCCTGCTTTCGGGGATGTCTGCTAACGTGAAGATTATCAAAGAATGAAAGAAGGTTCTTCTTATAAGTGGATCGTACTGGGCAACATTATGATAGGCACCTTTATGGCGGTGCTCGACTCTACTGTTGTCAACACCGGACTGCCTGTGATAATGGGTACGCTCGGTGCGGACATCAATGTGGCCGAATGGGTACTGACGGGATACATGCTTTCGATGGCAAGTATTCTGCCTGCCGCCGGATGGCTGTCCGAACGCTTCGGTTATAAAAAGATCTATTTCTTATCCTTGCTTGTCTTTACAGCCGGCTCCTTCATGTGTGGAAGTTCGTCCACTATCGAAGAACTTATTTTCTGGCGGGTGATCGAAGGTTTTGGATGTGGCATGCTCCTTCCCGTCGGTATGGCTATTGTGAGCGATGTATTTCCGCCCGAACAACGGGGGACGGCATTGGGATTCTGGTCTATCGCTTCCGCCGCTTCGGTCTCTTTTGGTCCTACCATTGGTGGATACCTGGTTGATTACATGGACTGGAACTATATCTTTTACGTCAATATCCCAATAGGGATTCTCGCTTTGATCGTAACTGCCATTGTACAGAAGGAACATGTGAAAGGAACCAAAGTTCCCTTCGACATTCCCGGTTTCATCACTTCTGCCATTTTCCTGCCTGTCTTTATGTATGGGCTTTCCGAAGTCAATTCGTCCACCAACTCCATGGGATGGAACAGCCCCGTAGTGCTCGGAGCTATGTGGATTGCGGTGGTCACCTTTATTTTGTTTCTCTACTTTGAGTTCACTGTCAGGACACCGCTTATCAATCTGCGCCTGTTTGTTGACAAGGACTTTGCGTTATCCAACCTGATCCTGTTTGTCTTTGGTATCGGTATGTTCGGCAGTACGTTCCTCATTCCTCTTTATTTGCAGGACAATCTGGGGTACTCTGCTTTGCAGGCCGGTATGTTTTTTATGCCTGTGGGCATTATCCAGGGAGTCGCTTCGCCTTTATCGGGTAAACTGATGCAGCGCATCAATCCCAAAGTCTTTATTGTGTCGGGCATTCTGTTGATGGCCGTCAGTTTCTATATGAACTATTACCTCTCTTTCCTGACCGAAAAGTGGTATATTATGCTGAGTCTCTATTTGCGTGGGTTGGGTATGGGCTTGCTTTTCACTCCGTTGCTGACTCTGTCGTTGGTGAATATCCGTAACAGCGATATGGCACAAGCCTCCAGTATCACCAATATTGTCCGGCAGATGGGAGGAAGTTTTGGGGTGGCCATCTTCAGCCATCTGCTGACGCAGCGTACGGCTTTTCATACACAGCGATACAGCGAAGCCCTGAACTATACAGGAGACGTATACCGCCAGACTATTCACTCTTTAAGCCGCTTCATAGAACATACGGGAGGCAACACACCCGATACCGCCAAGGAAGTGGCAGAAATGCTGGTACTGAAGCGTATCGGTCTGGAGGGATATATCAGTGCCATCAACGACGATTTCTTCATTGCCTTTATTGTCACGTTGCTGTGCGTTGTTCCGGTACTGTTTCTCAGGACGAAAAAAAGATAATGTATGTAGTTTCGTACTTACATATAGGTATGAAGTGAATGATTTATCACTTCATTTTATTACTTTTGCCACTTATTCAATAACCGTATCTTAAAAACAACAAAAAACATGCGACAAACAATTGCTTCAAAAACTCCCCGTATCGAGGTTGTAGATGCCTTGCGCGGCTTTGCCGTAATGGCGATCCTGCTGGTTCACAACCTTGAACATTTTATCTTTCCTGTGTATCCCGATGTTGCTTCCCAGCCGGAGTGGCTCAATATTCTCAACGAAGGAGTGTTCAGTGTCACGTTTTCCCTGTTCGCAGGAAAAGCCTATGCCATCTTCGCTCTGCTCTTCGGATTAACGTTCTACATACAATATGCCAATCAACAGAAGAAAGGGAAAGATTTCGGTTACCGTTTTCTCTGGCGCCTGCTCCTGCTGGGTGGTTTTGCTACCTTGAATGCAGCGTTCTTTCCGGCGGGAGATGTCCTGCTGCTGTTTTGTGTGGTCGGTATCTTTCTGTTTATTGTCCGCAAATGGAGTGACCGGGCAGTATTTATCCTGGCTGTCTTCCTGCTGTTGCAGCCCGTGGAGTGGTACCACTACGTGATGAACCTTGTCAATCCGTCCCATTCCTTACCCGATTTAGGAGTAGGGCAGATGTATGCTGAAGTGGCGGACTATACTAAAGAGGGAGATTTCTGGAAGTTCATCTGGGGGAATGTGACCTTGGGGCAGAAGGCGAGCCTGTTTTGGGCGATAGGTGCAGGGCGTTTCCTGCAAACGGCCGGACTGTTTTTGCTGGGAATGCTGATCGGACGGAAACAATTATTTGTCACCTCGGAGAGTACGACCCGTTTTTGGGTAAAAGCACTGATCTGGTGTGCTGTGTTATTCGGTCCTCTCTATCAGTTGAAAGTACAATTGACGGATGCCGGTCAGCCGGACATGATACGCCAGACGGTGGGTGTGGTGATGGATATGTGGCAAAAGTTTGCTTTCACCATTGTGCTGGTTGCTTCGTTCGTATTGTTATACCAAACGGAAAAGTTCAAGAAGCTGACTGCCGACTTGCGCTTTTACGGTAAGATGAGTCTGACGAACTACATCTCCCAGTCCATTGCCGGAGCCATTATCTATTTCCCGTTTGCGCTCTATCTGGCGCCTTATTGCGGGTATGCCGTCAGTTTGCTGATCGGTTTTCTGTTCTTCCTCTTGCAGGTTCGCTTCTGCAAATGGTGGTTGAAAGGACATAAGCAGGGACCGTTGGAAAGCCTTTGGCACAAACTGACCTGGCTTCGTTCGGAATAAACAAAATTCACCACAGGGGACACAGAGGACACAGAACGAGATTCAAGCCGCTGATTATCAATATCAACAATCAGTGGCTATCTGTGTAGTCCTGTGGTGAAAAGGCTTTTAGCACAGCCCTTCTGTTGTATGACACCGTTCTACTTGCCATCCCATTGTTTCCCTTTGCATGGACCATACTTGCAATAGAGTCCTTTCCGTCCTTTTTTCTTTTTCATGTCCTATATCACATTTTCTTAATTAATAATGATGAAAATGTGTGAACAATCTACCTTGAAGCGGTGTTACACTTATTATCCCCATAAATAGGGATTGTTCCGTAAGGGAATACTTCTTATCTTTGCCACAAAACTAAACGGATGAAACAATGCTGTCAGAACATAATGCGATGGTTTTTGCCTGTACTCTTTATATCGTACATGGCAGGTATCACGCTCTTCACCCACTCACATGTAGTGAACGGGGTGACCATTGTCCATTCGCACCCGTTTAAGAAAGATTCTCCCCATAGTCACACCACAGTCGAATTTCAATTGATTCATTTGCTGAACCATGTGGTGACTACCGGAGCCGGTCTCTTCTTTCTATCCCTTCAGTTTATTGCTTGTCTGCTCTATACGCTTTCGTGGCGTCCGGAGAGGGCAGGATACCATTCGTCTGTTACAGGCGTGGTATCGTTGAGAGCGCCGCCTTCAGCCGTATAAAGCATCTCTCTCACTCTTACTGCTTTATTTAGAGAAACTTATTTAGTAATTTTACTATCCAGAAACGAAAATGAAGAAATACATATTTTTCCTCGTTAGCCTGTGCTGTGCCTTGTTGCCGGCTATGGCCGACCAACCGGAACACCCGGAACTGAAAGCTTCCGATGCGAATATCATCGGACATGTACTCGATAAAAAAACGGGTGAACACCTCTCTTATATAACGATTGCTCTGAAAGGAACCACGATTGGCACCGTGACGGATGCCACCGGACACTATTTCCTTAAAAACCTTCCCGAAGGGGATTTCGTCCTCGAAGCCAGTTCGGTTGGTTATAAAACCATCAGCCGCAACGTCACGCTTAAAAAGGGGAAGACGCTTGAAGAAAACTTCGAGCTGGAAGAGGATGCCGTAGCCCTCGACGGAGTGGTGGTGTCTGCCAATCGAAGTGTGACCAAACGGAGGCTGGCACCTACGCTGGTCAATGTGGTGGATATGAAGATGTTCGAGAATACGAACTCGCCTACACTCTCGCAAGGACTGAACTTTCAGCCTGGTGTGCGTGTGGAGACGAATTGCCAGAACTGCGGGTTCCAGCAGGTGCGCATCAATGGTCTGGACGGCCCCTATACGCAGATTCTTATCGATTCGCGTCCCATCTTCAGTGCCCTTTCCGGTGTTTATGGTTTGGAGCAGATTCCTGCCAACATGATTGAGCGGGTAGAGGTGATGCGTGGTGGAGGTTCTGCGCTGTTTGGTTCGTCTGCCATTGCCGGAACCATCAATATCATCACTAAAGAGCCGTTACGCAATTCGGGGCAGTTGGCACACACCATTACTTCTATTGGCGGCAGCTCGTCTTTCGACAATAATACCTCGCTGAATGCTTCGCTGGTGACCGACGATCACCGAGCAGGACTCTATGTGTTCGGTCAGAACCGGCATCGCGATGCGTATGATCACGACGGGGACGGTTATTCCGAAATGCCTAAACTCAAAAACCAGACAGTAGGTTTCCGTTCGTTCCTGAAAACAAGTACATACTCCAAACTAACGTTTGAGTATCATCACTTGCAGGAGTTCCGCCGTGGCGGCAACATGCTGAACCGTCCGCCTCACGAAGCCGATATTGCCGAGCAGATTCAGCATTCCATCAATGGTGGGGGATTGAAGTTCGACTATTTTGCTCCGAACGAAAAGCACCGCCTGACACTGTATACATCGGCACAGCATACGGACCGCGACAGCTATTACGGTAGTAAAAAGGACCTGAATGCCTATGGAAAGACGACGGACCTGACCTTTATCGGCGGTTCCCAGTATGTGTACAGTTTCGATAAATGCCTCTTTATGCCTGCCGATCTGACTGCCGGGCTGGAATATAACCGTGACAATCTGAAGGATGATATGTGGGGATACAATCGCTATACCAGGCAGACGGTGAATATCGGTAGCGCTTTCTTCCAGAACGAATGGAAAAATGAAAAGTGGAGTATCTTGCTGGGCGGACGTCTGGACAAGCATAATCTGATCAACCATGTCATCTTCAGTCCCCGTGCCAATTTGCGTTTCAATCCTACACAGGACGTCAACCTCCGTCTGAGCTATTCTTCCGGATTCCGTGCCCCCCAAGCTTTTGATGAAGACCTGCATATTGAGAATGTGGGCGGAACGGTGTCTATGATTGAGCGCGCCAAGAATCTCAAAGAAGAGAAGTCGCAGAGTTTCAGTGCTTCGGCGGATATGTATCACCGCTTCGGTGCTTTTCAGGTGAACTTCCTGGTAGAAGGTTTCTATACCAAGCTGTCGGATGTGTTTGTTCTCGAGAACATCGGAGTGCGGGACGGGATTCTGATTAAAGAACGTCGCAATGGTTCGGGAGCGAAAGTGCTGGGACTGTCGATGGAAGGAAAAATGGCTTACCTCTCTTTGTTCCAGTTGCAGGCGGGAGTCACCTTGCAGCAAAGCCGCTATGACGAACCCGAAAAATGGAGTGAAACGGCACCGGCTCAGAAGAAGATTTTCCGTACTCCGAATACCTATGGATATTTCACGGCAACCTATACCCCTGTCAAACCGCTCTCCGTTTCCTTGTCGGGAACCTATACCGGTTCGATGCTGGTGCAGCATATGGCAGGTTATATCAAGAATGACATAGCGGTCAATACGCGCGATTTCTTCGATATGGGAGTTAAGTTGGCCTATGATTTCAAACTTTATAAGACGATAGGCCTCCAGTTGAGCGCCGGTGTACAAAATGTGTTCAACGCTTATCAGAACGACTTTGACCAGGGAGTGGAACGTGACTCCGGATATATCTATGGGCCGGCTGCTCCGCGAAGCTATTTTGCCGGAGTAAAGATCAGCTATTAAGCCCGTTGCAATTAGTCTGGAAACCGAGGCTCTGCCCGGTTGAAACGAAGGCTCTGTCCCGGTCGGACGGAGCCTTTGTTCTGTCCGGACAGAGCCTCTGTTTTACTTCGGCAGAGGCTCCGATTGAAAAAAGTATCTCTCTGAACACAAATATCTGATTTATTGTTTTTATATTTGTCGGCAGATTGGTTCGCCAAAGCTTTCCTGCTTCTGGCGATTAAAAGGGAACCGGGTGTGACTCCCGGACAGTCCCGCTGCTGTGAGGCTTTAATACAAACATTCCGATCGGATACTCTTTTGCCACTGGCTCGTGTAAGCCGGGAAGGCGTTCGGAATGGAAGCTAAGTCAGAAGACCTGCCACTCTCGCTGATAAGTCTTGGTTCCTCGTGGGTTAGGAGCAAAGCACAATAGTAACAATCAATATTAAAAACGTAGAGCGTATGGAAAAAGTAGTTCCTCCGTTCAAAGTAGACGTTGCCGGTACTTTTCTTCTGCCTCCTGCATTGAGAGAAGCCCGTGAGCAATATCGAAACGAACAAATCAGCCTGCTTACTTTGCGTGCTGTCGAAGATGCCGAAATACGGAATCTGGTAGACAGACTGAAGGCAGAAGGGCTGAAGGTGGTCACCGACGGCCGTTTCCGCAGTGATGCGTGGCCGCTCGACTTTATGTGCGGATTGGATGGCATCCGATTCCGGGATGACAGAAAGACTTCTGTCGAACTGACCGGCAGGATCGATGTGCATCGTCATCCGGTGCTCGATGATTTTGTTTTTCTTACCGGGGTAACCGGCGGAGATGTAATAGCTAAGCAGGTGCTTCCGGCGCCTTCGCGCCTGCTGGCCGAATTGATGAAGGACGCAAACCGGACGCAACTGGATCTGATTTATCCCGAACTCGAGACATTGCTGGTGGATATTGCACAGGTGTATCAGAAGCTGATTATGGAATTGTATAAATCGGGATGCCGTTATCTGCAACTCGATGACGCAACGCGCACGGTGACAGATAATGCTATTCGTGTCAACAACATGGCTTTGGAAAATCTGCCTGCCGACCTTTACATCGCTTTTCACTCGCCTACCGAAATGCTTTTCTCACTACAGGGCATCAATGCTTTTTTCCTCGACTATGATTCGGAATGTTGTGGCAAAAACCGTTTGCTGTGGTTCATACGGGAAAAGCAATCGGTTTTTGGTTTCGTCCTTTCCCATTATCCCGTAGAGGAAGAGTTGGAAGAACTAAGGGCTAAGATCGACCAGATTGTACGTTATATTCCCTCGCATCGCTTCTCACTCTGCATTCCCAATGCTGAGGTACTACCTTCGGAATCTTATGAAGAGGCTGAGGAGAAGCAATGGCATACGCTGAGAATGGCTGAAATGGTTGCGGGAGAACTTTGGCCCGAAGAGGAATAGAACTTCTTTATAACTATAGTATATTTTCGTGGAACAGATTCGTAAGAGCCTGTTTAGAGGGGCCCGGGCGATGTGATTTCGACCGGGCTTTTTTATACCTTTTTCAGAAAATGATGTATCTTTGAACCCTGAAACAACTATATCCCTGTTTTTACAACTATGATGACACATAAACTACTATTAGCCGCACTGATGGGTTCTGTCTGCATCTCGTGCGGACATCCGCCTCACAAAGGCGGAAGCGAAAAAGAAGCGTTGGGTAAACTCCTCTTCCATGATACTTCGCTCTCTGAACCATCCGGACAGTCGTGCGCCACTTGCCATGCCGTCTCCCGGGGATTTGCCGATGAACAGTCGCGTGCCATATCCGAAGGCGCAGTGCAGGGACTCTTTTCTCAGCGCAATTCCATGTCGGTATGTTATGCCGCTTTTGTGCCTGAGTTACATTATGATGATGAAGATGAAAGCTATGTGGGAGGCCTGTTTTGGGACGGCCGTTCTCCTTCTTTGCAGGATCAGGCGGGTGTTCCTTTGCTGAATCCGGTGGAAATGGGGAATAAGGACAAACAAATGGTGGCCGAAAAGGTGAGACGTACTCCGTATTATGACCGTTTGATACGGATATATGGCGAAACGGGTAATGCCGATTCGCTGTTTGCTTACGTTACGGACGCACTGGCGGCTTATCAGTCATCCAAAGAAATCAATCCTTTTACATCCAAGTACGATGCCTATAAAAAAGGAAATTATCAGCTGACCGCACAGGAAGCGCGTGGAAAGGAGCTTTTCAAGGAGAAAGGGCAATGTGCCGAATGCCATGTCCTGGATCGTGACAAGCGGGCACACCGCACGTTGTTTACCGATCATACTTATGATAATCTGGGTATACCGAAGTTGCCGGATCATCCGCATTATAAGGTGCCGGCAGAATATTTCCTGCTAACTGCCGATTCGGTGGATTTGGGGTTGGGGGCTATTGTCAATGCTGAAAGTGAGAATGGCAAGTATCGTGTGCCTACGTTGCGCAATGTGGAACTCACGGCTCCATATGGACATAACGGTTATTTTAAGACACTTGAGGAGATTGTGCATTTCTATAATGTGCGGGACGTGAGTGATGATTTTCCACCTGCCGAGTATCCTGCTACCGTGAACAAGGATGAATTGGGAAATCTCGGACTGACACAGGAAGAAGAAGCCGACATCGTGGCCTTTATGAAAACGCTGACCGATGGCTACATGAAAGTTCATAGATCAGAAAAACGATAAATCCCCAAAAAACGGCCTCAGTACCGGTTTGCCGGGTGAGGCCGCATCATCGTTTATGGTTTCAATAGAACTTTATCGATATACCCTTTTAGTTGCTCTTTGGATAAAGCCCCCATGCTTACTTGGGGCTCTCCCTTCATCGGTACAAACCAGAGGGTGGGAATACTCTGTATGCCGAAAGCCTTTGCCAGTTCCGGTTCTTTGTCTACATCTACTTTATAGATATAAATCTTTCCGGCATACTCTTTGGATAATTCTTCAAGGATCGGAGCGACCATTTTGCAGGGACCGCACCAGTCGGCATAAAAGTCTACGATAGCCGGTTTGTCACCCAGGTATTTCCATTCCTTCGAATGGTTTTCATAGTCGGCCACCTTCTTTAGAAACTCTGCACGAGTCAGGTGGATGGTTCCCGGTTGCGGTTTTTCCGTTTGTACCGTATCTGCGCCGGCAGTTGTCTTGTTCTCGGATGTCCCTTTGCAAGATGCAAAGGCCAGCAATCCTATAAATAGGAAGGGGATAAGAATGCTCTTTTTCATTTTTCTGCTTTTTAATGGTTATTAATGGACGATCTCTTTTTTCCAGGTGATGCCACTGATATCGGTCAGTACCAATTCGTATTTTCCTTTGGGCAAAGTTCCCATAGCCGGATCATTGACTGTAAGGGTTGCTTTGCTTCCGAGCGGAATCACCAGGCTATGCTTACCCGGAGCTACCCGGGCAATGTATTTGTTATCGATATTTCCGATTGGGAAGTCAGCCAGTTCTTCTCCTTTCTTTTCTAACACAACGTGTCCGTTGGCGTCTTTCAGGCTGATACCGATCAGGAAAGAGCCGTATACATCGGCACCTTCAACACGATAAACACTGAATGACAAAGAGTTGTTCTCTATTTGTGCGTCGGATATTTCAATCTTCGGTTTGACGGACTTATTGTGCAGTGGTCCCCAGACACCGTTGTGAAACTCTTGGTTGGTGTACAGGGTCAGTACGAAGATGACGATGGCACCTGCCACACTGATATTGGCAAAGCGTTTGGTCTTTAAAGGTAATTCTCCGGAGGTCAGCCATACCAGCCAGCCTGCTTTCTTCCGTAAGGCGAATTTTCGCTCTGTCAGATAATCGACCGAGTATCTTCCACCACCGGAAAGGAAGATAGTGAATCCGGCAGCTACTCCCAGAATACCGATCTGCCATTCGTCCAGGCAGGTTGTTCCTAACCATCCGGATCCTAAGAGGATACCGGTGGCCAGACTGAATACACCGATACTCATCAGGCGGGTGAAGAACCCTAACATATAGAGTAACCCGACTACCCCTTCGACAAGGGTGAAGATCACCATTGCCCACCACAACATATCGGGGGTGGATACCAGATATTCGATTACCGGACGGATACCTATCGAGTTCGGAAGGAAATGGTTGAACTTTTCTCCGATGTATCCGGCACTGTCCGGTATCAGTTTATTTTCGAGTACAAGGCGTCGCCAGAAGGCTGAAAAGTAAGTCCATCCCACTACGAGGCGCAGTGAAAGCGTAAACATGCCTGCAAGTAAGTAGGCTCTTGATTGTTCTTGTTCGTTTGCGGTTGCCATAAGATGTGGGGATTAGTCGGTTCTTTTCGGGGTACTGCCTGTCTTAAACAGGTTCAGAAGTAATCCGCCCATCACAGCTCCCCAAAGGGTGCTGTTGACCGGCGAGGAGGTAATGGGACAAGTGCCGCCGGTGCAGCCTACGTATTTCCAATACAGGAATCCTCCTACAGCTCCTATTGCCAGTCCGACAAATGTGAGCAGGTTCTTTTTGAAGAATGCTTTAATCATCTTGTTTTCGGGTATTTTTAATTAATTGTTTTCTTATAAAACAAATTTCCTGCGGAAAGTACTACGGGGATAACATTCTTTATGAAATAGAGGTAGGCGAAACCGGCACGGTTTATCAGGCGACTGTGTGGTTGTATGGGGGCAAGTGGGCTCGCTACAATGTGACACAGAGTTCCGCAGGGCTGGCTGTTATTTTCCCTCTGCGAAACTCTGTGTCATCCTGTTGGTTCATTCCGGCGTGGCTGTATCCTTCTGCCGGATGAACCGTGTCCTTGTACTGAAAACAATCTGAAACTTAGCCGGCAATCTTTATATTTTCTTTTTTACTGCAATATCGTTTACATTGTTGGCAGATATCGTATCCGAGCATAGCGCCTAATATGAAATCTTCTTCCGGAGTGAGATGGTTCAAAGGCCGAATAATGATATGCCGTATGGCTTCCATACATTCGGCCTTACCAAAGAACAGATTTATCTTATTGGTGTTTACTTCTTGTATCAGGTAACTGATATTCTGTTTTTCCAGACGTTGTATGGCAAACGCTTCGTGCTCCTTATTCATGGTGTAGAGCACCATGTTGCGTATCCCTTTCTTGAATTCGTATACATGGTTCAGGAAAATTCGTATTTCACCCGGAACCTTTCGTTCGATAGCCATAACGTTCGTCGGAATTTTAAATTAGTTGATACATTCTTTTTTTAAAGATTCAGTCCATTGGGCAATACGCTTGTCGGTCTTGTTGTCTTCGTTAACTTCATCCAAAGGAAGTCCCACGAATTTGCCGTTGACTACTGCGACAGAAGAGTCGAATGTGTAGTCGGACGGGTCGGTTGCTCCGCAGAAGGTGCAATGGGTGTCTTTCAGCTCTTCGTACAGGATACCGATGCCGTCGCAGAAGGTATCGCCGTATGAATCTGAGTCTCCGCAACCGAAGAGCGCTACAAATTTGTGAGACAGGTCGGCCTTCTTCAGCACTTTAATGCCATCATACCAATCATCCTGAAGTTCGCCTGCTCCCCATGTAGAGGTGCCCAGCACTAATACATCATACTCTTTCACTAACTCGTCGTTCAGTTTTGAGGCATCGTGGATGTCACCTTTAGGAACGTTCAGTTTTTCTGCAATCCGGCGGGCTACATCTTCGGTAGTCCCCGTTGTGGAACCGTAAAATACTCCAATTTTATTCATTTTCTGATCTTGTTTTTAAATGATGTGGCAAAGATAAGAGGTTCGGAAGAAACAGAAAATCCCCATTTATAGTGGAAATAACAGGGTAGTTATCACTATAAATGGGGAGTAAAGGGGGCGATTGTTATTAATGATGGAATAGCCGGATGCCCGTAAAGGCCATCGCTATGTCGTATTTGTCACAGGTATCTATCACATGGTCGTCACGAACCGAGCCACCGGGCTGGGCAATGTAGCTCACGCCGCTTTTGTGCGCACGTTCAATGTTGTCTCCAAAAGGGAAGAAGGCATCCGAGCCTAAAGCTACGCCCGATTGCGTATCGAGCCATGCACGCTTTTCTTCACGGGTCAGCACTTCCGGTTTCCGGGTGAAGAACTGTTCCCATACGCCGTCGGCCAGCACATCCATATAGTCGTCCGAGATATATACGTCGATCGTGTTGTCACGGTCGGCACGGCGTATCTTTTCTTTCCAAGGCAGATTCATCACTTTCGGATGTTGGCGCAAATACCAGATGTCGGCTTTGTTTCCGGCCAGGCGGGTACAATGGATGCGTGATTGCTGTCCTGCACCAATGCCGATGGCTTGCCCGTCCTTGGCATAGCATACGGAGTTGGACTGTGTATACTTCAAAGTGATCAGGGCGATAATCAAGTCACGTTTGGCATCAGCCGGAATGTTCCGGTTCCGGGTAGGCATTTCTTTTAGCAGGCTTTCGTCAATCTTCAGTTCATTGCGTCCCTGCTCAAATGTAATGCCGAATACGTCTTTATGTTCGATGGGGGCCGGACGGTATGCCGGATCTATCCTGATTACATTATAAGTACCTTTCCGTTTGTTTCTCAGAATCTCGAGTGCCTCCGGAGTGTAGCCGGGAGCAATGACTCCATCAGACACTTCACGGTTGATGATGCGGGCTGTCGGTTCATCGCAAACATCAGAAAGGGCGATGAAATCTCCGTAAGATGACATCCGGTCGGCACCCCGGGCACGGGCGTACGCAGTTGCCATCGGAGAAAGTTCCATGTCGTCTACGAAATAAATCTTCTTCAATGTTTCGCTCATTTCCACTGCTATCGCAGCACCTGCCGGACTTACGTGCTTAAATGAAGCGGCAGCCGGAAGTCCGGTTGCTTCTTTCAGTTCTTTCACTAACTGCCAACTGTTCAAGGCGTCCAGCAGATTGATATATCCGGGTCTGCCGTTCAGGACCTCGATGGGCAGTTCGCCTTCCTTAATAAAGATACGCGCGGGTTTTTGGTTGGGGTTACAACCATATTTCAGCTCCAGTTCGTTTGTCATATTGTTATGTTTTAGTTGATTGATGCAAAGGTAAAAAATAGTGGTGAACGATGAAGGATAATCCATGATTTTGTTGTTTACATGCCGTCCTGTTTCGTCATTTCTTGTGTTTTTTTAGTTTATTTATCGTGAAAATACCTATTTATAGTGATTGCGTACCATCTAAATATTGTGTTTCTTTGCACCCGTAATATAATTAAGGTGTTGATGGATAAACTACAAAAATATAAACCAACCGATAAAATGATCGACCTTATCGGTGATAATTATTCTCTTTTACAAGTTATGAGCCGCTTTGGGCTTTCATTAGGGTTTGGTGACAAGACAGTGAAAGAGGTCTGTGAGATGAACAATGTAGATTGCCATACATTTTTGGTTGTTGTGAATTTCATGGCTGAAGGGTTCTCACGTATGGACGGCAGTGCCGACGATATTTCCATACCGGCTTTGGTCGATTATCTGAGACAAGCGCATATCTATTTTCTCGATTACTGTCTGCCGGCCATCCGGAGGAAGTTGATTGAAGCCATTGACTGTTCGCAGGACGATGTTTCATTCCTTATTCTGAAGTTCTTCGACGGATATATGCGGGAGGTACGCAAACATATGGAGTATGAAGAAAAAACAGTGTTTAAGTATGTGGATACGCTGATTCATGGCAATGCGCCTAAGAATTATCAGATCAGCACTTTCTCAAAACATCACGAGCAGGTAGGAGAGCGGCTTACGGAGCTGAAAAACATTATTATTAAATATTGTCCGGCCAAGGCAAATACCAATGTGCTGAATGCAGCCTTGTTTGATATTTATGCTTGTGAGGAAGGGCTTGAATCACACTGTAAAGTAGAAGACTATTTGTTTGTTCCTGCCATTCTGAAACTGGAAAGGAGGATGCGAGAAAATGAAAAATAACGAATCAATCCGTATAGCTGTAGCCGAGACGTCGGTGATTATTCGCAGTGGCCTGACGCTGGCTTTGAAACGTTTACCCAATCTGAAAATTCAACCGGTAGAACTGCTGTCGGTAGAGGCACTCAACGATTGCCTGCGTACACAGTTCCCCGATATATTGGTGGTCAACCCCACATTTGGCGACTTTTTCGATGTGGCGCGTTTCCGTGAAGAGACTGCCGGCAAGGGAATCAGGGTAGTGGCATTGGTCAGTTCGTTTATCGATGCTTCGCTGCTCAGTAAGTACGATGCGTCCATTTCTATTTTCGATGACTTGGAGGCGTTGGCCAATAAAATCAATCTCTTGCAGAATATAGAACCCGAAGAAGAGGAGGATAGCCAGGAGGCTCTGAGTCAACGTGAGAAAGAGATCGTGATTTGTGTGGTGAAGGGAATGACCAATAAGGAAATTGCCGAAAAACTCTTTCTTTCTATCCATACGGTGATCACACATCGCAGAAATATCAGCAAGAAGCTGCAAATACACAGTGCGGCCGGTCTGACCATCTATGCTATTGTAAATAAGCTGGTTGAGCTAAGTGACGTAAAGGATTTATAGCTCTAAAAGAATGTTATAAAACATAAAACCGCTTGTCGGGTTAGAAAAAAGCCGTATCTTTGCAGTGCAGTTGGGAAATTGCTTTTTAAGGTAAAATAGAATATTAGGTATTAGATAAAGATTTAAGGTATTAAAAGTTTCAAGTGATTTTCAATTAGGTAAAGATTTTTAAAGGTAAAAGAATAATAGGTATTGAGAGTTTTTTAGGTAAAAAGAAGATTGTGTTTTTAGGAATTTTGAGGTATTAAAGAAAAGCCTTTATGGCTTTTCTGATGTGGGGCGGGTAATTCTACTGAAGAATTTACTCGTTTTTTTATGCCCGGATTTTACTGTTTTCTCTTCACTGTTTCATATCCGGTTGATCTGTCCGGTAACCATATAAATAACAAAATCCCGACGAAATCACTTCGGCGGGATTGTTCCTTTTACTCAAATGTGGCTACGTAATAAAATTATGACTAATTAATTAAATTCTGATACTGCAAAGATAGCGTGTTTTCGCAGTTGCCACAATCCCCTTTTTAGGGTATATTACGTAAGATATCTCACTATATGTAGTTACTTTCGCCCATTCGGGCTTATTTTTCCCAGATTTTGCTTTGCGGATTGAACTGCTTGATCACTTTGGCCGGACTGCCTGCACATACGGAGTAGGGGGGGACAGAACGGCTGACAACACTTCCTGCGGCTACCACCGAGTGCTTTCCCAGTGTCACGCCGGGCAAGATGACTGCATTGGCGCCTATCCACACGTCATCTTCAATCGTGACGGGCCGAGTGCTCACTCCTTGTTCATCTATACGTTTGTCTGCATCCTGATAGTTATGGTTAAGACCGGTCACCGTTACGTTCTGTGCCAGATTTACATGGTGACCGATGGTTGCAGGGCCGATAATTGTGTTTCCCAGTCCGATCCGGGTATAATCACCGATAATCAGGTCACCCACCGCATTGTTCAGACACGAAAAATCTTCTACTACCGAGTATTTTCCAAGAGAGAAAAGGTTGAACGGAGGGAGGTCGAGGCGTACGCTTCGGTATATCACGGAACCTTTTCCCCGCTTCAGGTAGAGAAAAGAGAATATGCGTATCCACCAGTTGGGACGTGTTTTCACCGGATGCATGATGAATCGGTGTACGGCTTGTTTAAGTGCAGGGTTCTGTTTGATTGTCTCTTTCAGTGCCATAGTCGGGGAGAGTTGGTTATTTCTTGGTTTTCTGTCCTACCAGATAATCCGGGATAGCCAGACATACGATGAATATCAGGACGTAAAGTAAGGCCCACCACTTTAAAGACAGAGTCCAGTTGTAGCAAAGCAACAGTATTGCGATGAAAAAAATGGCGGTTAAGCCTGTTCTCCAGGAAGGCAGAACCCATCTGAAAATCTTGTTGCAATAATCCCAGTGTGCCGTGAGCATTGCTTCCGGAAGTGCTGAGAGAGCCTTGGAGAATCTTACTTTATATTGTGGGATACGTATGTCATTGCTGTAGACTTTTACCGTTTCCAGATATTCGACGAAGATGCCCTGCCGGACTAATCTTCTTTCCAGATTACTCTTACGGCTCTTTTGGTTCTTCTTCAGCCATGCCAGATCTAACACCATATCCGTACCGCATAAGGCCGATGATACTCCCAGGCGGATGGCTCCTTTCCGGAAGAAAGAATGATTGATTTCTTCGTTCAATGCCTGAAAGTATTGCTTCCGGGTAGAACGGTTTTCTGTGATAGGATGAAGTTGGATAGCTCTGGCTCCTCCATCGAATGCTTTATTTATTTCATTCAGAAACGCAGGTTCAATCCAAGTTGTTTTTCCGAGGATGATTACGGCATCAAAATCCTTTTCATCCAGCGTACCTACGGTTTCTGTCAGGTCTTCGTAAGTGAATACTTTATACAGCTCTTCCGGATAGTCGGGCGAAAAAGAGAAAGGAGTATCCGTAGGGAACAGAATGGCAAATCTATGTTTCTTTCCTGTCTTCGGGTATCGCGTGGCATTCTTTAAAGAAGCTGCCACTGCCGGTATTCCCAGATAGATGGTAAACAGGCTGAAGCACAGAAACAGAATAAAATCTGTTATTTGAATAAAAGTATCCATAGTTTCATATGTACGGTTATACGTTCTCTTTTTGTATAAACGCCGTGAAAGTTCTCAGGATAATTTTCATATCCAGTTGGAAGGAGAACGTTTTGGCATATTTTATATCCAGTTGCTTACGTTCATCAGCGGACATCTTCCCACTGCTTCCGCGTTTTTCTACCTGCCAAAGTCCCGTTAGCCCGGCCGGCCCCATGAAGCGGTCGATATATTCATCGCTTGTCAGCAGTTCGGCTTCGTAAAGCGGGAGAGGGCGGTTGCCCACGATGGACATATCTCCTTTCAGGATATTGATAAGTTGCGGCAGTTCGTCGATGCTGTACTTACGGATGATGCGTCCCACTTTGGTGATGCGGGGATCATTCTCCAGTTTAACGAACGCATTTTTCTTTTCTACGGACTTTTTATTTGTATAGCTTTGTTCGGATATGACGAAATCATCTGAAATAAGCATGATTTCTTCCTCATTCAGCTCCATATCATCGCTGATCAGCAGTTCTTCTTCCGCCGGGTTCTGTTCCTCCTCCTCGGCCTGATATTGGTTAAGCTGGTTGAAGTCTCTCAGATGTTTGTCCGCATCGGTATACATGGAACGGAATTTCAGGAAATCGAATATTTTGTAGTTGCTTCCTACCCGTTTGGATTTATACACTACGGCACCCTTACTCTCCATCCGGATGGCTAACGCTGTGATTAACAGTATCGGAGATAAGCAGAGTATGGCTATCGACGAGAAAGTTATATCAAATAATCTTTTCCATAAAGGCAGTCTGAAAGCCTGTAAATTCGATCCTTTTTCGTTGATATCGTTAATTTTTTGCTGTTTCCGTCGCATCATAAACTCCGACATGTTTTTAAATGCTTCGGAGGTAGAATCAAACGACATTGAATTATTGATACCGGCTTTCAGATAGACGGGCCTGTCTTCTTTATTGATTCCTTCAGTGACAAGGACGATGTATACACCCGGGAATTTTTTTCTCAGATACTGGATCTCAGGAATATCTTTTGATAGATCCCGTTCTTCGAAAAGGATCGCTATATCATACTTTTCACGAATCTTATCGATAAATTCGCTCGCTTTCTTGCTGTTTTGAATGGCATAAAACGCACCTTCAGCTATCTTAGAGAAATGTTCGATAGTAGCAGTATGTCTCCCGATATAAATGAGATGTGGCATTTAGTCTATGATTTTTCTGACACGGATTTTTAGCTCCATGGGGTTGAAAGGTTTCAGGATATAGTCTTCGGCTCCTTCTTCCAATAATCTGATTCTTTCGGTTGTACTTTCTTCACTGGAGAGCATAATGACGGGGATGTCTTTGAACAATTCATTGTGCTTCAGGTAATGCAGGAATTCATCTCCTCTCATCTCCGGCATTCGTATGTCTGATATTATCAGGTCCGGTAAATTACCTTCATATAACCATTCAATTGCTTTTATCGGATTTTGTACATACTGGCAATCGTAATCTTTGCCTAAATAGATTGACGCTACTTTACCAATCGTTTCTTTATCGTCAACAAGTAATATCTTCTTTCTCATAATGTGATTAAGTATCGTTATGATGTTTGCTTTGTTGTTTGTTTAAGTGTAAGATAGAGTATATTTACTCAGTACTGCAAATATATATAATATTTCTGTAACAATGTTCTCTAAAAGAAGTGTTTTTATCTGAAGGCTCTCTTTTAGACACGAAAAGAGGCTGGGTCGAAACTATTTTTACCACGGAGTAACACAGAGTAGCACAGAGTCTTTTTGCTAATAATCAACAATTTAAAATTGCCTCTGTGTTACTCTGTGTCCTCCTGTGGTGAGTTTTGACACAGCCTTCTGTTCAATAGTCTGTTCTAATTTTTATTGGTCTGGAACACTTTGGTATTATCAAAATCGTTCCACCACTTTGTGTTATTCACTCCACCGCTGGTTACCCATCCGGCAAACTGTTTATATGCATTTTGAATCTTTGTATATTCTAACGGCCATTTAAATTGGGTGGGAACTATGATGCCCCATGCCAGATTATCTTTGCTGATATAATATTTCTTTCCGTTTACGGAAGATGCATCATTGTTGCCTCCGAACAGTTCAGTATTTGCCAGTTTGGTTGGCTGATATCCGGCTACGTGGATCTCTTTTCGTTTGCTGCCTCTGTCAGTGATGATGAAGAGATTCAGTTTGTTTATATTGAGTGCATCACTGCTTGGTGCCGACGCCTGGTCGAATCTGAGTGTAAAGTTGATGATCTTGGAGTCCTTTTGGTTATTGTCACTACCGGAAACTGTATTGACGAACGAACCTGCCGGGCGCTCCATCAGTGCATGTGCATTGTCAAACAAGGGAACTACCGCATAGTCCTGGCCTTTCTCTATATTCTTATCAGTAAGGTCGAATGATATCGGACGATAGTTGTTTGCGTAAGTAACAGGCTGCGTGATGGCAGATGCCGGAATTTCGTCGAACATGATGGCTGCTGCAATTGCTTTCTGGGCACCGACAGCAGTTAACTCAATCGTCAGGTCGAGTTCTGTGATCTTATTCCATTTGTCTATACTTGTCTTTCTGTGTTTTATTTCCAGAACGATATCATTCATGTCGTAGTCTCCATACAGGGGCCACTGGTCTTCAAACAGGTATGTATAATTATGGTTGTCATCCACAATAATCGGGAAGTTAGGATCAGAAGGTTCCGGAGCAGGATCCGGCAGTTCCGTTTTTCCATTGCAGCCGGTTATGATGATATCGGGCTTGCTTGAAAAGATCACCTCACTCCCCGCATGATACATGTCTTTATGGGAACAACTGATTTTACCGCTGATATAAAGTTTACCACTAAACTTATTTGACCAGTTATCGATCTGCAATTTATCGGTCACTTTCAATAGAGAAGCTTCATCTCCTTCGCCTATAGCTGAAAAACCGGAGTTAATGGTTATTTTTTCTGCTTTTATCATAGAACTATTGGCCAACGTCAATTTGGCGTTGTCATAAAAGTATATATCATCAGCTTCTTCAAAATAATCCTTATTTTTGTCATCTTCTTTTTCTTCTGCTATGACTCCATGATCCAGATAAATAATGCCTCCTGCTTTCATATGTTCTACAAAGAGCATGCAGTTATTATATAGGGAACCTCCCGCTTCACCGCTATCATATGTATCGAATTCCATTTCTCCGAAGTTCACGTTCTTACTTCCGGCTGCTGTATATTTCTTCGCTTCCAACTCACTTCCGGCAGCATTGTATACAATTGAAGAAGTATTCAATTTTATTTCTTTTTCTACATCTAATTCTCCGAAATTATGAATACTTCCTCCTTTAGAGGCATCTATATTGTGTTTAACATCTACTTTATTCCCATTATAGAGGAGATCAAAAGAATTTAATAGTAGATTATCCACTTCTATTTCACCGAAATTACAGATCGTACTTTGCGTATTACCTTCCAATTTAGTTATCTTAATCGTGGCTCCGGATTGGATCGTTAAATTACTTGCATTCTGTAGTTTCAGGTCTGTTCCCTCAATCGTTCCACCCTTCAGAACAATAATATCCAGGTAGTTTTGGGTAATGGCTTGTGCCGGTTCCCAGTTTCCTTGTATATAGACAGTCGCTCTGTTGGAGTTGCTGAGAGAGGTATCTTTAAATTTTCCTTGGAATTTTCCGGTTACAATATAGGCTTTCCCTCCTTCCAAAACTTGGGAAGAACTTGTTATCGGGATAGCTCCATTGGTGTCATAGCTTTGTTCTGCTCTTTTAGGAATGTCAATTCCTCCGTTATTCCCTCTGGTGGCTACCGAAGCTCTCGTTTTGATGGCAGACGTACCTGTAAAAGAGCATTGAACATGGGAAGTTGATTCGCTGATTTCCACTTGTTTTATCTGGTCCCTGCCACGTGGGTCAGTCTGACGGACATAAAGATACTTTATATCCTTGGAAGACACTACTTCGGTCTGATAAGCTTCTCCTTTCTTGGCAACTCCTTTGGCTAAAGTATTGTAGGGATCCTCTGCTGTTGCTTCAAGCGGATTTTTATCTAATATTTCTACGGTATAATAATACTGTCCGTCAAACTCATCATCGACTTCCACGCTAAATTTTATGGAATTTGTAGACGACCAGTCGAATCCCGCCGGAGCACTGATATCCTCCATGGGATTGGGAGTTTGATAAGAGGGGTCATAGAGATCTTTGTTATCATCAACGCAAGCTGTAATGCACGCCGTCGATAGGATCATTGACGATGCAAAAAATAGTTTGTTAATTGTTGTTTTCATACTTGTTTGTTTTGTTCAGTATTTGCAAATATACAACACAAATATACAACTATTAATCGGCCTGCATTGTTTGAAATATAACTTATTATAACGTCATTAATATTTTTTAGGAATAATACGGTCCGGTGATAACGAAGATGCCAGAGAGGCTTGGTGCATGGAGTGTTTATTCGGCCCTTTTGGTTATTTCGCCGATCAGGCAAGAATTCATTTTATACCTGATCTCTTTATTGTCGAGTCCATGCCCTAAGAGGAACATTAATTTGGTGACCGCACATTCCGGTGTGCTGTCGTATCCGCTGATGACTCCTGCCTGAAGCAGCTGGATACCGGTGCCATAGCGTTCCATTTCGACGGCACCGGAGGCACATTGAGTGATATTGACGATAATGATGCCCCGGTCCGTAGCGTCTTTCAGTTCCCTGATAAACCACTCTTTCTGGGGTGCATTGCCTGAACCGAATGTTTTTAATACTACTGCCTTTAGTTCCGGCACATGGAGCAGTGCAGATACGATCCCCTCCTGAATCCCGGGGAAGAGTGTCAGAATGACTACGTTCGTATCGAACAGATAGTGAGGTTTCAGAGGCTTGGTCAGATCCGGTTTGCGGATCAGGTTAGGTTCATATTTAATATGGATGCCTACTCGTGCCAATGGGGGATAGTTGAACGAGCGGAAAGCGTTGAAGTTTTCAGCGTTGATTTTAGTCGTGCGGTTGCCACGCATCAGATGGTTTTCAAAAAAGATGCAGACCTCGGGAACGATTGCGGTGCCATCCGGATTTTTGGCTGCTGCAATTTCAATAGCTGTAATCAGGTTTTCTTTGCCGTCTGTGCGTAGTGTACCGATCGGGAGTTGAGAGCCGGTCAGGATGACAGGTTTACTCAGGTTCTCGAGCATGAAGCTGAGGGCAGAAGCTGTATACGCCATTGTATCGGTGCCGTGAAGGATGACAAACCCATCAAAAGAGTCATAGTTATAGTTTATAATCTTAACCAGTTTGGCCCAGAATGCCGGTTCCATGTCCGAAGAGTCAATAGGGGGATCAAACTGATAGGAAGAGATGCGGTAATTGAATCTTTTCAGTTCGGGTACGTGCTTTAGTAGATGGTCGAAATTAAAATTTTCCAGAGCACCGGTTTCCGGGTTTTCTATCATTCCGATAGTTCCACCAGTATAAATGAGTAATACGGAGGGGTAATCTGCTTTCATATCTGTATCTTTTTTGCTGTTTTGCCGACAAAGATACAAAAAAGAACTATAAACTATAAACGATAAACGATAAAAGAGACTGTGTCGAGATTCTTTTCACCACGAAGTAGCACAGAGTATCACAGAGCTCTTTACTAACAAACAACGACTTAAAATCGTCTCCGTGTTGCTCTGTGTCCTCTGTGGTGAGTTTGGTTCTTATTTTATTCCGTCAATTAATCGGAGAATGGCCTTTTCCGGATCCTTTTCTTCATTGAGCAGAGTAACAAAACGGCTGCCGATAATGGCTCCCGAGGCATTATCGCAGGCAGCACGGAAAGTGGCCCGGTTGCTGATGCCGAAACCTACCATGCGTGGATTGCGCAGATTCATCTTTTCAATCTTTTTAAAGTACGCACGTTTTTGTTCGTCAAAGTCCTGTTGTGCCCCTGTGGTGGCAGCCGACGAAACCATATAGATAAAACCGTCCGTATGTTCGTCAATCTCGTGTACACGCTCTTCACTCGTTTCGGGAGTGATAAGCATAATCACTTTGATGTCATATTGCTCCGCAATGTTGCGGAAGTGCTCTTGATAGTCTTTGAAGGGAAGGTCGGGAATGATGACACCGTCGATTCCACATTCGGCACACTGCCGGCAGAAGTTATCGAAGCCGAACTGCATAATCGGGTTGAGGTATCCCATTAATATCAATGGGATTTTTACATCCCGGCGGATATTATGCAGCTGTTCAAACAGAAGTTTGAGCGACATCCCGTTGTGTAGGGCTTGTGTGGCTGCATTCTGGATTACAATGCCGTCTGCCATCGGATCACTGAAAGGGATACCGATTTCGATCATGTTTACTCCATGTTTCTCGAGGGCACGGATCACTTCGGCTGTTCCCTCCAGTGTAGGAGTGCCGGCACAAAAATAGATGGATAGCAAATCCTTGGGATTGCTACTGAAAAGTTGGTTTATTCTGTTCATACACTTTTATTTTTAATTCATTACTTTTTTATATTCAGGGTTGGTGGAGCTTTATTTCCCCAGTTGCTCTAAAAAGAACTTGAGTCTTTCTACCTCTTTCAGTCCCGGTTTGGCTTCGAAACGACTGTTCAGGTCAAAACCCGCCAATTGGGGATGACGCAATTCTTTCAGGGTCGGAGCACTGTATGGATTGATTCCGCCGCTAAGTAAGAAAGGCTTTTTCCCTTTGTAGCTGTTCAGCATCGTCCAGTCGAATTGATTGCCCGAGCCGCCATGTTGTTCACATTTGGTGTCGAACAGGAAATAGTCACAAGATTTTTCGTATGCTTCGGTGTTCTCAAAATCCTTTCTCCGGGCGATGGAAAACGCTTTGATCAGCCTTAACCCGGTTGACCGGAGTGAATGACAGTATTCCGGTGATTCATTGCCATGCAGCTGGATATAATCCAGACTGAAGCGGTCGGCAAGTATCTCGATTTCTTTTTTGTCTTCGTTGACAAAGACACCCACACGCTTTGCCGCACCCGGCATGTAAGCCGGAAGCTCGCATAGGCAGCGGGGAGACTTCGGGTAGAAGATAAAGCCTATCATGTCGACCTTTAGTTGTTCTACATCGCGGATATTGTCGGCTTCGCGCATTCCGCAGACTTTTATCAGTTTGTCGTTTATCATTCTTGTTCTTAATTGAATGGTTTTGATTTCGATTCACCACGGAGGACACAGAGGACACAGAGTTTTAATTTTCAAGTCCACAGAAATATCTTAAATTTTCCCTCTGTGTCCTCTGTGCTACTCTGTGGTGAATTTGTCATGGGAATGGGTTACTGGGTTCGATTCGTTTATAAATTCTTCCAGTTTCTTGCCCGGTTGCCCGGTTTTCATAAACGTTTCTCCGATCAGGAATCCTCTGAATCCGGCATTACGCAAGCGCTTCACGGTTTGCGGGTCGGATATGCCGCTTTCCGACACCAATACTGTGTTCCGGGGCAGTTGTCCGGCCAATCGGAACGAGTTCTCCACATCCGTAAAGAAAGTGCCGAGATTGCGGTTATTGATCCCCACCATATCGATCTCCTTATTTATAAATGGTAACTCTTCGGCGGTATGGATTTCCAGCAAGACTTCCAATCCCAGTTCATGAGCTTTTTCAGCAAGGGCATGGCACTTCTCTGTATCCAGTGCGGCAGCAATCAGCAGTACGGCATCGGCTCCGACTATTTTGGCCTGATACAGTTGATATTCGTCGATTATGAAATCTTTGCGCAGAATCGGAATATTTACCAGCGGGCGTGCCGTACGGATATCCTTCAGGCTTCCTCCGAAGAACTTTTCGTCTGTGAGGATAGAAAGCGCCGAAGCACCTGAGGCTGCATATTCCGGCACTACCTGTTCGGGGCGTGCGTCTTCATAAATCCATCCTTTGGATGGAGAGCGGCGTTTGAATTCTGCAATAATACCGGTAGACGAGGAAGTTAGTGCCTGCTTCATGGAGTATCCGGGCCGTATTTCGTCAGATAGTTTCTCCTGAAGCTGTTCCGATGGGATGGCCTGTTTCTGCAAGTCTATTTCGAAACGCTTGTTGGCGATGATTTCGGATAATATATCTTTCATGCTTTTGGGTGGGCGATAGTTTTCCTATCTGTTTAGTTCAACAAACTTCTTTAAGGTCTCTTTTGCCTTGCCGCTGTCCAGTGATTCACGGGCGAGGGCGATGCATTCTTCTATCGGCTTATCCGGACAGATCACCTGGATGGCGAAGGCAGCATTGACAACCACTACGTTTTTTTGTGCTTCCGTAGCCGTTCCTTCCATAACAGCATCAAATATTTTTGCTGCGTCCTCCGGAGTATTTCCGCCGTCGAGGTCGGCTTCTCCGTAACGGTTGAAGCCGAGACTTTCCGGAGTATAGATTTTTTCGTTGCCGCAGGTAGCCACTTTAAATTCGTCGGTCAGGGAGATTTCATCATACCCGTCCAGACTATGTACAACGGCAAAGCGGGTGGCGCTCTCCTGATAGGTATATGTGTACAGACGGAGCAACGGGAGGTTGTAGACTCCAAGTAACTGATATTGCGGTATGACAGGGTTTACCAACGGACCGAGCATATTGAAAAAGGTACGTACGGCCAACGCTTTCCGTATCGGTGCCACTGCTTTCAGGGCAGGGTTGAACAAAGGGGCATGCAGATAGGCGATGTTGCACTTTTCCATAGAACGGCGGAGCCGGTCTGCATCGCCGGTGAATTTTACTCCATGCTGTTCCATTACGTTGCTGGCTCCGCTGACGGAAGTGGCACCGTAATTGCCATGTTTTACTACCGGAAATCCGGCTCCTGCCACAGTGAAACAGGCTGCGGTAGAGATGTTGAATGTATTTTTGCCGTCACCTCCGGTTCCTACGATATCGATAGGCGCAAATTCACTCAGATCCACCGGTACGCGCATTTCGAGCAACGCATCACGGAATCCGCAAAGTTCCTCTACCGATATGTTGCGCATCAGGAAGACGGTTATCAGTGAAGCCACTTGTGCGTCGTTGTATTTGCCTTGTGCAATGTTCTGCAATATGGTACGGGCTTCGTCCCGTCCCAGGTATTGATGTTCGAATAATTTATATAGAATCTGTTTCATGGGGTTTATTGGTTTAAGAAGTTTTTAATGATTTCTTTTCCTTGCGGAGTCAGCACCGATTCGGGATGGAACTGGATGCCATGTACGTTGTACGTGCGGTGCCGCAATGCCATGATTTGTCCTTCACGGCTTTCGGCGGTGATCTCGAGGCATTCGGGGAAGTCCTCGCGGCTTACTACCCACGAATGATAGCGGCCTACGGGTATTTCGTGTCCCAAACCTTTAAAAAGAACATCTTCCTTCAGGATGTTGACCGGAGTCTGTACGCCATGGTATACTTCTGTCAGGTTTTCGAGTGCTGCCCCGAAGGCTTCACCGATGGCCTGATGTCCCAGGCAAACTCCTAAGATGCTTTTGGTCGGTGCATATTTCCGGATAATGGGTAGCAGCAGTCCGGCTTCTTCCGGTATGCCCGGTCCCGGCGAAAGGATGATTTTATCAAAACGTTCCACTTCTTCCAGTGAAATTTCGTCGTTGCGGAACACTTCAATGTTAGTGGCTCCCAACTCTTTTACCACGTGCAGCAGGTTGTAAGTGAAAGAGTCATAGTTGTCCAGGAGCAGAATCGCTTCTTCCCGTCTGTTAAGGGGATCTATCTTGTTATTCATTGTTTTTTTTATTTGTTTTAGAGTTTGGGTTCACCACAGAGGACACAGGCTGCACAGAGTTTTTTTTAGACATAAGAACAAAAGAACAGATAATTCTTTATGGGTTCTTAGGTTCTTTTATCTGAAAACAGATGGAGCGCAGCTAATTAATCTCTGTGTCCTCAGTGGTGAATGCCTTTTAGTTTTTTAGTTTTACGGCCAGATCTATTGCTTTCTTCAGTGCTCCCAGTTTGTTGTTGACCTCTTGCAGTTCGTATTCGTCCTGACTGCGTGCCACGATGCCTCCTCCGGCCTGGAACCACAATTCATTGTTGCGGCTTACAAAAGTACGGATCGTAATGGCCTGGTTCAGTTCCCCGTCCAGTCCGATGAAACCGATGCAGCCTCCGTAAGCTCCGCGGTTGTGCGGCTCTATCTCACTGATAAGCTGCATGGCACGTACTTTCGGTGCGCCGCTCAACGTCCCGGCCGGGAAAGTGTCGATGAAAGTCTTGAGCGGATTCGCCCCTTTGTTCAGTGCTCCGCTGACGCGGCTTACCAAATGGATGACATGGCTGTAATATTGCGGCTCTTTGTAAAACAGCACCCGCACGTCGTGGCAATTGCGGCTGAGGTCGTTGCGTGCCAGATCTACCAGCATCACATGCTCTGCGTTCTCTTTCGGGTCGGCCAGAAGTGCTTCCGTCAGTTCTTTGTCCTTTATGGTGTCTCCCGTACGCCGGGTGGTTCCGGCAATCGGATCGATATAGGCTTGTCCGTCTTCTACTTTGCAGTGTGTTTCCGGTGACGAACCGAAGATGCGGTATCCGCCGAAGTCAAAATAGAACAGGTAAGGGGAGGGGTTGATGCTGCGTAGCGCGCGGTATACCTTGAAGTCGTCACCGGCATAAGGCTGGATGAACCGTCTGGACAGTACAATCTGGAAGACATCTCCCCGGAGGCAGTGGGCGATACCTTTGCGTACATTCGCTTTGTGCTCTTCGTCGGTGATGGTACTGGTGACGGGACCGGTCACTGAGAAGTTGTACGAGGCATAGTTGCGGTTCTCTATGGCCGATTCCAGTTGTGACAGACTGCTTTCTTCTCCTTCCGCCAGCATTTCCACCAGAGTCAGCTCGTTCTTGAAGTGATTGAAGACGATGATGTACTTATATAATATGTATAGCAGGTCCGGAGCGTCGTTTTGCTCGTCGTGGCTTTCTTTCACGGGGATGTGCTCAAAGTACTTCACTGCGTTGAAAGTGGTATAGCCATACAGTCCGCAGAATTTCTTATCGGCTCCCACTACATGGAACTGGTTGATGAAGCGGTTGAACGCATTCTCTACGTGGAACGTCTTGTTGAGTGGTTCTTCCCGGCGGCTGTTGTCGGGATACGTAGTGGTCACTATTCCACTGTTTATGCCGATGCTTGCCAATGGGCAGAGTGCGATGAACGAGAGGGAATTTTCTCCGGCATGATAATCCGAGCTTTCCATTAATGCCGATTGCGGATACATATCGCGCACTTTGAGGTAGATGCTTACCGGAGTGTGCAGGTCGCCCAAGACCTGCTTGCTATGGGTGGTATAATGAAAGGTATTCATAATTTTTTTCTTTTTAATTTGATTTTGAATTCACCACAGATTACACAGATTTTCGCAGATTGACGATCTGTTTTGTGGGTAATTAGATTAAAAAATCTGTGTTAATCCATATAATCTGTGGTGAAATGATTTATCCCAAATAAGTTTCTATATCTTTATCTCCCCGTCCCGATACGGTCAGCACGACTACATCTTCCGGTTTGAAGGTCATTTTATCCAAGGCTCCCAGTGCATGTGCCGATTCCAGTGCGGGAATGATTCCTTCCAGCCGGGTCAGTTCATAAGCGGCACGGATGGCTTCATCATCGTTGACGGCCAACACCAATGCCCGTTTTTTGTCGGCGAGGTTGGCATGCATCGGTCCGATACCGGGATAGTCCAGTCCGGCGGAGATAGAGTAAGACTCTTCAATCTGCCCGTCTTCGTTTTGGATCACGAACGTGCGTGCACCATGGATGATTCCCATTTTACCCAATTGAATGGTAGCTGCCGTCATTCCGGTTTCTATCCCCTTGCCACCGGCTTCGGCCAAGACGATCTGAACCCGTTCGTCATCGATGTAGTGGTAGATAGTTCCGGCAGCGTTGCTTCCTCCGCCCACACAGGCAATCAGGTAGTCCGGATAGTCACGTCCCTCTTTTTCTTGAAGTTGCTTTTTTATCTCTTCGCTGATGACCGACTGCAAGCGTGCCACCATATCCGGATACGGGTGTGGTCCTACGGTGGAACCGATGATGTAATACGTATCCGAAGGATGGCAGCACCAGTCGCGGATGGCTTCGTTCGTAGCATCTTTCAGTGTCATGTTACCCGATGTTACCGGGATGACTGTGGCTCCCAGCATCTTCATCTTCTCTACATTGATATGCTGGCGTTCTACATCCGTTTTTCCCATATACACGATGCACTCCATGTCCATCAGGGCGCAAACGGTGGCCGTTGCCACTCCGTGCTGTCCGGCACCGGTCTCGGCGATGATCCGCTTTTTGCCCATGCGGCGTGCCAGCAGAATTTGTCCGATGGTGTTGTTTATCTTGTGGGCTCCTGTATGGTTCAGGTCTTCCCGTTTCAGATACATCCTGCAACCATACTTTTCCGAAAGGCGGTGAGCCGGGTAGAGGGGAGAAGGACGTCCTACATAATCCCGCAGCAATTGGTCGAATTCCTTTTTAAAATCCTCGCTTTCGATCACTTTGAGATACGTGTTTTTCAACTCTTCTACGCATTTGTGGAGTATTTCCGGTACATAAGCACCCCCGAATTCTCCGTAATAGCCATCCTGATCAACTAAGAAACTTTTCATAATCCTATTTTTTATTCGTTATTTGTATTTTCGGTCAAAAAAGAAAGAGCCCCGTCGCAGGTTGCGACAGGGCTCTTTCTGAATTTCTGTTATATCTTTAATGAGGTATATACATACGAGCGCTGCTCCCTTACGACTGTCGGAGTTGTAACGGGCGCCACCACCAATATGTATTTACTTGCATTTTCATCATTGCTAATTGTTATTTAACGGGGGCAAATATAGATACTTTGTTTGGAATAACAAATAAAATCTTTCTTTTTTTTATTTCCCTCCTTTTTATTTTTTGTTTTGGCGGGAATCTATTTATGATTTCTCAAATACTTGCTGTACATATTTTTAATTGTCGGATGCTCGCAGGGAGTGGTTCCTGATTCTGCTGAACCTGTATTGCTTTGTTTCTGTTGTTTTAATATTAACTTTTTTATTATCAGAAGATTATGAATTTGCTTAACTTTAAATTAGGGTCCAAAGGTCCAAGGTCCATTCTATGGGATGCCCATCCTGTGGGAAAAGGTTGTGTTTGTTGTTAAAAAGTACTTTC
>PPYE01661681.1_pt1 | contig 79427 bp, 74 predicted proteins | sample 1559881 | NCBI WGS metagenome assembly PPYE01 (sample SAMN08240022, study PRJNA423297) | Human gut metagenome, whole genome shotgun sequencing project. | reverse complement strand
TCACACGGATCACCGGTGGAATATTCACTTTCCTTATCCGGGATACAGAAATCGTATGCCGGAATCATCATCTGGACTTTACGCTGCAGCTGAACGATGGTAAACAGACCGAGTGTAATATAGACCTCTTTGCTTACCTGAACATCCTGGAAGTTTCCGCCAACCTGTGTGCAGATCTGGCATGGGATCACCGAGCCTGGACAGCAGGTTTTTGCCGGACACTCCACATAGCGGCAGGCAAGACAGATTGGATCGACAATCTGTACCACTGCATTTGGCATTGCGGTCATCTGCTCGTTGTTGCTGCAGCAGCCTGAATGGGAAGAAAAGACTCTGGCATTTGCTTCGCTTCCATACAGAATTACTTTCTTGGAGAAGTAGGAAATACCGCAGCAGTTGACTGCTGGTGTTCCAGGAGATAAGTACGCGGACAATTCCACCAGGAAGTAGAAGGTCATATCGACCGAGTAGAATCCCTTATTAAATGGGACACTCTCTACATCCACACAGACATTGATTACCTTTACTTTTTTGCACTTGATGCTTGCTGCCTTATCGATGATAGGCTGGGTCTTGTCGCTGAAAAAGACCTGAAGATCCTCCAAACAATCCTTGTCGCTGCAAGAATCATAGATTCTCTCCGCATCGATACAGACAGCCTCTTTAAAGCAGGTGCAGTCATTAGGTCGGAATGCTTTCGATTCTGCCATAATATCCCTCCGTTTGATTCCTGCGGCCTGCCAGAGGAAAAGCCGCAGCTGATGATACATCGGCGCAGCTTTGTGGGGGTCTCTGCGCTGACATTCAATATCAGTCTATGAAATCGCACGGATTTTGTGAACCGAAATTGCTTTTGTGAGGGAAAATTTGCCTGTGATTATGAAATCTTGGTAAGCTTTGAAAATTTGTACATGATCTTCTTGGTGCCGACTGTATCAAACAGCACTTCCAGCAGGCAGTCTCCGCCCATCGGGGTCATCTTGACCAGTGTTCCCTCTCCAAAGGTATTGTGTTTTACACGGTCTCCTGCTTTGAGTGTTACAGCAGCAGCGCCGGATGGAGCATCAGAGCTGTAGGAAGTGGTCTTTCTTGCTGCAGCCATACCGCCTACACCGATATCGTTGAGTGCACGGGTCTTTTTGACTGTCGAAGCTTTTTTGAGCTCTGCCTGACTTGCCTTACGGATAGTCTTATCCTCAACATCACAACAACCGGCTGGAATCTCGGTAACAAAGCGGGAAACTCGGTTTCTTACCGTCTGACCGAAAATCATACGCTGTGCAGCGTTTGTGATGTACAGCTGTTTCTTTGCTCTGGTGATGCACACATAGGCAAGGCGGCGTTCTTCCTCGATCTGATCTGGATTATAGATTGCCTGCATTCCCGGGAAGATGCCTTCCTCTGCTCCACAGAAGAATACATTGTCAAACTCCAGACCTTTTGCCGAGTGCATGGTCATCATGATGACGCGGTCAGCGTTCTCATCATAGCCGTCAATATCGGTATAGAGGGTAACTTCCTCCAAAAATCCTGCCAAAGTCGGCATCAGGATCTCCGGCTGCTCATCTGGATTTTCCGGATTGATGGAAAGCTGCGGGAGTTTTTCCATCTCCTCCACATATTTTATGATATTCGATTTTAACTCATTTACGTTCTCGATACGGTTAATTCCCTCGTCGCCCATAGCGCGCAGATGGATAAGGTAACCGGTCTCCTCGATCAGAGTATCAAACAGCTCTTCCAGACTGCCATTTTCGGCAATCTCGGAAAGACGTTCGATCATCTGGGCAAACTCCATCAGCGGACGGCATTTTTTCGCAAGCGGCTGGTACTCATCTGCATGGGCAAGCACCTCAAACAGCGGGATACCCAGCATTGCGGAAATTTCCTCCGCCTTGTCCACCGTTGCATCACCAATTCCGCGTTTTGGCTCGTTGATAATTCTCTTTAAACGGATGGTATCTGCGCGGTTATTGATAACGCTTAAATAAGCGATGATGTCCTTAATCTCCTTGCGGTCATAGAATCGCTGGCCGCCGACAATCTTATAGGCAATTCCGGAACGGATAAGCGCATTTTCCAGTGTATTCGACTGTGCATTCATTCGGTACAAAATCGCATGATCGGAGAATTTCTGACCCTTTGCAACATCGTCCAGAATGGTATCGGCAATAAAGCGAGCCTCATCCTGCTCGGAAAGCGCGCGGTAGACCTTAACCTGATTTCCTTTTGGATTCTGTGTCCAGAGGGTCTTACCCTTTCTCTGGGTGTTGTGCTCGATAACCGCATTTGCCGCATCCAGGATGGTCTGGGTACAGCGATAATTCTGCTCCAGACGGATTACCTTGGTATTGCGGTACTGGTTTTCAAAGTTTAAGATATTTTCGATAGTTGCTCCACGGAATTTATAGATACTCTGGTCATCATCACCAACAACGCAGATATTGTTGTGTCCCCCAGCAAGCAGACTTACCAGCAAGAACTGAGAATTGTTGGTATCCTGATACTCATCTACCATGATATAGCGGAAGCGGTTACGATATTTTTCCAGAATATCCGGGAACTGCTGGAACAATTTTACGGTAAAGATGATGATATCGTCAAAGTCCAGTGCATTTGCTGCTTTCAGGCGTTTCTGATAAAAGTCGTAAACTTTCGCGATAACTTCTTCCTTGTAGTCACCTGCTGCGTTGCGCAGAACATCCTGTGGGGAAAGCATCTGGTCCTTTGCGGCACTGATAGATGCTAAAATTGCCTTTGGAGCCATGACCTTTTCCTGTACTTCCAGCTCCTTCAGCGCATCCCGGATGATTCTAACCGAATCATCGGTATCATAGACGGTAAAACTGCGGTCAAAGCCGAGGTTGTTGATCTCCCGGCGCAGGATACGCATACATGCCGAATGGAAGGTGGATGCCTGAATGTCCAGAGCCTGCTCTCCCAGCATTGCTTCCAGACGTTCTTTTAATTCTCCTGCCGCCTTGTTAGTGAAGGTGATAGCAAGGATGTTCCATGGCTTGATCGGACGGTCTGCAATGATGCTGCGCAGGCGCTCCCGGGTAATATCCCCGTCATCAAGTTTGTCATCCAGCCAATCCTGCAAGAAGATAAGATCCTGTTCTCCCACAAAGGAAGGGATATATTCACTGTGATATGCGTTTCCGTATTCTACCATATTGGCGATGCGGTTTACAACAACGGTGGTTTTTCCGCTTCCCGCACCTGCCAGAATCAAAACCGGACCTTCTGTCTGAAAGACAGCTTCCCGCTGTTTGTCGTTCATTCTGGAAAATCTTTTTTCCAGCACCTTGCGTCGAAGCTGTAAAAACTGACTCTCAAATGTCTGTGGCATCTTAATCTACCAAACCTTTCTCTATCTATGATCCTTATCGGTAATAAAACAAATTTCGGAGCATTATTATAGCACATTTCACAGGGAAAATCCATCGGTAATCTGACCGAAGCGCTTGCTGAAATTGACCGTTTTCTCTGCACCTCTTGTTTGCTTATTTGACAAATTTTTCTTCTGGCATTAAACTAGAAAATAATTTTTTGAAAGGAACTGTTGTCATGAAACGAATTTCAGATATCTTTAAACTGCTGGGAAGTGCACTCTTACTTTCTTATCTCTGGTTTTGCTGTGCACATTTAAGTTCCTGCGTTTTGTCACAGACCGCTTCGCTCATTTTTTTCTGTCTTACCACCCTGTTTATCTTTCTTTCCTGTGTGTATGTCTTCTTTTCCCCTCTTTTTTCAAGCTTTAAATTAAACCTCATCACTATTTTGCTTGCCCTGTTTCTATTTTGTCTGTATGGATATTTGTTTGCCTACCAAAACATCTTTTCTCTCTTTGCTGCATAAAAAAGCACCCTGTTTTTACAGGGTACTTTTTGTTTAGAAGTTATTCTGTGAGTTTTGGTAATTAAACTGTTCACGTCTTCTGCGGCGGTTTTTCTTCATTACCGTAATCGCAACCGACAGTGCCAGCGCACCTACCAGAAACAGAGGCATGCTCCAGTAGTTGTAGCCAGCTTCCGCACTCATGATCTCGGTCCACAGACGGTCGAGATAAAGATTGGTTTCCTCAGAGAGGTTTACATAGACCTGAGTATTTTCCAGCACCTCATCGCTTGGATAGCTGATTGGATTGTTGCGAACCTCTTCATCAAGCAGCTGGAGCGCTGCATCGTTTGGTGTGGAATACTGGATATATTCGATGTTTGCTGCAGCAATCTCCGGTTCATTGAGGAAATTAATGTACATCTCGGAAGCAAGCTTTTTGAGTCTGCTTTCCTCGGTATCTTCTTTAATCTTTGGGATGCAGACTGCATCAAAGAACAGGTTTGTTCCTTCTTTTGGAATTACAAAGCGAAGGCTCTCGTTTACTGCCATCATGTTGATAGCGTCACCAGCATAATATGGTGCGATTGCTGCTTCATTTCCCTGCATCTTATCAAAGATCTGGTCCATAACGTATGCCTGAACCAGCGGCTTTTCATCCTTGAGAAGCTGTGCTGCCTGGTCAAGCTCCATGGTATCCTCGGTATTGATGCTGTAGCCCAGCATCAATTCTGCAATAGCAAAAGCATCACGGGAGTTGGAAAACTGCAGAATCTGCTTTGCATAATTCGGGTCCCACATGATGTCCCAGCTGTCCGGATCAAAACCGAGCATATCATAGTTATAGATCAGTCCAACGGTTCCCCAGGTGTATGGCACCGAGTAGAGATTTTCCGGGTCGTAGGAAGGATTTTTAAACTTTTCGGAAATATACTGAAAGTTTGGAATATTGTCAAAATCCAGCGGTTCCAGCATATCCTCGTTGATCATACGGGAAACCATATAATCTGATGGAAAGATGACATCATAGGTTGTACCGCCGCTCTTGAGCTTTGCATACAACGACTCATTGGTATCAAACTGGGTATAGTTGACACGGATTCCGGTCAGTTTTTCAAACTCAGCATTGACATCCAGCGAATCATCGTCACCATTGGAGATATATTCACCCCAGTTATAAACGTTGATGGTAACATCTTTGTCCTTTAACTGCGAGTAGTACTCCATATCATAGTCATAGGTTTCTTCTGCCGCTGTTCCCAGTGTCATCGCAGAAAACAGCAGAACAGCCGCTGTCAGGAGACTTAATTTTTTCAGAAAACTTTTTTTCTTCATTAATATTCTCCTCCTTTTCTGCGGACTGGTTTTCCCTTTCTGCTGCTGACAACGTTGTAAATAACCAGAATCAGCAGAACAACTGCAAACATAATGGTGGACAGTGCGTTGATCTTCGGGCTGACACGGCGGCGGGTCATACTGTAGATTGCAACCGGCAGGGTCTGGATGGAAGCGCCGCTGACAAAGTAGGAAATAACAAAGTCATCCATCGAGTAGGTCAGCGCCATCAAAAAGCCCGAAACGATACCCGGCATGATTTCCGGAATTACAACCTTGGTAAAGGCGGTAAATGGATTGCAGCCCAGGTCCAGAGCCGCATCGTAGGTGTTTTTGTCCATCTGCTTTAATTTCGGCAGAACATTGAGGATAACATACGGCACGTTAAAGGTGATGTGCGCTACAATCAAAGTCTGCATGCCAAATTCCATCTTGAGGTAGATAAACAAAAGCATCAATGCAACACCGGTGATAATCTCCGGGTTGATCATCGGCAGATAGGTAAAGGTCATGACGACCGACTTGAGTTTCTTGTTCATCTTGTTTAAGCCGATTGCGGCAAGGGTTCCCAGTACCGTTGCGATTACCGACGAAACGATTGCAACTACCAGCATAACAATAAACGACTGAATAATCACCCTGTCGTGGAACAGTTCTTCATACCAGCGAAGGGTAAATCCGGTCCAGGTGTTTCGGCTCTTGCTGTCATTAAACGAGAAGATAATCAGCACGGCAATCGGTGCATACAAAAACACCATGACCAGCCAGACATACAAAGAGGAAAGCCAGCGATTTTTTCTCATAAGATTCTTCCCTCCATTTCTTCATCGTCAAAGTTGTTCATAATACTCATGCACAGCAGAACAACAACCATCAGTACCAGCGAGATCGCCGAACCAAGGTTCGGGTTGTAGGAGTTGCCCAGGAACTGCAGTTCGATGATATCACCGATCAGCTGGTTGGTACCGCCGCCGAGCATCTTGGAGATAATAAAGGTGGAGATCGCCGGAACAAATACCATGGTGATTCCGGTGCTGACACCCGGCAAACTCAGTGGAATTACGACTCTTGCCATAACCTGGAAGGTATTGCCGCCAAGGTCCTGCGCTGCTTCGATAACATCGTTTCCGATCTTGCACATGGTGGTATAAATCGGAAGAATCATAAACGGAATATAGTTATAAACCATACCGAGGATAACGGCACCCTGAGTATTGATCATGTGCAGAGGGCCGATGCCGAACAATCCCAGAAATTTGTTGATTAAGCCGTTGTTTTCCAGAATGGTCATCCATGCAAAGGTTCTCAGCAAAAAGTTCATCCACATTGGCAGCATGACCATGATAAACAGGGTCTGTTTTTGAAAGCCCTGTTTTCTGGAAAGGATATAAGCCAGCGGATAGGCAATCAACACACACAATACGGTCGCGATTGCCGCCAGTTTGATCGAACGCAGCAAAACGCTCATGTATTCGCCGCCGCGTGCGATATTTTCCAGTGTAAACTGTCCCTGAGAATCGGTCAGAGCAAAAAACACAACCATTCCCAGTGGAATTACGATAAATGCTACCATCCACAGCACATAAGGCGCTGCCGGCAGAGCTCCCCACAGTTTGCTTTTTTTGCTTTCCGAGGTGTTTTTCATCTGCACTACGCCTCCATCTTTTTCATGATGTGGATATCTTCTGGACGGACATTCATGCCGATGTGCGCACCAACTGGCTGGCTCTGGGTGGAGTGAATGAGCCACTTATAGCCATGTGCATCAACGGTAATCTCATAATGTACGCCTTTGAAGATAACCGATTCTACCTCACCGCTGATTGGAGAGGTCTCATAGTCACCGACAATAATATCCTCCGGACGGATCACAACATCGACACGCTCGTTTTCCGCAAAGCCCTTGTCGACACACTTGAATGCCTGTCCGGCAAATTCTACTTCAAAGTCTTCGTACATAACGCCGTCAATGATGTTGCTTTCTCCGATAAAGTCTGCAACGAAAGCATTTTTCGGTTCATTGTAGATATCCTGCGGTGTACCGATCTGCTGGATTTCTCCGTCCTTCATGACAACCACACGGTCGGACATGGTCAGTGCCTCTTCCTGATCGTGGGTAACATAGATAAAGGTGATCTTCAGCGATTTCTGAATGCGCATCAGCTCGGTCTGCATTTCTTTACGCAGCTTTAAGTCCAGAGCGCCCAGAGGTTCATCCAACAGAAGAACCTTTGGTTCGTTGACCAGTGCGCGGGCAATTGCTACACGCTGCTGCTGACCGCCGGAGAGCTGGTTGATGTTTCGGTTTTCAAAGCCAACCAGACCAACCAGTTTGAGCATTTCACGCACCTTTGTGCTGATCTGCTTTTTATCCATCTTTTTGATATTTAAGCCAAATGCAACGTTATCAAAAACGTTCAGATGTGGGAAGAGCGCATAACGCTGGAAAACGGTATTAACGTTGCGCTTGTACGGCGGCACTCCGTTGATCTTCTTCCCGTCAAAAAAGATATCTCCCGAATTTGGCTCAACAAATCCACCGATAATACGCAGAGTTGTTGTTTTACCACAACCGGAAGGACCAAGGAAAGTTACAAATTCCTCATCGTGAATATCAAGGTTGATTCCCTTGAGAATTCGCTGTCCATCAAATTCTACCACTACGTCTTTTAAGCTGATCAAAATATTATCTTTCATCTGCTCTATATCCCCCTTTGCGGTTTGGTGCATCTTATCTGCACCTCATGTTTTGTCTGGAACGGTTCCAGTTTTCAGTGTCCGGACGTTTCCCGCAAAAGGATTGCTGCCGTCTTTGCCGTCCTTACACTGTTCCTTTTCTAAAATTCCCCTTTCAGGAAGCTTTGTCCCTGAAAAAATCTATCTTTTAACACTTTGTTAAAATACCATATACACTATACCATAAAGTGACAGGAAGTCAATATTTTTCGCTGTTTTTCCGAATAATTCGGTATTTTTTATCATTTATCGACTTTGTTTCTCTTTTATCTGGATAAATTCCCAAAATCCTCTGGTTTTCTTAATTTTTCATAGCCTTATTCTTATTTTTACTCAATTTTTTCTTTTGCTGCAAACGCAAAAACAGCCGTTCTTATCAGAACGGCTGTTTTAATTATTTTTTGATGCGGTGATCCCTTCTGTCAGGATATGGTTTTGTTCTGGAAGGTTTTGGAGCTTTCTTCTGTTCTTCCTTAAAGTACATGTACAGCTGACATGGAATCATACCGTTATAAAGCTTTCTGCGTTTATCTGCCATCCGACCAAAGGATTTTTCAAATTCCATATCGGGACTGATGATATAATAACGGTGCGGATATCCCTGAGAAAAGACCTTGCCCATCGTCTCATAAATTTCCTGTGCGGTCTTTAAATCGAGCAGTCGTTCGCCGTATGGAGGGTTACAGATTACAACGCCCTTTTCATCTGGCATATAAAAATCTTTGACATCACGCTGTACAATCTCAATGCGGGTTCCAACACCTGCCTGCTTTGCGTTATACTGCGCAAGCTCCACCGCTGCCGGATCAATGTCGCTGCCATAAGCGCGGAAGGTTGCATCACGTTTAATCAGGTCAAATGCACGCTGACGCTCCAGCTGCCATACCGTCTGTGGGAGCCAGTCCCATTTTTCTGCTGCAAATCTCCGGCGCAGTCCTGGTGCAATTCGCATTGCATGCATTGCCGATTCAATCAGCATAGTGCCCGAACCACAGAACGGGTCATACAGTACTGTGTCCGGATAAATGTGAGCAAGGTCAATGATTCCCGCCGCCAGTGTTTCCTTGATTGGAGCAAGCACTGCATTTTTGCGGTAACCACGTTTATGCAGTCCGGTTCCGGTGGTGTCCAGCGTAATCATAACATTGTCTCGATTGATGCCGAACTCCACCGCATAGGTAGTTCCGGTCTCCTCAAACCAACTGAGGTTGTATACCTCCTGCAAGCGGGTAACAATTGCCTTTTTAATAATCGACTGACAGTCCGAGATGCTGAAGAGCTGGGATTTCAGCGACCATCCTCCCTTAACTGGAAAGGCGTCTTTTTTGCCGATATAATCTTCAAACGGGATCTTCTTTACTCCCTGAAACAGCTCTTCGAAACTGTGCGCTTCAAATCTGCCCAGCACCAACTGGACACGTTCAGCGGTACGCAGACCAATGTTTGCTCTGGCAATCATGCTCTCGTCACCTTCAAAGGTGATTCTGCCGTCGGTGACCTCTAGGTTTTCTCCGCCCATTCTGCGGATTTCGGAAGATAAAACGCTCTCCAGTCCAAAATGACAGGGAGCTGACAATACTACTCTCAAAAAGATTCTCCTTTATCTTTGCCTTATGTATGCGGCCCATCCTAAAACTTTGCTTTTAACAAAAATATCATATCAAGTTTATCCCGTGATTGCAACCATCATTTTTAATCTGCATAAACTTTCGCCGTTTTCATTTGTGATACATTTTGTACTTATTTTACCAAAAAAACTTTCACAGAAAAGATGTGTTTTTTTAGAAGAATCTTCTTGACCTTTTGAGATGAAAGTAGTATAATAATCTCAACAAAATAAAAAGGAATCAACCTGAATATTTTGTATATTATCGCAAAAAGGGGTTGAAACGATGAAGATTAACATCACCGCTAGAAACACAGGTATCAAAGATTCTTTCCGTGCAAGAGTTGAGAAAAAACTTTCCAAATTTGATCGCTTTTTCGGCGACAACGCACAGTCTCAGGTAACCGTTATTCATTCCGGTGACCATGAAACTGTTGAGGTAACCATCAAATCTGAAGGACTTTTCTTCCGTGCTGAAAGAACCGCTGATGAACGTGAAGATGCTCTGGAAGCAGTTGTCGACTCCTTGTTCCGTCAGATCGTAAAGAACAAAAACAAACTGACCAAACGGATGAAATCCGCTACCTTCACACCAGAGTTTGTGGAAGAAATGTATGAGCCAGATGAATATCGAGTCGTTAAGACCAAACGCTTCCCTGTAAAACCAATGGAAGTAGAGGAAGCAATTCTCCAGATGAACATGCTCGATCATCAGTTCTTTGTTTTCCGCAACGCAGAATCCGGCGAGATCAACGTAGTTTACAAACGCCATGACGGCAACTATGCTGTAATCGAACCAGAAGAAGAATAATGGTAAATGGTACAGGCTGTGCAAATGCACAGCCTGTTTTTGATTGCAATAAATTCCCTATCCTCTCGAATTTGCGGTATTTATTACAGAACCCGCAGTGTCAGACTTGACATTTGATAAAAATACATTTATGATAAATAAAAATCAAAAACAAAGGCGTTGAACAGGATTAGTAGGTCAGGTCATTCCTTCAGAGAACTGTCGGTTGGTGCAAGACAGCGGTAACTCCTGACTAAACTCCCCTGGGAGCTCTGCCCCAAACCATATTTTGTGCAGTAGGCGGCAGCGGTCTTTCCGTCCGTTATCGTGGAAGCCGTAATCGGACTTAGGTCCCGTACGGATACAAGGGCATACCCTTTTGAGGTATGAATCAGGGTGGTACCGCGGAAGCTACGGTCTTTCGTCTCTGAATCGACAGGGACAAAAGACCGTTTTTGTTTTGCCCCGGAAAGGAAACTGCAATGAAAAACACCGATAAATATACCCGAAATTATTTTAATCCACCTGTCAGCGAGCATCGATGGAGCTCACAGGAATACATCTCCAAAGCTCCCCGCTGGTGCAGCGTTGACCTTCGGGACGGAAATCAGGCGCTGATTGTCCCAATGAGTTTGGAAAAAAAGTTGGATTTTTTTCAATTTCTTTGCAAACTGGGATTTAAGGAGATTGAAGTCGGTTTTCCGGCAGCATCCGAAACAGAATTTCAATTTGTCCGCACACTGATCGAGCAAAAACTGATTCCTGAGGATGTCACCATACAGGTTATCACCCCTGCAAGAGAACATATCATAAGAAAAACTTTCGAGGCATTGGATGGATGCCGTAAAGCAATCATCCATCTTTACAATTCCACTTCTGTTGCACAGCGGGAACAGGTTTTCCAGAAATCCCGCAGCGAAATTATTGAAATCGCGGTTTCCGGCGCAAAATGGCTGACCGAATATGCCGCCAAAACGAAAGGTGAATTTCTGTTTGAGTACACACCGGAAAGCTTTACCGGAACCGAGCTTGATTTTGCTGTGGAAATCTGCAATGCGGTGCTGGATGTCTGGAAACCACAGAAAGAACACCCTGTCATCATCAATCTTGCTTCCACCGTTTCCCTCTCGATGCCGCACGTTTACGCTAACCAGATTGAATACATGAGCGATCACTTAAACTACCGTGAAAATGTGATTCTTTCCCTGCACCCGCACAATGACCGCGGCAGCGCCGTCGCAGAAGCGGAGCTGGGCATTCTTGCAGGTGGTCAGCGTGTGGAGGGAACTTTATTCGGCAATGGAGAGCGTACTGGAAATGTTGATCTGATTACTCTTGCACTCAACCTATTTTCTCATGGAGTGGACCCGATACTTGACCTTTCCAATATACCACAGGTTGTCGAAATGTACGAGGATGCGACCGGAATGAATCTTCCTCCCCGTCAGCCTTATGGCGGTCAGCTGGTATTTGCCGCTTTTTCCGGCTCTCATCAGGATGCAATCGCCAAGGGAATGCAGTGGCGCCAGAGCCATTCTGGCGCTCATTGGAATGTTCCTTATCTCCCGATTGACCCGCAGGATATCGGACGAAGCTACGAAAATGATGTGATCCGCATCAATTCCCAGTCGGGCAAGGGTGGTATCGGCTACCTGCTGGAACACAAGTACGGCATCAATATGCCAAAACCGATGCGGGAAGAATTTGGCTACATCATCAAGGGAATTTCCGACCATCAGCACAAGGAACTCTTCCCAGAAGAAGTTCACCAGATCTTTATGGACACCTACCTCAACCTGCAAACACCGATTCGTCTGGACGACTTCTACTTTGTCCACAAGAAGGAGTATCATACCACTGTTTCCCTGACCGTCGGAAAAGAAGAAATGGAACTGACCGGACGCGGAAACGGTCGATTCGACGCAGTGAGCAACACTTTGCGTCGTGGACTTAATATCCGCTTTCATGATATTGTCTACCAGGAGCATGCGCTGGAACGTGGCTCCACTTCCCGAGCAATCGCTTATGTCGGCATCACCTCGGACAGCCAGAAAACCTACTGGGGCTGCGGCGTTCACACCGATATTATCGCCGCTTCCATCTTTGCTCTCTTTAGCGCAATCGACCGCATGTTGACACAGGAACAAAATGACTAAAAAAAAAGCTCGTCCTTTTGGACGAGCTTTTTCTTTACTTTTTCTTTGCGCGGTCACTGACCTTTTCTTTGGTACCGTCTGGACGGACGATAACCGAATTATCCAATGTTGCACGAAGGCTCTGACGCATGCTCTGAATATACTCCTGACGCAGTGCCTGCTGCTCAAGCTTTTCTTCCTCGGTCAGTCCCTCTGCGCGGGATTTTCTGGACAACTCTGAAATTCTTTCAATTTTTTTCTGTTCCATCTTTATTTCTCCTGTTTTTGTTCTGGCATCAAGCCATGATCAAGATGTTTGGGATTGCTGTGTTTTGGGCAAGAACTTTTCCAGTTCTTCACTCAGGTTCTGCTCATCATAATGATGTGCCACCAAGGTAATCTCTGCAATATACTGCCCTTCCCCATCCAGGTAGTAGCTGTACACCACATCGGAAAATTCCCCATCATTTTCTGCCCTCTGTTCCAGGTGCTCCACCATTTCCAGAACACATTCCTGCTGCGGCTGGATTGTTCGTATGGTCAGGTTTCGTCCATGATAAACAAAGGAAAGCACATCTGTTTCCTCCGGGATGCTGTTGAGGATCTGAGTCAGGACGGTAAAATCGTTGCGGGGAACAAACTCAAATCCTGCAATCGCGCGGATATAGGCTTCCAGATATTTATAAACGACACTCTGAACCTTTTTGCTCTGGCTTTTTATCTTGGAGCTTTCGCTCAAACCTTCCACAAGATTGTTGATAATCTCAATTTTTTCCGCCTGTGCTACCTGAATGGTATTGCCCGCAATTCGGATTCCAAACAGCAGAATAAGCACAGCAGACAGGAAAAATGCCAGAGAAACACATCCCTTTTCAAACCAGGTATTTTTCTCGCCCCATCCTCCATGCTTTTTCTGTCCTGTCAAAATCAAACCATCCTTTATCTTGATAAGTGATCTATTCCTGAGGATCTTCAAACGGATCACGGATACCGGTATAGCCTTCCGGTACTTCCTGCTGGAGATATTCCTCCAGACACAGTCCACTTTCCTTCATCAGTTTTGCATGGGTTTTTCCAACAAAACGATAATGCCACGATTCATAAATAATCTTGGTGATGTCCTGTTTATCTTCCGGATAGCGCTGAACAAATCCGTATTCGTGCGCGTGTTCGCTCAGCCACTTTCCGGCATCGGTATCTGCAAATTCCGGGTCCAGAGTCTGATGAGTCGGTGTTACAATATCTGCCGCCAATCCGGTCTGGTGCTCACTGGTTCCAGGAATTGCTGTTTCGGTTGCAGTCTGGGCATAGGCCTCTTCCTCGGTCATACCCTGTGCCATATAGCGCTGTACCGAGCTATCAAACAACTGCTGCTGTTTCTCGATCGAACGATAAGCTGAGCAGACCATCAGGTCAACCCCATCTTCTGCCGCTGCCTGAATCATCTCTCTGGCTGCTCCTGCTACTCTGGAATCCATCACAAATCCACCCTGAACTTCTTCTGTTTCCACTGTCCAATCTTCTGGCAGCGGATTATCCGGATTTGCAAGAAGTAGATAATACTCCTCTTTTTCCTTTGCAAAGTCCTCTGCCAGCTGCTGATAGTTTTCCTCAGAAGAATTGCCGTCGGAAGAAGCATTGTCCTCTTCCTGCGTATTGTCTGGATTGTTTTCCTCCAGGGATTTCGAAGTATCTGCATCGGTATCCTGTTCATCCTGATCCTGAGGCTGGGTATTATCCGGATCATCTTCTAAAGGTTTGTCCGAGGACTGTTCCATCTCTTCTTCTGAACGAATTGGATTTCCCTCATCCTCTTTTTTGTGATCTGCCAGATACACTCCGATCAATGTCGCCGCAGCAAGCAGCAAAACCAGAATAAGGGTCAACGAACCCCAATGGCTTTTTCTTGATCTTCTTGTCCGATGATGTCCATGGGGATTGTGCCTGGAATCTGGTCTTCTTGCTGACTCATTGCGCGGTCTTCTGTTTCCATCCATCTTTTCTCATTCCCTTTTTCATGAATTACTGCATATTGCCAGTTTCAAACATGATAATGGAAAGGGCCGCCAAAGGAGCCGTTTCACAGCGCAAAATTCGCTTTCCAAGCGAAAGCACCTGACAACCCTTTTCCTTTGCCTTAACTACTTCACTCTCATCAAACCCGCCCTCGGAACCGATCAGTACTGCAATTTCCTGTCCTGCCTGATCGATCACTTCTTTTGCCGGAGCAGTTGCATTTTCATAAAATAAAATCGGGCAGGAAGTTTCTGCCATCTCATCCAGCGCTTCGTTTAACTCCAGCAGTGGTTTTACCTGCGGGATTTTTCCTCTGCCGCTCTGTTTTGCCGCTTCCAGAGCAATGCGGTTATAGCGCTCCAGTTTCTTTGCCATGGATTTTGCATCAGGCTTTGACACACAGCGTCTGGTCATAACAGGAGTGATGCTGTCCACACCAAGCTCCACCGCTTTTTGTATGATAAGTTCCAGCTTGTCCCCCTTGGGCATTGCCTGATACAGATGAACCTTTACACTGGGTTCACTCTGACTTTCTTCTGCGCTCAACACTTTGAGGGTCACTTCTTTGTCACTGAGTGACTCTATCATACAATGGTAGTCATATCCTTTTGTGTCGCAGACGGTCAGCTCTTCCCCAATTTTCATCCGCAGCACCTTTGCAATGTGCTTTGCATCATCACCGGTAATGGAGCCGCCCTCTCTGGAAATGGTCTGTGTAAAAAATCTGGGCATTGCTTTTCTCCTACTATTTTGCTTTGCAGGCCATAGCGACCCATCCGCCGGAACTTCTTCTTTCGATAACAGTAAAGCCATTCTTGTCCAGAGCTTCCAGAACATCCTGTTCTCTGGTATCGATAATGCCAGAAGTAATAAAAATGCCGCCTTCTGCCAGATATTTGCCGACATCCTCACTCAGACGAATGATAACATCCGCAACGATGTTAGCGCAGATCAGCTGGAAGCTGCCTTCTACCTGACTGGTAAGATCTCCCTTATGGAAAGCAATCCGGTCACCGACACCATTTAAATCTGCGTTTTCTCCTGCTACCTTTACCGCTACTTCATCAATATCACAGCCTTTGATCTCCTTTGCACCCAAAAGAGCCGCAGTGATGGCAAGAATACCGCTTCCGCAGCCAACATCCAGTACGTGAACTTCCGGAGTGATGTATTTTTCCAGAAGCTCCATGCACAGACGGGTGGTATCATGAGTTCCAGTACCAAACGCCATGCCCGGATTTAAGGTAAGTACGACATCTTCAGGCTGTCTTTCATATTCTTCCCAGGATGGGCAAACAACCAGACGCTCACCAACACGGATTGGATGATAATATTTTTTCCATGCGTTGGACCAGTCTTCTTCATTTACATTTTTGATTTCCATTTCCAGTCTGCCGTATTTTCCATCCGGATCTTCGGATTTAAGTCTTGCCAGAATCTCTCTTGCGCCGGCAAGCTCTTCCATTCCCTGCGGATTGTCTGCAACATACAAGGTAACGCTGCTCTCGCAGTTCTTCATTTTCTTCATGACTTCCTGGTCGATATAGTCCCAGTGTGGTGTGGTATCGTGCAGAAATTCGTCAAAATCCTGAGCATCCTCAATCATAAATCCCTGAATGCCGAGGCTGAGCAGACTGCCGGTCAGTGGTTCGATTCCTTCTGTTGTGGTATAAATTTTTACTTCGGTCCAATTCATATTGCTTGTCCTTTCTTTTCGCTGTATTTCCGATTATTTTTGATATCAGGCAGCGGAAGAACCGCTCTGGTTCTCCCGCTCCTTCTATCATTAAAGTTCTTCTTCCTTATGTATTTTAAAGATCATACGTAAAATTCCCGAGAGAAATTTTGGGCTTTTGATTACAACTACTTTCATATCGCATTGCCTCCTTTACAGCCAAACCATGATGGCTTTTGCTGTATTCTATGTAAAAGAAGCAAAACTTGTGATTTTACTCTCCCTGATTTGCCACAATCACCAGAATTCCCTTTTGAACGCTTACCTGTGCATCCTCTCCCGGAAGGAAGGCATTGCTGACCCCGATTGGAAAGCCGTTGGTGATATCAGCGCCTTCCAGCTCGTATTTTGCGTGCCGAATGCTTACACCCTGTGCTTTATCACTGTGGCAGAACACAGAAAAATGAAATCCTCTTTCGTACGGAATGGTGACACTCTGGTTATCCTTGATTACCGTAATGCGGCAGCCCTTGTCGATAATCTGTGCCGATTCTCCATGCTGAACCGCATAGACCAGTGTCTGGATATTGGCAAGGGTATGGTCAAGCCTTCCGCCAAGCATCCCCACCATCAAAATTTCCTGATATCCCCGCCGGATGGCTTCTTTGACTGCAAGCATGGTGTCGGTGTCATCCTTCTCAATTGGATATCGCAGAATCTCACATTTGGGCGAAACCTTTCCGCTGTAAGAATCAAAATCCCCCAGCACCAGATCTGGAATCACATTGATCGATGAGCAGTAAGCATAACCGCGGTCTGCACAGATGATGTAATCCCCTTTTTGCAGAAGGTTTTGTGTATAGCGGATATCTGCAATCTCACCGCCTCCAAAAATCACACATCGGTTCATCTTTCTGTCCCTCTTTTTATCGTCCGATTTCCCATTCCTTAATATTCTTGGCTAGTTCATACAGGTTTAAATAGCTCTGATGGCGGCTTTGGGAAATCTCTCCATTTTTGACTGCTTCCAATACGGCACATCCTGCTTCCTTGGTATGGGAACAGCCTCGAAAACGACATTTTCCCTCATACTGGCGCATCTCCCGAAAACATCCTGCCAGTTCGTCCTTGAGGATAATCTGGAATTTTTCTAGATCTACTGCCGAAAATCCTGGTGTATCTGCAACAAAACCGCCGGATGGCAGCTCGTACAGTTCCACATGGCGTGTGGTGTGGCGTCCGCGTCCCAACTTCTGGCTGATATCTCCGGTATCCAGGCTAAGTCTTGGGTCAATTGCATTTAACAGGGTCGATTTTCCCGCACCCGAGTTGCCGCAGAAGGCGCTGGTTTTGTCTTTTAAAATCTCCATCACCGACTCGATGCCCTCATGCTGCAAACTCTTGGTTTCCAGCACAGTAAATCCTGCCTTGCGGTAGATCTGTGCAAATTCTTCCGGATCTGCCAGATCACACTTTGTGATAACGATGATCGGTTCGATCTCCTGATACTCTGCAATCGCAATCAATTTGTCCAAAACAAAAGCGTTTGGAGCAGGGTCTGCGATGGATACCACCAGCACCAGCTGGTCAAGATTTGCAAGCGGTGGGCGAACCAGACTGTTCTTTCGCTCTTCAATCTCTACCACATAGCCCTTTCCCTGCGGTGTCAGTTCTACCTGTGCCCAGTCTCCAACACAAGGCTTTACGTTCTGCTGACGAAACGCTCCGCGTGCACGACACTCGATGATATTTCCCTTTTGCTCACTGTCGGCAACATAGTAAAATCCGCCCAGCGATTTTATGATTCTTCCCCGAACATTCTGTTTTGTCAAACTGCTTTTCACCTCTGTTAATATGATTCTCTGATATAACTGTACAAATAACTGTCATGATAGCTTCCATGATGGAAGCGGTATTTTCTCAAAACGCCTTCGGCACAAAATCCGCAGCGTTCCAGCACCTTTTGTGCTGCAATATTGTCAATATCCGTATCTGCTTCCAGTCGGACAACAGGAAAATTATCCAACAGATAATCCCGACAAAGCATCAACGCTCTGCTTCCCAGATGATTGCCTCTTGCTTTTGGATCAAGAACCAATCCCAACCGAACCAGTCCTTCCCGTACAAAATTAAGGTAAATCAGCCCCGATGCCACCTCATCCTGTTCGATCATCAGCATCTGAAACTGTGGCGTGCAGAACCCGTTTTCCATCAACTGATTTTTTCGTTCGATCTCCGATTCCATTTGACACTCCTGAAAAGCTCCGCGAAACTCCGGACTTTGCCAGCGGGTAAGAATCGGAAGGTCACACTCTTCCAGCGGCCGGATGATGATATTTTGCTCTGCCAACATACTTTTTCCTCTTCCCGTCACTTTTGATTTTAACCGATCCATTATCTTTTTATTATACCAAAATTTCGTAAAAAAGGCGATACTTCTCTTACAAATTTCTGTAAAAAAACAGCCCTGCATCTGCAAGGCTGTTTTTTATACTACTCATCGGATGGTTGTGCGTATTCATCGTCATCTTCATTGGCGGTACTGTCTTCCTGTGAATCACGGTTGTTCAGGTACTCACCAACTGCCTGAAGATCGGTTGTCGGAACTACAACACCGGTATCAAAGTTGACATCATAGGTCAGATAGAGCTCTCCATCAATATAGATCTCTACCTTGCTGTCACCTTTACCGGTCGGTTTTGTTGTCCAGGTAGACTGCTTGGACAGATCCGGGTCACCATATCCGGTTTCCTTGCCATCCACATAGGTCTGAACGTGAACCTTTCCATCACCTTCCGGCAGATCAAAGGAAATTTCGACCTGTCTTGGCTTGTTCGGATCTTCCCATCCTTCGCCGCCCATAACCTTAACGTTGATGACCGTTCCTGCCGGAACCAGCGCATCCTCATTCGGGCTCTGCTCCAGAATCGTTCCTGCCGCTACCTGACCTGCTATGGTCTTTCCGTCTTCATCGGTCTGAGGCTGTACCTCTTCCACACACTCAATACGCAGACGTCTGGTGGAAAGCAGGGTCTTTGCCTCATGGAAGTTCATTCCCACTACCAGCGGAACTGTCTGATTCTGCTCCTGAGAACCCAAGCTGACATAAACACTGATCTCATCGCCTTCGCCGACTTCTTCGCCTGCACCCGGCGCTGTCATTACAACTGTTCCTGCCGGATATTCGTTGGAATAGGTCTCGGTCTCAGTCCAGGTAAGGTTCTTGCTGCTCAGATCACGGAATACTTCGGTGGAATCCTTGCCTGCGTAATCATCCAGCACGATGGTTTCCTTACCGGTACTTACCTTGATGGTAATGGTGGAATGTTCCTTAACCGTTCTGCCCGGGTCCGGGTTCTGGTCATAGATCTCGCCTTCTTCATACAGGCTGCTTGGAGCTTTCTCTTCGACCTCAATCTTGAACTGGTCAGAATATTTGGTCTTGATGCTCTCATAGTTCATTCCTACAAGATCCGGGACCTTCACGTTTGCGACCTGCTCAAACGGTTTATTGACCAAAAACAGCATGCCGATGAAAGCTCCCGCCGCCAGAAGAAACGCAAATGCGATACCGGCCATGACTGGAATAAGCGGAAGCGGTTTTCTTTCCTCGTAATCCGCATCTGTTTTCTTTTTGGAAGATGGTCTTTCTCGTTTCATTGGCCTTTGCTCCCTGTCTAACCCTCTCTGTTCCTCCTGATTGTGGCGCAGCTCCTGCTGGATATGCGTCTGTACCGGCTGTTCATACTTATAAGCGAACACAATGGAAGGGTTTTTCTTAAATTCGTCGATGTCGTGCAGCATCTCGGCCGCAGACTGATAGCGCTTTGCTGCATCCTTCTGCATAGCGCGCATCACGATATCCTGCAATCCTTCTGGGATATCCGGATTGATTGAGCGCGGCAGAGTCGGCTGGCTCTGGATCTGCTTGATTGCAACCGATACCAGAGAATCTGCTTCAAACGGCAGTTTTCCGGTGAGCATCTCGAACATCATAACGCCCAGAGAATAGATATCGCTGCGGGCATCGGTAAATGCTCCGCTTGCCTGTTCCGGACTGATATAGTGCACCGAACCGATTGCCTTATCGGTAATGGTCTTGGTATTGCTTCTGGAAAAACGCGCAATGCCAAAATCGGTAATTTTGATCGTACCATCAGACAACAGCATGATGTTGTGTGGCTTAATGTCGCGATGGATGATTCCTTTATCGTGCGCATGCTGAAGTGCCTTTAAAATCTGAACGGTAAAGTGCACCGCTTCTTTCCAGCGCAGAACATGCTCCTGATCGATGTAATCTTTCAGGGTAATTCCGTCGATATATTCCATGACAATCGACTGAATCCGGTTGGAAAAGATCACATCGTACACCTTTACAATATTGGGATGATCCAAAAGCGAGATTGCTCTGGATTCATTGCGGAAACGACGCATAAATTCGTCGTTGTCCATATATTCTTCCCGGAGGATTTTGACCGCTACAATGCGTTTTTCCAAAACATCATACGCCTTATAGACGTTTGCCATACCTCCGACACCAATCAGTTCCCTGATCTCGTAACGTCCGTCCAGTCTTTTTCCAATGTATTTATCCATCTAAATGCCTCCTGCAAATCGGGCGTTATTTCCGGTACAGCATAACCGCTGTAATGTTGTCCGAGCCGCCCTGATCGTTGGCGAAATCAATCAGATCGGCAAGACTTTCCTTTCGGATACAATTTTTGAGCAGCTCCGGCAGTTTTTCTATTTCCAGATAGTTGGAAAGTCCATCCGTACACAGCAAAACAATGCTCTCTTTTTTCAGCTCATACATCTGATAATCAATATCCAGCGTATCCCCCACACCGATCGCACGGGTGATGTAGTGCTTCTTCGGGTGGTTGAGCGCTTCCTGCTGACTGATCTGACCTCGGTCCAGAAGATTCTGAACCAGAGTATGGTCTCTTGTCAGCTGTTTGACTGCCTTTTTCTCCGCCATATAAATGCGGCTGTCCCCTATGTTGACGATGTGCATATTTTCTCCTACTACCACAGCCAGCACCAGCGTCGTGCCCATACCATGATAGTCCGGATTCTCTTTTGCCATCGAGTATACCTTTGCGTTTGCTGCACTGATTGCAGAAAAGATCACCGCTTTGGCCGCCGATTCGCTCATCTCTTCGTTGACATCACGGTGAAAAAATTTATCAATCAGCTGGCATGCTGTTGCACTTGCGACCTCACCGGCTTTTTCGCCGCCCATGCCGTCACATACGATGGCATAGCCTGTATTTTCTCCCACTCGCCGGCAGATGAACGCGTCCTGGTTCTGCTGACGGACCTTTCCGGTATCGGTCGCCCCCATAAACTTAATCACTGCTTTTCCTCCTCCTGGCGCTGCTGGTCATATTCCCGGCGAAGCTGTCCGCACGCGGCATTGATATCCGCTCCCAGCTCCCGCCGTACAGTGGCATTGACCCCTCTTGCCTCCAGCGCCTTCTGAAATGCCTCGATACGTTGTCTGGAACCTCGCTTAAATCCTCTCTCCTTTACAGGATTGACAGGAATCAGATTTACATGCGCTGACATACCCTTTAATCGATCTGCAAGTTCGTTTGCATGTCGAATCTCGTCATTTACTCCTTCTATCAGTGCATACTCAAAGGAAATCCTGCGTCCGGTCGTCTTAAAGTAATACCGGCAAGCTTTGAGCAGTTCATCGATCGGATAGCGCTTATTGATCGGCATGGTCTGGCTTCGAATCTCATCGTTTGGTGCATGCAGTGAGATGGAAAGGGTAAGACCTGTTTTTTTCTCCGCCAATTCATAGATTCTGTCTACCAGACCGCAGGTAGAGAGCGACAGGTGGCGCAGGCTGAGATTATAACCTTCCGGTGAAGAAAGGATGTCCAGAAACTTCATAACATTATCATAGTTATCAAACGGTTCTCCGATTCCCATGAGCACCACGTTGCTTACCCGCTGACCACTTTCCTCGGTCACTGTGTAGATCTCATCGAGCATCTCGGAAGGCTCCAGGGAACGCACCAGACCTGCCAGGGTGGAAGCACAGAATTTACATCCCATCCGGCAGCCTACCTGTGTCGAGATACAGATGCTGTTTCCGTATTTGTACTTCATCAAAACTGCTTCCACACAGTTGTTATCTTTTAATCTCAGCAGATATTTTTGTGTTCCATCCAGTTTTGAAACCAGTTTTTTGATAACTGACAGCTGGTTTATGTAATACCGTTTGGAAAGATCTTCCCGCAATGCCGCCGAAAGGTTGGTCATCTCATCAAAGGATTTGACCCTCTTTTCATGCAGCCAGGAATAAATCTGCTTGCCGCGAAATTTTGGCTGACCTAATGCCACCAGCTGTTCGGTCAGCTCCGAAAGCGTCAGCGACTTGATGTCCGCCTTGTTCTGCCACTCAAAATTCCTTTCCATCTGATCACCGCACCTTTTTTACACACGAAATAAAGAATCCATCTGTATCCGCCATCTGCGGGAATAATGTAACCTTCCATGCTGCCGGGTCTGTCAGTTTTGCCGCTTCTCTCACTTCCTGCGGCAGCGGGCAAGGTTCAAATTCTGTATGCTGACTTAAAAACGCCTCGATCACCTGATCGTTTTCTTCCCGCAGCAGGGTACAGGTGGAATAAACAAGGATTCCTTCCTTCTTTACATAACGGGATGCCGTATCCAAAATCTTCTTTTGAATCTGCGGCAGATCAGCAAGTTCTTGCTGTTTTTTATACTTGATTTCCGGCTTTCTTCCTATAATACCGATTCCGGAGCAGGGCGCATCACACAGTACCCGGTCAAATTCGCCCAGATCCGGGCAGAAAACCGTACCATCCTGAAGCTTTGCCGAAATACTGTTAAGTCCCAGCCGTTTTGCTCCTTCGGAAATCTTTTTGATCTTTTCTTCGAAAATATCGCAGCTGATTACCTCTCCGCTGTCACCCATTCTTTCGGCTGTGGTAAAGGATTTGGAACCGGGCGCCGAACAGGTGTCCAGAACTCTCTGTCCTTCTTTTGCATCAAGAGCCGCCGCACACAACTGCGAGGACTTGTCCTGAACATGAAACAGTCCTTCGGAAAAAGCAGTAAGCTTTTCGATGGATGCTGTCCCCGAAAGAAGGAGACAGCCCTGCAGATCCGGGTCCTTCTGTACCTGTACCCCTTCTGCCTCAAGGCGTGCGATACAGTCTTCAACACTGATTTTTGTGGTGTTGACCCGCACATACAGCGGAGGTCTGTCCAAAGAATGTTCGAGCATTGCCAGAGTGGACGGCTCATCATACTGCTCCAGCAATGTTTTGATCAGCCACTGCGGACAGGAATATCGTACTTCCAATTTTCTTAAACGATTTCCCTTGATCTGTGGAATCTTCTTTTCATCCCGCAAAAAGTTTCGCAGCACCGCGTTGACAAAGCCTGATGCGCTTGCCGCCTTCATCTTTTTGGTCAGTCCCACCGCTTCGTTTACTGCGGCGGAATCCGGCACGCTGTCCAGATACAAAAGCTGATAGACCGCTGTCCGCAAAATCTCCGCTACCGCCGGGGTCAGCTTGCTGACCGGCTTTTTGGAATAATGGTTGATAACGTGGTCTAAAGTCAGTCTGCGTTCCAGGGTACCATAAAACAGTCTGCTTGCAAAAGAACTGTCCGCCGGCGAAAGCCCGCTTTTTTTGAGCGTCTCATTGAGTACAAGGTTGGAATAAGCGCCCTGTGTATTTACTTTTACCAGTGCGGATACCGCCGCCTGTCTTGCCGTAACTGCTGGCATAATGGACAATCCTTTCTCTGTCAAAAATCAAATGACAAATTGGTGCTGCCCTTTTACAGCACCAATTTTGCCACAAACTAATCGTTGTTTCTTCTTCCGTATAATAAAACCAGCCTCAAAAGCTGTGCAAGGCTCGAAAGCAGTGCCGCAACATAGGTTAAAGCTGCCGCCTTGAGCACCTTTCCTGCCATTTTGGTTTCTTGCGGCTCCAGAATCTGAAAATTGTCCAGCGTTCTCAAAGCCTTTGCGCTTGCATCAAATTCTACCGGGAGGGTCACCAGCTGAAACAATGCAACGGTCGAAAACAGGATAATACCCAGCTGAACCAAAACACCGTAATTAAACAATAAACCAATCAGAAGCACCGGCATCGAAAGCGAGGAGCCAAACTGGCTGATTGGAATAATGGCGTTTCGAATCTTGATCGGCACATAGCCCTCTGCGTACTGCACCGCGTGACCTGCCTCATGTGCGGCAACACCGATCGATGCGACTGACGCGCTGTTAAACACGCTGTCTGAAAGACGGATTACCCCTGCTCTTGGGTCATAGTGGTCGGTCAGATTTCCGGCAACCCGTTCGATTCGGATGTGGTACAGACCGTTTTCGTCCAGAATTTTTCGGCAGACATCTGCTGCACTCATTCCTCTGGCACTCATTACACGGCTGTATTTTCCATAGGTCGAGCTGACTCGGGACTGTGCCCAAAGTGCAAAGATCATTGCCGGAACAATCAGAATCCAGTAATAACGGTCAAAATAATAAAAAAACATAAAAATTCCTCTTTCCAATACATTGAAAATTTACTTGCGCAGAAGTATCCATTCTCATATTATATTGGACAAATTTGAATCAGTTATGAAGAGTGTATTCCACAATAGTAAACATGGGGATTTTTTCCAGAACTAGTCGCCCAGTCTTTCCGGCTTTCTGCCGCGCAGGAAATCCTCGCCCTTCATGCGCTTTCCGCCTTCCATCTGCACTTCCAGCAGTTCAAGCGCACCCTCTTTGCATGCTACGATAAACTTCTTGTTGTCGATCACTGCTCCGGGCTCTCCCTTTCCGCTGCTAAGAACAGCACGGTGTACTTTAAGCAGTTTGCCGCCCACTGTTGTGTGAGCAACCGGCCATGGAGAAAGTCCGCGGATCAGGTTGTGCAGCTGCTGTGCCGGCTTGTTAAAATCAAGCTTTGCAATCTTTTTGTCGAGCATTGGCGCATAGCTGGAAAGGTTGTCATCCTGTTTTTCTCTCGGTGCTTTTCCCTGTTCGATAAGAGCAATCGTTTCAACCAGAGCTTCGGCTCCGATCTCTTTTAAGCGATCATGCAGTTCTCCATAAGTTTCATTTTCCCCGATTGGAGTCTCTTTTTTTAAGATCATGTCACCGGTATCCAGTCCCTCTCCCATATACATGGTGGTAACACCGGTCACCGGTTCTCCATCGATAACGCTCCACTGAATCGGGCCTGCTCCGCGGTATTTTGGCAGCAGCGATCCATGTACATTGATGCAGCCGTATTTTGGCAGCTCCAGAATATCCTTTGGCAGAATTCTGCCATAAGCTACTACCGCAATCAGGTCAGGATTTAACTCCTTTAAGATGGACAGCGCAGTTCCATCCTTCATCTTTTCCGGCTGATAAACCGGAATGTTGTGCTCCAGTGCCAATTCCTTTACCGGCGGAGCTACCAGCTTATATCCTCTTCCCTTTGGTTTATCCGGCTGGGTGAATACCCCCACAATATTATGTCCGGTCTCGATGAGTTTCTGCAAAGATGCCTGTGCAAATTCCGGCGTTCCCATAAACACGATTCTCATGCAAACCCTCCTTTGGGTCGTTTTTGTCTGTTAGTCTGCCAATTCTTCTTCGGTCAGGATTCTGGACATTCTGTCTTTAAACACAATACCGTCCAAATGGTCATTTTCATGGCAGACTGCACGTGCGAACAGCTCTTCGCCTTCCATTTCAAACCAGTTGCCGTTTCTGTCCTGTGCTTTGACGCGAACAAAGTTTGGACGCTCTACCATACCGTATTCTCCTGGGAAAGACAGACAGCCTTCTGCTCCGTTTTGTGTGCCGGAGGTTTCCAGAATCTCAGGATTGATAAATTCCAGGATACCTTCGCCCACATCGATTACAAAAACGCGGCGCAGCATGCCAACCTGAGGGCCTGCCAGTCCTACGCCTTCTGCCTGATACATGGTCTCTGCCATATCATCGAGCAGATCCCACAATTTCTGATTAAATTCTGTTACCGGACGGCATTTTTTATGCAGGGTATCGTAGTTGTCTGTATCCTTTACAATGTTTCGAATTGCCATAGTAATTCTTCCTTTCCAAAACAAAGATTGTTCTGATTTTTTATCAGAATTTATCATCAAAGGTCGTTTCCATTTAAATCGACCCAGATATGAACTTCTTTATGCTTTTTCTCGCTGTCAAATGCCCGCAGCATCTCCCACATCAATCTGGAGAACCGCTCTTCCATCCGGCACTTGATCACGATACAATATCGGTATTTACCCGCTACCCGTGCAATCACCGGCTCACAGGGATTCATCATCCGGATGGGAAGGTCTTTGTACTCCCCTGAAGCCTTCTTTTGAAACTCCCTTGCAAACCACATCGCACCATGCCGGACATATTCCTCATTCTCTCCTGAAAATCCAACCTGGCACAGTGTGCAGAATGGCGGATAAAGTGCAAGCTTTCTGGTTTTAATCTCATCTCGATAAAATCCATCATAATCCTGCATGGCAGCCTGACGGATAACCGGATGATCCGGAGATGTGGTCTGAATCAGCGCTCTTCCCGGCAGAGTTCCCCGCCCGCAGCGCCCTACAACCTGAGTCAGCAGAGAAAAAGCCCGCTCACAGCCGCGGAAATCCTGAGAATAGATCGACTGATCCGCGTTGAGCACCCCGACCAGCGTTACATTGGGGAAATTAAGTCCCTTTGCAACCATCTGAGTACCGACCATGATTTGATATTTTCCCTCTGCAAACTCCTGAAATTTCACTTCATGTGCAAGCTTTGACATGGTTGTGTCCACATCCATGCGAAGAATCTGAGCCTGTGGAAAAATCCTTCCCAGTTCATCTTCAATGCGCTGCGTGCCACTTCCATTAAATCCCATCAGTTCGCTTCCACAGTTGGGACAACGTTCCTCCAGATCTCTGGAGTATCCGCAGTAGTGGCACATCATCCTGCGATTGGCATGATGATAGGTCAGCGCCACCGAACAGTTCGGACACTTGATAACCTCTCCGCAGCTGTTGCATTTTACTGCGGTATGATATCCGCGCCGGTTTAATAAAATAATGCTCTGCTGATTGGATTCCAGATTGTCCGCAAGCTCTGCTGTCAGCTCCTGACTGATATCAAAGCCGTAGCTCTGGTTCATATCCACAATCTGCACCTTCGGAAGCTGATTTCCAAGATATCGCTTTGACAGGGTGACCAGATGGATCTTTCCTTTTTGTGCCTGATAAAAGGTCTCGATGCTGGGAGTCGCCGAAGCAAGCAGCAGCATCGCCTTATGATAACGGCAGCGCACCTTTGCAATCTCTCTGGCATGGTAGCGCGGGGCAGACTGCGAAGCATAAGCTCCCTCTTGCTCCTCATCTATGACGATCAACCCTAACTTTTTAAGCGGTGCAAATACTGCCGATCTGGTTCCCACCACCACGTCAGCAAGTCCCTGCTGAATCCGCTTGTATTCATCGGCACGCTCTGCCATGGTAAGACCGCTGTGCAAAACTGCAACCTTTTTTCCAAATCGTCGTCCAAACAGCTCCACCGTTTGTGGGGTCAGAGAAATTTCCGGAACCAGAATAATAACGCCTTCCCCTTTTTCCCGCACCTGCTCAATGAGTTTTAGATATACCTGACTTTTTCCGCTTCCAGTCACTCCATAAAGCAATGCAGTCGGATAAGGACCTTCTTCTTTTTTCTCCCAGAGATGCCAAAGAGTACCCAATGCCATCTGCTGGGAAGGTTCCAGCGTCACACCGGAATCTGTCTGTTCTTCTTGGTGGCGGTCAGCATAAGGACTGCGGAAAATCTGTCTGCCATAGTAACTGATAATTCCTGCTTCTTCCATCTTATCCAGTGTCTGACGGGTGGTGCCTGCGTAATAGCAGACCTCTTTTAAGGAAGCACTTGGGGATTCTTCCAGCAGAGAAATTACCTTTTTCCTGACCTGCGTCATCCTAATTTTTCCAGATTGAAGAAGGTCGGCATATCCATCGCTTAACCGCACCATCACGATCTTGCTGTCCGCTGTTTTTTCCCGGACATCCTCCGAAAAAACAACCGCGCCGATTCTGAACAATTCCTTCAGAGCCGGCGCGTTTTTTGTTAAGCCTAAATCCATAAGCAGCTGCCCGATGTACACCGGCTTTTTCTGTTCTTTTAAATATTCCAGGATCTTCTGCTGTGCAGCGGAAGGTTCTGGCGGCATTGCCTGCTGTTCTCCCAGCGAACACATTACCTTAACTTTCATGGTAAGTCCGCTCGGAATCACCGCACGCATCGCTTCATAGTAGGTGCAGAACACCCTCTTGTGCAGATACTCGGTCAGCCAGAGCTGTTCTTCATTGAGCAGTGGTTTTAAGTCCAACAGCATCCGGATGGGTTTGAGTTTTGATTCTTCCCCTTCTTCCAGCGACATCACCAGTCCCTGACGCGCCCGATTGGACTTTCCAAACGGGATCAGCACTCGACACCCTGGTCGGATATCCTCCTGCATTGCAGGCGGGACCTGATAGGAGAAAGCAATATCAAAAGAATAAGCGGCATTTTCCACCACAACCTTTGCTATCATGCCGCTTTCCCCCTTTATCCTGCTCAAACTCATAGGAAACGGGCGGCATTTTGTTTGCAGCGTCCCTGCCATGCCGCCCGTTTTCCACATTTTGACTGTTCAAACGTTAAAATTCGATTAGTTTGCGTCTTTTTCTTTTACCAGATCTTTGACACGAACCTTGCCGGAAGCAAAATCGTCCAGTGCTGCGGTAACTGGTTTTCTTTCCATTGGCATATTGTTATCTGCCCAATAATCTGCGATCTCTCTTGCATGTCTTGCAACTGCAACAACAAACGCATAAGAGCTTTCGCCTTCACGAATAATCTGGGACATTGCTGGTCTAAGCATGTTTATTCACCTCATCGAGAAATTCTTTCATATTTTTTATACTGTAACGGTTTGCACTGATTACCTGAGCCAAACGCTGTACTGCCAGCTCCACCGTATCGTTAACAATAATATAATCGTATTCTTTTGCACACAGAAGCTCCTTGCGTGCAATGTTTAAGCGGTTTTCCACCGTCTTGCTGTCCTCGGTCTGACGGCCGGTCAGACGGCTTGCAAGCTCTTCAAAGCTTGGCGGTGCAATAAAGATCAACAGGGCATCCGGGCAGGCTTTTTTGACCTGAAGCGCACCCTGCACCTCGATCTCCAGCACAACATCATTTCCTTTTGCTCTCTGTTCTTCCACCGGTTTTTTCGGAGTACCGTAATAGTTGTTGTTATAACTTGCATATTCGAGCATTCCACCCGACTGCACAGTCTGTTCAAACTCTTCGCGGCTTAAAAAGAAATAGTGAACGCCATGTTCCTCTCCTGGTCTTGGAGAACGGGTTGTTGCCGATACCGAATAAGCGATCTGATCGCGGCTTGCCAGATACTCCTTGAGTACCGTTCCTTTCCCTACACCGCTTGGACCGGATACTACAATCAGCTGTCCCTTTTTATTCATCTTCCTCCAGCTCCTCTTCTTCATCGTCATCATTCAGACGGTTTGCTACCGTTTCCGGCTGTACGGCAGAAAGAATGACATGATCGCTGTCGGTAATGATAACCGCTCTGGTTCTTCTTCCATAGGTTGCATCGATCAGGCTTCCGCGCTCTCTGGCATCGGTGATGATTCGCTTGATCGGAGCCGATTCCGGGCTGACAATCGCAACCAGACGATTTGCCGAAACCATGTTTCCAAAACCGATATTGATTAACTTCATAACCTTTCTACTCTTCCTTTCCAAGTTCCGTGGAACTTTAGCGCCTGTTCCCTTCCAGCCAGTCGATCAGCCATTCCCAAGCTGCGCACTTACATGCGCGGATACTGAGCGCTGCCGCCGCCAAACAGAGAAAAAGCCCTGCTTCTTCCCGTAATGCATCCGGTATATAGCGCAGATGCAGTTTTTTCGTTTTGAAAGTTCCTGTTATGTCACCGACCCCTAAGACAAAAGAAAATCGTTTTTTTCTTTTTTGGGGCAATGTAAAATACCGTTTCATAACAGCTCTCCTGTACATCTACTCGATGTTCTGAATCTGTTCGCGGATTTTTTCAATCTCGGATTTTAAGTCTACAACCACCCTTGCAATCTCCAGATCCTGTGCCTTGGAGCCGATGGTGTTTGCTTCCCTGTTAAATTCCTGCACCAGAAAATCCAGCTTTCTGCCGACCGGTTCGTTGGATGCCAGAATCTGTCTGAACTGATGAACATGGCTTCCCAGACGAACAGTCTCCTCGGCTACTGCAATCTTTTCTGCAAAGATAGCAACCTCAGTGATAATCCGTTGTTCATCCAGCGCGTTGTTCTGCAAAACCTCCTGCAGTTTTGCATGCAGGCGTTTGGAATAATTTTCCACTGTTTTTGGAGAAAGTTCCTCTACCTTTTTGACCATCTGTTCGATCAAATCCAGGCGGTACAAAAGATCCTGCTCCATCTTTTTGCCTTCCACAAGGCGCATTGCAACAAAATTTCCGATCGCTTCCTGTGCTACCTGTTCGACTGCACTCCACATCTCTTCTTCGTCATCTGCAACACGAAGAACGGTGAAGATGTCCGAAAAACGGGTCATCTGGGAAACGGTGATATCATTTTTGATCTGGAGATCTTCTGCAAGGCTTTTCAGCGCTTCCAGATAAGAACGTGCCAGGTCATGATTGATTACAACCTGAGAATCAGTTCCGCTTACGGTCTGAATGCTTAAGGATACATCCACCTTGCCGCGGGAAACCGAAGCTTTTACCAGATTCTTCAGTCTGTCTTCCAGATAGGAATATGCCCTTGGAACACGGGAAGAATACTCCAGAAAACGATGATTTACCGAACGGATTTCGACGGTGATCTCCTTGTTTCCAATTAACTGCTGTGCCCGTCCATATCCGGTCATGCTTCGAACGGCCGATGTAACTGTCTTCTCAGCCTCTGTCTGGTTCGACTGCATAATTGCACACTCCTTTCCCCTTTTAGGGATTTCCCTTATCGGGAAATTTCTATGAAAATGCATTTCTCTGATTTTTCTCTTTTAAGAAGACTTCCTCAAAGAAAGCCTGTTTTCCTATCTTGATATTTTACTATATTTTCGGATGGTATGTCAATCAATCCGCCGGGATTTAGCGCATCTGTCCGCGTTTTTCTCCCGCTTGCTCTTAATTTTGTACCAGATGGATTATAATTCCATCATCTATATACAATTTATACACAATAAAAGTTGGTATCCCACGCCGGAACATAACGATAGTGACGCAGATAGAAACGATAATCCGAACGCATGGAGGCAATCTGAAGCAAAAGTGCAAACAGATCCTCACTTCGGTGATAGGCAGCAATAAGCATTTTCGGTTTGTCCCGTTCAATGATCTTTTGACAGCCCATCAGTGCAAGTTTTTCTGCGCCCTCTACATCCATATTGATAAAGCTGACACTTTCTTCTCCGGCAATATTATCCAGCGACTGCCCCTGCACCTGACGGATCTTGCTCTTAGCGGCACCTTCCACCCCGGTCACCAGACTCTCTTCCCGAATTGCCGACTGTCTGCCTGCGCGGCTGTCAAACTCGAGCATCTCCTCATGAGAATATGCCGCCATCTGCACACAGGTCGCACGATCGGAAAGTCCCATTTGATCTACCGCAGCACAAAGTTTTTTGTGGGTCTTTTCATCCGGCTCAAATGCAAATACCCGCCTGCATCCTCCTGCATAATGCAGCAGCTCTGCAATGGTATCGCCGCGGTAGGCACCAAGATCGGCAAAAGATTCCTGCGCTGTCGGCTTGATAATATTATGGTAAGCTTCATCAGTATCGGTTGTGCAATCTGCAAGATAACAAAGTTTGCCGCTGAGTTTAAAGTTTACGATATCATGCAGCACCTTTCTGGACTGCTCGTCTGCAAGCATCGATTCCACCTGCGAAAATTCCTGCTCATGTTCCTGCACAAAATCCATAGTGAAAAGGTTTGTTCCCGCTACCGGAACATCAGGTGCTACCAGTTCATATTTCTGAGACAGTTCATAGAGGTAGTTTACTGTTGGCTCATCATGAACCGCAAACGCCACCACAATCAGGAAATCATCATAGCGGCTCTGAATATCCGCAAGTTTTTCCATCTTGTAGCCCATGAACAGATTGCCGCGGGCAAAACCATCACTTGCAAACATTGCAGCTGGTGCAACCCCATACCGCTTCATCACCTGCAGGATTTTGACAGCACCATCCCCCATTCCGTACATCACAATCGGTTTTTGGGTGTTCTGTAAACGCTGCCACACATCCTGCGTTTCCCTGATCCATTCCAGCATAACTTGATCTTTCTCCCTTTTCTTGATTTCTTTTTAAAAGTATAGCACAAAATCCTGTCAAACTCAAACGAAGGAAAGGCAGGGATTTTGCGCCGGACAAATTCTCTTGACAAATTTATTGCACGCCGATATAATGAAAAAGTAAATTTCAGATGGGGGCATAGCGCAGTTGGGAGCGCGTTTGAATGGCATTCAAAAGGTCGTCGGTTCGATCCCGATTGTCTCCACCAGATTATAAAAAGCACCTGCTTTTGCAGGTGCTTTTTTTGTTTTTCCAACCTATTTATTTGGGAGCAGGTAAGCAGCCGGATCTGCAGATATACCGTCTTCCTGAATCTCAAAATGTAAATGTGCCAAAGGAGCAGTATCGGTTGTTTCAACGTTTCCTATTGTCTGTCCTGCTTTTACTGTATCTCCTTTTTTTACCTCAAGATTTCCTAAATTTCCATACAAGGTGGTGACTCCATCTCCATGATCTATAATCACATAGTTCCCATTACCTCTTTCTGCCCGGACTAAATTGAGGTTAATTGCATCTGCATCTGGAATGGCAGTATCATATGAACTAACACAAATTACCTTTCCATCTCCAGCAGCAACTACCGGCTTTCCATTCGTATTCTTTCCTACAATATCCGTACCCATGTGGAAAGTAACACCGCCTGCTCCTCCCTCCGTTTCAAATTCCATACCGAAAGGAACCGCAATCAGATAGCAATCAGGAACTGGCCATGTCATCTGACCTTCTTCCAGTTTTACATTCTTTTTACTCTGGAAAACGCTTCTCTGGGTATACTGCTTGAGAATACCTTCCTGGAAATCACTAAATTTCTGATTCATTTGCTCATGATATTTTTCCGGGTCCTGCTGATAAAGTTTTTCCAAATCTTCGATATTAACAGCTGCTCCTTTCGAAACTAAACCTTTTGAAACCGAGCTGCTTTCTCTTTGCTGTACAGCATCCTTTAGGGTAGCCGATGTTCCTGTTTTTGCAGCGGAAACATCCACAAAACCGACCATACTCATTCCCGCAATTACAACAGCCATTGCAGTGAGCAAAATTCCTTTTCTTTTCTTTCTAATATCCATAATTGTCTCGAACCTCCTGATAATCTGTTTCTTCTGTTCGAAAAATCCCGTTGTCAGCGGCAGATATTTTTCTTTTTCCCCCTGTAAAAAAGACAGAATAACTGTTCCATATTCTCCTCTCGCCTGTATTCCACTTCCCTTTAATACTGCATCATCACAGGCTTTTTCGATATCCGCAGATGCCCTTTTTCCCATAATCCACACCAGAGGATGAAACCAATGAACGCTCTGCGCAAGCAAAATCAATAACTTAAGCCATAAATCTTTTCGCTTATAATGACTCAATTCATGGCGCAGCACATAGGAAAGACTCATCTCATCCAGCTTTCTCTCCGGAAGCAGAATCATCGGTTTCCAAAATCCCATCAGCATTGGAGTGGTCAAAATAGAACATTGGCACAAACTGATTTCTCTTTTTATTCCACATTCTTCTTTACAATGGTTAACAACTTCCATTGTCCGCTCATCCTGTACTTTGATGCTCCAACGCAGAATTTTCCTTCTGGTCTTTTGATAAAGAACAGCATGCACCAGAAGCGAAAGCCCTACTCCTCCTAACCAAGTCCAGGACAAAATCTCCATAAACGGGATTTCCTTCCTCTGCACCTGTATTTCTCCATGGATTTTTGTCACTTCCGGAGTAGAGGTTATTTCCACAACTGGTTCTGGCATTTCCTCCTGCTCCAGAGAAATCTGATAGGACGGAACCGGTATCGAAATCTGTGGCTGCTCGCCTGGGATAGTCGGCAGCAGCAATCTTACTGCCACAATCGCCCAAAGAAAACAGCTCACCTTAGGTTGGAAATACTTTTGCAGCAAAGGGGAAAGCAGCAGAATCGGCACCAGAAACAGGGTAACAGAAAACGACGTTCCCAACACAGCGCAGAATACAGATTCCAACATGTTACTCCTTTCCCTTTTCCAAAAGGGCTTTGATTTTCTGAATATCATCCTCACTTAAGGCATCATTCTCAATCAAAGCGGCAAACAGCTTGCTTCCCGAATTCTGGTACATCTTTTCCAGAAAGGAAGAGGTTTCTTTTTCCCGATATTCGTCCAGCGACACAAGTGGTGTGTAATGATTGAGACGCCCAATCTTTTCGCATTGAACAAATCCTTTTCCTTCCAGACGATTGAGCGCATTTTGCACCAGCTGCACACTTTTCTTTTCCTTTAAGTGCTGCATGATATCACTGGTACTGACCTTTTCTTTTCCATCCCAGATAATCAGCATCACCTCAAGCTCTGAATCCGGCAGACGTTTCCATCGTTCCATTTTACATCCTCCTTTTTGTTTCTTACATGCAAGACATTGTTATACAATCAATTGGTTGTACAACAATCATATCGTGTATTCCTTCATTTGTCAAGAATTTCTTTTTTTATTTTCTAACTTCAGAATCAAATCAGAATAAAAAAATTAATATTTTTTCACTTATAATGTCAAAATATAATATTTATGCAAAATTATGCTTATTTTTTGCATTTTATAACGTCAAAATTAATAATATAAAGCAAAAAAATTCCATATTCATCAACAAAGTTTATAGCTAATACCTAAAAATATAACGATATTATTTGGTTATATTATAGAATATCCGCATTTTCACTTTAACTTGTTGAAAAATCGTATATTGCGCTGTATAGTATGAATTGTTAACAAATAATGAAAAGTGACTATGCGCTTTTCATTTTGAGGAAAATCCTCAAAACCAAATTTAACAAGGGGTGTTGTTATGTTAAGCTTACTTGGCGTAGTTGTTGTTATCATTGGTTTCGCGCTGAAACTGGAACCTATCGCCATCATCGTTGTATCTGCCATTGTAACCGCTGTATGCGGCGGAATCAATGTGGTAGATCTGCTGACCTCGGTTGGTACAACCTTTGTAGCAAACCGTAACCAGCTGATCACCATCATTTTGATGATCCTGACCGGTACTCTGGAAAGAAACGGTCTGAAAGAAGCTGCTTCTGAACTGATCAAAAAAGCAAAAGGTCTGACTTCCGGTGTGCTGATTGCTATCTGGAATATCATCGATGAAATCTGCATCATCTTCAAAATTCCGATCACCGGTATCCCTACCTTTGTTCGTCCGGTCCTGATGCCTATGACTCTCGGTGCAATCACTTCCCATGGCTATGATGTTGCTCCGGAACACGAAGAAACCATCAAAGCTCTGTATGGTAAAGGCTCTAACATGGCTAACTTCTTCGGTCAGTGTCTGTTTGCTGCAAACTCCTCCGTTCTGCTGATCCAGTCCACTCTGGCAAGCATCGGCTATGAAGTTGACGTTATGCAGATCGTTGTTGTACAGATCCCGGTTGCTCTGTTTGCAATGTTCATCAACGCAGGTCAGAGCTATCTGGTAGACAAACGTATGAGCAAGAAATACTATTCTGCACGTTCTGCAAAATAAGCAAAGGAGGATTTTCTGATGATCTCTTATTTCTTAAGTTCGGAGTTTACACTCTCTGATAAACTGGTACAGATCATGTACCTTCTCTCCGGTTTCTTCTGCATGTATTGTGGTGTTCGTGCATGGATCGTAAAAGCCAATAAACACTTCCTGCCAACCGGTCTGTTCTGGTTCACACTGGGTATCGTTGTTGCATTTGGTCAGTGGCTGCCTCCGCTTGCAAGCGGTATTCTGGTCGCTATCACCTGTGTTCCTGCTGCACTTGGTATGGTTAAACGCGGTAATCTTCAGGCTGCATCCAAGGAAGAACAGCAGAAGAACTATCAGAAGATTGGTATGAAGATTTTCATTCCTGCATTCGGTGCGGGTATCTTTTCCATCCTGATTTCCATTTTCCTGCCTGGCTGGAGCTCTCTGCTTGGTTCTCTGTTTGCAACCATCGTCGGTGTTATCCTGCTGGTAATCTGGAACCGTGAAAACAAAGCAATGGTCTTCCTTGAAGAAGGCAGACGCTTCCTTGATTTGACCAGCGCTGTTTACATCATGCCTCTGCTGCTTTCCTGTCTGGGTGCTATTTTCACCAAAGCTGGTGTTGGTGATGCATTTGCTACCATCTTTGGTAAGATCATCCCTCAGGGCAACGTTTATATCGGTATCGTTGCTTATGCCGTTGGTATGGTATTGTTCACCATGATCATGGGCAACGCTTTTGCTGCTATCACTGTTATGACCGTCGGTATCGGTGTTCCATTCGTTATCAGCCTGGGTGCAAACCCTCTGTACATGGTAACTCTGGCTATGACCTGCGGTTACTGCGGTACTTTGCTGACTCCTATGGCTGCAAACTTCAACATCGTACCTGGTGTATATCTTGAAGTAAAAGATAAATATTCCATCATCAAAATGCAGCTGATCCCATCTATCCTGATGCTGGTATTCCAGATCATCTACATGTGCCTGATGGTAAATAAGCCTTTTTAGTCTAAATTGGAATGGGAAGAAACCTTGCTCTTGGCGGTGTCCATGATGCTGCCGGACATTTTGATCTTGTTTTTCACTCTCCGACCATCTATGCCGGAGATGTTGTAATTATGAAAGACGGACTTGTTGTTGCGTCTTAAATAAAACGTAAAGGAGAATGTACCATGAAAGTTGTTGTTACTGGTTTCCAGCCTTTTGGCAAAGAAACAATGAATCCATCTTTTGAGGCAGTTCGCCTGCTCCCAGATGAAATCAAAGGTGCTCAGATCGTAAAGAAAGAAATTCCTGTTGTATTCCGTAAAGGCGGTCAGACTGTTCAGGAAATTGTACGCGCTGAAAAACCAGACATTGTTATTCTGGTTGGACAGGCTGGCGGCAGAACTTCCATGAACGTTGAACGTGTTGCAATCAACTGCGAAGATTGCCCAACTGGTTTCCCAGACAACGAAGGTAACTGCCCACAGGGTGAAAAAATTTATGAAGACGGTCCTGATGCATACTTTGCAACCGTTCCTGTAAAGTCAATGGTTAAGAAAATGATGGACAATGGTGTTCCTGCTGCAATTTCCAACACTGCTGGAACCTATGTCTGCAATGACCTGATGTACCATCTGCTGTATCAGCTCAAACATGAGTTCCCAAATGCACGCGGCGGTTTCATCCATGTTCCATATGCAACCATCCAAAATCATCCAAACATGGCTTCCATGACCATCGAAGAGATGAGCAAAGGTCTTGCACTCTGCGTTGAGGCTGCAATTGAAAATGAACATGACATCACTGCTGCAAGTGGTGCTACCCATTAGTAACTGGAACGTGTCCCTCATACTTCAGGGACACGTTTTCTCTTAGGAGGTTTTGTATGTTTTCTTTCTTTAAAAAAAAGCAACCATTTTCTGTCAGAATCAAAGAGTATGACAGTGTTCGATTAATTGCCGGCATGGAGATCACAACCTGTCGAAAAAGCATGAAAAAAGATGTTTCTCAACTTCAGAAAAAAGTTCAGCAGCATCAGTCCGAGCTTAGAGAGCTTTCCAACCCGAGCGGTACCATGGTCATCTCAACAACACCGGATGAAACAGGCAATTTTTCTTACTTCCTTGGAGCATGGGTTGATATTGAAGAACAGGAACCTCCTTTTATTGTAAAACAGCTTCAGCCCGGACTGTATGCCCACATTCAAGTAGATTTTTCCGTTCCAGAAAACCTTACTTTAAATGTAGCAAAAGCAAAACACTATTTTTTTGAAAAATGGCTTCCGGACTCCGGCTACAGGGTGGTTGACGGCATTGATTCCATCGAGCTGTACGACCGCCGCAGCCAGATTGGGCTTCCTTCCATCGACCTCATTTTTCCCTTGGAAAAGAAATAATTTGTAAAAGCCTGTTTTCTGATCTGGAAAAACAGGCTTTTTGTTCTATTTGGTTGTTCTACAGAACATCTTTACATTTTTTGACTTTTCCTGTACAATCTAAATAAATAAAGCTTTTGCTTTTCTTTTCATTGGTCTACACTTTTCAATCAGAATAAATTTATTTTAAAAAGGACAGGAAATCTATGGACGTTATTCAGAAAATTCACAACCTTTATCCCGAAATGACTCGTAAGCAGAAGAGTATTGCCGACATTCTGCTGGAATCTCCGGAAGACATCGCCTACATTACACTGGCTAATTTGAGCCAGAAAACTTCCTCTTCCGAGCTGACTCTGCTTCGATTTTGCCAGAAACTGGGATATTCCAACTTCCTTGAGATGAAAGCTGCCTTTCGTGAATATACTCAAAGTATGGTTAAATTACTTTCCTCCCCACAGTATTTTGTTCCGGATGCTACTATCACCGATGTGGAAGGAAAATCCGAACTTCTCCGTCAAATCTGCCGGGAAGAAGCGGAAGCCAGCCAGCGCTTTTTCTCTTCCCTGGATCTTCTTTCTATTATCTCTGCTGCCGAAGCGATCCGCGGCGCAAAACGCATCTTTATCTGCGCTCATGATATTTCACATGTCCTGGCAGAATTCCTGTATGCCCGCTTAAAGCTTCTCTATTTTGATGTATGCTTAATCGATCTGACCGATCTTAACGATACACAGGATAAGTTGGATATGCTCACCTCTCAGGATCTGGTCATCTTTATCGCTTTTCCAAAATATTATTATCCATTGGCAAGTATCGCTAAAAACGCATTTTCTCATGGAGCAACTATCCTCACCATCACAGACAGCGTCTCTTCCCCAACAGCACAGTACAGCAAGCATCTGCTTGTTTGTTACACCGCGACCCGCGTTTTCTATAACTCGCTGACTCTGCCGATGGCGATGGCAAACTTGCTGTTGTCCTATCTGGTTATCGATCTTGGACCGGACTACCGCAGCCGGGATTTGAGCAATGCAAACGCGTCGAATACAAACAATTTAAAATAACAAATTGTATTTTTATGTCGTTTAATTACAAATTTCTTGAGGAATATCAGAATCTAATTCAAAATACAAACCTCCAAAAAGCTTATCAGGAATTTATTCGTCTTTTTCGCTGGCTTCGGATCAATCTGCAAACCCGATTTTCTTCTTTTCGCTTTCAGGGGAATATCGTAGAAAACAATATGGAATATTCCTACTTTCAGTTTTCAGATGATACCACCAAACGGATGGGACTCAAGATCGTAGTAGTTTTTGTTCATTCCGATTTTGGGTTTGAAGTATGGATTTCCGGATGCAACAGGCAAATTCAGCGCCAATATTATAACCTCTTGATGCAATCTTCTCTTCCTGTTTTCCTGACACCAGATCCCGATCACCTGGATTATATTGTAAAATTTCCCATTGAAGCTAATCCTGCACATATAGACTGTGACGCTCTTTTGGATATGGTTTCGGATACTTGTGTACAGGCAATTCACTTTGTGAATGAAAATCTAAAAACGGAATAAAAAAATCCCCCTCATAATGAGGGGGATTTTTTTATTCTTCCACCATTTTTTCTTCTGCTGCAAACAAAATCATAACAGGAGGTTTGTTCTCAGCATCCTGTTCTGCCAAGCTGTGCGAACAGAAAAACTCAATTCCCTGTTCCTCCGCTTCTTGAGAGAGCTGTTGCGCTCTGTTTAAAAATTCCTGCTGCTGTTGACTTGTTTCCGAAATATCGCTTCCCAGCCACAAAAGCAGGCTGTGTTCTTCACAAGGCTCTTCATGGGTAAAGTTTGTAAAACGAATAATGATATCCTCCAATTGACCAAACACATCAAAGCCTTCTTCCAGTGTCTGCTGGGCAAGCATAGCAAACAGGCGCACAACATCCTGTTCGTCGTTCTGTGAGGTCTTTACGAAAGATGCGTCATATTTCTCCGGCAGAATCTCCGGTGCACTCTGAGCAAACCACAGGAGCATACACGGGCATTCTTCAATCAGGGAATCGATCTCCCCCTCAATTCCAACTGCCAGCAAAATTTCCAGAGACTGGCAAAACTCTTCTACTTCCTCTTTGCTCATTTTAGAATAATCTGCACTCTTAATATTTTCTCCTGTAATCTGGCAATTCTTTCCTTCTCCGTACAGGATACCAACCTGCTTTAACTGATCAATCATCTGTTTTCCTCCTTTTCCCTAATAGCAAGACAGGGACGGCTTTTGCACCATCCCTGTATCTTTTTTCATTATTTGCTTTCTCCGACCCAGCGCTCTGCTGTTTCCAGCACCGCCCGGTGTTCTTTCAGGCTCTGCGGAACGTTGATAATTCTCTGGTTTTTGCTTCCGCGAAAACGTGCTTCCAGCGTTCTCTGTTCCATCAAAAATGGTCCGTCCACCAGAATATCAATGTTTTCCAGCAGCTTCATCTGCTCCGGCGTACCGTCCAGCAGCTGTTCAAAGGTATAGCCACTGTATGCCGCAACCTCATAGCCGTTTTCATGCAGCAGCTTTGCAAGTTCTGCATGTTCTGCTGCCTGAGAAAATGGTTCTCCTCCTGAGAGAGTAACCCCACGGATCAGAGGATTTTTCTTTACCATCGACAAAATATCCTGTGGTTCCATTCTGGTGCGCTCACTGAATTCCCAGGTCTCCGGATTCTGGCAGCCTGGACAGTGATGCGGACATCCCTGACAAAATACCGTCAGTCGGATTCCAGGACCATCCACGATACTTTCGCCGACGATTCCCGCTACATTAATGCTCATGATTATTTACAGCCGCAGGACAGGCCATGTTTTACACGGTCATGCTCTTCTGCCTTCTTAGCGTCGTTCCATTTATCCATGGTACCAACCAGATAACCGGTAATACGGCGGATTCTTTCAAAGCTAACATCTTTTCCTACTGTGGACTGTCTCTGCATTGCGGACATAAATCATTTCTCCTTTATCTTTATTTCAATTACTTTTTAATAGGCTTATTCAATACCGCGGAAGGTTGGGATATCCGGATACTGTTTGCGAAGCTGCGCCAGCTTTTCCGGGCTGATTGCTTCACCATCGCGTCTGCCGCAGCGTGGGCATACATCTCCAATTACACCGACATAGCCGCAAACCGGGTCACGGTCAACCGGATGGTTGATCGAACCATAACCGATTCCTGCATCGTGCATGCAGCGGACAACGGACTCAAACGCATCTACGTTGTTGGAGGTATCTCCATCCAGCTCAACATAGCTGATATGACCTGCATTGGTCAGTGCATGGTATGGTGCTTCCTTCTGGATCTTCTCAAATGCACTGATGTTGTACCATACCGGAACATGGAAGGAGTTTGTATAATAGTCACGGTCTGTAACACCCGGAATGATTCCGTAGCGTTTTTTATCCATACGGATAAATCTGCCGGACAAGCCCTCTGCCGGTGTTGCCAGCAGTGTAAAGTTCATCTTGGTTTCCTGGCTTCTTCTGTCGCAGTAAGCACGCATGTAACGAACGATCTCCAGACCTTTCTGCTGCATCTCGTCGCTTTCGCCGTGGTGATGACCATAAAGAGCGGTCAGGGTTTCTGCAAGGCCGATGAAACCAATCGAAAGTGTGCCATGTTTGAGCACTTCACGAACCTCATCATTTGGTCCGAGCTTGTCACTGTTGAGCCATACACCCTGTCCCATCAGGAATGGGTAGTTATATACGCGTTTGGATGCCTGAATTTCAAAACGGTCCAGCAGCTGGTTTGCTACCAGATCCAGCATCTCATCCAGCTTCTGATAGAAGACCTTTTCGTCGTGGTTTGCTTCGATTGCCAGACGTGGGAGGTTGATCGAAGTAAAGGACAGGTTTCCTCTGCCGTAGCTGATCTCTCTGGATGGGTCATAAACATTGCCCATAACGCGGGTACGGCATCCCATGGTTGCTACTTCTGTTTCCGGACGTCCCGGTTTATAGTACTGGAGGTTAAATGGAGCATCCAGGAAGATGTAGTTCGGGAACAGTCTCTTTGCACTTACTTTGCAGGAGAGTTTGAACAGATCGTAGTTTGGATCGCCCTCGTTGTAGTTAACCCCTTCTTTTACCTTAAATACGTGGATTGGGAAGATACAGGTTTCGCCATGTCCCAGACCTGCGTCAGTTGCAAGCAGGATATTGCGGATAACCATTCTGCCCTCTGGGGTAGTGTCAGTTCCGTAGTTGATCGAGCTAAATGGAGTCTGTGCACCTGCACGAGAATGCATGGTGTTCAGATTATGCACAAAGCCCTCCATTGCCTGATAGGTGTCACGATCCGCTTTACGGTTTGCTCTGCGGCGAGCTACCTCAACCAGGTGAGCTGCTTTTTCCTGTGGAATGTTGTATTTCTTTGTGATCTGTTCGGATACTGCTGCATCAAATTTTTCTGCATCGGTTTCCAGACGTGGGGACATGCCGGTAGCTTCCTTCACATCTGCAAGGATTTTAGTAACATTGTCCTTCTCGTCTTCAGTATCCAGGAAATCTTCCAGACCTTCGGTCAGCTTATTGGTGTAAGCTTTGCGGAAGGTTTTTGCAACGCCCAGAGCCATACCGTAATCAAAGTTTGGAATGCTCTGACCACCGTGCTGATCGTTCTGGTTGGACTGAATTGCAATTGCTGCCAACGCTGCATAGCTCTGAATGCTCTGTGGCTCACGCAAAAATCCGTGACCGGTAGAGAATCCGCCATCGAACAGATTAACAATATCAATCTGGGTGCAGGTAGTGGTCAGTGAGTAAAAATCAAAGTCGTGGATATGGATATCACCCTCACGATAAGCCTTTGCCTGCTGTGGAGTTAACAGATATGCCTCATTGTATGCTTTTGCACCAGCAGTACCAATCTGGAGCATGCTGCCCATTGCAGTATTGCCGTCGATGTTTGCGTTATCGCGCTTTACATCGCTCTGTCTTGCATCCACCTTTGTGATCTCATCGATGGTTTTCATCAGGCTTGTGTTCGCCTCACGAATACGGGTACGGTTTGCGCGGTAGAGAATATACTGCTTTGCTACCTCGTCAAATCCCATGCGCATCAGCTCGTGCTCCACGATATCCTGGATCTCTTCAATCTTTGGTGGGGTCTGCTGATAATGTTCATCCAGATGGCGGCTGACCGCTTCTGTCACCGCTGCTGCTCCCTGTGACGCCGTACAGCCGGCTGCTTTCATTGATTTCTCGATCGCTGCAAGAATCTTGCCGCTGTCAAAATCGACGACACGACCGTCTCGTTTGATGACTTTTGTTATCATGCCAATCCCCTTCTCTATCGTAACCTAAAAATTCATTTATCTGCAAATATTAAAGCTAGTATACACTTTGTATTGGTGTTTTCATCAATACTTTGTGTTGCCTTGTCATTTATACCACTATATCTGGGTATTGTCAAGTCAGAGAAAATGGAAGCAAATAAAAGAAAACCTATGATTTTTGACGCTTAATCCCCTCTAGTTCACTTTCCATCTTTTTTTGAGATCCACAAGATTTTGGGAATGGCACAAAAATATCCTGTTTTTGTTGGGGGCTTATGACAAGAGTTACAAGAATACTATATTAGTATAGTTTAACTTTTCCACACGACTTTTCACATTTTTTTCGCTTTTCCTCAACAGTCAAAAAATAGCCATTACCCATTGTATAAATTACAAATTCTGGAATTTCTGCAAAATTATTATGGCTATGAAATTTATCCTCTTTCTGACCCTCTTATGATAAAACAGCATTTCACAAAGAAAAGTGTCCGCATAATGCGGACACTTTTCTTCTGATTCATTTTTATTTATCATAAAAGTTCATTTGCAAAACGGTTGAGCTGTTCACATGGTTCCTGTTTGGTACGGTAACCAACCCCATCAATCACTACAAACGGGTTATACCCCATAATAGAATGTTTTGTCCCATCGGTCATGGTAATGGTAAATATCACACCTTGCCCTGCATAATCAGTATAAGATTGATCCTTTTGATAGGTAACAATCTGGGAAATCAACGTTGCTGCCTGCTGTATTTGTTCTGGTTCCAGTTCGATTGTCACATCCGGCGGTGTCAATGTTACCGTCATGGAGGCAATCTGCTCTGCCTTCAAAGATCGAAATGGGCGCTTTCCCATCATCATAACAGCTGCCAATACCAGCAAAATGATCACGATTACAATAACAGCATATTTCTTGTTCTTCATTCTGCCTCTCCCTTTCATAAAAGTTTTAAAAAGGCACAGCCTTCCTACCTTTAAAGTGTAAAACAGAGACCATTTTTATTGTGGCTTTGAGCAAAAAATTTCGTTCCTATACATTTTATCATAAAATGAGCAGAGTTGCGATATTGTGTCCAGCTTCAAGCTGGTAAGCTGACCGGAGCTTGAATGGTTCAAGTCCGTTTCTGTTTTATACCAAAAAAATGCCAGACCCTAACAGGTATCATGATATCTTCTTTATCCTAAATTATTTCTGTACCTAGTATGCTGACCGGAGCTTGAAATGTTCAAGTCCGTTCCTGTTTTATACCAAAAAATGCCAGACCCTAACAGGTATCATGATAACTTCTTTATCCTAAATTATTTCTGTACCCAGTGTGCTGACCGGAGCTTGAATGGTTCAAGTCCGTTCCTGTTTTATACCAAAAAAATGCCAGACCCTAATAGGTATCATGATAACTTCTTTGTCCTAAATTATTTCTGTATCCAGTGTGCTGACCGGAGCTTGAAATGTTCAAGTCCGTTTCTATTTTATACCAAAAAAAATGCCAGACCCTAATAGGTCTGGCATTTTTTTGGTGCCGCTGACCGGACTTGAACCGGTACGGATTTTACTCCGAGGGATTTTAAGTCCCTTGTGTCTGCCTATTCCACCACAGCGGCATTTTCCTTATAAAAAGTACTGTAATATGATACAATATTTTCCACAAGAAGTCAAGTCCTATCCCAGATTCTTTCTATCTTCTGTACATAAAAAAAGAATCCGTTTTCCATTCTTCTCAAAACGTTTCTTAGAGTCAGTGTTCCAACCCTTACAAAACTGTTCTTCCGCTTTTCCCAAAAAGTGCGGGACGAAAGCCGGATGAAGATTGTGGATACCGGATTCTTTTTACCGGTATCCCTTCTTTCGAAACAGGAAAAGGAGTGATAACCGGATTTTTTGTTTCCCCTTTCCGGGATTTATGCCTTCCACCGAAAAGAGGTGTACCGGCTTTCATCCCGCAAACGCTTTATCTAACAAGGAATGGGTGAAACAATTATAGTTTGTGCTTGTTTTTTTCCTTTATTCATGCAAAAAAATATTTTTTGAGAAGCACAAGCCCTTGAAAAAAAATCCGCCTTGTGCTATCATAATTAAGTTAGGTTATGATGCGGGAGAAGTCTGTTCATTTAGCAGTTTCCGCTGATTTGTTTATCATTAGGAGGTTTCCCATGGGCGTAATTGATATCATCTGTGGTATTGTTCTGATTCTTGCTTCCATTATGATCATCGCTCTTGTTTCCATGCAGGAAAGCAAGAGAGGCATGTCTGCCCTGACCGGCGGCCAGTCTGAAGCGGTTAATCGTAACTATGGCAGAACCAGAGACGCTTTGCTGGTAAAAGGCACAAAGATTCTGACTGTTGTCTTCTTTGCTCTGACCATTCTTGTTTCGATTATCGACAAGTTTACCGCTTAATTTACCACCAAAACTTAACGGCAAAAAACGGACAGGTTTTCCCTGTCCGTTTTTATCTGCACAAAAATAACCCCTCTCCAGTTTTCTCCTGGAAAGGGGTTTTCTTTTTCCTTAAAGTGAGCAAGCACATAAGCCGGGTTCTGTTGTGATGACAATCTATCTAGACCGGCGATTGCTCGACGGTTCAAGCCACATAGACCGCTGACAAAGTCATAAAAGGTGCGACGGGCCGCCGCAGATCTTTTGCAGTCACGGTGTTGCTTCGGATAGGGTTTACATGGCAGTGCAGTCTCCTGCACCCCGGTGAGCTCTTACCTCGCCTTTCCACCCTTACCGGGAATTCCCGGCGGTATCTCTCTGTTGCACTGTCCCTAAAGTCGCCTTCGGCTGCCGTTAGCAGCTATCCTGCCCTGTGAAGCCCGGACTTTCCTCATTCGGAGATCTCTCTCCGCCCGCTGCCATCCTGCTTACTCACCCTAGGATTATAGCCTATTTTGCAAAGATAGTCAATCCTTACTTTCTCTGCAGTTTTTAAATTTCATCGTCCTTTTCGACGGTAAAAATTTCCTCGATGCTCACTCCAAATACCTCTGCGATATTCCATGCCAGTACCAGTGAAGGATTATACCGACCTTTTTCCAGATTTCCAATTGTTTCCCGGCGCACCCCCACCAGCTTTGCAAGATCCTCCTGCTTCATATCATGTCGGGCACGAAACTCCTTAATCCGGTTTTTAATCATCCTGCATCCCCCTGCTTTCCTTAAATCCATAGTAAGCAGAAGATAAAGAATAAACCGCCACCGAAACACCCCATCCCAGAGTACAGCCGATCATCAAAGCCTGACTGCTTGGCATCCCGATCAAAAACGCAACCAACACTGCTGCAGCCATCGAAATCATCCCGAAAATAAATCCTCGGCTGGTTGCGCGGTTCATGTATTCTTCCAGCATCTCATCCGAAGGAATAAAGAAATACTGGAAGTCCACCGCAAAAGCAAAAAATGCCAGAAAACTGCGTTCCTCGGTAAAAATACCAATCAGTCCTAACAAAGATAAAAATCCTAAGTATCCATACAAATTTTTCTTTTTCATAGTTGCTTCCTCCTTTTTAATATATGGTGAATTTCTATCTTTATGATATAAATATACCACATAATATTTTTTTGTCAAGAGTTGATTTACAATCCTTTGCATTGAAATTCCTCTTATTTGGGTTTATAATAATTCTTGTACTTTTCCGGGATAAAGTGCACAGACACTTTTCTCAGGATATTTTTCAGCTATTCTTTTAGAAAGGAAGCACAAAATATGAGCATCAAAAATCCATATCTTCAAAAAGTTTATCAGCAGGTTTGTCAGCGTGACGCAAACGAACCTGAATTTTTAAATGCGGTGATGGAAGTTCTTTCCACCCTGGAACCGGTCATTGAAAAACATCCGGAATATGAAGCTGCCGGACTGATTGAGCGTCTGGTTGAACCGGAACGTGCCGTACAGTTCCGCGTTGCATGGCAGGACGATCAGGGCAAAACCCAGGTTAACCGTGCATTTCGCGTTCAGTTTAATTCCGCGATCGGCCCATACAAAGGCGGTCTGCGCTTTCATCCAAGCGTAAATCTTTCAATCATCAAATTCCTTGCCTTCGAACAGACCTTCAAAAACAGCCTGACTGGTCTGCCAATGGGCGGCGGCAAGGGCGGCAGCGACTTTGATCCAAAGGGAAAATCTGATGCTGAAATCATGCGCTTCTGCCAGAGCTTTATGACCGAGCTTTCCCGCTACATTGGCGCGGAAACCGACGTTCCAGCTGGAGACATCGGTGTCGGCGGCAGAGAGATCGGCTACCTGTTCGGTCAGTACAAGCGCCTGCAGAACCGTTTCTCCGGCATTCTGACCGGCAAGGGACTTTCTTACGGCGGTTCGCTTGTCCGCACTCAGGCAACCGGCTATGGCCTGCTGTACTTTGTTCAGGAAATGCTTTCGGTTATGGCAAATGACAGTGTAAAGGATAAAGTAACTGTCATCTCCGGTTCGGGCAACGTTGCCATCTATGCTGCTGAAAAAGCACAGGAACTGGGTGCAAAGGTGGTTGCTCTCTCCGACTCCAACGGTTATATCTATGATAAGAACGGCATTGACCTTAACGTTGTAAAACAGATTAAGGAAGTTCGCCGTGGACGCATCCGCGAATATATGGATGCTGTTCCTTCTGCTGAATATCATGAAGGCTGCCGCGGCATCTGGAGCATCCCATGCGAGATTGCACTTCCATGTGCTACTCAGAATGAATTGCTGCTGGAAGACGCTGAGAAGCTTATTGCAAATGGTGTAAAACTGGTTGCTGAAGGTGCAAACATGCCTTGTGCTCTGGATGCAGTTGCTGCTTTCCAGAACTCCGGTGTTCTGTATGCTCCTGGTAAAGCTGCAAACGCAGGCGGCGTTGCTACCAGCGGTCTGGAAATGTGCCAGAATGCAATGAAATATTCCTGGAGCAAAGAAGAAGTCGACCAGAAGCTGCATCAAATTATGGTCGGTATCTTCCACGATGCTTACAATGCTGCAAAAGAATACAACATGGAAAACGAGCAGCATCAGGCAAATCTGCTTGCTGGTGCAAACATTGCTGGTTTTGCCAAAGTTGCTGATGCCATGATGGCACAGGGTATCCTGTAATTTTGATCAAAGAAAAAGACCCGATGATTTGGTAAATACCAAATCATCGGGTCTTTTGTTATTCTTCTCTTTTTCTGACAGGAAGCCATACCTCAAAGACAGAATCCTGCGGATTCGGGGTAAGATACGCCTCGATATCCGGTGCGTCTGCATACTCATATCCGGAAGAAGGAAGCCAATCGGTAAAAATCCTGCGTTCTAAGTCCCGAATCGCTTCCGGCATCCTTCCCTTTCCGGAAAAGACTGCCCAATCCGATTCTGGTACCAGCAGACTCTCCATTGTGTCCGGCAGCACTTCTCCCTGTTTGGACGCAACTCCGATATAATATCTCCAATCGTCTTTTATCATGCCGCAAACTCCCAAAAGTCTATTGGGATACTCATCTGATGGAACTAATTTTTCCACAAGACCTGCAATCACTCCGGTAACGGCTGCATCGGTCCACATCTGTGGAATAATCTGTGCGTTTTGTTCCATCGTAGCCCCAACAACACGGCTGATTCCAACAACATAAAAAGGTGGTTTGTGCTCCATGCGATATTCCATCTGTTCTGCCCCCTTAATCGTAATCTGGAAGCGGATTCTGGGATAGGCTTTCAGCTTAACACCCTCTTTTTTTGCCTCGGATGGTGTAACTCCATGAACTGTCTGAAATGCCCGATTAAACGCAGTCGGAGAATCATATCCATAGAAAAGCGCGGTATCCAGCACCTTTTCTCCAGCTCTGAGATGCCCTGCTGCCAGAGTCATCCTGCGCCGGCGCAGATATTCAGACAAGGTCATCCCTGCAAGATAGGAAAAGATGCGCTGATAATGATATGCTGAGCATCGTGCGATTTTTGCCGCTTCCCCCGCAATCTGTTCCAGCTGCATATTTCCTTCCAACTGCTCCTCGATATAATCAAGAGAGCGATTTAATTCCAAAAGCCATTCCATCCCAATTTCCTCCCTGTCATCAATATAACAGATCTGGAAAGAAAAATCCTCTCTTTTTTCGATCAGATTTTAGCAGATAGTTTATCTACATCTGCGCCATTTTCAAAAAATCGCCTCGAGATGGCAGATCTTTTGCCAGATAGCGGTGTTCATCCTCGAACATTCCCTGCTCATACACCACCGCTTCGGATACTGTGGAGCCTTTTGTCAGCTTCATTACCTGAATACCCTGCTGGTCCTTGGTCGCCTTTGCCTGCATCAATCCGGTCGGCAGAATAAGCATTCTGCCATTGCTTGCAGTAATCAGGACATTGGTATCCTCACGGATACATAATACAGCGCTCAGCGGCTCCTTCATGCTGTAAGCGTTGAGCAGTTTCTTTCGGTTTGTCTTGGTTTCATAGGAATTGAGGTTTACCTTTGCCACCTTACCATTCTGGAAGAAGAACAGCATATAGCCGGCAAAATCAGAGGTAACCGCCATGTAAACTGCATTTTCCCCTTCGTCCATTCCAAGTTTTGCCGGAACAAAATCGCCCAGAACACTTGCCTTGGTGTCCTCAAAGTCGCAGGCTCTTGCTTTATAGACCTGACCCTTATCGGTGAAGAACAGAAGGTTATCGGTGTTGTTTCCTTCCACATGCTGCATCACGCGGTCTCCCTCTTTGAGATACTGCTCACTGGACATGCGGTAGGACTGCGGTGTAATCTTCTTGAAGTAACCCTCTTTGGTAAAGAACAGGTTGACCGGATAATTTTCGATGGTTTCCTCTTCGGTAAAGGTCTTGACCTCTTCGTGCATCAAAAGCAGAGTCTTTCTTGGCTGAGCGTAGTTTTTGATCACATTTTTAAGCTCAGTAATCATGATCTTGCTGATCTTTTTCTGGTCATCCAGGATAGACTGCATCTGCTCAATTTCATCGGCAAGAGAGTCAACCTCTTCGGTCCGTTTGAGAATATATTCCTTATTAATATGTCGAAGCTTGATCTCCGCTACATATTCTGCCTGTACCTCATCAATTCCAAAGGCAATCATGAGGTTTGGAACAACCTCTTCTTCCGATTCTGTTTCCCGGATGATGCGGATTGCCTTGTCGATATCAAGCAAAATCTTCTGCAAGCCCTGAAGCAGATGGAGCTTTTCCTTTTTCTTGTTGAGGTCAAAATAAACTCTTCTGCGGACACACATCCTGCGGAAAGCAATCCACTCTTCCAAAAGTTCCCGCACGCCCAATACCTTTGGAGTTCCGCCAATCAGGACATTGAAGTTACAGGAAAAGCTGTCTTCCAATGGGGTGAAACGGTAGAGCTTCTGCATCACTGCATCTGGGTCTGCGCCGCGCTTGAGGTCAATCGCAAGTTTTAAGCCGGAAAGGTCGGTTTCATCACGCATATCCGAGATTTCTCGAATCTTGTTTGCTTTGATCAGGTCTACCACCTTGTCGATAATTGCTTCGGTGGTGGTGGTTGGTGGAATTTCGGTGATTTCGATGCAGTTGCAGCTCTTATCATAACGATAACGTGCCCTGACCTTAAAAGAACCGCGTCCGGTCCGGTAGATCTTGTCCATCTCTGCCGGATTGTAGATAATCTGTCCGCCGCCTGGAAAATCCGGTGCAGTCAGCGTCAGGGAAAGTTCATGATTTGGATTTTTAATCAGCTCAATGGTGGTGCTGCACACCTCTTCGAGATTAAAGGGGCAGATAGAGCTTGCCATACCTACCGCGATGCCGGTGTTTGCGTTGACCAGCACCGATGGAAAGGTCACCGGCAGCAGGGTCGGTTCCTTGAGCTTGTTGTCATAGTTGTCCACAAAATCCACAGTGTCCTTGTCGATATCCCGAAACAGCTCCTGACAGATTGGGTCCAGCTTTACTTCGGTGTATCGGGAAGCTGCAAACGCCATATCACGGGAATATGCCTTACCGAAGTTACCCTTAGAATCGACATAAGGGTGCAGAAGTGCTTCGTTTCCGCGGGAAAGACGCACCAGCGTTTCATAGATTGCCATATCTCCATGTGGATTTAATTTCATGGTGGAACCGACAACATTTGCTGATTTGGTTCTTGCACCGCTCAGCAGTCCCATCTTATACATGGTGTACAAGAGTTTTCGATGGGATGGTTTAAAGCCGTCAATCTCCGGAATTGCCCTGGACACGATGACGCTCATCGCATAGGGCATATAGTTTTTTTCCAGTGTACTGGTAATTTTCTGGTCAATTACCTCTCCGGCATGTTCAATATATGCCTTTGCATCCGATGGATGGGAGGAACGTTCTGTTTGTTTTTTTCGTGCCATAATTTTTTCCTTCTCTGATGATAGCATTGATTGTAGGGGGGTGTCGCTCCGAAGGTAAACCAAAGTTTTTGGTTGAGCTTTTTTCAAAAAGCTCATGGGGGTACGGGGGCAACGCCCCTGTAACAAATAAGAAAAAATATTTAAAAGGATAGGGGCAGCAAAGCTGTTTCGATGCTGGGGTACGTTAGTACCAGGCTAAGCTGGCTTAGCCTAATTGAGAACGCAGATTCAAAAAATTCAGAAGTGAGTTTCTGCCGTCAAAAATCATCCACCGGATAATTTTTGAGTTCACTCCCTGCAAACAATCAGTTCGTGAAAACTTTTTCTGTTGCAAAATAGTTTTTGCAGATGTGCGAAGCACTTCTGCTACTTTCCAAAATGCGCCTGACGATATGAGTTGAACAAGTTCAACTCGAGTTTTCGCTCGTTGCGACGAGCGACGAAAGGCTCTGCCTTTAGAATCCGCCACCTTTTGTAAAAGGTGGACGAAAACTTCTGTTTTTGTTCTAACGCAGTTTCATCACGATAAATCCAATTCGTCCAGATACTGTGCCCCATTCTCTGCAATATACGACTTTCTTCCTTCCAGATTGTCACCCAGCAAAAGGGAGAACATCGCTTCGGTCGCCTCGGCATCCTCTGGAGAAACCTTGATCAGCCTTCTGGTTTTCGGGTTCATGGTGGTCAGCCACATCATGTCCGGTTCGTTCTCACCAAGTCCTTTGGAGCGCTGTACATCCACCTTCTGCCCTTCCAGCTTGCTGAGAATTTCTGCCTTTTCCGCATCGGAATAAGCAAAATAGGTCTTGTCCTTATGACGGATCTCAAACAGCGGTGACTCCGCAATATAGACATACCCCTTTTCGATCAGGGTTGGGGTCAAACGGTAGAGCATAGTCAAAATCAAGGTTCTGATCTGGAAACCGTCCACATCGGCATCGGTACAGATGACAACCTTGTTCCAGCGCAGTCCGTCCAGATGGAAGGTGGAAAGCTCCTTGTTTGCTTTGGAAGTGACCTCAACACCGCAGCCAAGCACCTTGATAATGTCAGTGATAATTTCATTTTTGAAAATCTTGTCAAAATCCGCTTTCAGACAGTTGAGGATCTTACCTCTGACCGGAATAATCGCCTGGAACTGTGCGTCACGTCCCAGCTTACATGCACCCAGCGCCGAGTCACCCTCTACAATGTAGATTTCGCGTTCATTGACATCCTTGGAACGACAGTCCACAAACTTTTCGACACGGTTTGCAAGGTCGATCGAACCTGCCAGCTTCTTTTTGAGGTTAAGTCTTGTCTTTTCTGCATTTTCACGGCTTCGTTTATTAATCAGAACCTGTTCTGCAATCTTGACTGCTTCGTCCGGATTCTCGATAAAGTAAACTTCCAGCTGACGTTTGAGGAAATCATTCATTGCCTCATAGATAAACTTGTTGGTGATTGCCTTTTTGGTCTGGTTTTCATAGGAAGTTTGGGTAGAAAAAGAGGAAGAAACTAAAATCAGACAATCCTCCACATCCTGGAAGGTAATCTTGCTCTCATTTTTCAGATATTTTCCATTTTGTTTTAAATAGCCGTCAATCTTGGAAACAAATGCCTGTTTGACTGCCTTTTCCGGCGAACCACCGTATTCGAGGTGAGAGGAGTTGTGGTAATATTCCAAAAACTTCACCCGGTTGGAAAAACAGAACGCAACCGAAAGTTTTACCTTATATTCATCCTTATCCTCGCGGTCGCGACCTCTCTGCTCAGTTTCCCAGTATTGAATGGTCGTCAGACTCTGTTCTCCTGCAATTTCTCCAACATAGTCGGTAATTCCGTTTTCGTAGAAGAAGATTTCTTCTGCAAAGCTGCCATCCTCCTGCTCAATTCTGAGCAGGAACTGCAAGCCCTTGTTGACAACTGCCTGTTTTTTGAGGACATCCCGAAAATATTCAACTGGTATATTAATATCGGTAAATACTTCCAGGTCCGGTTTCCAGCGCTGGCGGCTTCCCGTCTGCTTCTTGTTGGTTTCTTCCTTTTTTAATCCTCCGATATTTTCTCCCTTTTCAAAATGCAGATTATAACGGTAACCATCCCGATAAATCTCGGCATCAAAATATTCGGAAGAATACTGGGTCGCGCAGGAACCAAGTCCGTTAAGTCCCAGTGAAAACTCATAGCTTTCACCCTGATTGGTGTTGTATTTTCCGCCTGCATATAGCTCACAGAAAACCAGCTCCCAGTTATATCGTTCCTCTTTTAGGTTATAGTCAACTGGAATACCGCGTCCAAAGTCCTGCACTTCGATGGAATGGTCGCGGTAGGTAGTAACAATGATTCGGTTGCCGAAGCCTTCTCTTGCTTCATCAATCGAGTTTGAGAGAATCTCAAAAACAGAATGTTCGCATCCCTCCAGTCCGTCAGAACCGAAGATGACACCCGGACGCTTTCTGACACGGTCCGCACCTTTGAGTGAGGAAATGCTTTCATTTCCATATCCTTGATTTTTCTTTGCTGCCATAATAGCCTCCTCATTCTGATGTCTGTGGGGCTTGCCCCAGCCACAATTATCTTTATCATAACACATTTTGCTTTTGATTGACAACTGTGCTCAATCTCTTTCTTTTTAAACTCAAACAACATTTCGTATATTTTTGTTTTATTTTTTCCAAAAAAAGATCTAATTTACTCTTCGCTCAAATTTCCACATAAAAAAGGAAGCTCAAATGAGCTTCCGCTTTTCTTTTCTCTTTTTAGAGTTAAACTACCCAGGTGTGTTCAATTTCCTTTTTCTTTGGTCTTCCCATCAGATCCCGAACAGCATCTTTCGGGCTCTTTCCCTCATACAACACCTGATAGGTCTGGCTGGTGATCGGCATTTCGACTCCCATTTTTTCAGCCAGATCATGAGCAACTTTGGTACAGGAATATCCTTCTACCACCATACCCACCTGTTCGAGTGCCTGTTGTACCGGCACTCCCTGACCAACCAAAATTCCAAATCTTCGATTTCTCGAATGCATACTGGTACAGGTAACCACCAGATCACCGATACCAGAAAGTCCGGCAAACGTTTCCTGATGTCCGCCCATTGCCACGCCCAGACGGGCGATCTCGGTGATTCCTCTGGTCATGAGGGCTGCTTTTGCATTGTCGCCCAAACCAACACCATCGGCTATTCCAGCCGCCACAGCGATGATGTTCTTGAGTGCACCTCCCAGTTCAACCCCAACCAGATCGTCATTGACATAAACGCGAAAATCCGGATTCATCAGCCAGTCCTGTACCTGATGTGCTGCCGCTCTGTCTTTGGATGCGACCGTAACGGTCGTTGCCTCTCCCCGGCTAACTTCCTCTGCATGGGATGGTCCGGAAAGCACGACATTTGGATGATCCGGGATTTCCTGGGAAATAACGGTCGAAAAATCAAGGAAGGTGTCTGCTTCCAGACCTTTTGCTACACAGACAATGATACTGTTCGTACCAATATGCTCCTTCAAGCGATGTGCTGTCTGACGCACTGCAAAGGATGGAACTGCCATAATAATCAGATCACTGTGCTTAGCAGGCTCCAGAGTCGCTGTAAATACGATTTCCTGCGGGATTTTTACTCCCGGCAGAAGTTTTTTCTGCTCCCGTTCTTCCCGCAGCCGAATCACTTCTTCTTCCCGATGAGACCAGACGGTTACCTCGTGGCCATATCGATGACACATCAAGGCAAGCGAGATTCCAAATCCTCCTGCACCCAGTACCATCACCTTTGCCATGTGCTTCCCTTCTTTCTATCGTTTTTACAAGTATTTTTTCACGATAACAGCATCTTCCGTTCGTCCAACTTCACAAAACCCTTGTTTCAGAAACAGAGAAAGGCTTGGATTATCCGCCGCGATATCATCATATACCTCGATACAGCCCATCTTTCGGCATTGAGCACACAAAAGTTCCAATCCTTTTGTGCCATATCCTCTGCCACGGAATTGGTCATGTACAAGGACATTCAGTAGATATCTGCCGCTTTCCTCGTCCAGATGACAGGCTACTTCACCGACAAAACACTTTTCCTCTCCGTTATACAGATAGGCATAAAACCGCTTTCTCTGTGTGTTTACAATCCATCGATCATACCAATCAGCCCATTTTTTCTGCGGAAAGTCAATGCAGCCGCCCCATCTGGCATTATATGCCATTGTAGCCGGATCAGCAAGCAAAGCTTGTCGAAAGGAAAGTTCTTCTATTTTTGGGGTATACAGGGAAATCATGGTCGTCCCTCCTAATTTTTCGACTCTGTTTGAGGAATATCTGTTTTTTTATCGCCAATTCGGCGTTCGGTTCCATTAATCAAACGCTGGATGTTGCCGCGATGCTTAAAGATTACAATGACAGAGAACAACGCTGCAAACAAAAAGTCAAACAACAGCGGTTTTCTCAGGCACAGATCAACGATCAATGTAACAAACGGATAGAGCAGCGCGCCGGTAACCGAAACCAACGAAACAATTCTTGTGATAAACAAAACCGGCAAAAAGATAATCAAAAGGATAAAAAACACCAATGGATTTACAACTAGTATAATTCCCAAAGAGGTAAGGACACCTTTGCCTCCTTTGAATCCAAAATAAATCGGGTACAGATGGCCCAGCAGGGCAAAAAATCCTGCAAGATAGCCTGCGTCAAACTCTGTAACGCCAAAGATCGAAAAGATCCATCTTCCAATAACAACCGCCAGAACACCTTTGAGAAAATCTCCCAGCAACGTAAAAAATGCCGGCATCTTTCCATAGGTTCTCAGGATATTGGTCATTCCTGCATTTTTGCTCCCGTATTTGCGCACATCGTCATGTGCATAAATTCTTGATACAATGATAGCGAAACTGATGCTTCCCAGCAGGTAGGCGATCACCCCTGCCAGCACACACGCTCCTACATTGAGCATGGTCTGTGAAACTTCCATTTTCTTCATCCTCCTTCTCTACTATTGTATCAAGTGTTTCACTATAATGCAACCCCTTGTTGCCTTTTCTTTCCTAAAAGAAAAGCAGACGGAGCCTGCACCCTGTTTCGCGCATTGGTTCGGTGCGAAAAAACAGTTTCAACACACGGCAACACTTAAGTTAACACACTTGCTCTTTAAAGAATGAAGCAATGCGACATTCTTGGGGAAAATGGACACAAAACCTGTTTTGAGCAGAAAATAAGACATTGCCCATTTCTCTACGACACAAAGATGCAGGCTGTGTCACAAAAAAGAAGCTCCTCATCAGAGGAGCTTCCCGAGAAACACTATTGTTTTTTGTCGCCTTTTTCGCGAACCAGCATACGGATTGGAGTTCCTTCAAATCCAAAGTTTTCGCGGATCTGGTTTTCCAGATAGCGCTGATAGGAGAAGTGGAACAGCTCTGCGCGGTTAACAAAGCAGGCAAATGTTGGTGGTCTGGTGGAAACCTGAGTCATGTAGTAAATCTTCAGGCGTTTTCCCTTATCAGACGGCGGCTGAACGCGAGCAGTCGCATAGTTGAGCATATCGTTGAGCATACCGGTGGAGATGCGGCGAGCGTTCTGTTCATCCACTGCCTTGATCATCTCGTACAGTTTTTCAACGCGCTGTCCGGTCTGTGCCGAGATAAATACCATCGGTGCATACGGCATAAAGCTAAAATCGATATCCAGTTGCTTCTTCATTTCCTGCATGGTCTTATCGGTCTTATCCTCAACCGCATCCCATTTGTTGATTGCAATGATGCAGGCTTTACCCTGCTCATGAGCATATCCGGCAATTTTGGAGTCCTGCTCACTGAATCCCTTGGTTGCATCAATCATGATGATGCAGACGTTGGAGCGGTCTACCGCCATATAAGCGCGCAGTACGCTGTATTTTTCGATAGCCTCCTCAACCTTGCTCTTGCGGCGAATGCCGGCTGTATCGATAAATACAAACTTGCCGTACTGATTTTCAATCACAGTATCGGTTGCGTCACGAGTGGTTCCTGCGATATCCGAAACGATAACCGCTTCTCTGCCGGCAATACGGTTTACCAGAGAGGATTTACCCGCATTTGGACGGCCTACAATTGCGACTGTAATGCTGTCTTCGCCGTATTCTCCTTCATCGGAGAAGTCAAGGTACTGATATACTGCATCCAGCAGGTCACCGGTACCATGGCCATGGACAGAAGAAACCGCAATCGGCTCACCCAGTCCCAGGTTATAGAATTCATAGAATTCCGGCGGAGGATCTCCGACACCATCACATTTATTAACGCACAGAACAATCGGCTTGCCGCTCTTTTGCAGCATTGCAGCGACTTCCTGATCGGTTGCGGTAATACCGGTCTTCATATCAACCACCAGAATGGTCACTTCTGCGCTTTCGATTGCAAGCTGTGCCTGACGGCGCATCTGAGAAAGGATAATATCATCCGAGTATGGTTCGATACCGCCGGTATCAACCAGCATAATTTCATGGTTACGCCATTCACAAGACGCATAGATTCGGTCACGGGTAACGCCCGGAGTATCTTCCACGATGGAAAGACGCTGACCGATCAGCTTATTAAACAGGGTGGATTTGCCGACATTTGGACGACCCACCACAGCAACTACTGGTCTGACTGCCATAGAAAACCTCACTTTCTGTTGTAACTTAATTGATAGGATTCGTATGTTAGAGCAAAACAAAAGTTTTACTCAATTTTTTTCAAAAAATTGTGGGTTTCCAAAGGGCAAAGCCCTTGGTTGCCTTCCGCAGAAGGCGACACACCTTGAAAAAATATAAATAATAAAAAACGATAGAGGCAGAGAAGCAATTTCGGTGCTGCCGTACGTCAGTGCGTGGCACACGGAAAGTGTACCTGTGTACAGCGACGCGCCACACAAACCGGAACAGATTTCTACCGTCAAAAATCATCCACCGGATAATTTTTGACCAGGCTGAGCCTGGACGCTGTTCGCCTACGGCGCAAAGACAGATAGACTGAAGATATACCTTTATTTTTTCTCTAATGAGCATGTGTATTAACTTAGGCGTTGTCGTGTGCTGAAACTTCCACTTTGTGCCAAACCGAAGCGCGAAACAGTGTCCAGCTTCAAGCTGGTTTCGCCCTCTGCTGAGTGCGCCCAAAGGCGTTGCCTCTGGACGCCACGAATTTTTTAAAAAAGTTCGATCAAAAACTTTATTTTTTACACTACCCGTCTTTGCGCCGTAGACGAACAGCGTGCAGACTCAGCCTGCTTTTGAAAAAAGTGGACGAAAACTTTTGTTTTGTTCTCTTTTTAAACAACTCGTTAGAGTCCCAGCATCCGGTCAAGCAACTCGAACGCATCGTTCTCCACCGGTGTAACCTTGACACCCAGTTTCTCCCTTACCTCTTCGAGTGTAACATCATCCAGGAACTTGTCCTGTTCATGCCGCAGCATGTTTGCAGGAATCAGCAATTCGTCCCCGATCTCCACACCCTCAAGCTGCTTTAACAGATCCTGTCCGGTCACCAATCCCGCTACGGTAATGGTGTACCCGAAAAAGTCGTTGATAATCTTTTTAACCTGCACCTGTACCTGTGGGAATTTTTCCCCGACTCTCTGTGCAAAATCCTGCATCATCGGGAAGGCAAGCTCTCCAGTCGCAATGGTCACTTTGCGCGGCGCTGATACTGTCCTGTTTTCTTCCGAAAGAGCCAGCGCAAAATCATGCTGCATCAGGGTCATCATGCCTACACCATTCTCCAGCTGAGCAAAATCCTCATAGAAATCATACTCCGGAAATTGCTTTCCTGCAAGGATATAAAATTCATCCGACGCATAGACCGTTCTTGCCCCATACTCCTTCACAAAGTAGTCTCCCCACTTTTCCAGTGTTTCGATCACCTGCTCGGCTTCCTTTGGAGAAACGGTGCGTATCGGGGCTAAACCTTCCCGATGCTTGGTGAGTCCCACCGGGACAACGGCAATGCTCTGGACATTCGGGCCAAGTTTTGCAAGCTCGGAAATGCTGTATTCCAGCTCCTGTCCATCGTTATATCCCGGACACAGCACGATCTGGGTATTGACCTTGATTCCACCTTCGGTAAGCATCTTCACAAATTTGAGTGCTTCCCCCGCAAACGGGTTTTTCATCATCTCAACGCGAAGCTGTGGGTTCATGGTATGCACCGAAATATTGATCGGGCTGACATGCATCTTGATGATGCGGCGGATGTCGTCCTCTTTTAAGTTTGTCAGGGTTGTATAGTTGCCGAACAAAAAGGACATGCGGGTATCGTCGTCCTTAAAATAAAGGCTCTTGCGCATTCCCAGAGGGGTCTGATCCACAAAGCAAAAGACGCATTTGTTTTTGCAGCCCATCTGACGGTCCATCAGATAGGTTTCAAACTCCAGCCCCAGGTCATCGTATTCGTCCTTATCCACAACAACGGTACGGACCTTTCTTTCCTCATCGCACAGCAGGATCTCCAGGTGTTCATCGGTCATATAAAACCGATAGTCCAGCACGTCGGTGATTGCGTTGCCGTTGATACTGATGAGGGTATCCCCCTTGTGTATCCTTGCGCGTCTGGCGGGACTTCCCGGCTCCACGCTGGTGATTCTTACTGCCATCTGTTCGGCTCCTTTCCCTTAAAAACTGTTACATAAAAAATGGGCAGGAAGGGAAGTGATTCCCCTCTGCCCTTCTTTTGCCAGATTAGACTTTGTAATCAAAAATTAGTCTTTTTTGATTACTTCTCTGCCTTTGTAGTAGCCACAGTTGCCACATACTTTGTGAGGAGCTTTCAGCTCACCGCACTGTGGGCAGATAGAAAATGCTGGTGTGTCGAGTTTCCATACGTTGGAACGTCTTTTATCTCTGCGTGCTCTAGATACTTTTCTCTTTGGTACTGCCATTTTTGTGCATCTCCTTAAATTATCGTAAAATCATAAAAAGTGTTAAGATGGAAGGTTCTGATCTTCTTCCTCATCAGACCATTCCAGATTGTCGAATGCCTTGACTCGACGGTTTGTCTCCCATACGGGTTCCTGACAGCTGCATGTTTCCTTATTAAGGTTGCAGCCACACATTGGACACAGTCCTTTGCAGTCCTCCGAACACAGCATCCTGATTGGTAGCTCAAGAAGTATGTCGTCCTGTGCAAGGGTATCCATATCCAGAATACCGTCTTCGCAGACAAGATAATCATCATCTTCCTGCTGGTTGAGCTTGCGCACCACAGTATGGAAAAACTCCTGGTGTTTTTTCTGCTCTACCGGTTCCAGGCATCTGGCACAACTTGCGGAAAGGATATAATCCGCATCATAGCGTACCGTAACGATACCTGCGCGGTTCTGCACTTCGCCTTTGATTGCGATCGGTGTTTTAAATGGACGATCGCCCCACTGTTCCACTCCGCTCAAATCAAGTTCCATCGAAAACGGAAGAACCTGTTCTTCGGCATCGAACAATTTTTTCAGGTCAAGCTGCATAATAATTTTCCTTTCCCATAAAAATGGTATCCCCATTCTCTGCAACAGCTTTGCTTCGGTCCTGTTACAGCACAAACTGACCCCGCCCGCTCCGCCAGAAGCCGACCTTTCCGGGACAGACTTATCCCTCCGAATCAGTCCGTAACAGAATTAATTATAGTATCCAAACTCTGTTTTGTCAACACTCTGCGCGTGATTTTTCGCCTGTTTATGCTGTTTTTTCGCCGAAAAGCTATTTTTCTCCAACTTCAACAAATTGCAGCTGCAAAAAGAGTTTTGGATAGTCAAATTTTAAATTTCTTTTAAATTCCTCTCTGCCTTTCTCATTCCAAAGCTATCCCAGAATCAGCCCTGACCAATAAGGGGTAGTCTGAAACAGAATCAGGATAACCATAAAAAAGTTAAAGCTTGCTCTAAAAACATAAGGATGGCGAACATGGTTTTGCTGCTGGACCTTGATTTTTTCACAGGTCTCGGTAAAATTCGTGGAAAGATTGAGCGCAATAAGCAAAATCACCACTGATACTGCCAGAGCTGCTACCGCAAACAGAAGCAGATTTCGGGCATCCATTTGCTGACCATATGCCACCATCATCAGCTGGGAAAACAAGAAGAAGAAATGGAAGATGGTTGTCATGACAAGGCAGCGTGTCACCTCATAAACCATCGCTGCAAAGAGTCCCAACATCAGCATTCCAGACCACTCACCCAGATTAGAGAGCAGCATGGTAATCACTCCCGAGCCGATAATAGACGGCAGGATTCCATACTTGCGCCATTCCCCATACAGGCAGCGACGGAATGCAAATTCACTGACCAATGAAGACACTGCGATAAACAGAATCTGAAGCGGCAGAGTGAGATTCGACTGCATCACGGACAGTCCAATCATTGTATTGTTCTCAATCTGTGCAGACATGGAAAGAACGTTTCCCCCCATGATTGCGCACAATCCAAGCGCCGCACCGGAAACTGCGAGCAGCAAAACTTGCAGGATTTTTTTTGCATTGATTTTGGTAGAAAACCCTTCTCCCATCATTGGGAGCTGATATTTTTTGACCCAGAAAATGCCGACGATTGCGGTCAGTGGGAGGGTCAGGACATCGAGGACCTTGATGACGCACAGGACAGACATCAAATAATCGGTCTTGTCTCCCTGCATCACAAAGACCGACATCGGTTTCTACTTCCGAAAACTTCCCACCGGGAACTTTTCGGGGATGGTCTGTACAATCCGGTAGTTTGTGAAAACTTTTTCTCTTGCAGAAAAGTGGATTGAAAACAAGTTTTCAATCTGGAGTTTGCTTTTTGCCCATAAAGGATTGGGCAAAATTGCCTATGGCAACCGAGCAAAGCTCCTTTTGATCTTTCAAAAATGCGCCTGACGATAAGAGTTGAACAAGTTCAACTCTAGAATTTCGCACTCTGCGGAGTGCGAAAAAAGACGCTGTCTTTGTAATCTGCGAGCTTTTTGTAAAAAGCTCGACCAAAAACTTCTGTTTTGCCTCATTGAAAGCAATGTCCACCCTCTGACGAGGGTGGACATCATTCATTCTAATATTGCAAATTAGTCTCTGAAGTAGTCAACTGCGCCAGCAAACATCTTCTGATCTTTGTTGCCGTCAACGTTCAGATACAGGCTGCCTGTGTAACGCTCGGAGTGACCCATCTTACCAAATACTCTGCCGTCTGGAGAGGTAATACCTTCGATTGCATCCACAGAACCGTTTGGATTGAAGCGGTAATCCTGAGTTGGGTTGCCGTTGAGGTCAACGTACTGGGTTGCGATCTGGCCGTTTTCTGCCATCTTCTTAACCAGCTCTTCGCTTGCTACGAAGCGGCCCTCACCATGGGAGATTGCGATGGTGTGGATATCACCAACATTGTTGTGCATCAGCCATGGAGACTTGTTGGAAGCGATTCTGGTACGAACCAGACCGGACTGATGACGGTTGATGAGGTTGTAGGTCAGGGTTGGGCAGGTGTCATCGGTAGTGATGATTTCACCAAATGGAACCAGACCCAGTTTAACCAGTGCCTGGAAACCGTTACAGATACCGCACATCAGACCATCCTTATTCTTGAGCAGATCCATCACAGCTTCGGTGATCTGTGGGTTGCGGAAGAAGGAGGTGATGAATTTTGCGGAACCTTCTGGTTCGTCACCGCCGGAGAAGCCGCCTGGGATTGCAATGATCTGGGTCTTTGTAATCATATCTTTCATCAGAGCAACAGACTCTTTGATCTGTTCCGAGGTCTTGTTGCGGATTACTACGATATTTGCTTTTGCGCCTGCACGCTCGAATGCACGTGCTGTATCATATTCACAGTTTGTGCCTGGGAATACTGGAATCAATACCTGTGGCTGTGCAATCTTGGTGCCTGCGTGTGCATGCTCTTTGCACTCATAGCTATAAGAAGGAATAACAACGTTTGGAGCTTTGGTGATCATTGGATAAACCGGCTCGAGGGTTGCTTCCCATACCTTCTGGATCTCATCAAGGCAAACTTTTTCGCCGTTTACTTCGATTGCATATTCCTCGGTGGTATGACCGATCTCTTTTGCAAAGGTGTCAACCTCACCTGCTGCCTCGAATACGAATGCGCCGTAGGTTGGTTTGAACAGGTGGTGAATCTTCTCGTTTGCAGCAAAACCGATGCGGTTACCAAATGCCATCTTGCAGAGTGCCTCACCGATACCCTTGCTGCCCAGAGTGTAAACTGCTTTTACTTTGCCTTCTGCGATCAGGCTTTCCATATGGTCGAATACCTTACGGATGCTCTCGTAAACCGGCAGACCGTTTTCGTCATATTCCGGTGTGAGCAGGTATACTTTATCGTTTGCAGCTTTAAACTCGCCGCTTACAATGTTCTGAGCTTTGGTTGCAGAAACTGCGAAGGAAATCAGTGTTGGTGGAACATGGATGTCCTCAAAGGAACCGGACATCGAGTCTTTACCACCGATTGCAGCGCAGCCCAGTTCGAGCTGTGCTTTGAGTGCGCCCAGCAGAGACTGGAATGGTTTGCCCCATTTTTCTGGATCGGTGCCGATCTTCTCAAAGTATTCCTGGAAGCTCAGCCAGCATTTGTGACGGGTACCGCCGACTGCAATCAGTTTTGCGATAGATTCGATTACTGCAAGCTGTGCACCTCTGAACTGATTTTCCTCGGAGATGTATGGGTTAAAGCCCCATGCCATAACAGAGCAGGTGTTGGTTTCGCCAAAACGAACCGGAATCTTTGCAACCATTGCCTGAGCAGGGGTCAGCTGGGTCTTACCGCCGTATGGCATCATAACAGTGTTTGCACCGATGGTGGAGTCAAAGCGGTCGGACAGACCTTTCTGGGAAGCGACATTGAGTTCGCCCATGATCTTCTCGAATTTTTCTTTTACCGAGAGACCTTTATTCTTGCAGCAGCATTTTTCTTTTTCTGCTGGAGCTTTTGCAATAACCTTGGTGTATTTTGGAGCGCCGTTGGAATTTAAGAATGCACGGGAGAGGTCAACGATCTTCTTTTCTCTCCAGAACATAACCAGTCTTGGATCTTCGGTAACTTCCGCTACTGCAGTAGCCATGAGGTTTTCTCTGTCAGCTGCCTGCATGAATTTCTCAACATTTTCTTTTGCAACAACGACAGCCATTCTTTCCTGGGATTCGCTGATTGCAAGCTCGGTGCCATCCAAGCCATCATATTTCTTTGGAACAAGGTCGAGGTTAATTTTCAGTCCGTCAGCCAGCTCACCGATTGCAACCGATACGCCGCCTGCACCAAAGTCGTTGCAGCGTTTGATCATGCGGGTAACATCGCCGTCGCGGAACAGTCTCTGGATCTTTCTTTCTTCCGGTGGGTTGCCCTTCTGAACCTCTGCACCACAGCTGGAGAGGGATTCTACGTTGTGGGACTTGGAAGAACCGGTTGCACCGCCGCAGCCGTCACGTCCGGTCTTGCCACCCAGAAGGATGATGACATCGCCTGGAGTTGGCTCTTCACGAACAACGTTTGCTGCTGGAACTGCGCCGACTACTGCGCCAACTTCCATACGTTTTGCAACATAACCCGGATGATAGATTTCGTTTACCTGACCGGTAGCCAGACCGATCTGGTTTCCGTAGGAGCTGTAACCAGCTGCTGCGGTGGTAACGATCTTCTTCTGTGGGAGTTTACCCTTGATAGTATCTTCAAATGGGGTCAGCGGGTTGCCTGCACCGGTAACACGCATTGCCTGATATACATAAGCACGACCGGACAGAGGGTCACGGATTGCGCCGCCCAGACAGGTTGCTGCGCCGCCGAATGGCTCAATCTCGGTTGGATGGTTGTGGGTTTCGTTCTTAAACTGCAAGAGCCAATCCTGTTCTTCGCCGTCTACATCAACTTTGATCTTAACAGAGCAAGCGTTGATTTCTTCGGATTCGTCGAGGTCGGTCAGTTTACCCTGTTTTTTCAGAGCTTTTGCACCGATGGTAGCCAGATCCATCAGGGTCATTGGTTTGTCCTTACCTGCATGGATGGTCTTTCTCAGTTCAAGATATTCGTTGTAAGCGTCCTTTACATAGTCGCTTTCAATCTCAACATCTTCAATGCGGGTAGAGAAGGTGGTATGACGGCAGTGATCCGACCAATAGGTATCGATCATGCGGATCTCAGTAATGGTTGGGGTACGTTTTTCGGTTTCTTTAAAGTATTTCTGGCAGAAGGTAATATCGCCAAGGTCCATTGCCAGACCATAGTTTTTGATGAAGTCACGAAGTCCCTGCTCATCCAGGTCGCAGAATCCATCCAGAACTGCAACATCAGCCGGAACATCGTATGGTGTATGCAGAGTTTCCGGAGTTTCCAGAGAAGCCTCCATCGATTCAACAGGGTTGATCAGGTGTGCTTTGATGCGGGTAAGTTCTTCATCGCTGACGCCCTGAATTACATATACCTTTGCGGAAGCAACGGTTGGACGGTCATGCTGTGCAGCCAGCTGGATGCACTGTGCAGCGGAGTCTGCACGCTGGTCAAACTGTCCTGGCAGGAACTGAACGGCAAATACCTTTTCATTCTGCGCAAAAGCAGGCAGCGCATCATATACATTATCTACCTGTGGTTCCGAAAGGATTGTTTTCTTTGCAAGTTCAAAGTCCTCGTCCGAAATATCTTCGACATCATAACGATTCAGGATACGGACACTTTCTGCTGTATGGATACCCAGCGAGCTGCGGATATCCGCAAGAACTCCCTGTGCCTCAACAGCGAAAGGTGTCTTTTTTTCAACATACACTCTGTAAACAGACATACTTCACACTCCTAAAAAACGTTTGTACTTTCTCTCTATCTATTTTCTGATTCCGAAAAAATTTTCGAAAACCATTTTACCCCATTATACCATAATCCCCAAAAGGTTAATAGCCCGAGCCTTCTTTTTAAAAAGAGAATTTTTTCCCTCTTTTGGCTCAAACTTTGCTAATATTTTACAGAAAAGCCGTGTGCATCAGGGGCTTCCCCATCTTCCAGCGGTATTACCTCAAGGGAATCGACCTGAATCCACATACTTCCCTTACGAATTTTTCGCAGAAGCTGCTCAACTGCTTCACGATCTCCATTTAAGTACATATCGACCGAACCGTCATCACAGTTGCGCACCCAGCCGCCGATTTGAAGGGCCACTGCGCTGTACTGGACGAAATAACGAAATCCCACACCCTGTACTCTTCCGAAGGCGCGGGCATAATATTTAACCTGCATTCTGACCCTCCTTCAAAAATAAAAATAAAGTTTTTAATCGAACTTTTTTCAAAAAGTTCGCGATTTCCAAAGGCAGAGCCTTTGGTCGCTCGTTGCAACGAGCGAAACTCTTTATCCGTGAAAGTACATTATTGATTATTAAGTGTCACAGGGGCGTTGCCCCCGTACCCCCACAACTTTTGAAAAATTTGACAAAACTTTTGTTCGCCTTCGGCGCAAAGACAGGAAGCAAGTGGACGAAAACTTCTATTTTTTCTTACACCAGTTCTGCTGTACAGAGATCACCCTGAACCCCGGTAATCCGAACATCATGAATTTCTCCGCACAGTTCTCTATCACTCTTGACACAAACCGGTGTGTAATTCTTGGTGTAACCATGCTGCATTCCGTCAGCCTGCTGAGTCTCAAACAATACGCTCTCAATTTTGCCGACCTGCGACTGCAAAAATTCCTGTCTGCTCTGCTCGGTCACTTCTGCCATTTTGTGGCTGCGCTGTTCTTTCTGATGGTTGGTCAGCTGATTTGGCATCTTGGCAGCACGTGTACCCGGACGAATCGAATAGGCAAATACGTGTACCTTTCCAAATCCAATTTCCTTTGCAAAGGCAAGAGACTCAGCAAATTCTTCCTCGGTCTCTCCCGGGAAGCCAACCATGATATCGGTAGTAATGGATGGATTATCAAACTTTGTCCGGATTCTTGCCACCAGATCGCGGTAAAAGGCGGTATCATAATGACGGTTCATCCGCTTGAGGGTCGCATCGCAGCCGCTTTGCAGAGAAAGATGGAACTGAGGACAGAATTTTGGCAGCGATGCCAGAATTTCCAGATTTTTGTCAGTGAGCATCAGCGGTTCCAGCGAACCCAGACGCACCCTCTCGATTCCTTCTGTGGTGCACGCCAGTGTCACCGCATCTACCAGATGGCAGCCGATATCTTTGCCATAGCTGGAAAGGTCGATACCTACCAGCACCACCTCTTTATATCCCTTCGCACTCAAATCATACAGTTCCAGCTTCAGATCTTCCAGAGACTTGGAGCGGTTAAATCCCCTTGCGTATGGAATGATGCAGTAGGAGCAGTAATGCTCGCATCCGTCCTGAATTTTGACAAACGCTCTGGTTCTCTCCAAAAAGCTGTCTGCTTTCATCTCTTCGAAGCGTTCTTCCTTGGTGTGCGGGGTAATTTTGACAATGCGTTTTCCGTCTCTGAGGTACTGATTTACATATTCCAGCACCTTTTTCTTTTCCCCTGCGCCGACCAGGATGTCCACTTCCTCCATCTTCTGGGCTTCCTCCGGAAATGCCTGTGGGAAGCATCCAGTCAGAGCAACTACCGCACCCGGACTGTTGCGTTTCATGCGGTGGATCATCTGGCGGGTCTTTTTATCTCCCGATGCAGTAACGGTGCAGGAATTGATAATATACACATCCGCTGCATCGCTGCTGTCCACAATATCATATCCATAGGCAGAAAACTGCTGGATCAAAACCTGTGTTTCATACTGATTCACCTTGCATCCCAAGGTGTAAAATGCTGCTCGCATAAATCCTCTTTTCTCCGGCGTGTTCCGGCGCATTGTACGGTATGGTTTTTCTGTACCAACCACTTTTTCTTTAAAAATGACGTAAATTCCATGATATTTTTGGGAATATCTTTCGTCCTGAAAACTATTGAAAATGATATACAAATAAATTATAATGAATTTAAACAATAAATACAACCGTCTTTCGACAAATTCTTGTGACGAAAGTCGACCTATTTTATCAGGGAAGAGGAGAGATCTTACATGAAACGGGAACAGATTATGCTCAAAACCATCAATGATGTAAAAGCATTTGTTAATTCGGTCGCAAAATATGACTTTGATGTTGACCTTCTTTCCGGCAGATATGCTGTCGATGCAAAATCCATTATGGGAATCTTCAGCCTGGACCTTTCCAAGGCAATCACGATGGAAATTCATTCGGATAACTGCCAGAATTTCCTAAACGAGATCAAACCTTTCATCGTAAAATAACACAAAACAGGAAGGAGAGCCTAAATGGCTGAATACTGGGACATTTACGATGCGGACCGCATCAAGACAAACCGCAAGCATCTGCGCGGCGAACCGATTGCGGACGGGGACTATCATCTGGTGGTCAACATCTGGATCTATAACAGTCAGGGAAAGGTACTGCTGACTCAGCGTCACCCTGACATTCCCTTTCCCCTCAAATGGGCGTGCACCGGTGGTTCTGCTCTGGCCGGAGAAGATACTCTGACCGCTGCTATCCGGGAAACCCGGGAAGAAATCGGTCTGATTCTTTCCCCGGACGAGCTGATTCCTGCCGGACAGGAACGACGTCTTCACAGTTTTCTGGATACCTTTATTGTGTGCAGGGATGTCCTCCCTGGTGAAATCGTGATGCAGCCGGAAGAAGTTGTCGATTTTTGTTGGGTCAATGAATCGCAGTACCGCAAGATGCAGCGGGAAGGACTCTTGCATCCCGCCCTCAAAAATTTCTTTGAGATATACCGGGAAAAGATTCCCCGAAACAATCCGTTTGGCAAAAAACAAAACAGCAGATAAAAAAAGGAACCTTTCGTAAAAGGTTCCTTTTTTGTTTCTCTTGTTGTCCGGAAGATTAAACCAATCTGCGGATTTTTTCTTCCAGTGTGCCTGGGAGCAGGTCCATAACTGGAAGCTGAGGCATAACATAGCAGCCTGGTTTCTGGCAGAGGCTTGCTCTTGCACATGCTACCATGATCTGGGAAGTCAGTGCTGGGTTGTTAATCTTCATGTTAAACTCGAACAGCTGGTTGTGGGTAGTACCGGAAACGCCTTTGCGAACCAGGTTTACGCCATGACCTTTATCCATCAGTGCTGCAACGGATGGTACTGCAATTACATGAGTTTCATCATGTTTAAAGTAGTCATCCTCCAGGATGGAACGTTTTACTGTCTCGAAATCATAACCATCTTCCAGTTCGATGTAAACATTTCTTCTGTGGATACCAGTTCCAAGCGGAATGGTCATGGACAGAGCATCACGAACACCCTCTTTGCCCTTTGCCGCTACCGAGTGACCCATGCTCATGCCAGGACCAAAGTTTGTGTCGGTAATACCATTTGGAGCACATGCTTCCAGAAGGGTACGAACTACCGAGTCAGATCCCGGATCCCAGCCGGCAGAGATAACAGCAACTGCACCGGATGCTTTTGCTTCTTTATCCAGTTCACAGTGCAGGTCCCAGATCTTTGTATGGATATCAAAACTGTCTACGGTATTGATTCCTTTTGCCAGATACTTCTTTGCGTTTTCCTCAACCGAACGGGTTGGCAGACACAGCAGTGCAACCTGTGGTTTTACCGGCAGTTTATCAACGTCGTCAACAACACAGATTCCGTTCAGTTCTTTTGGCTGCTCACCGCCTGCATTGTGACGCACTACGCCGACCAGTTCAAAATCTTCGGCTGCTTCCACTGCCTGCAGAGCATAATGACCGATGTTGCCATAGCCAATGATCGCTGCTTTTACTTTTTCCATACAAAACAGTCCCTTCTATTTTTTATTACAAACGGTTAATCTAACTTTAACCAGTTAAAATAGTATCACGTATTTTCTGTCCCGTCAACGTGTAAAGTATGAATATTTATCCAGATACTGAAGGAAAATTAAAGTTTTTTATAGTTGAAAATAAGTTTTCAACTGACTTTTCATACACAAAAGTTTACGGATTCTTAAGACTCTGCCTTTAGTCGCTCGTCGCAACGAGCGAGTGTGTTAACCTAAGCGTTGCTGCGTGCTGAAACTGCCATCTCGCACAAAACCAAAGCGCGAAACTGCTTTGGTACTTTCTCAGAAAGTACAGAAAAGGACACGCCTTTCGGCGTGTCCTTTTAAAGTCATCAAAACTTATTTTACGATGAAATCTTTCATTGTGATTGGCAGGTCAGCTACATCACAGGATACTGTGAAGATGATCTCTGCATCGCTCTGAACTTTGGAAAGTTTTTCAACCAGAGCAGCCAGACCTTCGTAGTCTTTTTCTACTTCGCCAACTTTGCCGATTTTGAATGTACCATCTACAAACAGATGGGTGATATCATAGTTACCAGCAAGGATGCCTGCCAGGAAACCATACAGGTTTGCAAAGCCTTTTACCTGATACTCGTCGCTGTTAATCAGACGAACGCTTGTTGGTACCTCGCGAGCCAGTTTGTCACCTTTTTCTACACAGACTACATTGCCTTTGGATGTTTCAGCTGCTGCTTTTGCCATGTCGATGAGGGTTTTTGTTTTGCCGCTGCCTTTTGTACCTACGATCAATTTAATCATTTGAAATTCCTCCCTGATAACAATTTATTTGGAACATTGCTTACGTAAAATGAAAGTGGTCAGGTCTTTGCCTGCCTTATCTCAGCTGTGCTTCCAGTGCTTCTTTCTGGTCTTCGTAACCCGGTTTGCCAAGCAGAGCAAACATATTTTTCTTGTAGCTTTCAACGCCTGGCTGGTTAAATGGATTGACTGCCAGCAGATATCCGGAAAGAGCACATGCTTTTTCGAAGAAGTAGATCAGATAACCAAGTTCTTCTTCGTTAACCTCAGGCAGTTCCAGTACCATGTTTGGTACACCGCCCTGAGTATGTGCAAGGATGGTTCCCTGCATTGCTTTTTGGTTGACTACCGACATATTCTGCTGGGACAGGAAGTTGAGTCCGTCAAAGTTTGCCGGGTCTGCCTCAATGTAAAGATCCTGCTGTGGCTTTTTGATATCCACAACTGTTTCAAACAAAATTCTCGAGCCTTCCTGGATAAACTGACCCATCGAATGAAGATCGGTGGAGAAGATTGCCGAGGAAGGATAGATTCCTTTGTTATCCTTACCTTCACTTTCACCAAACAGCTGTTTGTACCATTCATTCATCATGGTAAATGCCGGTTCATAGGACACCATGATTTCAATTGCTTTTCCTTTGCGGTAAAGGATGTTTCTCAGTGCCGCATATCGGTAACAATCGTTCTTTTCCAGATCACAGACTGAAAGCACTTCTCTTGCTTTTGCTGCACCGTCCATCAGCTTTTGAATATCCGAACCGGAAACTGCGATTGGAAGCAGTCCTACTGCGGTCAGTACGGAATATCTTCCGCCGACATCATCCGGAATAACAAAGGTTTCATAACCTTCTTCATCTGCCAGCTGTTTTAAGGTGCCTCTTGCTTTATCGGTTGTGCAGAAAATACGTTCTTTTGCGCCTTCTCTGCCATATTTTTCGATTGCCAGTTTGCGGAAAATCCGGAATGCCAGCGCCGGTTCGGTTGTTGTTCCCGATTTGGAGATGACGTTGATCGAAAAATCTTTGCCCTCGCAGATCTTAAGAATCTGATTTAAATAAGAAGGGCTGATGCTGTTTCCAACAAAGTAGATCTTTGGTGTGTCTGTTGCCAGATCGTTGTACATCTGGGAATGCAGAAGCTCGATTGCTGCTCTTGCTCCAAGGTAACTTCCGCCGATACCAATTACGATCAGTACCTGAGAATTGCTGCGGATCTTCTGAGCCGCTTTCTGGATTCTTGTAAACTCTTCCCTGTCATAATCAACCGGAAGATCCAGCCATCCTAAAAAGTCATTGCCAGGACCCGATTTTTCATGGATCGTACGGTGCGCTGCCTGTACCTGAGGAAAGATTGCTTCCAGTTCTTCGTGGTTCACGAAGGGTTCCAGATATTTGGCATTGAGTGTAACCGCCATATAAATCATCCCTTTCAAATGCATCCGCCAGATAATTTCCTCTATTTTTATGAATGGATTATCTTTGGTGATATAGCTATTTTACCTTATTTCCTTTCGTTTTGCAAGCTCTTTTTTGTAAAAAATGTTCTTTTCTCTAATTTTAAGTAAAAATGGGACTTTTTCACTGCAAAGCAGGCAAGTGCTGTAAAGAAAAAAGGGAGTGTCCTAAATTGATTGACTCCCTTTTTCTTCCACATTCATTCTGTTTTTAGTTTTGCCCATTCCAGATTTTTGCCAGAATATCCTTGAGTACCAGAAAAGCGTCCTGTTGACTGTATCCATAATCTGCTTTGAGCTGATCAAGCATCTGTGTCAGCCCGTTTGTATATTCCTCTATCTTCACCTGCTGCTGGTATTGTGTCAGAATCGGATATTTAGATGCCCACATCTGTGTCCAGTCAATTTTCTGCTGGGTCTCCTCACCGGTTTTCTGGATGATTGCTTCGATTTCTTTTACCTCGATATCAAAATCTACCAGTTCATCCAGCGTCAGGTGGTAGAGTACCGATAAGCGCTTAGACTGACGGATATCTGGCAGTGTTTTATCCAGTTCCCATTTGGAGATGGTCTGTCTGCTGACCCCCAGTTTTTCCGCTACCTCTTCCTGAGAAAGTCCACTCTTTTTTCGGGCATTAAAAAGACTGTTTCCTAAACTCATTGCTGCTGCCTCCTGCATTTTTGTTTTGGGATTTCATTTATAGACTTAAGTATAACCAATCTCCAAAGCAAAATCTACCAGCACAGCTTTCCGATTGCGCCCGTTTTCCTGACATTTTTATTGCATCGTTACCAGCGAGCGGCAAAGCAGGCGAAGGCTTTTTCCAAAAGTCAATTCTCCAATCGCTTCTGTTGCCGTCAGAGGCTCTCTGCTGACCTCCTGACCATTCTTCAGAAGAACTACACTTCCAATCTGCTGTCCCTGTTCCAGCGGTGCTTCGACCTGTTCCGGGCGCTCGACGCTAACCTGCATCTGCTCCGCTTCTTCCTTACGGATGACAGCTTTCGGCATCGTCTGAGCCTGCGGAACTACCTCTGTCTTTTCACCACGCACCACCTTGATTGGATCGAGTGCACCTTCTGCAAGCGCTCCCTCATAGATCATAAACGAGGAAAAACCGTAGTCCAGCAACTGTTTTGATTCCTCAAAGCGAGCATCACTGCTTTGGCATCCCATAATGACCGAAATCAATGACATTCCATTTCGAGTCGCAGTAGCACACAGGCAATGTCCTGCCGCATCGGTGGTACCGGTTTTCAATCCTGTTGTTCCATCATAAAATCGAACCAACCGGTTTGTATTGACCAGTTCCGTTTCACCATTTCTCAGGCTGTCCATCCAGATGGTGGAATACCTGGTAATTTCCTCACCATGTTTTGTCATCAGTTCCCGCGCCATCGTTGCCACATCCTGTGCGCAGGTATAGTGTCCTTCTTCATCAAATCCGGTACAGTTAACAAAGTGGGTATTCACCAGCCCCAGTTCCTGTGCCTTCTGATTCATCTTCTCCACAAAGGCTTCTTCGGTCACTGCAATCGCTTCGGCAAATACAACTGCTGCATCGTTTGCGCTGGCTACAATCAGGGCTTTGAGCAGATCTTCCACCGTCATCTGCTCTCCTTCCTTGAGCCAGATTTCCGATCCCCCCATCGTTTTGGCGTAGGATGAACAGGTGAGTTTTTGTCCCGGCGTCAGCACACCTTCATCAAATGCTTCATAAATCAAAATCAGATCCATCAGCTTGGTCAGGGAAGCAGGAGCAAGTTCCTGTGTGGAATTTTGCTCAAACAGAACCGTTCCAGTATCCTGTTCAATCAGATAAGCCGCCTTTGCTGTATAGCTCATCGCCACTTCCCGCTTTTCTCCATCTGCAAAAACAGAAAAGTTTCCCAGAAGCAAAGCTGCAATCAGCAAGGCCGAACAGAATCGACTTCCCAGCTTTTTTGTGATATGTTTTATCTTCACGCCAATTCCCCCCAAAAGGTTTTTGTCCTATGTATATGGGAAAAGGGGGGATGTTTATGTTAAGATCAAGCACAAAAGCAAAAGTTTTCGTCCACCTTTTTCAAAAGGTGGCAGATTCCAAAGACAGCGTCTTTGGTCGCACTCCTCAGAGTGCGAAAAACTTTATCCGTGAAAGCGCATTTTCGGAAGTTTGAAACCCTTTTGCAAGTGAAAAGGGTTTCAAGAGCCGATTGAAAACAGAGAGTGAAATCAAAAATTATCCAGTGGATAATTTTTGACGGCTGAAACTTGTATTTGACTTATAATATTTTTCTTTATCATTGACTTTCAGCAAAAATTTATTTATCTATGGTCGGCAAATCCAGCACAGACAGCCAGAAAAACCTCCCAGTGGGAGTTTTTTTGGAAAGTGCATGTCGTTTGTCTGTCAAGTGTCTGTCAAGGGAGCTTTTCTCTTACAAAACCCCCTCTTTTTCACTCCAATATTTGGATTGAAAAACTCACCCGCAAAGGCGCCTTGACGATATGAGTTGAACAAGTCCAACTCGAGCTTTTCGCTCGTTGCGACGAGCGACCAAAGGCGTTGCCTCTGGACACCACGAGCTTTTTGAAAAAAGCTCGACCAAAAACTTTTGGTCGAGCTCTACTGAAATTTCTACTTACTTCTTAGTGTATTTACCCAGCTTTTCAAATACAGTTTCATCCTGGGTGGAAATCTTGAATTCACTCTGTGCAGCAAAATCCTGCCCTGCCTTGATCGCTTTCGGGATACTGGTGAGCGTTCCTGCACCGCCGACACATCCGCCCGGACAAGCCATGCCCTCCAGCAGATAACCATCCCTCTTGCCCAGTTTTGCAAGGGTCAGCATCTTCTTACATTCTACCAGACCTTCTGCATGGTCTGTCTTAACTTCCAGATCTGGTGCAAGCTCATGGATACAGTCAGCAACTGCTTTCGCTACACCGCCTGCAATACCATATCCGCGTCCCGAAGAAGTCGCTCCGTGATTGAATCCGGTATCGTCCTGAAGATCAGAGAATTCAATACCATTTGCCTGGAAAATTCCCATCAATTCTTCGAAGGTAATAACAAAGTCGACATCACTGCGGATATCTGCGCGCATTGCCTCCAGTTTTTTGGAAGCACATGGTCCGATGAATACTACACGGGCATTTGGATGTTTTTCCTTGATGATACGTGCTGTCGCTACCATCGGAGTCATAGAGTCGGAAATACAGTGTGCAATTTCCGGGAACTGCTGTTTTGCCATCATAATCCAGGATGGGCAGCAGGATGTTGCCAAAAATGGAAGCTTACCGGTCGGAACATTTTTGATATATTCCTCTGCTTCTTCCACTGCACCGATATCAGCACCACGGGCAACCTCGTAGATATGCTCAAATCCAATCTTACGCAGAGCTGCACGAACCTTTTCCGGAGAAGCGAGCGGACCAAACTGTCCAACAAATGCCGGTGCAACCTCTGCAATAACCTCGTCACCGCGCTTGATTGCCTGAATCAGCTGGAAAATCTGGGATTTATCCGCAATCGCGCTGAATGGACAGCTGACAAGGCACTGACCACAGGAAACACATTTATCGTAGTTGATCTTTGCTCTGCCATATTCATCGCTTTCAATTGCGTTGACACCACAAGCTGCTGCGCACGGACGTTCACTCTTTACGATTGCGGTATATGGGCAAGCCTGAGCACATCTTCCGCATTTGACACATTTTGATTTGTCGATAAACGAACGACCGTTTACGATCGAAACTGCCTTGACCGGGCAAACTGCGGTGCACGGATGTGCAATACAGCTGCGGCAAAGATCCGTAACAGTATAGCTGGTTTCCTCGCAGGCATTGCAGGCAAAGGAAATTACGTTGATCAGCGGCGGTTTATAGAACATGTCCGCAATTGCGCTGTCATTGATTCCCTGAGAAACTGGTGCATGCTGGTCAACCGGACGCAGCGGCAAGCCTACTGCCAGTCGAAGACGCTCACCTACAATTGCGCGCTCCTTAAAGACGCTGTCTCGATAACTTGCCGATTCTCCCGGGATAATCGTGTATGGGATCTCTTCGATTCTGGAATAGTCCCCATCCTCATAGGCAAGCCGGGCAATCTCGGTGAATACCTGTCTTCTGATTTTCGTAACCGGTGTTGTAATACCTCTCATCTGTACTTCCTCCCGTTATACATCCTGTAACTTCTCTATCTTACTGCCTTAAAAAGGCATTTTACAAAACATGGTATGCTGTACGCCGGACTATCTGGATTGTTATTCCTCTTCTTTAAAACAATCGATAATATAAGACATTACCGATTCAGAATCTGCTTTAGTAAAAACTTTTCCATTGACTTCCACCATTGGGGAATCTGCTTCATGCGAAACCCCTCCAAGGCATTTATCGGTAGCAACAATCAATTCGCGTTTTCCCTGAATCATGTCACCATCTTCCATCTGTTCCCGCAGATGGCGCAGACTTTCTACCGACTCCATGATCTCAACGGAACCGTTCATAACACATGCTGTACAGACACAAACTTTAACCTCTACTTTTTTCATAAGTTCCAACTCCTGTTCGACTGTCAGCTCTTTAACAATCTTGTTTCTAGTATACTGTTTCGTTATTTTTTTGTCAACAAAATTCCGCCCAAAAAGCGAAAAAAATTGACCTTCCATCCTCACTCTCAACACTTATTTTTTATTATACCATAGGCGCAAAAAAGAAATCAAATCCAGTGGCAATAAATTTTTTCGATGCGAAAAAAATGCTTTCGTTACTTTGTCTAAAAAAGGAAGTTCAGATATTCATTTTGTCCAAAAATGGCGTAATTTTCGGCTTTTTGGAGAAAAGAAAATTTTCAGATAGCTGTAAAATCAATTGACATAAACATTTCCGTACTATATAATGGAGAAGTGGCATTTTTGCTTTCAGGAGAAACGTTTATGGCAAAAGAAAACACAATGGGCAACTGCCCGGACCAAGCGCTTGTGCAGCGTGCCAAAAATGGGGACACCGATGCTTTGGCTCAGCTGATCACTCGTTTTTTACCACTGATAAAAAACCGAGCTGCACGCTATTCTTTTGTGGGTTTGGAACAGGATGATTTTGTTCAGGAAGGGCTGATTGGACTTTTCACTGCGGTGAAAAACTATGATGCCGGACGCAGTGCTTCGTTTCGGACCTATGCCAATCTGTGTATTCATTCACGGATGGTATCTTGCTTAAACGATCTTCTTTCCAAAAAGCACCTGCCTCTTAATGATTATCTGCCGATTGACTCTCTGAATACTTCTCATCAGGAGATTTTGTCTCAGGGAGAGTCCGATCCGCTGGAGATGTATCTTCGTCGAGAGGAAGCACAGATCAGGCAGGAAAAAATCAAAACTCTTTTGTCTGGATTAGAACAGGAAACCTTAACATTGTACCTCAGCGGCCATTCTTATGAAGAGATGGCAAAGCTTCTTCACTGCACAACCAAAGCTGTTGACAATGCCCTGCAACGAGTTCGACGAAAGCTTCGGGACAGCCAGCAGGATTAGTCCCTTTTCCGGTTGATCAACCGCAAAGCGGTTGCAAATATGCCCCTTGACTCACAGCAGAGCGATCCGATCTCTCCCATTCGGTCTTTGGGCGAATATATGAAGCGAGGTATAAAACTATGTACGAAGACAAAACATTAGTATGCAAAGAATGTGGAGCTGAATTCGTTTTCACCGCTGGTGAGCAGGAATTCTACGCTGAAAAAGGTTTCCAGAACGAGCCACAGAGATGCAAAGCTTGCAGAGATGCTCGCAAAGCTGACAAAAAAGCTGAGAGAGAAATGTTCACAGCTGTTTGCGCTGGCTGCGGCAAAGAAGCAAAAGTTCCTTTCAGACCAAGAGAAGATCGTCCAGTTTACTGCAGCGAGTGCTTTGCTAAAATGAAAGAAGAAAGATAATCTTACTTAGATTATTCTTTTGCACGATAAAACGGAGGATACAATTTGTATCCTCCGTTTTCCTTTATATTTATTTTGTACGCAGAATATCCAATTCCTGTTCCAACTGCTCCTTAAGAGTTTGAACCAAACGCAGTTCTTCGCACATATCCTTCAGACGCTGCTGGCACTGATCTTTTGTAGAAAGCAGACGAGCACGATACTGTTTTTTATTTTCATCTTCCGGAATCGATTCCAGCATGGAAAGCTCTATTTCTGCCTTTTCCTGCATTTTCTCTACCGTGTTGATCTGACAGAGCAGGCTTGGAATTTTCTTAAGATATTCATTATAGATTTCTATTTTGCACCATTTCTCACCAATCATCATTTCCATGATAAAACCCTCCTTGTCTTTCTTCCATTATACTGCAAGGAGGGTTCTTTTTTCAACTATCCACAGTGAGGAAGGTGAAAAGTTTCTATGGATAACAAAAAAGCGACTCGAATAATCGAGTCGCTCTGTGTTGGCACCGCTCTATTTTCCCAGGCAGTCACCCGCCAAGTATTTTCGACACTGGTGAGCTTAACTTCTGTGTTCGGAATGGGAACAGGTGGATCCTCACCG
>PPYE01311154.1_pt1 | contig 79546 bp, 69 predicted proteins | sample 1559881 | NCBI WGS metagenome assembly PPYE01 (sample SAMN08240022, study PRJNA423297) | Human gut metagenome, whole genome shotgun sequencing project. | reverse complement strand
CAAGTTTCATCAGGACTTGATCCTCCTTTGGTTTGGCTTGGCGGCTGACAGACCGCTCTTACTTTACCAAAGGAGGAGTTCTTTTTCTCCATAGCTAAAGCCTTTTGGAACCACCGGCATTGCCGGTGGTTTTCGTTTACAAAAATAAAGACCGGCCCGTGAGCCGGTCTTTATCATATCATGTTTTGTGAAAAATTACTTGGCTCGCGCGAAGTACCACGCCAGCGCCATCAGCGTTTTCGCGTCCTGCGGCTCGGTCGAGTCGAGCAGCGCCCGGGCCTGCCCGTCGTCGAAGCGCAGCAGCGCAATGTCCTCGTCGTCGTCCGGACGGAGAGGATCCCAGGCAAGTTCCTCGGCCAGAAAGACGAACAGCTTTTCGTCGGAAAAGCCCGGCGACGAGTAAATCGCCGGCATCGGCGTCCATTTGGCGGCCCGGTAGCCGGTCTCCTCGCGCAGCTCCCGCTGCGCCGACTGCAGCGGCTCTTCGCCACGCTCCATCACCCCGGCCGGGATTTCGATGATCTCCGCGTTCAAGGGATAGCGGAACTGGCGCACGAGCAGAAAGCACCCTTCGCCGTCGCGCGCCAGGACGGCCACGTCGCTGCGGTGCTCGATCACTTCGCGCGTGGCGCGGCAGCCGTTTCGCGACACTTCCACCTGATCGACGCGCAGGTTGAGGATCTTGCCCTCGTAAAGACGTTTGGAAGAAAGACAGCGTTCCATAGAACGACCTCCCGTCAAAAAGTCACGCTGATCGGTCAGGCGTCGAGCGTCTCGCCTTTTTCGAGGCGCAGCCCCTTGCCCCAGTCGCCCGCCGCCATCGGCTTTTTCCCTTCCGGCTGGACCGTCAGCAGTTCCAGGGCGCCCTGCGGCGTGCCCAGAAACAGCCGGCCGTCTTCGGCGAAAAGTTCTCCCGATTCGGCATCGGAACGGCGCGCCACGCGGGTCTCGAGAATCTTCACGCGCCTGCCGCGGAACGTCACGTACGCGCCCGGCACCGGGCACAGGCCCCGTACCAAGTCATGGAGTTTTCGCGCGCCGAGCGCGAGATCGAGCCGTGCTTCGCTCTTGCCGATCTTGGCGGCGACCGTCGCCAGCGCCTCGTCCTGGGGCGTCAGCGCGGCCGTTCCGTCCAGCAGCGAGGCGACGTTCTCCGTAAAGAGGCGGGCCCCCGCGACAGCCATGCGTTCCAGCAACCCGCCGGCGTTCTCCTCGGGATCGACCGCGCAGCGTCCCTGCAGCCACACCGGACCGGCGTCCATCTTCTCCACCAGCCGGAACAGCGACACGCCCGCCTCCGTCTCGCCGTTCATCAGCGCCCGCTGTACGGGGGCCGCGCCGCGATAGCGCGGCAACAGAGAAGGATGGATGTTGATGCAGCCGCAACGCGGCCCGCTCAGCCACGGCTCGCCGATCTTCTGGCCAAAATCAATCACCAGGATCAGCGCCGGTTTCTCGCTTTCGTAAAGCCGGATCAGCTCTTCGTCGCGATTCACCGCGGCCGCATGGCGAAGCGGCAGTTCAAGCTTCAGCGCCGATTCCTCCACAGGCATGCTTCGCGTCTTCAACCCGCGGCCGGCAACGCTCGGCGGCGCGGTCACGACGAGCTGCGGCCGGAGCTTCGAGGCAATTTCCTCCAGGCAGCGGGCCGCAAAGCCCCCCGTCCCGAAAAACCAGATCTTCGCCGTCATTTCCTCTTCATCAGCCGCTTGCGGATCAGTTCCCGCTTCATCGGCGAGAAATGATCGATCAGCAGCTTGCCTTCCAGATGTTCGATCTCGTGCTGGAACGCGCGGGCGACAAAACCTTCCGCCTCGTGCCGGCGCTTGGCGCCCGTTTCGTCCTGACACTCCACCACGACACGCTCGGCGCGCTCGACCTCGCCGAAAATGCCGGGGAAGCTCAGGCAGCCCTCTTCGCCTCGCTGCGTTCCCGTCGCTTCCACAATGACGGGGTTGACCAGCACGTAGCGTTCGCCCTCAAAGCAGACCACGGCCACCTTCTTGGACACGCCGACCTGCGGCGCGGCGATACCGACGCCGTCGTCGTCTTTCATGACGATCGTCATCTCGTCCACAAAAGTCTTCAGCGCCTCGTCGAAAACAGTCACGGGCCGAGTCGCCCGTCTCAAAACAGGATCGGGAAATTCTACGATTTTCAGCTGCATTGGATCACATGTTCCTCCCACAATATTTTGTTTCTATTCTAGCCGTTTTGCGCTTTTTCTGCATCTGTTTTTTCCCAGACGAGAAACTTTGCGCAACGCGCTTCCATAAAAACGGTACGAAAAGAGCCATCCCGTGCGGGATGGCTCTTTCTTCACAAATCCTTACTTTTCTTCGAGGTTGATGCCGCTGAAGAGGTCGCCGAGCGTCACGCCGGTGTCTTCGCTGAAGCCGGAGAACTTTTCGCCTTCGGGCCGGCGGCGGGGCTTGGAATTTCTTTCGCTTCTGGAGGCCGAACCCTCATGTCGAGGCGCTTTCTCTCCTTGAGCCGGGGAGTTCTTGCCGCGCTCGGCGGCCTTCTCGCCGGCCTCGATGGCGCTGATGCTGAGGCGGATGCGGCGCTCGGCGGGATTCACCTCGAGGACGCGGGCGGTCACTTCCTGACCTTCCTGGAGCACGTCGCCCGGCTTTTCGACGCGGTGCGTGCTGAGCTGGCTGATGTGGATCAGACCCTCGACGCCTTTCTCGATCTCGACGAACGCACCGAAGTCGGCCAGGCGCACGACCTTGACGGTGATGTCCTGTCCCTTCGTGTAGCGTTCCTCGATGCCCTTCCAAGGATCGTGCAGCTGCTTGTAGCCCAGGCTCATGCGCTTCTTTTCGGGATCGATCTCGAGCACGATGGTCTCGACTTCCTGTCCCTTGTGCAGCACCTCGCGGGGATGCTTGATGCGGCTCCAGCTCAGGTCGCCGATGTGGATCAGTCCCTCGATGCCGGGTTCCACTTCGACAAAGGCGCCGAAATCGGTGACGTTGGTGACGACGCCCTTGGTCTGCTGGTCCTTCTGCCAGCGCTCCATCACGGTATCCCAGGGATTGCCCTGGGCCTGGCGGATGCTGAGGCTGATCTTGTTGTTCTCCTTGTCGATGCCGATGACTTTGACTTTGACGGCATCGCCTTTTTTATACGTTTCGCGGGACTTGGAGCTGCGCTGCCAGGAAACTTCGCTGACATGCACCAGCCCATCGAGGGGACCGACATTGACGAACAGGCCAAAGGTGGTCACGCTGCTGACCGTGCCGTCGAGCACATCGCCCACGTTGACCTCGCTGTAGAACTTCTCGCGCTTGGCGGACAGGTCCTCGTCGAGCAGGCTTCTGCGGGAGAGCACCAGACGGCGCTTGCGTTTGTCCATCTCGAGCAGGCGGACCTGGAACTCTTCGCCTTCGAAGCGGCCGGGATTGACGCCGCGGCCTTCTTCGGCAAGATGCGAAATCGGGATAAAGCCCTCGAGGTTAAAGCAGTTGACCATCAGCCCGCCCTTGACCTTGCGAATGCCCTTGACGGTGATGATGTCGTTCGCCTTCACCTTGGACTCGAGTTCCGCCCAGCGGCGATCGAACTCGCAGCGCCAGCGGCTGACGAGAAGCTGCGCTTCTTCGCCGTCGCGCTTGCTCGTCACCTGAACTTCGATCTTGTCGCCGATTTCGGGAGCGGGCTTGTCGTCGACAAGGATGTGATGAGTCCACTCGCGCTCGGGCAGGAAGCCTTCGCACTTATATCCTACGTCAACAAGCCAACCGCCGTCGGTCTTCTCGACCACCGTACCCTCGATGACCTTGCCGCGCGCAATTTCTTCCGAAGCCGCGTCGTACTGGGCCATAAGAGAGGCCATATCCATGCTTTCTTCTTCAACCTGGTTCTTAACTTCTTCACTCATTCCTGACATCCCCCTGACGTCCTGCGATGTTATGAATCGCGTTATGTAGTTGTTCGATAAGCCAGTCAGGCGTACTCGCCCCGGCCGCAATACCAATAACCCGTTTCTCCAGCACCCACCTCCTGTCAAGCTGACCGGCGTGCTCGATCCACACTGCGTCGCAGTTCGAATCGCGCGCGATACGACATAACTTGCCGGTATTGGCGCTGTTATGTCCGCCGATAACGATCATGCCGTCGACCCGAGACGCCAATCGTCTTACGGCCTCTTGGCGTTCAATCGTGGCACGGCAGATGGTGTTGTAGATCCTGAGCTCGTCGGCCACGCCGAGGGCCGCCTTGGCCGCTTCAGCGAGGAGACTTTCTTCCTGTGTTGTTTGAGACACCAATCCCAACTTATGGATTTTAACAGACGATTTGAATATTGTCGAGGAAAAAAGTGACGGAATCGTCGAAATCACCGTCGAAGGTCCGCGGACATAACCTCGGATACCGACCGTCTCGGGATGTTTCTCGTTCCCGAGGATCAGAACGTGATAGCCGGCCTCGGACAATTCCCGCGCATGCCCCTGTGCCGCGCGCACGAAGGGGCACGTGCCGTCGATGACGCTGACGTTTCTTTTCCTCAGATTTTCCAGCACGCCGGGGGCCGCCCCGTGGGCACGGATCAACGCCGTCGCGCCGGCGGGGATCTCCGTCTCGGATTGGACGACGCGCAGCCCCATCTTTTGCAGACGCTCGACCTCCTGCGGATTGTGGATCGGACTGCCGAGCGCGTAAACAGGCGCCGTTTGCGCCAGCGCTTTTTCCACGAAACCGATCGCCCGTTTGACGCCAAAGCACAGCCCTGTCGGCGCCGCGACGAGAATTTTCATCGCGAGCCCTCGTCAAGGTGCTTTCTGGCCCGGTCGATCAGCCATTTTTCGTTTTCCGCCGGCGTCTTCTGCGACAGATCGCACCAGACGGCCGGCGCGAATTTTTTGAACCAGGTCATCTGCCTCTTGGCGAACTGCCGCGTGGCGACGACGTCGCCCATGATCGCTTCTTCCAAAGTCATCCGCCCCTGATGGAACAGCGCCAGTTCTTTGTAACCGAATCCCTGCATCGACGGCAAACCGGGGGAATAGCCGTGGTCGAGCAGCCATTTCACTTCCTCGGGATAGCCCGAAGCGAACTGCCGGCGCACGCGCCGTTCGATGCCGCTTACGAGGATGTCGCGCGGCTTGAACAGGCCCAGATAGAGCACGTCATAAGGCGATTCCGACGGGCGTTCGCGGTACCATTCGGAAGCCGGACGTCCGGAAAGAAGAAAGATCTCCAGCGCCCGGGAGACGCGGAATTTATCGTTGGGATGAAGTCTGGCGGCGCTTTCGGGATCGGAAGTTTTCAGCCGGCCGTAGAGTTCGTCCGCTTCGAGGGCAAAAAGTTCGGCGCGCAGTTTTTCGTCCGTGGGCACGTCGATGGACAGCAGCCGGCTGAAAAGCGCTTGATAGTAAAACGGCGTGCCGCCGACGAAAAGCGGCGTCCGTCCCCGCGCCATGATCCGCTTGACGCAGTCCGCCGCCTGAGCGGTAAAATCGGACGCCGTGTAAACCTGATCGGGATCGGCCACGTCGATGAGATGATGCGGGATCTCCCGGCGCACTTCCCGGGAGATTTTGTCCGTGCCCACGTCCATATAGCGATAGACCTGCCGGGAGTCCACCGAGATCACCTCGGCGTTCAGCGCGCGGGCGAGATCGAGGCTCATGGCCGTTTTGCCGACGGCCGTCGGCCCGATCACCGCGACGATGGGCATTTTTTTCGCGCCGCTCACAGCCCCAATCTCCCGAAATGCCTGTCCAAAGCGCCGCCGGTCAGCCGCAGCACGGTCGGCCGCCCGTGGGGACAGGCGTTGGGCTGGTCGCAGCGCTCCAGTTCGGCCAGCAGTTGATAAGCTTCCGCCGCTTCCAGCCGCGTCGTCAGCTTGACTGAAGCCTTGCAGGCCTTGGTCGCGAAGACGTTGACCAGCGAGTCGGAATGTTCCCGGCGCTCCTCGATCGCGTTCAGCGCGCTGCGCAGCAGATCGACGGGCGAAACGCCCACGACTTTGGCGTGCACGGGCAGCCGCGACAGAGAGCCGTCTTCGTCGATCGCGAAGTTCAGTTCGGCCAGTTTTCCGCGGTTCGCCATCGCGTCGTCTTTCAAAGTCGGCGGCAGCGGAATGGGCATGATCAGCTTTTCCTGCCCGCGCGGATCGGCGCAGGCCTTCAGGATCCGCTCGTAGTTGACGCGCTCGTGGGCGGCGTGGGGATCGACGATCAGCAGGCCGTCCGGCGTGGAAAAGACCAGATAGCCCTGAGGCAGCTGCGCGAGATAAAGTTTCCCGTCCGGCGCGGCGCTCTCCGCAGCGGAAGTCTCGCCGGACGACGAGGCTGGAGCGGTCTGACGGTAAGAAGAAAAAGGCAGGCGCTCGCCGCTCGCTTCCTGCGAACCGCGCGCTGCAAACGCGTTCGGCGAGGCGGCGCGGAACACTGGCTCTTCCAGGCGCGAAAACGGGTGCGGCTCGCGTTCGGGCGGGCGGCGCCACGCCGCGGAACCGCCCTGCGCCGTCGTCCCGCCGGCGGGAAAAGATTCTGCCGGCGCGTCGAACGAAGGCGAAGAATCCGGCATGCGACCGACGCGCCCGAGGATCGGCGCGTCGGAAAAACCTTTGGCAAGACGTTCCGCCGCTTTGCGGACCAGATCGTAAACTTCGCCGGAGCGGCGGAACAGGATCTCCGACTTCGCCGGATGGACGTTGACGTCCACGTCTTCCGCCGGCAGCGCAAGCATGACCAGCCAGTTGCCGCGCGTCGCCCAATGGAAGCCATGGATCGCCGAACGGATCACCGCGTCGCTGACGCGGCGTCCGTTCACGAACGAGATCAGCTGAAAACGGCTCTGCGGCCCCAGGTCCTGCCACCACAGCCGCACGGACGACGTCGCGGTCTCGGAAGCGGAAGCGCGGATCTCGGGCTCGTCGCCCCACATCCGCGCCAGCAATTTCTCGACGCCGCCGTCACCCGAGCTCTTGAAGACGTTCTTGCCGTCGTGAGTCAACGAGAACGCGACCGCGGGATAGGCGAACGCGTAGTCCTGGACCAGGCGCGAAATGCGGCGGAACTCCGCCGCGGCCGTTTTGAGGAACTTGCGCCGCGCCGGCAGGTTATAGAAAAGATCCTTGACGACCACCGTCGTGCCGGGACGCAGCGGCACCGCCGTGACGCGGGGCGCGCCGTTTTCGTAATGCAGAGAGGCACCTTCGGGCAAGTCGGGACGGCGGCTGTAGATCTCGAAATGGCTGACGGCGCAGACGCTGCTCAGCGCTTCGCCGCGATACCCCAGCGTGGAAATCGCCTCGAGGTCGGCCTCGTTGCTGATCTTGCTGGTGGCGTGTTTTTCCACGGCCAGGGGCAGCTCTTCCGGGACGATGCCGCCGCCGTTGTCCTTGACGGAGATCAGCACCTTGCCGCCCTGTTCCAGTTCTACGTCGATGGCTGTCGCTCCGGCGTCGAGACTGTTCTCGATCAGTTCCTTGACGACGGAAAGCGGCCGTTCGATCACCTCGCCGGCGGCGATTTTGCGCGAAAGCCCGTCGGGCAGTCGATGAATTCCCATCATTCACACCTCAGCTTTCTGGCCCGGGAGACCAGCCGGTAGATCCGGCCGAGCGCGTCCCGCGGCGTCATCCGATCGGGGTCGAGCGAAGCCACTTCTTCGATGAAAGCGTCCCCGGAAAGATCGAACATGCTCACCTGCGCCGACGGCGCAAAACGATTCGCATCATTGTGCGGTTCCGACGGTTCGGCCTCGAGCCGTTCGAGGATCTCATGGGCGCGCCGGAGCACCACCCGCGGCAGCCCGGCGATGCGGGCGACCTCGATGCCGTAGGAGCGATCGGCGGGACCGGACTGTATCTTGTGCAGAAAACGCACGCCTTCCTCGGTCTCCTCCACGCCCATGCTCAGGTTGAACAGGCCGGGCATGGTCTTCTCGAGGTCGGTCAGCTCGTGATAATGCGTGGCGAAAAGCACGAACGGCTGGACGCCGCAGAGATTGTGCAGATACTCGATCACGGACCAGGCAATGCTCATGCCGTCGTACGTCGAGGTGCCGCGCCCGATCTCGTCGAGGATGACTTCGCTGCGGGCCGTGACGTTGTGGAGAATGTTCGCGGTCTCCATCATCTCGACCATGAACGTGCTGTTGCCGCGCGCCAGCTCGTCGCGCGCGCCGATGCGGGTGAACAGGCGGTCGGTCAGCGGCAGACGGGCGGACGCCGCCGGCACGTAGCTGCCGGCCTGCGCCATGATCTGCAAAATCGCGGCCATGCGCAGGTACGTCGACTTGCCCGCCATATTGGGCCCGGTGACGATGGCCGTCCGCCGCGACAGATCCATTTTCAGGTCGTTCGGTATGCAGGGCTGACCGCGCAGCGCCCGTTCGACCATCGGATGGCGTCCCTCGCGGATCTCGAGAACCCGCTCTTCGACGACCTCGGGACGACAGTAGCCGCGTTCCCGCGCCGTGCGCGCGAAAGAGTTCAGCACGTCCAGTTTGGACAGCGCATGACCAAGCCGCTGAATGGCGTCGGTCCGTTCGAGGCAGGCCGCGGTCAGCTCGTCGAAAATGCGCTGTTCGATCTCCGCGATCTTTGAATCCGCCTGCAGCCGGCGCTCCTCGTATTCTTTCAGTTCGGGGGAAATATATCGCTCGGCGTTGACCAGCGTCTGTTTGCGGACGTACTCCGGCGGGATTTCCGTATTTTCCGCTTTGGCGCGGGAGATTTCGATGTAGAATCCGTAAACTTTGTTGTACCCGACTTTCAGCTTGGCGATGCCAAGGCGCTTTTTCTCCCGTTCCGCAAAATCTTCGAGCCAGGCGTCGCCGCTGTCGCCGAGAGAGCGCCACTGGTCGAGCTCTTCGTCGCACCCGGGGGCGGCGATGGCGCCCAAACTCAGGGAGCGCGGCAGCTCCGGCAGCAAAAACCGGTCAAGCCGGGCGCGCAGCTCCGCCAGTTCGCCGGGAGCCGGCAAAGCCGCCGAGCGGCACATTTCGCCCAGGGCCGCGCCGATCTCCGGATGTACGTCCAGCGTGTCGCGGATCGCGCCGAGGTCGCGCGGATTGGCGCTTTTCATGTGCAGGCGAGCGATGGCGCGCTCCACGTCGCGGCATTTTTCCAGCAGTTCGGCCAGAGCACGCGAAATGTCTTCGTGGGCGTACAGTTCCTGAACGGAATCAAGACGTTCGTTGATTTTCTCGATCGAACAGAGCGGACGGGCGATCCAATCGTGGAGCAGTTTTTTGCCGAACGGCGTCGCGCACTCGTTCATGCACTCGAACAACGACGCCTCCCCGCCCCAGAGGTCGAGATTGTTCTGCGTGTGCCAGTCGAGGTGCATAAAACCCTCCGGCAGGATCTGGGAAATGCTTCTGATGTGAGCCGCTTTCGAGAAGCTGGTCTCCTCCGCGTAGCTCACCAGCGCGCTGACGGCGCCGATACGCGGGTCGCCGCGGCGCAGGCCGAAGCCCTCGAGGGAATTGACGTTCCAGAGCTGGCACAGACGCGCCAACCCGATTTCGGGATCGAAGTCCTCCGCCGACATCTCGGAATACGCCCAGCCCGGATTGGCTTCGACCTTTTCCCGATACCCCCGTCCTCGCGGGATCAGAATCTCGCGCGGCGCAAAGGACAGCAGCACCGACCAGGCCTCCTGCGGGGAAAACGTTCCCACCTGCACCGTCGAGGCGCTCGGCGTCAGAAAGCCGACGGTCCATCGATCCTGCCCCAGCAGCAGCGAGGCCAGCGACGAGTCGACGGTTCCTTCTTCGGGAATGAAAGTCCCCGGCGTCAGGATCTTGACGACTTCCCGGTCCACCAGCGTGCGTCCGTCGGGCGGCGTCATCTGTTCGCAAACGGCGATCTTGTAGCCCTTTTCGATCAGGCGCGCGGCGTACTGGTCCACCGCATGATGCGGCACGCCGGCCATCGGCATGTTTTTGTTCGCGTCGCGCGCGGTCAGGGCAATGTCGAGTTCGCGCGACACGAGCTTGGCGTCCTCGAAGAAACATTCAAAGAAATCCCCCATGCGGAAAAAAAGCACGCAGTCGGGGTATTTGTTTTTCCAATAAAAGTACTGTTCCAGCATCGGCGTCATCTTGGTGGGCCTCTGCTGGGCAGGCGTTTTGGGTTCCGTCATCTAAAATCGGTCAGCTCCTTTCGTATCCATATAGCTTTGCAGAATCACCGCGGCGGCGATCTTGTCGACGGACTGTTTTCGTTTGCGGCGCGACACGTTGCCTTCGAGCAGATAGCTCGTAGCGGTGCAGGTGCTGTAACGTTCGTCCCAATATCTCACGGTGACCATGGGAAAGCGCCGCTGAATCTCCTTCACCACGTCCTGCACGTGCTGCGCCGAAGGGCCGATCGTTCCGTCTTCGCGGATCGGCAGCCCGACGAGCAGACAGCCCGTGTCGTAACGCTCGAAGGCGCGCTCCAGTTCGTCCAGCCAGGGGCCGTCCGCTTTCCAGACAGCAATCCCCTGAGCAAACATGCCCAGGGGATCGCTGACTGCCACGCCGATTCTCACGGTTCCGACGTCGAGGCAGATAATTCGGGGCATCGTCAAGCTCCGATAAATTTTGCAACGATATCGACGGCGGCGGCGATCGCCTCGTCGATTTTGCCCGGCTCCCTACCGCCGGCCTGAGCCATGTTCGGACGTCCGCCGCCGCTTCCGCCGACCAGTGCGGCCAGTTCCTTGACGATCCTGCCGGCATGGAGCTTTTTCTTCTGCGCTTCTTCGCCGAGCATGCAGAGGATCTGCACCTTGTCTTCGGCCGCCTTGGAAAAAATCACGAACACGGCCTTGGGATCGCCGTCCTTGAACTTGTCGCCGGATTCGCGCAGCAGATCCATGTCCTGTCCGTCCACGCGTCCGATATAAAGGTTGACGGCCCCGCCGGCAAGCGTCTTCTTCGCGATCAGTCCGTCGATGCTGTCGGCGAGTTCGGCGCGGGACATCTCGTCGATCTGGCGTTTGAGCGCCTTGATCTCTTCTTCCATTCCCTTGACCTTCTCGATCAGCAGCGGCCGTTTGACGGCCAGGCGGGCGGAAAGTTCGTCGGCGGTGCGGCTCAGTTCCTGGAGCAGGCGCACCGTGGTCATGCCGGTCACCGCCGTGATGCGGCGGATCCCGGAGCCGATGCTCTCTTCGCCGACGATCTTCAAAGAACCGATCGTGCCCGAGGACGGAACGTGGGTGCCGCCGCACAGCTCGCTGGAAAAATCGCCGACGGAAACGACGCGCACGGTCTGGCCGTATTTCTCTTCGAACAGCGCTTTGGCGCCGCTGGCTTTGGCCGCTTCGAGATCCGTCACGACGGTCGTGACGGGGCGGTCGGCCAGGATCGCGGCGTTGGTCAACGTCTCGATCTCCTCGAGCTGTTCGCGGCGTGGCGCTTCGTAATGGGTGTAGTCGAAGCGCAGGAAACGGTCGGACACGAGCGAGCCGTTCTGGCGCACGTGCCCGCCCAGCACTTTGCCGAGCACGGCGTGCAGGATGTGCGTGGCCGTGTGGTTGCGGGCGATGGCAAGATGGCGGTCCATATCGATCTGCGCGAGGACGCCCTGGCCGACGCGGAGCGTTCCCTTGGTGACGGTAACCGTCTGCATGTTCAGCTCGCCGAAGGGATGCGTGCTGTCCTTCACGACCGCGAGAACGCCGTCGGCCTTGATCAGCCCCGTGTCGCCGATCTGGCCGCCGCGCTCGGCATAGAACGGCGAACTTTCGAGCAGGACCATGCCCTCCTCGCCTTCGCCGAGAGCGTCGACTTTCCGTCCGTCCCTGACGAGCGCGCGGATCCTGGTATTGCATTCGCTCTTTTCGTAACCGACGAAATCCGTGGCGCCGAATTCGTTGGCCAGCGCGTTGAACACGTTCCCCTTGATGACGTTGTTGGCGATCTGCTTGCTGGAGCTGCGGGCGCGCTCGCGCTGCCGCGCCATCTCCGTCTTGAATCCCTCTTCGTCGACCGACACGCCGCGCTCGGCGCAGATCTCGCGGGTCAGCTCCAGCGGGAAACCGAACGTGTCGTACAGCTGAAAGGCCACGGCGCCGCCGAGAGTTTTTCCGGCGCTTTCGAGCGCCGCCTTGACCTCTGCGTCGAGCAGCTCGCTGCCCTGGCGGATGGTTTTGCCGAAGCCGTTCTCCTCGATCTCGACGATCTTCTCGATGGTGAGACGGTTCTCCCCGAGTTCGGCGTAGGGATCGCCCATCAGTTCGATCACGGCGGGAATCACGTCGTTGATGAACGGTCTGTCGATGCCGATCAGGCGTCCGTAACGGGCGGCGCGGCGGATCAGGCGGCGCAGCACGTAGCCCTGGCCGTCGTTGGCCGGCAGAATGCCGTCCGCGATCATGAAGCAGACGGCGCGGACGTGGTCGGAAATGACTTTCAGAGCCAGGTCGCTCTGATCGTTCTCACCGTATCTGACGCCGGCGATGTCGCCGGCTTTTTTCATGAGCGGCGCGAAGAGATCCGTCTCGAAGTCGTTGCGCACGCCCTGGATCAGCGAGGCAAGACGCTCGAGCCCCATGCCGGTATCGATGTTCTTGCGGGGCAGCGGCTTGAAACTGCCGTCGGCCTGCCGGTCGTACTGTGTGAAAACGTGGTTCCAGATCTCGAGAAAACGGTCGCAGTCGCAGCCGGGATGGCAGTCGGGGCCGCAGGAAAACTCTTTTCCCTGATCGTAGAGGATCTCGGAATCGGGACCGCACGGTCCCTGAGGCCCCATGAACCAGAAATTCTCGTCTTCGCCGTTGAGGACGAGATGGGATTCGGGCATGCCGATCTCCTTGGTCCAGATGTCGAAGGCCTCCCGGTCGTCCTTGTAGATCGTCGCGTACATGCGGCTGCCATCGAGGCCCAGGACCTGCGTGAGGAACTCCCAGCCCCAGGTCAGCGACTCGCGCTTGAAATATCCGCCCCAGGAGAAGTTTCCCAGCATTTCGAAAAACGTGTGATGCCGTGCGGTACGGCCGACGTTCTCGATGTCGTTGGTGCGCACGCACTTCTGCGAGGTCACGGCGCGGGCGTACTCCGGTTCCTCGAGGCCGAGGTAATACTTTTTGAAGGGCACCATGCCGGCGATGGTGAACAGAAGCGAGGGGTCGTCGGGAACGAGCGAAAAACTCTTGTAATGATGACATCCTTTGGATTCCCAGAAACTTACGAACAACTGACGGATTTCCTTACCGCTGCGATACTGCACGGATGTTCCCTCCTGCACTTTTTTAAGAGAAAATAATGACGGCGGCGCGGGCTGCCGGGGATTCTTCAGGCGCGAGCCGCCAACAGCCAGGCGCGCTGCGCCGAACTGCCCGCGCGAATTTCTTTTTCGGCGCGCGGCGCAAAGACCCGATCTTTGACGAGCCAGCCGCCTCCGCAGAGAACGTGCCTGACGTCGCCGGAACTGCCGGCGTATACGACGTAGCTGGACATGTTGTCCTCGTCGGCGCCAAGATAATGGAGCGCCGTCAGATCGACGGCCGTCAGGTCCGCAGCCCAGCCTTCGGCGAGCCGCCCCACCTTTTCGTACCCGAACGCCCGCGCGCCCTGATAGGTCGCGCAGTCGATCAACTGCCGCGAGGAAACGGCCAGCGGATCGCGGCCGACGCCCTTGTGGATCAATGAGGCGAGCCGCATCTCGTCCCACAGATCGAGACGGTTGTTGCTGGCGGCGCCGTCAGTCCCAAGCGCCACGTGCACGCCGCGTTTCAACATCTCCGGCACCGGCGCCACGCCGCTGCCCAGCTTGAGGTTGGAAGCCGGACAATGCGCCACGGTGATGTTATCGTGAGCGGCCAGATAGTCGAGCTCGTCTTCCCTGAACTGCACGCCGTGCGCCAGGACCAGGCGCGGCACGGCCGCAAGCCCGGTTTTTTCGAGATACTCGACCGGCGTCATTTTCAGCGTGTCGGAGAGGTAGCCACGCTCCCATTCCGCCTCGAGGAAATGCGTCTGCAAGGGCAGATTTTTTCTTTTCGCTTCGGCGGCGCATTCGCAGACGAACTCGAACGGCACGGTGTACGGCGCGTGCGGATCGATGCTGTTGATGATCCGCGGCCCCCGCATCTCCGCAAAATCGCGGTAAAGCGTCTGTCTGAAGCGGGCCGGATCGCGCACGACGCCGACGGAAACGGAACAGCGCATGCCCAGCTCGTTCACGGCGCGGGCGACCTGATCCATATGGTAATACATGTCGGTAAAGCCGGTCACGCCGCACATGGCCATCTCGCACATGGCCTGAACGGCGCCGGCGTAGACCACATCGTCGGTCAAATGCTCTTCCAGCGGCCAGATCTTCTGTTCCAGCCACTCCATCAGCGGGCGCTCCTCGCCGAGGCCGCGCAGCAGCGTCATCGCCGCATGGCAATGAGCGTTGAAAAATCCCGGCATCAAAAGCGTTTCGCCCTTGCCGTCCATCACTTCGCATTTTTCACCGCTCAATGAATCCGGGGCGGCGATTTTTTTTATGCGTTCCCCCTCGACGAGCAGATCGGCGCGCCGCGCGCGCTCCATCGTGCCGTCGAGAAGATAAACGTCGCGGAACAGGATCGCCATTTTAGTCTTCGCGCCAGTCGGCCATGTAGGCGCGCTGCTCGTCGGTCATACGCTCGAGGGACAGCCCCATGGAAGCGAGCTTCGTCTCCATGACCGCCGCGTCGATTTCTTCGGGCACATCCATCAGTCCCGCCTCGAGCGCGCGGCCGTGTTCGTTCACGTAGAGGGCGGATTCGAGCTGGAGCGCGAAGCTGAGATCCATGATCTCGATCGGGTGCCCGTCGCCGCAGGCCAGATTGACGAGACGCCCTTCGCCGAGCAGATTGAGGCGGCGCCCGTCGGGCAGCGTGAACGTCTCGATATTGGCCCGCGCCAGCTCGTGCTTGACGGCCAGCGCCGCCAGTTCATGTTTGTTGATCTCGACGTCGAAGTGCCCCGCGTTGCCCATGATCGCGTTGTCTTTCATGAGCTGGAAATGCTCTGCCCGGATCACGTGCGTGTTGCCGGTAAAGGTGAGAAAAATGTCGCCTAGCGGCGCCGCCTGGGCCATGGTCATCAGCTCGTTGCCGTCCATGACCGCTTCGAACGCGCGGTGCGGATCCAGTTCGGTGACGATGACGCGGGCGCCGAGGGCGCGGGCGCGCATGGCGGCGCCCCGGCCGCACCAGCCGTAACCGGCGATGACCACCGTTTTCCCCGCCACGAGGATATTGGTCGTGCGCATGAAGCCGTCCCACACGGACTGCCCGGTGCCGTAGCGGTTATCGAAAAGATATTTGCTGTGGGCGTCGTTCACGGAGATCACCGCAAAAGGCAAAATCCCCTGCCGCTCCATGGCCTTCAGGCGTTTGACGCCGGAGGTCGTCTCCTCGGAAGCGCCCTTGACGGCCGGGATCAACTCCTTCATGTCGGAAAGGACCGTCGCCACCAGATCGGCGCCGTCGTCCACGATGACCGAAGGGCCAAAAGCCAGCGTATCGCGCAGATAGCGGCGATACTCTTCGCCGCTCATGGCGTGACGGCTGAACACGGAAACGCCCGTATCGACGAGAGCGGCGCAGATATCGTCCTGCGTCGAGAGCGGATTGCTGCCGGCCGCGCGGACTTCGGCGCCCAACTCTTTGAAAGTCCGCAACAGGCAGGCGGTCTTCGCTTCAAGGTGGAGGCAGGCTGAAAGTTTCACGCCTTTCAGCGGCTGCAAAGCGGCATAACGCGCTTTCAGGGCGTTGAGCACCGGCATGGAGCGCCACGCCCAGTCCATTTTGGCACGGCCGCCCGGAGCGAGAGAAAGATCGGCGATTTTATAATCCATTATGAATTCTCCTTCACTGTATATGCGCATCTCTTACGTTCAAGCCGCGCGGTTCCACGGATTCCACATGCCCTGCAACAGTGCCGTCAAGCATCTGCACGGAGAGGGCGTCGCCGCACCGCGCCTGGGCGCTGGAGAGCAGCGATCTGCCGCCGCTCATGACCAGGCTGTAGCCGCGGCGCGCAAGGGCTGCCGGCGAAAGATTCTCCAACGAACGTTCGAACTCGTCGAGCCGGCCGTTCATGAGCCGAAGTTCGGCGCAGGCGCGATACGTCGTTTTTTCATCGAGATCGTCAAGGCGCTGCGCCGCGTTTTCCAGCGAACGCCCCCAAAAGCGCCTCATGTTTTCTTCGCGGTTGGCGAGTTCCCGCTTCTCATCGCGCAGGGCGCGGGCCGCGTGCATATGGAGAAGACGGGCGCATTCCGCCAGACCGTCCAATTCCTCCGCGCGATCGGGGAACACCGACGCCGCCGCGGCCGTGGGCGTCGGTTCGCGCCGGTCGGCGGCCAGATCGCACAGCGACCAGTCGACCTCGTGTCCCACGCCGCACACGACGGGCACGGCACAACGGGCGACTTCCCGCACCAGCTCCTCGTCGTCAAACGGATTGAGGTCTTCTTTGGCGCCGCCGCCGCGCACCAGAAGCGCCGCGTCCACGCCGGGCAGAGCCGAAGCCCGCCTCAGCGCCAAGGCCGCGCTTTCGGCGGCGCGGACGCCCTGCACGAGACACGGGACGACGATCAGCTCGGCGGCGGGAAAACGGGTACGGAATTGCCTGATCACGTCCCGAACGGCAGCTCCCGTGTCGGAGGTGACGCAGGCCACGCGCCGCGGATAACGCGGCAGGGGCCGCTTGCGAGCGGGAGCGAACAGGCCTTCTTTTTCCAGCCTGAGACGCAGCTCTTCTTTGGCTCTGGCGGCCGCGCCCAGCCCGAGAGGATACATTTTCTGCGCGTATATCTGCACGGCGCCTCGCGCTTCATAAAGGCGGACGCTGCCCGAAACGACGACGCGATCGCCAACCGCCGGCCAGAGGAGCATGCCCGCCGCGTCGCCGCGGAACATCACGCAGGGCAGCGAAGCGTTCTGTCCCTTCAGGACGAAATAAACGTGACCGGAAACGTGCCGTTTGAAGTCGGTCAGTTCGCCTTCGACGACGAGATGAGCGAGCGTTTCGTCGTAATCGAGCAGATTTTTTACTCTCAAAGCGACTTCGTCGACCGTCAGCGGCGCGGCGGCATTTTTGACGCGAGCGGGACCGTGACGGATCATGACAGGGCGAGCGCTTTGACGATGCGAGCGAGAACGCCGTTGACGAAACGGGACGAATCGTCGCTGCCGTACTCTTTGGCCAACCGGACGGCTTCGCTGAGAGCGACGCCGGGCGGGACTTTTTTCGCGATCACGGCCTCGTACAGCGCCAGGCGGATGATCGTGCGGTCCACCAAGCTCATGCGTTCGGTTTTCCACTCGGTCGAGTACGTCTCGATCAAAGCGTCGATCTCAGGAAGGGCGCGGCGCACCAAACAGGCGTGCTCGCAGGATCGGCGATAGTCCGCAAAGGGAACCCGCGTCAACACGCTTTCCTCGTCGGCGTCGGTTTCTCCGCTTTCAGCTTCAGCGCCGTTTTCCGCGACGGCTTCCGGCTCGACGAAAAGCTCTTCCAGAGACGCTTCCACCTCGAGCTGGTCAAGCTTTTTTCCGCCCAGAGAATCCAGCGCGCACAGAATTTGGAAAAGGCGCACCCGCGCCGCATGAAGCGATTCCTGAGTGTTATCTTTATTCGTCACCACTGGGTACCTCTTTTCAAAAAGGGCAAAAGATTCTGCAGTTTGGCCCAGCCGCCGCCGGAAATAAGCCACGACGAAAGCAGCCATGTACAAAACGCCAGACCGGCATAAACGGCCACAGCCCACCAAGAAAGGGCGAAAAAAGCAAAAACGCCGCAGACGCAATTGATCCAGAACGCAGGCTGCCCGCAGAGAGAATGCTCCAGGTAGGGAGACTCGGCAAGAAAACGGCTCTGTCTGATCCACTGCAATCTGGGCAGCTCCATCCCCAGGGCGCGCAGATCCTCGGTGATGGCCTTGGCGCGGCGCATATCGTCTTCGCGGCTCCAGAACTCGCGCTTGTCGTTGATCACGACAAGGCACAAACGGTCGTGGCCCCGCAGTCTGACCGCGCTGCACTGAACCCCTTGAGGGAGATGGCGGGAAACAAGAGAAAGCACCGCCTGCGTATCCACTTTGATAAAACCGTAGGGCGTACGCCCAAAATCCTGATACGTCGCGCATGCCTCCTTTCTCTACAACGACAGCCGGCCCGAAGACGAGCCGGCTGTTTGTCTCACTCTCCGGCAGTAGTCACAGCTGCCTTTGTTCCAGTTTCTCCCGTTCCTTGATCTTCCTTTGGGGCCTGCTCGTCGAAATAAACGCCCTGAACAAAAATGTTCACGGCTTTGACTTCGTAGCCGGTCGAGCTCTCCAGCTCCTTTTTCAGGAATTCCTGCAAATCCCAGGCCACGTCGGGAATACGAAGCCCGTAGCGAACGAGAACGTACGCGTCGACGGAGATCTGCGACTGCGTCCCCTCTTCCAGCGAAACGCGCACGCCCTCGGGATTTTTCCGTCCCAATCCCAGCACCGACATGCCGACGTTCGCCGGCACCACCGACGAAACCCGCGCCAGCGCCCGACGGGCAATTTCCTGAACGACGTCTTCAGAGATGTGAAGCGAGCCGTCGTTCGATTTCGGATCCTCCTCGCGAGCTTCCTCCACGGCGCGTTCCAGATCGAAATCGGATTTGTAGAGCGGCTCGGAAGTCTGATCCAGCTCGTCAATCGGCGTCATGATCCTCCGCCTCTAAATCCACGCTGACCTTTTCCCCGCAGTCGGGACACTCAACGCAGTGATCGTCGGGAGAGAGCATGGACGTCTGGCAGTAAAAATGCAGACCGCAGGACGGACAGGCGACTTCCGTGTAATCGTCTTCAAGAGACGCTTCGTCTTCGTCGAGTTCCCCGTCGATGCCCAAACGCGATTCGACGTCGGACAGGTCGGCGTCGAGCTCGCCGCAGATCGAATAGAGATCGTCAGCCGCGCTCCGCTGCTCCTCCAGCTGCTTTTTCAGCTCGCCGTTCTCGTCCGCCAAAGCGTCCAGCGCCTCGACGACGGCATCAAAGAGAGAAAGCGCGAGCTTGTCTTCCGGCTTGCCGGCGTCGAGAAGTCCTTTGATATAGGCGATCTTTTCACGTGCGCTCATTGCGAATCTCTCCTTTTCGAAAACAGGGCCGTGCCCGTCCCGCTCCGCGCAGGCAAACGGACGCCGTCCCGATTTATGCTTCACTGTTCCGCGCGGAACAATGAGACAGACTCCGATCGCTACTTCTTGACGCGTTCGACGTATTCGCCGGTGCGGGTGTCGACGACGACGCTCTCGCCGTTCATGACGAACATCGGCACCGTGATGACCAGCCCCGTCTCCATCGTGGCTGGCTTGCCGCCGCCGGCGGCCGTGTCGCCCTTGAAGTTGGGCTGAGTGTCGACGATCTTCAGCACCACGCTGTTGGGCAGCGTGATCCCCATGACTTTGCCCTCGTACATGTCGAGACTGACCTCGAGATTGTCCGTCAGATAATTGAGCGCCGGACCGAGAGTCTCTTTGGTCAGATAAACTTCTTCGTAGCTTTCCATGTCCATGAAGACGTAATGGTCGCCGTCTTTGTAGCTGTACTGAGCGGGTTTCTCGTCAAAGACGATGCGTTCAAATTTATCGTTGCCGGACACGAAGCTGTTTTCGGAAATGCTGCCCGTGTCGAGGTTGCGCAGTTTGCACTTGAGCACGGCGCCGCCGCGGCCTTTCATGTGATGCTGGCAGTCCACCACTTCCCACAAACCGCCCTGCCATTTCAGTTTCATGCCAGGGTAAAACTTACTCGTATCGACGATATCAGCCATGTATCACGTAACCTCCCGAGAATCTGTTTCTCTGCCGCGAATGCAGACAGCCATGACGTTTAATTCTAATGTGTTTTCACTCCATTTGCAAGGTCCGGAATTTACGTTGTCGTCGTCCAGTGATCACGCCGCTCATAAGCTCCGGCGGCCGAAGCGCGCGGAACGCCCCGGGCCGTCCGCAAAAGGGAAGCGGGCCTGTGGAAGCGCGCAGGCCCGCTTTGAAGCGCCCATGGAGACGCGACGTTATCGAAAAAACAAAAACGGTACCGCATGGCGGCATATCCCGTCGGCGCCAAAAGAACCACGCCGCGCCGGAAGCGCCGAAGGGTAAGAGCGATGCGACGTCGCCCACGCGGCTTCGCCCCGAAACCGGCCGGAGGAACTTTTTGCGCACGGCGCCCACGCCGATTATTTCAGCACAGAAGATTGCTCATACCCGGCCGCCGCCACACAACGCCGCGGCGAGAGCCGCCGATGGTCGGTCAGTGGCCGCAGCCGTCGTGGCCGCCGTTGTCCTTGTTTTCCCGTTTCGCGTCGCTGGCGGATTCCGCGGCGCGCTTGACGGCTTTTGCCCCTTTGCGCCCGGGGGCCTTGGGATCCTCGGAAGAGTCAAGTATCTCCTCGAAATCCGACGACAGCTCCGTAGCGTCGAGAGTGACCTCCAATACCTCACCTGCCGATTCAACTGTCAGCACTCCGACAGCAACATTCACTGTATCCAAAGCTACAGTGATCTTCTTCAGGTTTTTCCGATCCTCTTTATGGAGATCTGTGTCGTTCACGACGTCCAAAAAACCTAAAGTCGAATCAACGGACTTCAGCCCGCCCCCAACAAAACCGCCAACAAAGGTCGATACCGCGGCAACCGTACTTCCGGCCTCTATAGCTGCTACTGTAGCCGGAAGGCTGAGTATGAAAAGAGCGGCGCCTGCGACAACAACGGTTCCGGCCGCAACTATCTCGCCGCCCCTGGCGACGTAGCCAAGCGTACCCTGAAAGTCTGCTTCGCTCTGGGCTGCCCTCATTTCAGCTTTTATCTGTTCCCTTCGGCGTTCGGGATTTTGAGCCTCTTCTTTCCGCTGTCGCTCCATCGCCGCTATATGAGCCTTTTTCCTTTCGATCCGTTCCTTACGGAGTCTGTCGATCTCGGCGGCCGGCATATTGATATCCGGAGTGCCGTCCGCGATGCTGTTGAGTCCCGCCTCGATGCCGTCGAGACTGGACAGGTTGAAAGGCGCCGCATAGGCCGGGGTCGCGAACAGGAAGCTCAGCGCTTCGGCCAGCAACGTCCGCTCCTCTTCGTTCATGAAGGATACCGCCATCCTCTTCGCCACGCGGATGTTGAGGGCGTATCTCTTCGCCACGGAACTCAGTTCCTTTCTCAGCCGCGTCACCTCGTACGCCATGGCGTCCAGTTCTTCCTGCGAAGGCGTCTTTTTGCCCCGGTAGATGGCGTCGTAGATCCGTTTGCAGTAATACCTGGCGCCCATTTCCGCGTTGACGAACGCCTCGATGTACGCGTCGTGCTCTCTCAGGATTTGCGCGGCGTATTTTTTTGGAATGGTGGTTTTCTTCGGCGCTTTTTTCTTCGTTTTTGCGGCATCTTTCTTTTTCACGGATTTCTTCGCCGCCGGCGCTTTTTTCGCGGCGGGGGCGGCTCTCTTCGTCGCGGCCTCCTCGCCCGCCGCGACGGCCGTCGCGGGAAAGCCCGAGAATGTCAGCGCGCACATCAGAAGTATCGACGTCAGGGCTCTTGATATTTTTCCAGTTCTCACTTTTCATCGTCCTTTCGTTTCTCGTCGTTTTTCGCGAGCCGCTTTTTGGAAGATCGCGGTCGCGTCTCCGAAACATATCCGCATCGAAAAGTATAACAGAAAAACCGACGTTTCGCACATAAAAAAATATACGTCGGGTCCATTTTTCACAGAATTGCTGACACTTTAGGCTTTTGCAAACGCTTTGAATCTTTTCAAAAACAGTGCAAAGACAAAGACTTTCGCCCGCGGAAAGAGCCGCCTGTGAAAGGGCGCGGGACTCCGCCCGCAGCGTCGTCGCGCGTTCGGGGGGCCTTTTATATGCGCGAGGCCGGACGCACGCGCTCCGGCCACGCCGGCAGATCTGCAATCCCAGCGAACGGAACGCGGAAACTTTCGAGCGGCTCTTTCAATGACCGGTCAAGGCGACGTTCTCACCGGCCGTCAGCAAGATCCGGGATTTCAAGAATATAGGGGATGAGGATCATCACGACCTGACTGCGCGTTTTTTTATCGAGTTTGGCTTTGAAAAGCTCGCCGATCAGGGGGATGCTGCTCAGAATCGGCACGGACGCGCGCGTGCGCGAGCGGCTTTCCTTGAACAGGCCGCCGATCACGAACGGCTCGCCGTCGCGCACGCGGATCTTCGTTTCGACGGTGCGCGAGTTCGTCTGCGGGATCTGTTCGCCCTGACCGCCGCGGATCCACTGGATCACCTCGCCCGTCGCCAGAGAGACGCTGACGGTGATCATGCCGCTGCGTCCGATCCGGGGCGTCACTTCCAGTTTGGGGCCGACTTCTTCGTCGTCGTAGGTCGGATTCTGGGCGTCGTCGCGCCGTGATACGTATTTCAGTTTTTCCACGAGCTTCACGGTCGCTTTTTCGCCGTCGAGCACGGTCACCGTAGGATCCGCCAGAACGCGCGCCTTTTTCTGTTCCACCAGAGTGCGAAGGCGGAAATCAAGCATCCGCGTTGCCGTGCCGGCCAGCTGGACGATGCCGCTGCCGATCTCGCCGGGAAGATTGGCGGAAGTGTCCAGGTTCCCCAGCGCTCCTTCGGCTGTGCCGGGCTTGCGGCCGCTCTGAGCGAATCCCGCCGAGAGCGCGCCGTTCTGATAGCTGCCCCACCACCAATCATAGACGGCGTTCAGAGCCGTCTCGAGCTGATCGCTCGCGTCGTCGTTCACTTCGATGATGCGCGCCTTGAGCATCACCTGCCGCCCCGGCGCGTCGAGCAGGCGAAGCGTTCGCCGCACTTTCTCCTGCTGAAAGGCCGTTCCCGTGACGACGATCAGATTCTGGCGCTCGTCGACGAGCACTCTGTTGGCCGGCGAATGAAGTTCGGCCAGTTCCTTCAGCAGAGGCGCGGTCTTCTGCGCTTCCGCATAGGCGACGTGATAGCTCTTGGTCGTCAGGCGCCCCGTCAAAAGCCCCAGCGAATTTTTCGCGCCGACGACGACGGTCCGGCCAACGACGCTGAAACCGAGATTCTGAGAACGAAGCACGAACTGAAACACTTCTTCGAAAGGCGCTTCGCTGAACGCCAGCGTCATCCTCGCGTTCTGCGGCACCGAGGCGTCGACGACGATATTCACGTCCGCCATCGCGCCGAGAAGGCGAAAGACGTCCGCAAGATCGCAGTCTTTCAGGTTCATGGAGATCTTTCGCGACGAAATGCGTCCGGCGTTTTCACCTTCGCGCCAGAGCGGCGTCTGTTCCCGGCTTTCGGCGCGCCCGCCTTTTGTGAAGCGGATCCGCATATGGCCGCTGCCGGCCCCTCTGACGTCGCCGAGCTGCAAAGGTTCTTCGCAGAAAAGCGTGACCAGCGTGCCGCGGTCGGATTCCTCCGCGCTGATATGCGGGACCAGCGGCGTATCGAGATCGCGCTCGTAGTTCAGCGCGGGGAAACGCACTCCTTCGAGCGCCAGCGTCAGGGAATTTTCATTTCTGTAAACCAGTTCGGGGCGTTTCAACGCTTGCCCTTCCAAGGACAACACGATATGCGAATCCCCGGCCTGCTCCACGTGGAGCGCCCAAAGCCGAGGTTCCGCGCGCGTTCTGGCCGGCAGCTCCGCCGGCTGGAAAAGGGAAAACGAGAACAATGCAAGCGCCACACAATGCTTCTTCGGATTCATACGCCCCTCCTATTCCAGCGGGACGAAAAATTTTTGCCCGCGCCACCGGCACGTCATGCCCGTCTGCCCGATCGTCAGGATCTCCACGCCGTTCAACGACTGCCCGGGGACGACCAGGACCGTCCGCGCGGAACCTTCGACGGCCACCGCCGCCCACTGTCCGCCGCCGGACAAGACGACGCCGCGCAGCGCCAAAAGGGGACGATTCAAGATGCCGTCCGGCGAAACATCGTTGTCCCATGGTTCTTCCCACGCCGCCGCACGTTTCAGAACGTCGATCCGCCGTTGCAGGATCCGTTCCAGTTCGGCGCTCCGCGCGACCGGCATCGGTTCTTCGGGGACCGCCGCCGCGACGGCGATTTTTACGGGACGAAAGAGCTGGCGCTGCCAGAAGGCGGTGGAAATCACCGAAAGGATCGCGCAGGCCCAGCAAAAAGCGACGGCCGCCGTCTTGATTTTGCCGAGATTCGCGCTCACGGCGTCGCCTCCTTCCGCAAAAAGGCCGACAGCGTCATATCCACGCCGAACGACCGCTCGCCGGTACGGCGCGCCTCCACGCGGTCGATGCAAAAAAACTCGCGGCGTGCCAGCAACTCGCTCAAAAAGGCGCGGATTCCCTGCCGCTGCGCCCGCAAAGCGACTTCAAGGCGTACGCGTCCCCCCGGATCGGCATCCGGCGGCAGGGAGACGGCGCAGTCGACCTGCGCCGCCAGCGCGCACTGTTCCAGCGCCGTCTTCAAATCTTCGGACGCGGCCGCCGGAACGACCGGCAGTTTATCGAAACGGTCCCGCTCCGCCTTCAAAGCGGCGATCAGAGCCGTGAGCGTTTCTGCGCGGGCTCCGCCGCGCTCGGCACGCAGGCGCAGCTCCGCCGTGCGCGTCTTCAGCTCGTCGATGCGGGACACGATCCAGTGCTGCGCCCACATCACGGCGAGCAGCAGCGCGACGGCCGCCAGCCCGCGAAAAACGGGATCCGTCACCGTAAGTTTTTTCACCGTCCCCGCCTCGTTCCTTCCAAATGCAGCAGCAGATTTCCCCCGCCCAGAAGCCGGCGCTCCGTGATTCGCAGCGGCGCGTAGGGCAGACGCGCAAGCTTCGAGAGAACGCGCTCCGCGTCCTCGCGATCGGCGAGCAGAATCTCGATCCGGCAGAGCTCCCGATCCGCCGCGACGGCTTCCAGTTCCCCCGTCTCCGGCAAAGCGCCGGAGAGCGCCGCCAGGATCTCCAGCGCCGGCGTCGAGCTTTGCCCTTGCTCGATCATGGCCCTGAGCTGACTGTTATGCGTCTCAAGATCCCCGCACGCTTCGCTCAGACGCGCCGCGGCCGCCGCCGCTTCGCGCTCCGCGTCCCGGACCGCAGCGTACTGCGACTGCAGGCGCGGCCACAGCGTCAGCGCGCAGACGAAAAACTGCAGAAAACACAAAAACATCACGACGAACGCCCCGTATTCGCGCAGAAAACGCTTCCATCCCGGTTCGACGGGCTCGAAGTAAGACGCGGGCAGCAGGTTGAACTCAGTCTTCATGGGCGAACCTCAGCAGCAAGCCGACGACGTCGTACCAACCGGAATCGGCCGGCGGCGCGAGAGCCGCCGGGCAAAGCCCGGCGAAATCGATTTCCCGCGCCACCGCGCGCAGATCGCCGGGCGGAAGCGCAACCGGCGCGGACGCGTCCTTTGCGATATAAACCGGAGGCGCGGCCCCGCCGAAGTTTTCAGCGACGTATTCCAAGGTTCTGTTTATTTCCGCACAGATCTGCGAACTCCAGGCAAATTCTTCGGCCGGGAGGGCGACGCTGCGAAAGACCAGACCGTTTCCTTCGCACACGAACGCGCAGTGCAACGAATCTTCGCGTTTCGCGGCCAGCAGGAAGCGCTCTTCGGCAACGACGGAAGCGAAAGCGCGCGTCGAGGCGACGATCTGCGGTTCAGCGGCGAAGACGCGGGCCCGCGGAGCGCGCAGACTTTCGAGAAACGGCAAAATCTGCGCCTTCGCACAGGCCGTTCCCACAAGGTTCAACCGGCCGCCGCGCGGCGGGGCGGCGACCTCGCAGAGATCGAACAGCGCTTCGCCGAAGTCGAACGGGAAATAATCGGAAAAACACCACGTCATGGAAGCGCGCGCCTCTTCCAGATCGGCCGCCGGCAGGGAAAACAGCCGAAAGAGGCAGTCGGCCGACGGGATTCCCACGGCAAAAGGGAGCTTGCCCCAGCGGAACGCCAGTTTCTTGCGCAAAAACGCGCCCAGAGCCGCTCCGTTCGCCAGACGCCCGTGGCTGACCAACCCGTCGGGAAGAGGAATTTTATCGGCGTTGACGAGCCGCGCCCGTCCGCCTTCCCGCAAAAGTTCGGCGTAGCACGCGCAGCGATCGCGCAGCGCCAGCGCCGCCCCTGAACGGCGCTCAGTTCTCCGTTTCCACAGCATCGTCCCGCTCCTTCCCCGGGCACACCGCTTCAGCGAATCCGCCTGGATAGTTTGGCTTCGCGCGTTTCTCCCCGCTCCGCCCAAGTCACCAGGACCGTACAGACCGTCCCTTCCGCCGAAGGCGACACGTCGACAGAAACGTCAAACGAAGCGATGCCGCCGGAAAAATTCTCCAACAGCTTCTCCTGCGAAGGCACCTTCCCCCACGCCTCCACCTCCTCGAGGCACGAGAGCGCCCCCCGCCAAGCTTCCTGACGGCGGCGAAGCTCAACGGCGGCGTGCAGATTTTCCGTAAAGGCGGAAGCCAGCAGCGGCAGAAAAACAGCCGCGAGCGCCGCGGCGATCAGGCACTCGACCAGCAGAAACCCCTTTTTCATCGCGCCCCTCGTCATGACAATGACCGCACCGCCTGCAAAATCGGCAGAAAGATCGCCGCGACGACGATCGCGGCCGCCAGCCCGACTGCGATGATCAACAGCGGTTCGAGGACTGACGTCAGCCGCTTGATTCCCTCGTCGAGCGCCCTTTCATGCCATTCCGCGGCCCGCAGCAGCATTTCGTCCATTTTCCCGGTCTGTTCCCCCGCCGCGATCAACGTCGCCGTTACCGGCTGCAGCAGAGCCAGTTCCCGGGCCCGAGCCGCCAGACCGACTCCGCGGGAAGCAGCGTCGTGAAGCTCCATCAGCGTCCGGGCCATCGCGGCGTTGTGGGAAGTTTCCGCGCTGAGCTCGAGCGAACGCAGCAGCGGCACGCCGGATTTCAGCAGCAGCCCCAGACTGCGCAGCGAGCGCGCCAGCGCCGCCTTCGCCCGCAGCGCGCCGACGACGGGAACCTTCAGCCGCAGACGGTCGATCGCCAGACGCGCCCCGGGCACCCGACGCAGTCCCCAGATCGCGCCGGCGGCGGCAGACACACAGGCAAGCAGGAAAGACAGGATCAGCGGAAGATGTCCGCTCACGTAAAAAAGTTTGGCGGTCAGCGCCGGCATGGGAATTTTCAGGCGCGCGAAGATCCCGTGGAACTTCGGCAGAACGAAAACGAACATGACCAGAAGCACCGCAAGAGAGAAAAACAACACCAGCGCCGGATAGGCCAGCGCGGAAAGGATTTTGGAGCGCAGCCGTTCGCGGCGCTCGTACCGTTCCGCCACAAGCGTCAGCGATTCGGAAAGCCGCCCGGTCTCTTCGCCGACGGAGAGCATCATCCGGTCGACCGGCTCGCAAAAACGGCCGTCTCGCATCGCCCGGCTCATGGATTGTCCGCCGTTGACTCCCCGGCACACCCGCCGGATCTTTTTGATCATCGGAACGCAGCGGCTCGTCTCCGCAAGCCGCTGCAGGGAAACGCCCAGCGGAATTCCCGCCGCGGTGAAGAGCGCCAGCTCCCGGAAAAACAACGCTTTCTGCAACAGCGGGACCGTGCCGATGGAACACAGTTTACGCCAGAGCGACGCCGCAGGCCGCGCCGCTTTTTCCGAAGCGCCGGCTTCGATCGCAAGCGGCAGCAGGCTCTGCCGGCGCAAAAGCCGCGCCGCTTCCCGCGCGTCCGCGCACTCGACCACGCCCGTTCGCAGCTCTCCGGCGGAAGACCGGGCCCGATAGGAAAATTTCATGACGGCATCGACCGCCCGTCCAAAAGACGCTTCATCTCTTCGCCGTCAAACGCGCCGGCAAGGGCGGCTTCCGGCGCGATGCGTTTCTGCTCGACGAGCTTCAGCAAAGACTGCTCCATCGTGTACATGCCGTCGCGCCGCGACGTTTGCAGTATCGTCTTCAGCTGCGCCGTGCGCGACTCGCGGATCGCGCTTCGAACCGCCGGCGTGGCGACGAGCATTTCCGTGGCCAGACAGCGGCCGCCCGCGCGCTGCGGAACCAGCCGCATCGCGCATACGCCCGCCAGCGAAAGCGCCGTCTGCGCGCGGACCTGCGCCTGCTGCGCCGCCGGAAAGGCGTCGATGATGCGTTCGACGGCCTGAGGCGCGTCCGGCGCGTGCAGCGTCGCCAGCACCAGATGGCCGGTTTCGGCGGCCGTAATGGCGGCGGGAATCGTCTCGCCGTCGCGCATTTCCCCGATTCCGATCACGTCGGGGTCCTGCCTCAAAGCATCCCGCAGGCCGGCCGCGAAGCTCGGGCAATCGCGACCGATCTGACGCTGGTGAAGCAGCGCCCGTTTGCCCTCGTGCACGAACTCAATGGGATCTTCCAGCGTCACGATGTGGATGCGGCACGTCTCGTTGAGCCAGTCAACCAGAGAGGCCAGCGCCGTGCTCTTGCCGCTCCCGGACGGCCCGGTGAACAGCAAAAGGCCGTGGCCTTTCGCGCAGAGTCCTTTCAAAACTGCCGGCAAACCGCACTGTTCCGGCGCCGGGATTCGGGCGGGGATCAACCGGATCGCCGCCGCGGGCTGCCCCATGCTCCGGAAACAGCTGAGGCGGAATCGCCTCGGCGCGGAGGGAGCGCCGAATTCATGCGCGGCGCTGACGCTTTTATTCAGTTCCCAGTCGTCCCATTCCGCCGCGGAGAGCATCCGCCTGATGGACGCCAGCAGCCATTCCCGGCCGACCACGGCGCGCCCGCCGTCCTCGAGCCGGCCGTCGACGCGGAACAACGGCGCGCGGCCGCAGGAAAGATGAACGTCGCTGGCCCGGCGTTCCGCCGCTTCGTCGAACAAAGCCCACAGATCAGGTTCCGGCATGGCAATCACCTCACGTCGATGGCGCCGAAAACTTCTTCGTAACTCGTTACGCCGGCCAGCGCCTTGGCGATGCCGCCGCGTTCCAGCGTCCTCATCCCTTTGCGGACGGCCGCCTTGCGCAGCGCGGAGACGCTTTCCTCGCGCGCGATCAGAGCGGAAATTTCTTCGTCGACGGCGAGGACCTCAAAGATCGCCGTCCGTCCCGCATATCCCCGGCCGTCGCACCGCGGGCAGCCGACAGGCCGGTAAAACACACTGCCGCGCGGAAGTTCCAGGCGCTCGCATTCGCGTTCGGGCAGAGCGTAGGGCTGCCGGCAATGAGGGCAGAGTTTGCGCACCAGGCGCTGAGCCATCACGCCGCGCAGCGCCGAAGCCACGAGGAAGGCGGGCGCGCCCATGTCGATCAGGCGCAGCGCCGCGCTGGCGGCGTCGTTGGTATGCAGCGTGCTGAGGACGACATGACCGGTCAGCGCGGCGCGGACGGCGAGCAGCGCCGTTTCGCCGTCGCGGATCTCTCCAAGCATGACGATGTCGGGGTCCTGGCGCAGGATGGAACGCAGCGCCGCGGCGAAACTCAGCCCGCTGCGCTCGTTGACCTGCACCTGAGTGACGCCGGGAATGTCGTATTCCACGGGATCCTCCACGGTCACGGCGTTGAACTCGGCGAGGTTCAGCCGCTCCAGCATGGCGTACAGCGTCGTGGTCTTGCCGCTGCCGGTGGGACCGGTGTTGAGGATGATGCCGTTGGGGATCTTCAGCAGATTCTTGATCCGCGCCAGCTCCGCGCCCTCGCATCCCAGCCCTTCGAGCCCGCGCAGCGCCCGCTCGCGGTCGAGAAGGCGCAGGACCGTTTTCTCGCCGCGGACGGAGGGAAGCGTGGAAATGCGGAAATCGACTTTGCGCCCGTCGACGTCCCGTAAAATGCGGCCGTCCTGGGGAAGGCGGCTCTCGGCGATGTCCATTCCCGCCATGATCTTGACGCGCGCCGTCACGGCCCGGTGGATCGCCGCCGGGAAACGGACCGCGTCCACAAGCCGGCCGTCGATGCGAAAACGGACTCGCGACTCTTTTTCGCCCGGTTCGATGTGGATGTCGGAGGCGCGTTCGCCGATCGCCTGAGCGATCATGCTCTCCACGATCTGGGAAACCGGCGAAGCGTCGTCCAGCCGTTCCGGCGCCGCTTCGTCGTTCCTCTCGTCGTGCAGATAATCCGCGGAGAGGCAGGCGATGCGTCCGGAGAATTGATAGGCGCGGCGGATCTCGGCCGCAAGATCGGGAACGGTCGAGGGGATCAGTTCCACCCGCCGGCGCGTCAGCGTCTGCAGTTCGTCGGCGCAGGGCAGACGCCGCGGCTCCTCCGCCATGACGCGCAGATGTCCGTCGGCAGCGATCGTCAGCGGCAGGACGCAAAGCCGCGCCGCCGTTTCGAACGAGATCAGCCGCAGCGCTTCCGGCGAAGGATGCAGTCTCGCCAGCGCCACGCGGGACGGCGGCAGAGCGCCGCTCTCGCTGAGCGTCATAGGCATCATCTCCTTACCTGTAGAGCGTATAATAAATTCCCGACGACGGCGCCGGCAGAGCCGACGAGACGGGAACGGAGGCCGGCCCGTCCGCGCCGTTTTCCAGCACCACGACTTTGCCGTCCCGGACCGCCAGACCGGCCGCCTTGTCGGAGAGCGTTTCCGCAGCCGCGAGTTTGCCGGGCGTCAGATCGACGACCTGCAAAACGCGGCGCTCCTCTTCCCGCCCCAGGATGTAGAGCAGCCCGTCATAGAAAAGCGCGCTGACGACGTCATGAAAACCTTTGAGCTCCAGCCACCAGCCCCAGCCGCCGCCGCGCCAGGGGGCCGCGCTCCAGCGCAGATCTTTCAGCCCCGCCGGCGCGGCCGCGACCAGAGTGTCCGCGCCGTTCTCGCCGACGAAAGCCAGCCACAGCCCGCGGGGCAAAACGCAGGGGATCGGCGCGAAACGGAAATTCAACTTATCGAAGAGCGTTATCTTTTCCAGATCGATGCGTTCGGAAAACCGAAAGCCTTCCGTCCGGCGCAGAAAAATCTGCACGCCGCCGCGGCTGTCGCAGAGCGCCACGCGCCGCAAACTTGCGGACGAATCGTTCAGCCCCAGCGGCGGCAGGCAGAGTTCCGCGTCGCCGCCGCCCTCGCTCTGTCCCGTCAGTTTCCCGCTCAAAGCGTCGTAGCTCAGCAGCCGCCCCCGCGCGCCGACGCCGGAAGGCACCAGCAGAGACCATTTTCCGGCGAGGGGAAACGCCAGCGGCGCCGCCGCGGCATACCCGAGCGGCGAACGGCCGTCCTCGGCGCCGCCCCAGCAGAGACAGGCGCCGTTTTCCAGATCCTCGCGCCCCCAGAGAAAAGAAGGCGCGAGGGGATCGGTCACGTCGAGGCAGAAAAGGGCGCGGGCCCCCAACCCCAAAGTGCCCCACAGCAAAATCCGTTCCCGCGAGGAAACGGTCACCCGCTCCGCCGTCAAACCGCCGGCCGCCAGCCAGGGCAGCTCCGTCAGGGACTTCGCCCGCACAAGGGCCTCCGCCCGCGTTCTCCAGCAGAGCTGAGGCGGCGCAAAAGCCCAGCGTTCTTTTCCCGTCGCCGCGTCGAAGGCGCATATCAGCCCGTCGTCGGTCTGGACGTACAGAGAGTTTTCCGCGCCAACCATGGCGGCCGGAAACGGCGCGCCCGGCGTCGTCTCCCGAAGCCGCGCGCGCCATTCGTCCCAGAGCGCTTCATCGACGCCGAAGTAACTTCCCGCCGCGGGGTCGTACCCGCCAAGCGGACGCAACTCCCCCGCCGCCGGCCCGTCGCGCCCGCACGGCGCGATGAGTACCCGGCGCGGAAACTCGACGGACGACTCCCAGACGAGCCGTTCGGTTCCGGACGCGTCGCCGAAAAGACGCTTTTGTATCTTGCCCTCGTCGCCGCGGGGGCTTGGGCGTTCCCGCCGCAGCGGCACGTAACCGCCGCGGCGTCCGTTCTCCCGGAAAGGCAAAGGCGTCCCCGTCAGTTCCCATTCCGAATTCCGCGAGAAGCTGGAAAGTTCCCGCCGCTTTATCGGCAGCGCCGGCACTTCGGCCCGCAGAGTTTCCGCCGAGAACAACAACAGGACTGCGAGAAATCCCACCCACATCATCGTTCCACCAGGACAACCCGTTCGAGCGTCACGACATGAAGCGCGTCCGCCGCCGAACGCGGACGCGCCGTGACCACAACGCGCCAGGCGCCTTTTTGAAAAAGAGGGCGTTCCGCCTGCCCCATCTGAAGCTGCGCGTACGACTGGCGAAAAACCGGCGGCGGCCCGTCGTCCGCCCACAAACCGCCCACCGCGGGCGGATACGCGGAAACTCTTGCATTCGCATTCAAAGAGGGCGCAACGGTAAAAAGGCACCATTGAACGCGACTTTCCACCTCCGCGTCAGCCGTGGAGGACCGTCCGATTTCCGCCGGCACGGCGATCTCCAGTTGTTCCGGGCCGACCGCGGGCGAAATCGGCATCACCCCGTATCCTCCGCGCGGATTTCCCGGTTTACGCTGAAAAATCCACATCGTGGCGCGTTCAAGCGCGTCCCGCGCCGCCGTGTCGAGCTTCGGCTGCAGGATGGAATCGCCGGCGCCCCGCTGCACCCCGCGCCAGCGCGCGTACTCCAGAGTCAGCATTCCGATCAGGGCCGAGACGACGATCAGCAGGACCGCCAGAGCGCTGCCCCGCCGCTTCAAAATCCGAGCTTCCATGTCCGCGAGGCCTCCAGCATCCTTTCTCCGGCGGCGAACTGCACTTTGACGCAGAGCAGACGCCTGTCTTCGTCAAAGCGAAACCCGAGCGCCTGCACGTCGCGAAACACCGGCTGTTCATGACTGCCGTCGTGATAATCGACATAGACCGTTCCATTTTTGACGAAGACCGTCATCGCCAAAAGCCGGCAGACCGGAGTTCCCCACGGCACGGCAAGGGATTCCCGCGCCGTCACCGTCGGAGATTCGCCTGCCGCTTCGCGAACGATCCGCACTGGCACCTCCGTCCCCGGGAACAGAAGCCAGCTGACCGACAGCCTGGCGTCCGCCGTGTTCTCCTCCTTGACGGCGCCGGAGAACAGACTTTTCACCGAAACGTTCGCTTCCGCCTGAAGCCTTTTCAGCAAGATACTTCCCGTCGGCACGCAGGAAACGAGACGGAGCGTGTTCCCCCAGTCGGCGCCGGTGGAACGGAAACTGTATCCGCCAACGGAGTCGCCGACGGAAACGCTTTTCTGCCAGAGCGACCAGGGCGGCATGGAGTTCAACGGCAACGGCGGCGAAAACAGATCCGCCTGCCAACGCCCGGGCAGCCCGGCGCCGCAATGCTTCACCGGGGTTTCCAGAAAAGCGAAAACGCGTTCCGCGCTGCTCCAGCCGGGTTCCGAGAGATAATCCTCGCTGCGGTGGAAGGACTCGACGGCATTCTGCATGACGAAAAGAGCGCCGCCGCTCAGCAAAACAAAAAGAGGAAGCGCCGCCAGAACCTCGACAAGCGTCATTCCTCTTCTTCGTTTTCCGCTTCGCATCGCGCCGTTCCTCCCCATCACTTAAACACGACTCTCAGCCTCATTAAAACGACAAAACAAATAAGTTGTTTTTTATTTTATCAGAACTGTTTTTTCTCATCAAGAGAGACCGCTTATATATTTTTTATGAACAAGTCACAAAAAATACGTTCTTTTCGAGCGCCAATAATGCCGCCAGTCTGCTGGCCGCATATCAGCGCGGTGTTCTGTATGCCCCCGTTCTTTGGCCCTCCACAAGGAAAAACCATGCACGCCGCTCGCAGCGACAGGGGGGCGCAGTTCTATATGTGTCGGCAGCCTCCGCAAACATGAAAGCGCGAGGACGGATCGCCGAAAGAAATCAGCGATCCATCCTCGCGCTTGCGCCATCGACCGGTTCTTCTCCGCTCCTCCAGACGTCTTCGCCGCGAAGCGATCCTTTATGACGACGCGCTCAATCCCATTCTTTCATCAGCAAAAAGTCACGGATATTGAAGTGTTTGATGCCGTCTCGCCCCATATCGAACTCGTCCGATGAAACGACATATTTGGGGAAATTGTCGGGGATCCCTTTGTACGCGCCAAACTCGCGTTCGACCGTCTCCCTGCCGGCAAGCAGATAGGCGACCTGCACGTACAGCTTGTCGGATCCCCTGCTGGCGACAAAATCGATCTCCTTCGCACCGTTTCGGCCAACGTTGACGCTGTAGCCGCGGCGCAGCATTTCCGTACAGACGATGTTTTCCAGCACTTGATCCAAGTCTCTCATATTTTGACCGTAAACAGCTTCGCGAATGCCATGATCGGCAACGTAATATTTTTCATTGACCGAGAGAATTTTTTTACCGATAAGATCCGCGCAGCTTATTCTGTTGAAAAGGAACGCATCCGTGCAGGCTCTGACATAGTTCAGAACCGTATCGTGAGCCGCGGCCCGTTTCTCGTTCTTGAAGTATTTGGAAATAGCGTACGCGCTGAAAGGACGTCCCACGTTGGCGAGAATGTAAGCGACAATACGTTCCAGAAGATCCACGTCGCGAATTCGCACGCGGCTCACGACGTCTTTCAGAATCACGGAGTTGTAGAGTTCGCGAAGATACTGAGCGCACGCCTCTCCGTTCTCGATCAGATGAGTCAGGAAAGGTATGCCTCCGAGCTGGATATAACTGCGGAAAGCTTCGACAGCTCCCAGTCCCGGATTTCTCTGCCGCGACATCTCGAGAAACTCCTCGAACGAGAAAGGATAGACGACAAATTCGACATAGCGGCCGGCGAGATAAGTCGCCAGCTCCCCCGAAAGTAATTTTGCATTGGAGCCCGTGATATAGATGTCGCAATCGAAATCAACGCGACAGGAGTTGACGCATTTCTCCCAGCGTTCGACCTCTTGAATCTCGTCCAGAAACAGATACGCCTTGCCGCGAATCCCGGAGATCCTGCGTTTCAATTCCTCGTGAAGCGCTTCGGCGGTACAGAGTCCGGCGTTGTCCATTTGTTCAAAGTCGATTGAGACAAATTGCTCTCGCGAAGCCCCCATTCTCAGGATCTCATCCTGAATCAGCTCAAGCATGACGGACTTGCCGGAACGGCGCAAACCAGTCAAGACCTTTATAAGCTCATTGCCGATGAACGGCCGGATACGCTCCATGTACCGCTCCCGCTTGATCATAAGTCTATAACCTCCCTTTCATGAATAAAATCATTATAATTCAAATACAATCGCAAAGCAAAGTTCTGATTTTGATTTTGGCTAACATGTTAGTCAAAATCAAAATCAACAAGTTCAGATTCCCATACATCACAGACTTCTCGTCTTACTATCCATCAAGGATAACCTCATCAAATTTTCTGGCGCGACGGCAAAAACGAGAGCTTAGGACCGTTTTCCAATGATCGCTCCTCCCCGCTTTCCGCGCCGATGAAACCTTTAAAACTCGTCAGTTCGACTTTACGACCTTCACTTCATCAATACGCTCCCATCGCTCCAACGTGCGTCTCTCCGTCGTCTTCATTCCCATTGACTTTTTGGGACAGCCTCTTTTTTTCCGGCCCGGACAGCGCCCGCATTTTTGCGCGATGGGAAAAGCCCGGATTTTGCAGGACATTGCAGTAAAAAGCTCCACGTGGAACATTACGGCCGGCAAATATGCACAGCGACTTTTCCCGACTCAGGGCTCGACTGGCATTTTTCCGGAACCTTTCGTATAATGATCAAATCTTGCAGGTACTGACTTCAATTTTGCTTTTCGTCAAAACGATTCTCATTCGCAAAGGACAGTTCAGCATGAATCCAGCGCTTTGCTCGATCATCATTCCAGCTTCGAAGGCGGAAAGGACGATCTCGCTCGCCCTCGACAGCCTGATCGCCCAAACCTGCCCCGATTGGCGCGCGTACGTCATCGTCGACGGGCCGGAAGGCAACGATGCGACATTAAAGATCGCCAACGGCTACGCAGCGCGCGACCCCCGTTTTGAAGTCCTGTGCAACCGGCGCAACCTCGGCGCCGCCGACTCCCGCAACCGCGGCGCCCGTGCCGCCAGGACCCCATGGATCGCTTTTCTCGACAGCGACGACGTTTTCCATCCCGACAAGCTCGAACGGCAGCTTGCCTTGGCGGAGCAAAAAGACGCTTCCTTCCTGTGCAGCGCCTACAACATGATTTCTTACCCGGCGCGGACGCTGTGCAAAGTGTCGCGGGTTCCCCCGCGGATCGCCCGCGGCGACCTGATCAAATGGAACTCCATCGGCTGCTCCACCGTCATGCTCCGCAGCGAACTGGCGCGAAAGTACCCCATGGACGCCCGCGCCATTCACGAAGATTACCTGTGCTGGCTCCAGTGCCTCCAAGAGTGCGACTGCTTTGCCTGCCAGGAATCGCTGACCGATACCCTGATCCTCCCCGGCTCCCGCAACCACAGCAAACTCCGCGCCGCCAGAGGCGTATGGGAAATTTATCGGCAACATCTGGGACTGAGCGCGCTCCGATCAATAGAGTACATGTGCGGATACGCGATCCGGGGATTCTTGAAATATATCTGAATTCAGGGCGTCCCCGAACAGCCAGCGAGCTTTTTGCCTCCAGCGTGACCGGCGCCTTTTTTTTCGGACTCTCACGGCAGCAAATAAAAAAACGCCCGAGGCGAACGCATTGTGTACGTTCGCCTCGGGCGTTTGTCATCACGCGCGGAAAGAAAGACTCTCCGCCGCCTCTATTTTTATGGCGGCGTCCCGCGGAGCGCCGCTCTTGTTTTCGGTTTATTCGTTGTCCAGCAGCACCGTGGTGGTGCGCTCGGTCACTTCCGCCTTGAGAGCGCCGGTCAGCGCGTCGTCGAACGCCGTGCCGGCGCCGACGATGGCGTTCATGCAGCCGGTCACCGTCTCCGCGTTCAAATCGTCCTTCACATCGGACACCGAAATGGTGCGCTTGCCGCCGCTGGCCAGGCCGAATTTCATCGCAAGGGTCTTGGGCATTCCCGTCACCTCCTTTCGTTTTTCCCGTCACAAACCGCCTTATTCGGCGGAAACCACGTTCTCGTCAACGCGCAGCACTTCCAATACCGGATTGCTGATCACCGTGCCGATCGCGCCCGCCACGTCGAGCAGCGACTGCCCCTCGGCGCCTTCCCGGATCCCGGTCAGGGAGATGCTCTTTACCTTGTCGGCGCCGTTCTCCAGCGTGCCGGCCTTGGTTTTGATCCGCAGTTTGCAGTTCGCAAGAACAATCTGTGCAGCCATCGTTCTCACCTCCTTTCCCGTCACATCATCAAGAGTGCTTTTTCATCATCTTAAATACAACCAGTTTATCTTTCCCGAAAAGAATTTCCTCTTCTGCACTCCGCCGCTTCGCGCGACAGTGCGCCCGCGAAACAAACCGACCGGCGGACGCCGCGCCAGCGCGCCCGACAAAACAGGATCCGACGCAAACTGGCATTTTTCCGGAACCTTTCGTATAATGAGCACGTCGTGCCGCCTGCCGATTTAAGTAAGCCGTCTTGAAGATTCGAATAACGGAAACCGTTCGTACCGGACATATGAAGCCGCCACAAAAAGCGGCTGTGGACCGCCGTCACCCACCGTTACGACAACAGTGTCGGCGTTGTGAACACTTAAAACTCCGAACGGAAAGGGGAATTCCTGTTTCTCCAGAGTGGAAACCGACGGGGACGAGATCGCCGCATTCCGCTGCAACGGTGCGCTGTGGGGAAACGCTATTCAGTTCGAAAACAAATGTCCCCATAACTGTTACATATCATGCAAAAGCAAGGAGCGTCTCATGCTTGAAAAATACAAAAAACACCAGTTTCTCTTTGAGGAACTGGTGAAGCGTGATTTCAAGAAAAAATACAAACGAACCGTTCTCGGAATGGGATGGAGCATTCTTTCGCCGCTCGTGACCTTGCTGGTCATGCGGCTTGTCTTCACGCATTTTTTTGGACGCACCATGTCGCACTACACCACCTACCTGTTCTGCGGCAATCTTGTCTTCGCCTACTTCAGCGAGTCCGCAACGCAAGGGATGACTTCGCTCCTCAGCAACGCCGCAATTTTTACCAAGGTCAACGTTCCCAAATATTTGTTTCTTCTCTCTAAAAATTGTCAGACCCTGATCAATTTTGGTCTGACTCTTATCGTTTTTTTCATTTTTTGCCTGATCGACCACATTACCTTCACGTGGAAGTTCATCTTTCTTCTCTATCCCATAGCGCTGCTGATGCTGTTCAACATCGGCATGGGGCTGGTGCTGTCGGCCTTGTTCGTCTTCTTCCGCGACATTCAATATCTGTGGTCGATTTTTTCCCAGCTGCTCATGTACATGTCCGCCATTTTCTACAGCATCGACAGCTTCAGCCCTGCGGCACAACATGCGTTTCTGATCAACCCGGTCTATCTTTTCATTCGCTATTTCAGAAAAATCGTCATCGAAGCCATCGTGCCCGGCCTTGCCTTTCATCTGCTGATGGCTCTTGACGTTACGGCGATTCTTCTGCTTGGCTGCTGGATGTATCGGAAATACAACACCGAATTTCTTTACTACGTATAATGGGTGATCGCTATGTCTGTCATCGAATTAAAAGACGTCTCGATCCGTTACAAAATCGGAGATTTCAAAGCGATCGGTCTAAAAGATTACGTGATCCGTAAAATCAAAAAAGACTATCATGTACGGGAATTCTGGGCCGACCGGCACATTACCTTTTCGCTCGAAAAGGGCGACATGCTCGGCATTATCGGCACAAACGGCGCCGGCAAATCGACCTTGCTCAAAGCCGTTTCCGGCATCATGAAACCCACTGAAGGCACTGTGCGCTGTCAGGGCAATATCTCTGCTTTATTGGAACTTGCCAGCGGTTTTGACGAAGAACTGACCGTACGAGAAAACACCTACCTTCGCGGCGCCATGTTGGGGTATACCCGCAACTTTATGAACGACAAATACGACGAAATCATTGCTTTCGCCGAACTCACGGAATTTCAAGACCGCCCGTTCAGACAACTCTCGTCAGGCATGAAATCGCGTCTGGCCTTTGCCATCGCATCGCTCGTCAACCCAGACATCCTGATCCTTGACGAGGTTCTTTCCGTTGGCGACGGTGCCTTCCGCAAGTGCAGCGAAGAAAAAATGATGGAAATCATTCACAGAGGTACCACTACCATTTTAGTATCCCATTCCTTAGCGCAAGTGCAGAGCACATGTAATAAAGTACTGTGGCTGGATAAGGGACGGCAGGTCAAGTTCGGAGATCAGGTGGATGACATCTGCGCGCGTTACCAAGACTTTCTTGACAAAAAAATTCAGCTGTAACCGTCAATAAACAAGGCGCTTCCCCGAAAAATGCCCGTCGGGTAAGCGCCTTGTTTTTGTGCGGAACGCTTTTTAGCGTTCTTTATACATCTTGGCATAGTAATTCCGATATTCGCCGCTGACGATGCGCTGCCACCATTCCTTGTGCGACAGGTACCACCGCACGGTTCTGTGGATCCCCTCATCAAACGTTGTCTCCGGCAGCCAGCCCAATTCCGCGTGGATCTTAGCTGGGTCGATCGCGTAGCGCAGATCGTGCCCCGGGCGGTCGGTCACGAAATGGATCAGGCTTTCCGGCTTTTCGAGCTCTTTAAGGATCGTTTTCACGACGTGCAGATTCGTCCGCTCGTTATGGCCGCCGATGTTGTAAATTTCCCCTTCGCGCCCTCTGCGCACGATCAGGTCGATGGCGGCGCAATGATCCTCGACGTACAGCCAGTCGCGTACGTTCTCGCCTTTGCCGTACACAGGCAGCGGTTTGTCCGCCAATGCGTTGGAGATCATCAGCGGGATCAACTTCTCGGGAAACTGGTACGGACCGTAATTGTTGGAACAGCGCGAGATCGTGACCGGCAACTGAAAGGTTCGATAATAGGCAAGCGCCAACAGGTCAGAAGAAGCCTTGGACGCCGAATAAGGGCTCGACGTGTGCAAGGGCGTGCTTTCCGTGAAAAACAGATCGGGACGGTCGAGCGGCAGATCGCCGTACACCTCGTCGGTCGAGACCTGATGAAAGCGGACGATCCCATATTTGCGGCACGCATCCATCAACACGCCAGTACCGAGCACGTTCGTGCGCAAAAACAACCCCGGTTCCAGGATCGAGCGGTCGACGTGGCTTTCAGCGGCAAAGTTAACAACGACGTCGGGCCGATATTTTTCGAACATCGCATAGACCTGTTCGCGGTCGGCAATATCGCCTTTGACAAACGAAAAGCGCGAATCGTCTGCCGCTCCTGCCAACGTTTCTATGTTGCCGGCGTAAGTCAGAGCGTCAAAGCAAATAACCTGATCCTCGGGATATTTGCGCAGCAGATAATAGATAAAATTGGCGCCAATAAAACCGGCGCCGCCAGTGACAACGATCTTCATTTTATGCGCCTCCGAGTGCGGTATGATGTCGAGGACCAGAACTTTACTTCCCGTAAATGAACTTTCCTTCGGCGACAGCCTTCAGGTGCGCGCCATAGGGCGACTTGCCGTAAAGCTCCGCCGATTCAAGGAGTTTCTCGCGCGTGATCCAACCGTTGATATAAGCTATTTCCTCCACGGCGGAGATCTGCACGCCCTGCGCCCGCTCGACGACGCGCACGAATTCCGAAGCCTGCGACAGTGCTTCTACGGTGCCCGTGTCCAGCCAGGCGTAACCGCGCCCGAGCGTGACGACCTCGAGCTCGTCTTTTTCAAGATAGAGCCGGTTGAGGTCGGTGATCTCCAATTCGCCGCGCGGCGAAGGTTTCACCAGCTTCGCCAGCTCGCAGACATGCGCGTCATAAAAATAGAGACCGGTCACGCAGTAGTTCGACTTCGGGTGTCGCGGTTTTTCTTCCAGAGAGATCGCTTTCCCATGCGCGTCAAATTCCACCACGCCGAAACGCCAGGGATCGTCTACATAATATCCGAACACCGTGGCGCCTTCCGTCCGGGAAGCGGCAGTGCGCAGGAGCCTTCCCAAACCGCTTCCATAGAAGATATTGTCCCCCAGGATCATGGCGCAGCCCTGTCCGCCGATAAACTTTTCGCCGATGATAAACGCCTGAGCCAGCCCATCGGGAGAAAGCTGAACGGCATAGGACAAGGAGATGCCGAACGCCGAGCCGTCGCCAAGAAGACGTTCGAAGTTTGGCAGGTCCACGGGAGTGGAAATGATCAGGATATCGCGGATGCCGGCCAGCATGAGCGTCGAAAGCGGATAATAGATCATCGGCTTGTCGTAGATCGGCAAAAGCTGCTTGGAAGTGACGCAGGTCAGCGGATACAAACGCGTGCCGGAACCTCCGGCCAGGATGATTCCTTTCATAAAGCGAACTCCTTTGACTTTATTAAGTAGCACACCAATATTACCGTCAAGCGAGATTTCTACAGTTCTACAGTTCGATAAAAGCTGTCATCTATCGCTTTTCAGCAAAGATCAGGAACAAAAAACTGGAATAAAGAGACAACCTAGTATAAAATTAAAAAATGAAATGTTAAAATTATCGATATCTCTTTGCTCACATTTTAACACCACGACAACGATAGAAAGGATTGCCGAAATGAACACCCCTCTGATTTCTCTCATCATATTGTCATACAATAACAACGAGTATATCTATGGCATGCTTGATTCAATACTTAAGCAGGACTACGGCAGGATCGAACTGATTATCAGCGATGATGGTTCAGACAACTTCCCTGCTCAAACTATAAATAAATACATCAATCACCAGGTGTTCCCCAAATTTGAAAAAACATTTATCAACCATAATACAACAAACCTTGGCACAGTAAAAAATACGGAACTTGCCTTGAAACACTGCTCTGGAAAGTATGTCATGATATTAGGCGCAGACGATGAATTGTACAGTCCTAATACAATTTCCATACTCGTAAGTGAATTTGAGAATTTTGCCGACGATGTCGAAGTTTTCGTGTCTCAGGCCGTTATATGTGACGAGCACCTACGCGTTACAAATAAAGTCTTTACGGACAGTCGTTACGCAAACATTATTAACTCCGATGATTCGTCACTTTTATTTTCAGAGTTGTCTTTGCGGTGCTTTATCGCAGCGCCAAGTACCGTTTATAAACGCTCAGCGTTCAGCAAAATTGGCACGCTATCAGATAAGTACACAATTGTAGAGGACTGGGCAAGTTACCTACGTTTAGCACGAGCAGGCGTTAAATTCAGATATAAAAACATTTTATCTGTAAAACACAGAGAAGGCGGCGTTTCCTGTGGAAATAAGGTCAACTCTTCTGGAGTTCACAAAAAATACAGATTGGATTCTGTTGCGATATGTGAAAACGAGATCATTCCTTATTTGCATATCGTATGCAAAGAATATATTCCTAACATATTGAAGAATTATAGCGTTTACAAGATGTATTACAAATACTCAAAATACGAAAATATACTAAGCATACTAGGCATTCGAAAAATCATGCTGCCTCCCTTGCGTTGGCTTCTGCATTTTATTGCCAAAATTTTAGTCAGCCACGCAATCAATCATAAATGCTAATATATCCTGTGAATCTTAATTGCAATATTCGTAAACAGTCGTATTAAACATACACAATATTCAAGGATCCCTAAAAGAAACAAGGTATTACATAATACTGGCAAAGTCGTTACCAACTTCTTAAAGAACAAAGACAACGACAAAAAAAACGTTCCATACGAAAAGCTTCGGATAATCTTTTGTTTCGAGGAAAAATAGATAATGGAATTCTTATGGCGATAAATTATTCCAATGATTCTTCTTTTGATGTTGTCAAGATTTAATATGCTCTGATTTTCAGAGAATCCAAGCCCCCATGACATCCCATCATAAACACTTTTGTTGTAGTTGTATAAATGTTTTGCTCTGCGGTAGGCAGCAGATGTAAAAAAACGTCGATAAGGCATTACCTCGTTCTCAAAAATCAAAATATAATCTCTTATATAGTTACAGTAAATATCCTGACTGTATCGCCGATTGCCATGCGAAACGCCGCCCCCCCTGTGTTTGGCCGTGACACGGTCCAAATAGAACGGGCGGACGTTCATTCTGAGGGCCCGAACGTGCGCCGAATAATCCTCGATCAGCGAATAGGCGTTCAATGACCCGATTTTATCGAAAAAGCTCTTCTTGTACATGCAGCCGACGCTTGGCAAAATCGCGACGGAGGCTATATGCTCCCGCAACCCCTCCATATCGCCACGTTTCAGCAAATCAATGGTATTCTCGTTCACGAACAACCGGTCGAAATGCATCCGCTCGTCGCACATTTCAAGCTGAGAAACGACCCATTCGACATGCTCGTCTTCATGAGCGCTGACAAAATCCATGAAATCGCTGAAAACGCGAGAGTCCTTCCACACGTCGTCCGCGGCGATAAGGAGCTCGTACTCGCCGCGGGACATGCCGCGCAGCTTTTCCACGTGCCTGACCGTCCCCATGTTTTCCTCGTTCTCGTTGATGAGAACGCGTTGAATGTTTTCGCCACGATGCTTATTGATGTAGTCAATAATTTCATCCACGGGGAAACCTTTGGTCGAATGATCGTCGCTGACGATGAGCTCTATATTGGGATAATCCTGCGTAAGCACCGATTGCAGAGTATCGAATATGAAATCGCTGTTATTGTACGCGATTACGAGAGCGCTGATCAACGGTGCCTGTGCGTGCTCGCTCTCGCAGGGTCCACGCAAACGCATATCTGACATGGGATCTACTCTCCCTGAGTGGGAACTTTTGTTCCAACTATTCTGGCTGGGTTGCCGACGACCACGGCAAAGGACGGCACGGACTTTGTCACGACCGCCCCCGCGCCGATCATCGCGCCTTCGCCGATTTCGATACCCGGCAGGATCGTCGCGTTGGCGCCGATGGAACAGCCGGTTCTCAAAACGGTACGAAGCAGTTTCCAGTCCGCATTGCGGCTTTTGGGGTACATGTCGTTGGTCAGCGTCGCGTTAGGGCCGATAAAAACGTTGTCTTCGACGGTAATTCCGTCCCATACCTGCACGCCGCATTTGATCGTGACGTTGTCGCCGATGACGACGTCATTTTCCACGAAGACGCCATCGCAGATGTTGCAGTTTTTGCCGATCCTCGCGCCGGGCAGGATGTGCGCGAACGCCCAGATGCGCGTGCCTTCTCCGACGTTTGACGATTCGCAGAGCGCCTGGGGATGAACGAAAACATTCTCCATGATTACCCTCTCCATTCGTTCAGCGTCTTGACGACGTATTCCGCGTCGCCGAGGGACATGCCGTTGAAAAAGGGCAGGCTGACGACCGAATCGGCATCCTTTTCCGCCAGAGGGAAGCTGCCTCTGCCGTAACCAAGGCTGCGATAGGCTTCCGACAGATGCGGCGGGATCGGATAATGGATCAGCGTATCGATCATTTTGCCCTCGAGGTACGCGCGCAGTTCGTCGCGTTTTGGACAGGTAACGACGTACTGGTGCCACACGTGTTCCGCGCTGGGGGCGATCTGCGGCAATCCGATCGATGGATGCGTGATGCCGTCGTTATAAACTGCGGCAAGTTCTTTCCGTTCCGCCGTCAGTTCGTTCAGGTGAGAAAGCTTGACGCGCAGCAGCGCCGCCTGGATCTCGTCAAGGCGGGAATTCACGCCCTGTACTTTATTGTGATACTTTTTCTCGCTGCCATAGTTGCGGCACAACCGCACTTTGGCGGCGAGCGTCTCGTCGTCGGTGACGACGGCTCCGCCGTCGCCGAAGCCGCCCAGGTTCTTTGTAGGATAAAAACTGAAGCAGGAGATGGCGCCGAAAGTCCCGGTCATCTGTCCGCCGAACGCCGCGCCATGGCTTTGCGCGCAGTCCTCAATGACGGGCAGGCGATGCTTGGCGGCTATCTTCATGATTTTGTCCATCCGGCACGGCTGACCGTACAGGTGAACGACGAGAATCGCCTTGGTACAAGGGGTGATCGCCGCTTCGATCTTGTCGGGGTCGATGTTATGATATTCGTCGGGCTCTACGAAGGCTGGCGTCGCGCCGTTCTCGGTGATTCCCAGAACCGTGGCGATGTACGTATTGGCCGGCACGATCACTTCGTCGCCTTTGCCGATTCCAAGCGCTCTCACGGCAAGCAGCAGAGCGTCCAACCCAGAATTCAGTCCGACGCACCAGCGCGCGCCGAGGTATGAGGCGAATTCTCGTTCGAAAGCTTCGACTTCATGCCCCAGCACGTACCAGCCGGAATCGAGGACGCGCGCGGCCGCAGCGACATATTCGTCTCGGTATTTGTCAAAGCCGGGTTTTAAAGCGTTGCAGGGGATCGAGTTGTTCGACATGCGTCTAACACCTTCTTTTGCCGTATTCAATAAATTCGTCATAGTCGCGGATGTAGTCAGCTTCATTATAATGTTCGGACGCAAGGACGAGAAGAACGCTGTCGTCCTGCAGCCACTTCATCGTCCGCCACATGCCCGGGCCGACGAACAAACCGCAGCCGGGATCGTCCAACACCGTCGTCCGCACGCCGCCTTTTCCATCGTCCAACGAAATTTCAATTTTGCCGTAAACGCAGATCAAAACCTGCTTCAACGTCTTGTGCGCGTGTCCTCCCCGCTGGACGCCGCCTTGAACTCCATAAATATAATACACTCTGTTTATATCGAAAGGCACGGACTCCGACGCCGCTTCGGCGACGCACAGTGCCCCGTTTTGCGGGACGGCTGATTTATGCTTGATCATTTTCAACATAACGTGTTATTTTCCACCTCTCTCTATAAAATTCTTTTTCCATAGGGTATATACCCACCGCATAGGCATTACACACATTTGTCCTAACCGATAAGTCCGCGAACGTTTTATAGCCATAATCGTTGCATAATCTGTCTCTCTTGTCATAGAAAGACAATCTGTTGTCTTCATGAGATGAAGAGCCTTTCGAATGCCATGTCTAGATGAAAAACGGAAAAATGTTAAAAACATACGAGGAAACCACGCTAACGTGTAACCAAGCCGATAAGAGTAAGAGGCGCGCAGCTGACAAAGAATTTTATGATAGTCAATATTATTATCAGCTATATTGTCTCTATTTGAAGTCACTTTGGGAGTCACTGTTGAAGTCACTTTTTTCTGCTTGTTATCTTGTATAACATCAATTACGTGATTTGAGCCAAAAAGATCAAAACTATCCGTGATGTCCAGTAACAGATTATCTGCGCAAGAGAGAATTGTATTCACACTACATCCCTGATTCTTTCGAATGAGTTCTTTTACTACAGTATCACTATGATACTGCATATAGTAACGATACGCAGAATTTGAGAGCGCTTGAAGTTGCCTCTTAGTTAAAGAGGATAAAATTGCTATGAGTTCATCGGGATGACTCCAGCTGAGGCAGTCCTCCGGGAGAAAATCTGCAATTTGCATTCGCGTTATCCCGTTAAAACGAATAACAGGAATTTTTACCGATATTGCATCTAATGTCAGTTTATACGACACGACAGGAAATGGCTCAATAAATATATCAACATGACGAGACAACAAATCCTTAGGCAGATTTTCCGACCATTCAATATTAATAAAAGCCCGAGGGCTGACCCCATTCTCGACTAAAAGCCTCTTAATTTCTTCTTGCTCTTCCTGGGGAATCGCCCCAAAATGATAATGAACTCCACCCGTCTTCTTCAATAGATCAACAATAATATCCGCGTAGCGATAGGGTTTTCTTCCGCTTAATTTGTAATATCGTGCTGCTCCAGTGGCAGTAATCAACTTATCGTGTCTATAGAAAGGTTCATACTCAAGTTTCTCGCAATCACATGGCGGGTGATTCCATGTAGGGATAAAAAGCACACGTGCTCCGAACTTTTTTTTCAACATCGCATAATCAACTGGCCGCTTTGCAATAACCCAGTCTAAATTGGGATTGGATATTCCTAGGCAGCATCCGTGATCAAAGGAGTAGAAAGCAATATTCTCACAAACTCCTTTTTGCATAATTACTTGCCCACAAGCATCATTATGTGAACAATAATAATAAGCACGACAAGGTTCAATCTCTACAAGTTGTTCAGCAAAGTATGAGAGTTTGTCAACATCATTAGGGGGAAAACAAAGATGTGCATTCGGATGCTGAAGCACCACATCGCGCACTTCTTGGCTCAATTCTGCCATATTTGTCACAAAAATATAAACCTGCTTATCTTGGTATATATCGATCAATTCGGAAATCTCGCTGAAGATTCCACCGCCCCAAGGATTTAAAACCCCAATAACGATGACAATGTGATCAGCATTTACCCGTTTTTGTATCATTTGCTGATGATATAACCGGTATATATATCCTAGTGAGGCACACAAAGAATCAAGGTAGTCGCTGTAATAGCTGTTATGAAAAACATAATCTTTTGATTTAAATGCGAAAATACTTGCATATTCTCTAACCTTTGAGACTGCATTTTCAATTTTTAGCGACGGGTATTTTCTCACATCAGTGCTAGCGGTAAGCGCCCGCTCAGAATAGTACTTAATCCGTCTGTCGCAGATACTTCGCTCAAAATCCGAATCAACATTTTGCCGATGTTGCGTCTGGAAGTTCACTTGATATTCGTCCTGCTGACGCGCTTTCATTTTAGACCAAATGCCCTTGTGCTCAAATGTATAAGCTGAGCCAATAAAATCTAAAATTCGAACTTTTTTCTTTGAATAGCGAAGCGCAAATAATGTCCTCGGGGTATCTCCTCGGTAAAGAGACATCTTAAAGTATAAAGGGACATTTCCCATATATATGTTGCGATACATGTAGGTCGCCGTGTGAAAATAATACAAATTCTGTGCGAGCATATCAGTATAGCCAAACTCTTTTCCATTGCGGCGCGGTGGCACGTACACCTCGCCATTTCCTAAATCAACAATATATCTCGTCGCTGTTGCAACGTATTCTTCCTCTACGTCATTGTTCAAAAAATCAACCTGTCGTTGAAGTTTATCCGGCACAGTGTAATAATCATCGCCATCAAGGACACAAAAGTACTTTCCTTTTGCGGCACATACCCCTCGATAGAAACTTTCAGCGTTTCCCAAATTTTTCTCGTTGTCAAGAATAACAACGTGATTATTTCTTTTTTGCCAAGCCCTCATCAAGCGCAAAGAATTATCTGCTGACCCATCATTAACAATAATAATTTCATAGCCAAAATTTACTTGCTGCATTTGAATCGAGTTTAATGCTCGATCAATAGTGCTTTCAACATTATAGCAGGGCATAATAATTGATAATTCCATCCCCTCTTCTTTTCTCAGAGCAAGATGTCTCTCAATTATTTCATTTTCGTGCATCATCCACACCTCACACATATTTTTACATAAATAAACTCATATGAACAGGTAAAACGTCATCTTGTTCCAATCAGTTCAATCACTTAGACTCCAACTATGGAGACGGACAGAAATGAATTACCCAGCGGCAAATGGAATCGAATCAAAGACATTCTGCCGCCAGAACCCCTAAACAGACCAACATGGGCGCGCAGCAAATTAGGATAACCGCAGAATAATGAACAGTGTTCCACGGGCTGTAGGAAATAGGCGCCGAGGGGCGAGAGCTTCCTAAAGGCTACGGCAAATGGCAAGCAGTTTATGCCTCGTTCAGGCCATGAAAACAACAGAAAAACATCAGAGAAAGTCTTTGACGCCTCCAGCGCAGACGCAGATGTAGAAAAACATCTTTATTGACCCCAGTTCCTGCAACTCTATCGGAGCGCTAATGGTAGGGAAATAGATAAAGCGAAAAGCGTGTCGCCTGACGAACACAATCTTTAAATATACAACCTAAATGTAGCACAAAAAATCACGCAGAGATAATCGCGTTCGACCCAATTAGCTTGCTCCAGCCACACTATGTTAGGCTATTTCATAGCAAAAATATAGTATTACAGACTGCACACAAACTTCAAGGATTCCGAACTCATAATCCGGCAGTCTTTCTTGCCTGGATACGCTCCCACCGAATACTTGATGCCGTGCCTGTCCAACATACGTTTCATCTCTTCCCACGTATGATTCTCACCGGGACGTTCACAGTCGTCCAACATGATCACAAAGTCTTCAACCAGACAGTCGGGGAGCAGCTGCAGCACGTCAATTCGTGAATACACATCACTCCCAAGAGGTGCATCAATGGAAATGAAATCGAAGTGCTGCCCGGCAAAGGTCTTCGAGAAGTCTTTAAAGACTCGGACGGCTTCCGCTTCTTTGTACGGAACCAATTCTCGATCCAGGGTGACGATGCTGCTGCTCGGTGACAGTTTGAAAGATCTTGCGAAAAATTCGATCCACTCCGGGTCGTGTTCGACGATCTGATGTCTGGCTTTATAGTAGGCGGCATATTGAGCGATCATGCGCGTCGACTGTCCGAGCCCCAGTTCAAGGATATTACGGGGATGGACTTCGTTCAAAACCCTATACATGACGTAGAGATAGGGATATCCCACGGCCCAGCGCCCCGGCGAAAAGGCGGTACCGGTCAGCCATTCGCTGCCCGTAATGGCGTTATTGAAGATTTCCGCCCAGACAGCCTCGGAAGCGTTGCGCGAGCTGATGACGCTCTGGCGGTTGACTTGGTCGATGAGCGCGTTCTGCTCAGACAGCTTGGTTTCATAAAGCGAAAACTGTTTCTGTAGTTCAGAGCAAAGTTTCTCGCCGATTTGCAACAGTTTCTGAATTTCTGAAGCAAGGTTTTGGGTCTGCTGCTTGAATTGACTTTGCAGTTCAGCGCTCAGTTCATTCTTTTGACGCGTATTTTGTTCCTGTAGTTCGGTCAACTTATTTTCTTGCAATGAAGCTCGCTTTTGCAGTTCTGCGGTTAATTCGCTGTTTCGACTCGTAATCAGGTTCTGAAATGCAGTCGTTATGTCTTGCTTCTCTCGCTTGCCCTGTTCTTCCAGTTCAGCGGCAAGAGCTTGCTTTTGCTGATTGAGCTGCTTGATTACTTCTTGTTTTTGACTTTCTGCCTGCCGCTTCAGCTCCAAGTCCAGTTCGTTCTTTCGACTCGTAACCAAGTTCTGAAATACAGTCGTTATGTCTTGCTTCTGTCGCTTGCCCTGTTCTTTCAGTTCAGCGGCAAGGGCTTGTTTTTGCTGATCGAGCTGCTTGTGCAGATCGGTGACCAGTTCCCGCTTTTGAGCTTCAGCCTGTTTCTGCAGTTCGCAAGTCAGTTCGTTCCGCCAACTCTGCGCCTGATCTTGCAACTTGGAGACGACGCCCTGATACCGCCGCTCGTCCCGCTCGTCCAGTTCGGTAATAATCCCCTGTTTTTGCTGCTCCGCATGTTTATGCAGATCAGCAATCAGTTCTTGTTTCCAGCGTTCGCCCTGTTTTTGAAGCTCGGCCAGTTTATCCGTCTGCAGTATACTTTGCTTGTGCAGTTCCGCTGTTAAAACATCCTGTTGACGTAAAACCTGATCCTGCAATTCGGCCGTAACTTCTCGTTTCTGCCGTTCGCTTTGGCTACGCAGTTCAGCGACGATTTCATCTTTCTGTTGAGCGGCGCGATGATGCAAGGCCGTCAGCGTCTCAGCTATCTGCGCCTGTTCTTGAGCGATTCCTTGCAGATGTTGCGTGGCGGAATTCGAAAACGCTGCGACTTTTACAGAAATTTTTTCGTCCGCTTCGACAATAGCATTGCTTAGTTTACGGATTTCCCTGTTAAAAACATCTACAGGTGGAGGATAAAAGCGCTTCAGTACATTTTTCGCCCTTTGCAGTATTTTCATTTAAAGGATCCTCCTCGGTATTTCGCATCAGTCCCTCATAAAGATATCGCGGGTGTAAACTTTGTCTTTCACTTCATCGAGTATGCGGTCATATCGGTTAGCGATAATGACGCGGCTTTGCCGCTTGAACTGCTTGAAATCGTTGACAATAACGCTGCCGAAGAATGTGTCGCCGTCCTCGAGGGTCGGCTCGTAGATAATGACGTTCACGCCCTCGGCCCGAAGGCGCTTCATGACGCCCTGGATCGAACTCTGGCGAAAGTTGTCGGAGTTCGATTTCATGGTCAGGCGATAGACGCCGACGACAATCGGCTCCCCGGTGCCGGCGTTATAGTCTGCATCTCCTTTAAAACAGCCAGCTTTCCGCAGCACACGTTCGGCGATAAAGTCTTTGCGGGTTCGGTTCGACTGGACGATCGCTTCGATCAGATTCTCGGGAACGTCCTGATAATTGGCCAGAAGCTGCTTTGTGTCCTTGGGAAGGCAGTAGCCGCCGTAGCCGAACGACGGATTGTTGTAATGAGAACCGATTCTGGGGTCAAGGGAAATGCCGTCAATGATCTGCTTTGTGTTCAAGCCTTTCATTTCCGCATAGGTGTCGAGTTCGTTGAAAAAGCTGACGCGCAGAGCCAGATAAGTATTGGCAAAAAGTTTAACGGCTTCCGCTTCGGTAAAGCCCATGATCAATGTCTGCACGTCTTTTTTGAGAGCGCCTTCCTGCAGCAGTTCCGCGAACTTGCGCGCCGCATCGACGAGCCGCGGATCGTCAAGGTCGGTGCCGACGATGATCCGCGAAGGATAAAGGCTGTCGTAGAGCGCCCGGCTTTCCCGCAGGAATTCGGGGCTGAAAATGATGTTGCGGCTTCCGGTTTTCTCCCGAATTGAACGCGTGTATCCGACGGGGATTGTCGATTTAATCACCATCACGGCCTGGGGATTATGCGCCATCACCAGCTTTATGACGGCCTCCACCGCCGATGTATCGAAGAAGTTTTTGGAACTGTCATAATTTGTCGGCGCGGCGATCACAACGTAGTCCGCTTTTTTATATGCTTCCGCGGCATCAAGCGTAGCGACGAGATCAAGCTTTCCCGCCGCCAGATATGCCTCGATTTCCCTGTCGGCAAACGGGGATTTTCCGTGATTGATCAGATCCACTTTTTCCGGAACGATATCGACGGCATAAACTTTATGATGCTGCGCCAGGAGCGTGGCAATACTGAGTCCAACGTATCCGGTGCCGGCGACGGCAATCGTGCAATCATTTATTTTCCCCATTATGCACACTTCTTTCTGCAAACAATATTGACCTCAATACTATAAACTCATGTCAAGAGAAACAATACACAGTTCTAGCTTTAGCTATTTTACAATACTGTGCTCATATTACAAACGGCACTTATCATATCCATTATCTCTCTATTAACATTTTTCACATCAAAAAGATGCATGAATAACAACTCTCTACCCCTCAAGCCTTATTCTTGTCATTATCGCTTTCTTGACTGAATTTATGCATTATTCAAGAAAAAATTTCGTGGGACAAGAATTCGCGTTAAATTTCGAATGATACCTTCAACAATTGCGTATGTCCTCAGGGGAAATGTTCGCAAATATTTTGCCCAGTGGCGAGCTCAACCTTATCGGAGCATACATAAAAGTACATTGGATGTCCCAAACAACACAAGGAGGGAGCAACCATGAACGTTCTGCTCACCGGCGGGGCCGGTTTTATCGGGTCGCATACGGCGGTCGAATTGATTGCGGCGGGGCACGGCGTGGTGATCGCCGACGATCTGAGCAACAGCTCGGCTTCGGTGATCGAACGGGTGAATGACGCCGAACGCGGAGAGGCGATAAAGCCGGCGACACGACAATATGAACAAGGCGCCACAACGTTTTAATAAGCGTTGTGGCGCCTTGTTTTTACCGTTTGATCTTTTGAACTCCACTGTCAGCGTTTCTTTATGGGGCAGCATTTCAGCCTTCATCGCAATTCCAGCGCAGAGCCAACGCGATTTTAACACATTTTCTGCGCTAGAATTGTTTTATCCAACGCAGAGCCGCGTTAAAAAACGTTAAGGAGCCGCTGATTATTTCCCTCCAAAAACGGAAACGGCCACTTGACTTCCAAGCGAAGAGTTTGATAGTCAAAGGGAGAGTTCATTCTTTAGGCGAACTATGCCCTCAAACTGCGGTTGGAAGGCAGCGTCTCCGGCAAACGGAGACAGTTATGCACCACAGGCAGAAAATTTTTCCCACCGACTCTCTCATTGGCGATTTAATCAGTGGTTCCTTGTGATTATCCGAACAGATCGCTGTGCGAACCGGTACGGCTGAGGACCAAGACCAAATCGTTATGGTCGATGGTGTAGACGAGCAGCCAGTCCGGCTCGATATGGCACTCGCGGAACCCCGACCAAGTGCCGCCCAAATCGTGGTCGCGGCACTCCTCGGGGAGCACCTGCTCTTTGGCGAGCATCTCGATGATGCTTTCCAGCCGCTGAACATCGTACCCCCGTTTGCGGATACGCTTGTAGTCGCGCTTGAAGGCCGACTGATATCTGAGGTTAAGCATCGAGATCGGCCATCAGGTCTTTCACGGACGAGAAGGTCTTGCTCAGGCCGCGGCGCGCGCGGGCGTCTTCCATGGCCGCACGCGTCGCGGCGTTGGGGCGGTCGCGCGCAATCACGAACGGGATCCGCCGCTCGTACACGACTTGGCGCGCGAAGATGTTAATGGCCACCGACGTATTCAGCCCGAAGTCGGCGAGCATTTCTTCGAAATCGGCTTTCAGATTTTCGTCCATCCTTACGGTGACGTTGGTTGTCGCCATGATCATCAGCTCCTTTTTGCCTCAAATTATAGTTCAATGAATGTGCGCTGTCAATACAATGCACTATTTCAATCTCGACTTCTTTGAAGGCGCATCTCAACGTGAGGGAACGAGCAAGCGTTGCGTCATCAAGCGGCTCATCCTGCGTTTGTGCCCCCTCAGTCAAGCACCGGCGGCGTCGCCCGCAGACGGCGGCGCGGTCTGCGCAGAGGTCTTGTTGATTCTGATCGCATAAACTTCCCCACAGCGTCCTGCAAACTATGTTAATGCTTTTTATCAAGAAACTGTATGAACACGACCTACTTAAAGATAGCAAATATCTATATCACAAACTAAAAAATCGTTACATGCCAAAAATAATCTAAACAACATATCTATCATAAAACTTCACAAGAAGATGTGAATTATCTCAAAGTGAACAACCGCGAAAATTTTCATCGCTTATATATCCTGCATTCCCGTGACATAGCACTAGGAAACGCCGAATAAAAGCAGTCATAGCCAGCTAAAATCAGTAGTTTGGGCGGGTTTTCTTCTTGCCAAGTGGCTAGTTATGTGATATAATATGTAATTAGTTAGGGGGCTGGAAGATGGCAATGGTAAAACAACTGGACAAGCGCAGCGGCATTACCTATGTGTACGAATCGGTCTCGTACTGGGATAAGGAAAAGAAACAGGAACGCTCAAAGCGTACACTGGTTGGTCGCCTGGATCCGGTAAGTGGTGAGATTGTTCCTACGGATGGTCGCGGCAAACGCCGTGGGCAAAAGGTTCTGGAGCAGCCCGCTAAGCAAGGTCCGGTTCCAGCGGTAAAGACGGATCGTCTCTTCTTTGGCGCTACCTATCTTCTCGACCAGATCGGTAAGCTAAGCGGTGTAGCCGAGGACCTGAAAACCTGTTTTCCCAATCACTACAAGCAGATTCTGTCTATCGCCTACTACTTGATTTTAGAGGATCAGACCCCGCTCTTCCGCTTCAAGAAGTGGGGAAAACTCCATCGCCATCCCTACGGAAAAGAAATTAGCTCCCAACGCAGTTCCGAGCTCTTCCAGTCGGTGACGGAAGAAAGCAAGATGAAGTTCTTCCGCTTGCAGGGAAAACGCCGGGTAGAGAAAGAGTATTGGGCCTATGACAGTACCTCGGTCTCCAGCTATTCCGAAAGCCTTCGGCAAGTACGATACGGGAAAAACAAGGACGGAGAAAGTCTTCCGCAGCTGAACCTGGCCCTCCTCTTTGGCGAAGAATCCGGCCTGCCCTTCTACTACCGCAAGCTTGCGGGCAATGTTCCGGACGTGAAGACCATTCGCGAGCTCTTGAGAGATCTGGATATTCTGGGTTATTCCAAGATTAAGCTGGTCATGGATCGTGGCTATTACAGCGCCGATAACATGAACGCACTTTTCAAAGCGCATCTGAAATTTCTGTGCGGCTCGTCCACTGCCTTGAGTTTTGCCAAGCAATATATTCGTGAAATCGGCGGTAAAAAAGATCACTACACGTACTACAACAGCCAGCTGGAGCTCTACGTATTCAGTAAAACGATCGCCTGGGATTATGAGCAGGAACGTCCCTATAAGGGTGATGTGATCCAAGGAGAACGCCGGATGTATCTGCATCTGTACTACAATCCGGAAAAATCGGCAGATGACGGTAAAGCCTTTAACCGCCGGCTCGACAAACTGAAGGAAGAATTGTTGAGCGGACGCCGCAATCCAGCGCATGAGAAAGACTGCCAGAAATACTTCGAGATAAAAGAAACACCGAAGCGCGGCATCTCGCTGAGCGTCAAGCAAGAGGCGATTGATGCGGCCAGTGAACGTTATGGCTTCTTTGTCCTCGTGAGTAACGAAGTGAAAGATCCGGTAAGGGCCATCCAGCTTTACCGGATGCGGGATGTTGTCGAAAAGGCGTTTTGGAACGTAAAAGAGCGACTGAACCTGCGAAGAACGCTTGTTTCTTCCGAAAGCTCACTGGAAGGCAAGTTCTTCGTTGAATTTGTCGCATTAATTTATCTTTCCTACCTTAAGAAAAAGATGGAAGAGAACGGCTTGTTTGCTCAGTACACCTTGCACGAACTCCTGGATGAATTGGATGTCATTGAATGCTTTATGGAACCCGGAAAGACACCGATTCAAGGCGAAGTCCTGAAAAAGCAGGAAGACTTATTCCGTAAACTCGGCGTCAAGCCTTTACTCGCTTCACCGGATATTTCTACTGGTTGCGAAGCCTAGTGATGTGTTCCGGGAATCCAGGATATATAGCAAAAATAATATATCATCAACAAAAAAAAGAGCAGCTTATATACGCTGCTCTTTACAATCACATTCGGTCAGCTCAGACATCAATTTTTCTATTCTCATTGCATCCGGCTGCGTTGGTGTAAATTTTATTCCCCGGCGCAACAAAGAAATCACTTTATGCGCATTTTTTTGTAAGTCGGAGATAGTTTTAGGATTAGCAATTCTAACCACTTGTCCGCCTTTAATATAAAGATTTTCAATATAGTATTCTGCAACAGGAAACATATTTTGAAAAAGCAGCACTTGATTTTTCCAAATATTTTTACAACTTTGACGGTATCATTGGGTTTATGCTGTTTTTGCCTGTTTTGAATTATCCGCTCATATTTTTCAAGCTTAGAACCTACAAGGAACTAACCCAAACAGGCCAGTTTTATTATCATGAATGGCAAAATAATGTGGTCTTTTTGTATCTGCATAGTTGATTTTTCAGATAAGGGTCTTTAACCTTTGTGAAAAACTCATCAGAAACGAAACAAAAATCCCCCTCTGCAATTTTCATAAAACACTCCTATAATATTGGCCCCTTGCACTAATGCAAAGGGCCAACCTTTTTCATGACCTATTTATATTCCGCATGGTCAGAAGCGGGAAACTGTTTCATGGTCTATTTATCATTCGCATGACCAGCAGCGAACCACTTATGAGCTAAGATACACCCTCTTTTATTTCTTGATGTAATCATATACTCTCAAATATAATTGTTAATAGCAATAAGGAGGATTATCCTGGCTCCAATAGCGGGGAACAACTTCAAACTGGGTGACCAAGGTCTGAAGCACAAAGTTCTCGGTCAGTGCGCCTTTGAACTCGGTGAACAGGCGATTGCCTTCGCCAAAGGCCGCGAGACAGAGGCGGGCGCGGCTGACGGATTTTTCGCCGAGCCTATAGGTTCGGCCTGGAAGATGCCCCAAGGGAGCTTGCGCAAACCACCGGCACGGCCAATGGTTATGATTTGCGTTTTCACATTGCGCCGCGGTTGTAGTGGCCGCGGGTGGTGTGGGGAAGGTTTTGCGGATCCTTGAGCGCGCCGGAAATGGCCTGGCGGTACAGAGCGGTCAGGCGGCGGATCTCGTCGGGGCGATAGGTTCGGGCGTCGATGCGCAGGCGGGCGACGCCGAATTCCCGCAGCCGCGGCACGAGGTCGAGGACGCAGAGATCTTGGGAGTTGAGCACGTGCATGCGGCCGAACTGGTCGCGGGCGAGGCGGAAGGCCGCGCGCGTGCGGTCGCGCAGATAAATCTCCCCGCGTTCCCTGCCGCCGAGGAAGCTGTCGCCGACGTCGTACTCCGACACCATCATTTCGATCGGCCCCTGCGCGAGGCATTCCAGCGGCAGCGGGCTGACGCCGGCCAAACGGCGGAGCTGGGTCAGGTTCAATTCGATCGACGGAGTGGCGCCGGCGGCTCCCTGTTCGTGCCAGAAGAGCAGACTCTGGCTGTTGTAAACATTCAGGCTCATATCGGCCCACAGGGGGATTTTCAGTTCCATTTCGCGCGCCAGCTGCCAGAGGCCGAGATTGTGAACGTTGAGCTGGTCGGCACCGCTTTCCCGCGTCTGGCGGAGAAAGTCTTTGAAGAGGCGCAGCTGCGGTTCCGCGACGATGCGCGGCGTGCCGATCGCGGCGCGGCGGCCGGCGGCGTGAACCAGTTCGACCGCGGCGGCGCAGTCGGCAAAGCTCGCGTCGTGGCTGAAGTAACGGTCGCCGCCGAAGATCACCCAGTCGGCGCCGCCGTCGAGCGCCGCCCGCACGCCGTCGAGTCGGTCGGTCCACACGGAAAGCCGTGTTTTTCCCGCGGGGCGCGCGGCGGCCAATTTTTTCAGATCGGCGTTTTCGCGTTCGAGCAGCGCCAGCGCCGCCGTTTTCTCCACGGGGCGGCGCGGCGGCAGAAAATCGTCGAGCCGCGCCCGGTCCAGCGCTTCGCAGGCCTGACGGCGGGCTTCGTTGATCTCGCCGGCGGGAACCATCAGTTCGCCCTCGACCGCCAGTTCCAGTCCGTTCAGAACGTATTCCGTCGCGCCGAGGCGTTCGAGCTGACGGCGCAGCGACGTTTCGTCAAGCGGCCGCGCGCGGGCCGCCTCGGCGAGGAAGCTTGTGCGCCCCGTTCCCGTGTGCCCTTCGCCGTCGCTGAATTCGACTTCCAGCGGACGACCGACGGTCGCCGAAATTCTGACGTTCACGGGCACGCGCCGTTTGTTCTTTTCGCCGTAGAACGTGGCGGCGTATTCCATCAGCTTTTTGTCCAGCGTGCGGAACACGGGCGCGTTCCGACGCACGCCGGGGGGAACGTCGATCTCGGCCAGAGCGCCGGCCGGCGCGCATTCGACTTTGCGCCCGCCGACGGTCAGAGAAGCCACGGTCGTACCGGCGCCGCTTCCGCCCTTGCCCGCGAATTCGAGTCCGTCGCCGCAGCGCAGTTCCTTCTCCAGCCTGATTGCGGCGCGGCCGCGCCGCAGCGACTCGACGCGGCCGACGAACACGCCGCGGTTGTCGGGGCGGGAATCGCTGATCATCTTCCGTCCCGGTCGTCCCGTCAGGTACGCCGTCGTAAAGCCGCGGTTGAAAATCTGTTCGACGGCGGCGCGGTCGCGTTCCGGCACGCGGCAGTTCCCGGCCAGGCAGCCGTCGATGGCACGGCGGTACGCGTCGACGACCACGGCCACGTACTCGGGACGCTTCATGCGCCCTTCGATTTTGAAGGAGCAGACGCCCGCTTCGATCATCTGCGGCAGCACGTCGAGCGTGTTCAGGTCGCAGGGGCTGAGCAGATACGCGCCGGCGGAGCCGCCCAGCAGATTTCTGCCTTCGCGGTCAGTGAGCGCGTAGGGCATGCGGCAGGGCTGGGCGCAGCGCCCGCGGTTGCCGCTGCGGCCGCCGATCAGGCTGCTCATCAGACACTGGCCGGAGTAACAGACGCACAGCGCGCCGTGGATGAAGGCTTCGATCTCAACGCCTTCAGCCGCGGCGGCCCGGAGGTCGGCGAGCGAAAGCTCGCGGGCCGGCACGGCGCGGACCATGCCGCAGTCCGCGGCGAAGCGCGCTCCGGCCGAATTGGTGATCGTCATCTGGGTGCTGGCGTGCCGCGGCAGTTCCGACGCGACGAGGCGGGCCAGACGCAAAACGCCGAGGTCCTGCACGATGATGGCGTCCACGCCGGCGTTGCTCAGAAAAGCCAGGTAATCCGCCAGCTCGCGCATCTCCCGATCGTCCGCGAGCGTGTTCACCGTCACAAACAGGCGCGCGCCGTGCAAATGCGCAAAACGCACGGCGCGGCTCAGCTCGTCGCGGTCGAAATTGTCGGCGTAAGCGCGCGCGCCGAAGGCCTTGCCGCCCAGATACACGGCGTCGGCCCCGGCGTTCACCGCCGCTTCAAGGGCTTCCCACGTTCCGGCGGGCGCCAGCAGTTCAAGGAATTTTTTCATGATCTCCTCGCAGAGTTCTCTTCACGACGTTCTCCGCGGGCGGCCGACGTTTTCCGCCCGCGCTTTGGCAGACAGCGGCGCCGCCCCGACGGGATGGCGCCGCTGTCTCTGTATTGTACTCCGTTTCACTGGAAAGTAAATTCACGTCGGCGGCGCGCGGAAATCTTTTTCGTCCGCGCCGGACGTTTCATGATAAACTGAGTCTGATCACGAAACGGGAAGGAGATTCGGAGAATGGAGCCGGTCGAGTTTCGGGAAATCGCCATGATCCTCGCCGTCGGCGAGGAGTTGAGCTTCACGCGCGCCGCGGAGAAAAACTATATCTCCCAGCCGGCGCTCAGCAAGATCGTGCGCAAGGTGGAAAAAAATCTCGGCGCCGCCATCTTCGACCGCGGCTCTTCGCCGCTCCGCATCACGCCCGAAGGACAGCGCTTCATCGAGTACTTCCGCCGCCTCGAACAGGTGCGGAACGAGCTCGAGAAATACTGCGAAAGCCTGCGCCGTCAAAAGAAGGCTGATCTCGTCATCGGCGCGCCGTCGTTCTTCTGCACCTATGTGCTGCCGCCGCTCGTGGCGTCGTTTCAGATGGAACATCCCGGTTTCTCCGCCAAGCTCATCGAGACCAACGACGCCGAGTTGCGCGAGCTGCTTCGCGCCGGCGTGCTCGACCTCGGCCTGACAGTCGAAGAAAACATGCCCGCCGATCTGCAATCCTTTGTCCTGAAAAACGAGTCCATCGTCCTTGCGGTGCCGCGCGCCAATCCGATCAACGCCCGGCTGCGGGATCTCGCCCTCGACGAGAGCGACCTCCGCGACGGTCTGGTCAACGAGGACGCTCCCTGCGTGTCGATCGGGGCCTTCGCCGGCGAGCGCTTTCTGCTCCTCAAGCCGGGCAACGACATCCGCGCCCGCGGGCTGAAAATCTGTCACGATGCCGGCTTCGAGCCGCAGATCGTGATGGAGCTGGACCAGCTGCTCACGGCTTACCGTCTGGCCGAGGCGGGGCTTGGCGTGGCGTTCATCCGCGCCTCCATCCCCTGCTGCGCCGGTTTTTCGCCGGATCTCTGCCTGTACCGCCTCGACCATCCCGACACGCAGCGACGGATCCGGGTGATCTTCAACGACCGGGCCCTCGCCAGCGAACGGCAGAAGAGTTTTGTCACCCATCTCAAAAGCTGCCCGGAAGCCCGGTGAACGCCAGGGCATTCCATTCCGAACACATTTCCATGCGCGACTGGCTATTGGATTTTTTCCGCCGCGCCGATTTAGAATAAGTCCATATCGATTCCTCATCCTGCACCATTACGACGAAAGGCGGCATTCCTCATGAATATCGTTGAAAAGTTTGCCATGCTCGGCATCGATAACGCGCCCGGCCAGGAAAGCCTGCAGAAGTCCGAACGGCTCGACCTGCGCGGCGAAAAGCTGGCAGGCCCGCGCGTCGATTTCTCTCACGGCGACGTCGACGCCCACCTGCCTACGCCCGGCAGCTTCGAGGTGTTCTCCCACGGTTTCTTCGAGGGCGGCGCTCAGGCTTACACGCCGTACCGCGGCCGCAAGACCGTGCTCGAACACGTGGCGGAAAAGCTTTCGGCCTTCAACGGCGCGAAGATCGACCCGGCGCAGAATCTGATCCTCACGCCCGGCACGCAGGGCGCCCTGTTCCTCGCCATGGGCGCGAACGTGATACCCGGCGACAAAGTCGCCATCATCGAGCCCGACTACTTCGCCAACCGCAAGATGGTCGAGTTCTTCGGCGGCGAGCTGGTCCCCGTTCAGATGGATTACGCGAACGTTTCCGGCAAGGCCGGCCTCGACCTCGCCGCGCTGGAAAAGGCGTTTCGGGACGGCGCGAAGCTGTTCCTTTTCTCCAACCCCAACAATCCCGTGGGCTGCGTCTATTCTTGCGAGGAAATCCGCGCCATCGCCGCGCTGGCGAAAAAATACGGCGCCGCGCTGATCGTCGACGAGCTTTACAGCCGCCAGGTCTATCCGGGCGTAAAGTACACCCACCTGGCCGCTCAAAAGGAAGTCCCCGGCAACCTGATCACCATCATCGGCCCCTCCAAGACCGAGTCGCTCAGCGGCTTCCGCCTTGGCGCCGCGTTCGGCAGCGCCGACGTGATCGAACGCATGGAAAAGCTTCAGGCCATCATGGCCCTGCGCTGCCCCGGCTACAACCAGGCCGTGTTCTTCACGTGGTTCGACGAGCCGGCCGGCTGGATGGACGCCCGCGTCGCCGAACACCGGCGCATCCGCGACGACATCATGAAGGTTCTTGCCGCGGCGAAAGGCGTTTCCGCCCGGGCCACCGACGGCGGCAGCTATCTCTTCGTGACTATCCCCGAGCTCGACGTCCGCCTGCACGCTTTCATCCGCATCGTGCGCGAGCTGGCAGACGTGATCGTCACCCCCGGCACCGAGTTCGGCCCCCAGTTCCTGCACCAGTTCCGCATCAACTTCTCGCAGGACCACGACAAGGCCGTCGCCGCCATGAAGCGCCTGCTGGCCGTCATGGACCGCTATCGCAAAAACTAGACCGCCGCAAAAAATTGAAATTCGTAGTCAATGAAAAGAAACTGAGCAAACAATAGCACAAAGAGGGACGGGAAACGCGCAGGTCGCGTTTCCCGTCCCTCTTTTCTCGTCGGCGGTATTTTTTTCGTTTCGCGATGAACCGTTTTGTCCGATGTTTTTCCAGTTTTTCCACGGGATCAAACGACAGATCGCTGCAATATGGATGATATTCAGGCATTATTTTCTTTATTGACCATGCAGAATGAACTTCTCAAGTCTCAAACTTCATGCTAAGATAAATTTATCTTTCAGATGTCTTTCTTAATATAAATTCTGACAAAACATGTGGTTATTAAGAAATCGCGCGCAAGCAATTTTTCGAAACAATACAGGGGGGACCGGTCACATGTTGAAGTACGTGCTGCAGAGGATATCCACGAGTTTGCTGACGCTGTTCGTGATCATTACGCTGACGTTTTTTCTGATGCGGGCCATTCCGGGCGGCCCGTTCACCGACGAAAAGGTGATCCCGCCGGAAATCATGGAGAAGATCCTCGAACGCTACCACATGAACGATCCGCTCTGGAAGCAGTACGGACATTATCTGTGGAACGCGATCCACTTCGATTTCGGGCCGTCTTACCGCTACGAGGGCATGACGGTCAACCAGCTGATCTCCGGTTCGTTCCCCGCCTCCGCTCTGGTCGGTTCGCTGGCGATTTTGCTGTCGCTGGCGGTCGGCATTCCCGCGGGCATCATCTCGGCGCTGCGGCGAGGGCGATGGCAGGACAAGACGGCCATGGTGCTGGCCACGCTGGGGATCACGATACCGAATTACGTGATCGCGACGCTGATGGTTTACCTCTTCGCCTACCGCTGGGGGATCGTCACGGTCGGCTTCTGGGAAGGGCTGCCGACGTCGATCCTGCCGGCAATCACGCTGGCGGGCTATCCGGCGGCGTTCATCTCGCGCCTGACGCGCTCCAGCATGCTCGAAGTGATCCAGCAGGATTACATCCGCACGGCCTACTCCAAGGGACTGCGCGAACGCACGGTCGTGTATATCCACGCGCTGCGCAACGCGATCATCCCCGTCGTCACCTATCTGGGGCCGCTGATCGCGGGCATCCTCACGGGCAGCTTCGTCGTCGAGCAGGTGTTCGGCATTCCCGGCCTGGGCCTGTTCTTCGTGACGAGCATCCAGAACCGCGACTACACGACGATCATGGGCGTGACGATTTTCTTCAGCGCGCTGCTGGTGTTCATGAATCTGCTCGTCGACATCTGCCTCGGCTTCATCGATCCGCGCATCAAGCTGGCCAAATAGGGGGGAAGGCACGATGACTGAAAAAATTTCCGCGGAAGCGCGACCGGTCCGCCTGCCCGATCTGAACGACGCGTCGCTGTTCGAGTTCGTCGGCGCGGAGGAGAAAAACAAGGCGGAGTTCATCCGCCCCAGCCAGACGTACTGGCAGGACGCCTGGCAGCGCCTCAAACGCGACAAGCTGGCGATGTTCGGACTGTTCCTGATCGTCGGCATCTTTCTGATGGCGATCTTCGGGCCGTTGCTTTCGCCCTACGCCTACGACGAACAGGATTTTCTCATCTCCAACGAGTTCCCCTCGTGGGCGCATCCGTTCGGCACCGACATGTTCGGACGCGACATGTTCGTGCGCGTCATGTACGGCGCGCGCATCTCCCTGGCCGTCGGCCTGATGGCCAGCCTGATCAACCTGACGATCGGCGTGATCTACGGCAGCATCTCCGGTTTCGTGGGCGGCCGTACCGACGACGTGATGATGCGCATCGTCGACACGATCCGCAGCGTGCCGACGATGATCTACGTCATTCTGCTGATGGTCGTGGTCGGGCCGGGGCTGAAAAGCATTTTCATCACGCTGGGCATCAACTACTGGACCAACATGGCGCGCATCGTCCGCGCCGAGATTATGCGCGTCAAAAACGAGGAGTTCGTGCTCGCGGCGCGCGTCATCGGCGCCTCGCCGGCGCGCATGCTGCTGCGGCACCTGATCCCCAACGCCATGGGGCCGATCCTCGTCACGCTGACGTTCTGCATCCCGCAGGCGATCTTCGCCGAGGCGTTCCTGAGCTTCGTCGGGCTGGGCGTCAGCGCGCCGATGGCCTCGTGGGGAGTGCTCAGCAGCGACGCGATGAACGCGCTAATGGTCTATCCTTATCAGCTGTTCTTCCCCGCCATGGCGATCTCGCTGACGATCCTCGCGTTCAACTTCTTCGGCGACGGCCTGCGGGACGCGCTCGACCCGCGGCTGCGCAAGTAGGCAAAGAGAGGGGGGATTTCCATGTCGGAAAACATTCTCACGATCAGCGACCTGCACACCTCTTTCTTTACGCCGGTCGGCGAGGTCAAGGCCGTCGGCGGCGTCTCGCTGAAGCTCGCCAAGGGGGAAGTATTGGGCATCGTCGGCGAATCGGGCAGCGGCAAGTCCGTGACGATGCTGTCGATGCTGCATCTGCTCGGCCCGTCGGGCAAGGTCGTCGCCGGTTCGGTCAATTTCGAGGGGCAGGAATTGACGACGATGAACTACAAACAGATGTCGGACATCCGCGCCAACAAAATCTCGATGATTTTCCAGGATCCGATGACCAGCCTCAATCCCGTGCTGTCCATCTCGTACCAGCTGTGCGAGCCGCTGATCCGCCACAAGCACATGAATCGGCCCGAGGCGAAAAAGCGCGTGATCGAGCTGCTCCACGACGTCGGCATCGAGCCGGCCGAAGAACGTATCGGCCAGTATCCGCACCAGTTCTCCGGCGGGCAGCGCCAGCGCCTGATGATCGCCATGGCGCTGGCCTGCAATCCCGACCTGCTCATCGCCGACGAACCGACGACGGCGCTCGACGTGACCGTGCAGGCGCAGATCCTCGAGCTGATGAAGGATCTGCAGAAGAAATGGAACACGGCCATCATCCTCATCACGCACGATCTCGGCGTCATCGCCGGCATGGCCGACCGCGTCGCCGTCATGTACAGCGGGCACATCGTCGAGGAGGGGACGCGGCGCCATATTTTCTACCACCCGGCGCATCCGTACACACAGGGGCTGCTCAAGTCGGTGCCCAATCCCGACAACCTCACCAAGGAACGGCTGGTCCCCATCAAAGGGCAGCCGCCCGATCTGCTCAACCCGCCCAAGGGCTGTCCCTACGCGCTGCGCTGTCCCAAGGCGATGCGCGTCTGCCTGCAGTACCCGCCCGAAACGCAGTTCGTCGAGGAAGGCCATTCAGCCGCGTGCTGGCTTCAGCACGCGCCCCACGGAGGTGACGCGCGATGACCGGCGGTCAGGAAATCCTTCTCGAAGTCACGGATCTGGTCAAACACTTCAACGTGCCCAGGGGCGTTGTGCGCTCCGTCGACGGCGTTTCGTTCAGCATCCGCCGCGGCGAGACGCTCGGCCTGGTCGGCGAGTCCGGCTGCGGCAAGACGACCGCCGGGCGCACGATCATCCGCCTGTACGACGTCACCTCGGGCAGCGTGAAGTGGAAGGGGCACGAGCTGGCGAGCCTTTCGCAGAAAGAAATGATCCCCTACCGCAAAGAGCTGCAGATGATCTTTCAGGATCCGTACGCTTCGCTCAATCCGCGCATGACCGTCGGCGACATCGTGATCGAGCCGATGGTGATCCACGGCGTGCCGCGCGACGAACGCATCGACCGCATGCGGCGCCTGCTTTCCATCGTCGGGCTCAACAGCGAGCACGCCAACCGCTACCCGCACGAGTTCTCGGGCGGGCAGCGTCAGCGCATCGGCATCGCCCGCGCGCTGGCCGTCGAACCGGAATGCATCATCTGCGACGAGCCGATCTCGGCGCTGGACGTGTCCATCCAGGCGCAGATCGTCAACACGCTCGAAGATCTGCAGCGCGATCTGGGGCTGACGTATTTGTTCATCGCCCACGACCTCTCGATGGTCAAGCACATCAGCGACCGCGTCGCCGTCATGTACCTCGGCAACATCGTCGAAGTGGCGGAGAGCAACGAACTCTACACCAATCCGCTCCATCCCTACACGCAGTCGCTGCTGTCGGCCATTCCCGTCCCCGATCCCGACAAATCCGACGCGAGAAAGCGCATCCAGCTTGTCGGCGAAGTGCCCAGCCCGATCGATCCGCCTTCGGGCTGCAAGTTCCACACCCGCTGCCCGCGGGCGTTCGACCGCTGCGGCGCCGAAGCCCCGCGGCTCGCCGGCGGCGAGCACCAGTGCGCCTGCTGGCTGGTTAACGATTAGGTTTTACCGCGCATCTTTCGTGCGCGTCATTATACGTAAGGAGGATTCAGTCATGAGAAAACGCAGTTGGATTTTGGCGGCAGCCGCGGCGCTTGCCTTGTGCGCGAGCGCGTGCGCGGCGGAAAAGGTCTTCGTTTACAACCTCGGCGTCGAGCCGAGAACGATCGATCCGGCGCTGAACAACGCCACCGACGGCTCCACTGTCATCTACAACCTCTTCGAAGGTCTGGTGCGCGTGTCCCTTGAGGACAAGCCCGAACCGGGGCTGGCCAAGAGCTGGGACGTCTCCGAAGACGGCCTGACCTGGACGTTCCACCTCCGCGACGGCCTCAAATGGCACGACGGCACGCCGCTGACGGCCGAACACTTCCGCTACGGACTGCTGCGCGTCGTCGATCCCAACGTCGCCTCGCCCTACGCCTTCCTCGGCTTCCCCATCGTCAACGCCGAAAACTTCTACAACGGCAAGTGCAAGGCCGAGGACGTCGGCATCAAGGTCATAGACAACACCACCCTCGAACTGAAGCTCGCCTACCAGAACCCGCTGATGCTCGACCACCTGTCCTACCACATCTTCTTCCCCGCCAAGCCCGAAGTCGTCGAAGCCCATCCCCGCGACTGGACGACCTCGCCCGACACGATCCTCTGCAACGGCCCCTTCTATCTCACCGAGTGGAAGCACAACGCCGAAATGACGCTCGTCAAGAATCCCCACTACTGGGACGCCGAGAACGTCAAGATCGACAAGGTGCGCGTCGTCATGATCACCGACCCCAACACCGCGCTCGCGGCGTTCAAGGGCGGCAAGATCGACTTCACCAAGCGGCTGCCTTCCATGCAGATCCCCGTGCTGCTCAAGAGCGGCCAGGCCAAGACCGTCAACACGCTCGGCGTCAGTTTCAGCGTCTTCAACGTCACGCAGCCTCCGTTCGACAACCCGCTCGTGCGCAGAGCTTTCGCGCTGGCCGTCGACCGCCAGGGCATCGTCGACAAGGTGACCATGGCCGGCCAGGCTCCGGCCAACGCCTACATCCCCTACGGCCTGCCCGGGCCGGAAGACGGCAAGGATTTCCGTTCCGCCGGCAAATCCTACTTCAGCAACCGCGCCCAGCCCGAAGAAGCGCGCAAATTGTTGGCCGAGGCCGGCTATCCCGACGGCAAGGGCTTCCCCAAGGTGACCTACAAGTACAACACCAACGAGGGCAACAAGAACATCGCCGAAGCCTTGCAGGCCATGTGGAAGAGGAACCTCGGCATCGAAGTCGAGCTGTACAACGAGGAATGGAAAGTCTTCATCAACACCCGCTTCCAGAAGAACTACCAGATCGCTCGCCACGCTTACCTCGTCGACTTCTTCGATCCCGCCAGCCTGATGGACATTCTCGTTTCCGATTCGCCCGAGAACGTCACCGGCTACAACAACCCCGAATACGACAAGCTCGTCGTGGCGGCCCGGAGCGAAATGGACCACGCCAAGCGCATCGGCTATCTGCTCAAGGCCGAGGACATCCTCATGCAGGATCTGCCCGTGCTGCCCATCAACTACTACTCCACTCCCTACATGGTCAGCGAGCGCGTCAAGGGCATGTACATCTCGCCGCGCAACTGGGACTTCTTCCGCGGCGTCGAGATCGCCGAGTAAAGAGTTTTAAAGACAAAAAGGAGCGGGGCCTGAGCCCCGCTCCTTTTTGTCTTTGTCGCTTCACCACAGCGCTTGCCCTGTGAAACGATCGTCAATATGATCCTGTCGTCTCTTCCGCGGGACTCATCAAACGTTTTCTCACGAAAATCCGATAATAGACCGCGAAGGAAACGGCCGTCAGCGCCCACGACACGGGATAACTCGCGACGATCGTAAGCAGTTCGCGGTTCCGGGGAACGACGAACAGGATCCAGAGCACGCGCGAAGCGCAGGTCGCGGCGAGAGTGAGCAGCATCGGGCGCAACGTCTCCCCCGCGCCGCGGATGGCCGCGGAACGCACTTCGCCGAATACGTAGACAAAATAAAGCGGCGACAAAAAGCGCATCAGCTCCGCCATGATCGGGATCACGTCGTGGTCGGACGGATTGACGAACAGCCTGCCCAGCGGCTCGTTCCAGAGATACAGCGCCGCGCTCAGCGCCGCGACGAGACTGATCGTCATTCCCAGCCCGACGAGGACGCCGCGGCGGACCCTTGCGAACTGCCCCGCGCCGTAATTCTGCGCGACAAAAGTCGATATCGCCGCCGCCAGAGAGTCCGCCGCCAGCCAGATCACGAAATCCAGCTTCCCGCACAGCGCCCAGGCGGCGATGTTGTTCGTCCCGGTCCCATTGGCGGCGCCCTGGATCATCATGTTGGCGACGGGATAAAGCGACGCCTGCAGCCCCACGGGAAGCCCCAGACAAACGATGGACCTCAGCGCCGGGCGATGGAAACGCGCCTGTCGAACGGAAAACCGTCCGACGCCGTTTTTTTCGTTCAGGGCGTTCAGCACCAGCAGCGCGCTGACCATCTGCGCCGCGGCGGTAGCCAGCGCCGCGCCCGAAACGCCCCAACGAAACAGCCCAACGAAGATCAGATCCAGAACGACGTTGACGCCGCCAGAGACGACAAGGACGCAAAAAGGCGTTTGAGAGTTGCCGACCGCCCGCAGGATCCCGGCCCCGATATTGTAGAGCATGGAAAAAACGAATCCCGCATAGTAAATGCGCACGTACGACAGCGTCAACGGAAAGATGTCCTCGGGAACGTCCAGCCACCGCAGGCAGGCGGGCGCCGTCGCTGCGCCGATCACGGACAGGAGCGCTCCGCCGGCGAGGCCGAAGGCGACGACCGTATGGACGGCGTCGAGAAGCTCCCGTTTTTTCCCGGCGCCGAAAAACTGCGAGATGATGATGGCCGCCCCGCCGGACAATCCCACGAAAAAATTGATCGGCAGCTTCAGCAGACTGTAAACGGAATCCACGGCCGCCAAACCGTTTTTCCCGACGAACTGCCCGACGATCACCGCGTCCGCGGTCGTATAAAACTGCTGAAAGAAATTTCCGGCCACAATCGGCAGAAAGAAGACCAGCAGATTTTTCCATATGACGCCTCGCGTCATGTCAAGGCTTTTGTCGCGCACCGCGCTCCTCCCCCTTCGCCTTACGGACGTGCACGGACGCGCGCCGCGCCGTCTGCAAAACTTTTTGCCAGCGCCCGGTCCCCGCTCGGATCGAGACGTTCCGCCGGCACGATCTCCGGAAATCTTCCGTCGTTCATGACCGCCGCCCGCTGGCAGAAATGCCAGACGATCCTCATGTCATGCGAGATCATGACGACGGCGAAACCGAACGCCCGCTGCAGCTTGCAAAGCAGCTCGAGCATCTGCTTCTGCAGGATCATGTCCAGCGCGGAAACCGCTTCGTCGCACAAAAGAACGTCCGGCTCGACAATCAGCGCCCGCGCCAGCGCGACACGCTGACACTGGCCGGTGCTGAGCTGGGGCGCGCGCCGCGTCTGCGCCTGCGGATCGATGCCCGCCTGTTCCAGGTAATAGCGCGCTTTCTCGTCCCGCGACCGTTCCGTCCCCACGGCAAGATACTTCAGCGGTTCCTGCACAAGCTGGAGAGCGCTGCGCGACGGATTCAGGCTCGCCCGCGCGTCCTGAAACACCATCTGCATCTTGCCGCACACCCATCTTCTGCGCTTTCCGCGGGGATCCGTGATGTCGCGCCCATGGTAAACGACAGAACCGCTGTCAACCTTTTCCAGACCCGCGATGCATCTGGCCAGCGTGGACTTCCCGCAGCCGCTGCGTCCCAGGATGCCGACGGACTCCCCTCTGTACAGGTCAAAGCTCGTCTCTTTGAGCACATCGATTCTGTTCCCGTTCCTGCCGAAGGACTTGCAGAGGTTCCTTACCTGCAACAGCGGCTCCGTCCAGGCTTCCGGCGGACGCTCTCTTTCCGGCAGCGTCTTCGCCTCTATGAGCGACCGAGTATAGCTCTCCCGTGGACGAAGCAGAACTTCTTCCGTCGTTCCCTCCTCGACCACGGCCCCGTTCCGCAGCACGATCACGCGGTCGCCCACTTCACGGGGCACGGCGATGTCGTGAGTGATCAGCAGGATCGAAAGAGACAGGCGCTTTTGCACTTGCTTCAGCAGCGTGAGGACCTCGCGCCGACTGTCGGGGTCAAGCGCCGACGTCGGCTCGTCCGCGATCAAGATCTCCGGTTCGAGACAGAGAATGAGCGCGATATAGACTCTTTGGCTCATCCCTCCGCTGAGTTCGAACGGATACGAATCCAGAACGCGCTCGGGGTCTTCGAACTTCAGAAGCGACAGCATCTCCCGGCTCTTACGTTCGAACGTCTCCTCCGAACCGGCTTTGTGAAAGCGCAGCGTCTCAAGAAAATGAGCGCGGACCGTCTCGACGGGGTTGAGCGCCAATTGAGCGTCCTGGTAAATCATGGCGATCCGCTTTCCGCGCAGCGGCCGCCAGTCGAAACGCGGCGAAGCCAAGTCCAACGGCAGCTCGTCTCCCATTCGCAGGGCGCCGCTCTCGATTCGGGCCGAGGGGGGCAACATCCCCAGAAGCACTTTCCCGCAGGTCGTTTTGCCCGAGCCGCTTTCGCCAAGCAGCGTCAGCAATTCTCCCTTTTTCAGGAAGAAAGACACGCGCTTCAGCACCTGGAGCCGTTCTTTTCCCCGGCCGTACGTCACGCTCAGATTTTCTACCGATAAAGCGCGTTTCATGTCTAAAGCCGCACTCCTTCGTAAGGATCCAGAACGTCGCGCAGACCTTCCCCGATAAAGTTCAGCGCCAGCACCGTCAAGACGACGAAAAGAGCGGGGCCGAAGAGAAGATGGGGATGCTGAAAAAAATGGGCCCGGGCATCCGAGAGCATACTGCCCCATTCCGGCAGGGGCGGCTGCGCGCCCAGCCCCAGAAAAGAAAGGGCGGAAATCGAAAGGATCAGCGTTCCCAGCTCAAAGGTCGCCAGAACCGCGACGGAGCCGATCGTTTTAGGCAAAAGCTCGCAGAAAACGATCCGCCGCCACGACGCTCCCAGCACTCTGGCAGCCAGCACGCTGGGATCGTTTTTTATCTGCAGGACGACGCTCCGCGAAATTCTGGCAAACGGCACCCACCAAACGGCGACGACCGCCGTCAGAAGCTGCGTCAGGCCGGGGCCCCACAGCGCGGCGACGACCATGGCGAAGACCAAGAACGGAAAAGCCATGAGCACGTCTATGACCCGCATCAGGATCGTATCGAACGCCGTCTGGCTGTGCAGCCCCGCAACGATCCCCAGCAGGACGCCGATCGCCAGCCCCATGCCGAGCGCCGCGAAAGAAGAGACCAGCGTCACCCGTCCGCCGTAAAGCGTACGGGAAAAGATGTCCCGACCGAAACGATCCGTGCCGAACGGATGCAGCGCGCTGAAACTTTCCAGACGCTGCGCGCTGTCCGCCGCATCCGGAGCGCAACCGGCGAGCAGCGGCGCGCCAGCGACCGACACGACGACGAAGCACAGCAGCGCCGCGCCTACAAATATTTTCGCAGAACGTTTTCCCTTTCTCATCTATCGTTCCCCCGCTTTCCGGACAGGCCGGCTTCGCGCCCGTTCTTCCGCACGCGCGGATCGGCCGCGATATAGACGACCTCTACAAGAAGATTGATCACGATGACCGCCGCGACCGTCAAAACAGTATATCCCTGCACCGCGGGATAATCGCGCAGCAAGACGCCGTTCATGGCGTAGTTCCCCAGCCCCGGCCAGTTGAAGATGCTTTCGACGACGACGGAACCGCCGATTAAATGGGCAAAAGACAGCGCAAGCGTCGTAACGATGGGAAGCAGCGCGTTCAAAAACGCCCCGCGCAGAATAAGGTTCCGCGGCAGTCCCCGCGACTGCGCCGCCGCGACATAAAGCTTGCCGAGCTCGGAAAGCATCGCGGCCCGCACCATGCGCACGATCGGCGGAGCGCCGGCGATCCCCAGAACGAGCGCCGGCAGCCACAGCCGGGACGCGCCCGCGTAGCTGCTTATTCCGTACCAGCGCAGCCGGATCGAAAAAATAAAAAGCAGAACCAACGAGAAGACAAACGCCGGCAGAGAAGCCGTCACGACGCACATCAGGCGGACCGTCCCATCCTGAAACCGGCCGGCCTTGACCGCGGAATACAGCCCGAACAGCAATCCGAGCGCGGATTCAATCAATAACGCGGCGGACGACAGCAGCAGCGTCGCCGGGACCAAGTCGAGCAGTTCACGCAGCACGGGACGCCCCGTCCGCATGGAGCGTCCCAGATCGAGAGCGGCCAGCCTTCTCAGCCAGCGAAGATACTGAACGGGAATGCTGTCGTTCAGCCCGTGCAGTTCTCTCAGTTCGGCCTTTCGTTCTTCAAGCATCTCCGTATTGACGCCAAGATCGTTGGACATCAGCCCCAACGACATATCGATCGGATCGCCGGGAGCGAACCGCACCAGCGCGAACACCACCATGGAAGCAAGCAACAGCGTAACAAGCGCGCCGCCGATCCGGCGCAAGACCAAATCTCCGCGCATGAAAGCTCCTCCTCAAACGGACGACAAAAAAGCGGCAGAGCGGGGCACCGCGAGGTCCCAGCCCTGCCGCCCGGCAGATCATGCTATTATTTCACGATCCTCAGATTCGCGTTCACGACGTTTTCGAACTGGCGGAAATGCGGGACGAACCCCTGCAAATTATTGCTTACGGCCGTGATCTGCGGACGCGGGCAAATATAGACGGCGGGAGATTTTTCGGCGATATGCAGCGACAGCTCTCTGGCGATCTTTCCGCGCTCTTCCCTGTCGCCGGCGGCGGCAAGCCGCGACAGCAGTTCGTCCACGCGATCGTCGCGATAGCGTCCGTAATTTGCGGCGCCGCTCGCGCCGTACTGTGTGTTCAGAAGTCCGAGAATATTTCCGAACGTTCCCCAGCCCTCGATGGCACCGTCCCAATCGCCGCTCTTGTAGGCGTCGGACATCAGGGAATAATCGCCGTGCCGGACCGACACGTTCACTCCCAGCCTCCGCCACTGTATCTGCACGGCCTCTCCCAGCGCCTTGTCGTTGCGGAAGCTGCGCACAGTCATGGCGAGCGCGGCGCCGTCCTTGCGCCGGTAGCCGTCGTCGCCCAGCAGCCACCCCGCCTCGTCGAGAAGCGCGGCGGCCTTTTTCGGATCGTAGGAATCGAAAAAGGCGTTTTTGATGTCGGCATAGGCGGGATTCGCTCCCAGCCAGGTCGTTACGGGTTCGCTCAGTCCTTCCATGCCCAGAAGGATCAGCTCGCGGCGGTCCAGTCCCCAGCTCAGCGCCCGGCGCACGCGCTCGTCGCGCAAAGCGTCCTTTTCGGCGTTGAGGTAGATCGTCATCGTCTGAGCTCCCGGTACCATGACGATATGAGAAGCCGCGTTTTCATCAAACTGTTTATAGGCGGTACGATCGATATCCATCACCACGTGATACTGACCGCTCAAAGCCGCCATGACCCGCGCGTCCGAATCCCCGATCTGTTCGTGGATCACGCGCTGGATCTCCGGCTTCGTTCCCCAGTAATTCTCGTTTTTTTCAAAAACCACGCGCCGCGACGGTTCGAAAGAGACGATCCGGTACATGCCGGTATAGTCCGCCGAGCTGACGCCATTGTACGTGTACGGCGCGGCCGTGTTGTGAATGACCAGCTGGGGATAGGAGAGGTTTTCGGCGATGTCCACGTTCGCGGCGTCCGTCACGACCCGGATCGTATCGCGCCCCGCGGCGGAAAACGTCATTCCCTTCAGATAGGGGTTGGCTTTCATGTCCAGCTCCTTCGAGCGCATCAAAGAAGCGACGACGGCCTCCGCCGTCACCGGAGTCCCGCTCCAGAAAACGGCCTCGGGACGCAGGCGGATCTCCCACGAATGTTCGTCCAGCTGAATCGCTTCCTTGGCGAGCGAAGGCCGGATAATCCCGTCGGCCCCCGCCTTGAAAAGAATCTCGGCCGCCCCCATGTTCAGGAGGTAATCCGCGGCGGGGTACACCGTCGGATCCACGCCGCAGGCGATCTCGCTGCCGGCGACGACCAGTTCGGACGCGACGGGAACGCCGCGGGGCGCCGCTTCGAGCCTCCCGACTGGCGACGTCAGCGCCAAAAGCGCAATCCCAAAAGACAAGAACCGCACGTATCCTTTCATTCGGTCAGAATCCTCTCTTCCTTGTTCATTTCGTCAAATTAGCTTAAGCTAACCAATATACCACGCAGTCTAGCACAACGGGAATAATTTACAAAGAGAATGATTTCGATTAAAATCATTCGATAAAGTAATTGGAAGGCGAGGACAGACATGAACACGGAGCAGCTCAAGACGTTTCTTTCTCTTGCGGAGACAAAAAATTTTTCGCGTTCCGCCGAGGCGCTGATCATTTCTCAGTCCACGGTGAGCAAACGGATCGGCGAGCTGGAAAAGGAGACGGGGCAGCCGCTGTTTCTGCGCGGGCGCGGCGGCGTCAGGCTGACCGGCGCGGGGCAGGCCCTTCGCGAATACGCCGAACAGATCGTGAATCTGGAAGAAAAAGCCCTGAGCCAGATGAACCGCACCGGCCAGTATTCAGGGTATCTCATCCTAGGGAGCGCGTACGCCTACTACGACATGCACCTTTGCAGCCGTCTCCGCGTCTTCGCGCAGCGTCATCCCGACGTCTCCGTGCGGGTAAAGTGCGGGCATACGGGCGCGCTCCTCAACGAGCTGAGGCGCGCGCTGCTCGACGTCGCCTTCACGCACCACCCGTTCCACAATCCCGATTACGTCTGCACATGCGTCGGCGAAGACGAACTCGTCCTCGTGACCGACGCGAAAAACACGGAACACTGCGGCGGCATTTCATACGCGAGCGTCAAGGAACTGCCGCTGATAGATTCCAACTTTCTTTACGGGACGACGCAGCGCCGCCTTTTCCCCCCTTCCTGCCAGTTCCAGCTGAGAATGGATATCGCCTCGTGCGCTGTGCCGCTGCTGAAAGGCGGCGGCTGGTACGCCATTTTGGCCAGAAAACACGTGGAGGCGCTGCTCCAGTCCGGCCGGCTGCGCGTCATTCCGATACGCGGCGAAGAGATCCCGCCCGTCCAGCACTATATGGTTTACCGAAAAGAAAGCGGGCAGCAGCCCGCCGTTCAAAAATTTATTTCCGCGCTCTGAACGGGAACATGCGTTTTGCGCCCGTCACGCCCTGCGGATAAAAAAACAGGGGAGTCATGGCCGATACCAGCGGTCAGCCGTGACTCCCCTGTTTTTTATACGTTCCGGATCGTTTTCTTCTCAGCAACGGCGCCACGTGACGGCGGCGCTTTCGATCAGTTTTTCGACCAGCTCGGGCAGCGGCACGCCGGCGGCTTCCCAGAGCTTGGGGTACATGCTGATGGCCGTAAAGCCGGGGATGGTGTTGATCTCGTTGAAGACGACGCGGTCCGTGTCTTTTTCGAGGAAAAAGTCGGCGCGCGAAAGGCCGCGGCAGTCCAGCGCGCGGAAGATTTTTTTCGCCATGGCGCGGATCTCTTCGCGCTTTCCCGGCGGAAGCGGCGGATCGACGACGGTGCGCGAGGCGCTGCTGCGGTACTTGGCGTCGTAATCGTAGAACTCCGCGCCGGCGAGGATCTCGCCCACGCCGCTGGCCTCGGCGTCCCAGCCGCCGAGGAGCGCGCATTCCAGTTCGCGGCCGACGATGGTCTCCTCGGCGATCACCTTGCAGTCCTGCGCGGCGGCCAGTTTCAGCGCTTCGACAAGCTGCGCGCGGCTTCCCGCCTTGGAGACGCCGCAAGACGAACCGGCGTTGGACGGCTTGACGAAAACGGGATAGCTCAGCTCGGACTCGACGCGGCGCACGACGCCGCCCATGTCGTCCAGTTCCTCGCGCCGGAACGCCGCGTAGCGGGCCTGCGGGATGCCGCAGCGCGCCAGAACGGCTTTGGTCGTCGCTTTGTCCATCGTCGCCGACGACGAGAGCACGTCGCAGCCCACGTAGGGGATCTGCGCCAGTTCGGCGATGCCCTGCGGGCAGCCGTCTTCGCCGTAAAGGCCGTGCAGCACGGGAAAAAGCACGTCGACGCGCGCCAGCGAAAATTTTTCGCCGTCGCTGAGCAGAACGCTCTTCAGCGCCGCGTCGGGCAGCAGCGCCGCGCCCCGGCGGCCCCGCCGCCACTCGCCGGAAGCGATCTGATCGGTCGAATCGACGTGGAGCCAGCGCCCTTCCTTGGTGATGCCGATCAGCAGCAGATCGTACTTTTCCCTGTCGATATTGCGGGCCACCGTCGCGCCCGAAACGCAGGACACTTCGTGTTCCGACGACTGGCCGCCGAACAGCAGCGCCACTTTTTTCTTCGTTTCCATTTCGCACCTCGCCATAAATCGCGGACGCGTCTCACAACGTGTCCGCGTTCTTTTTCCCCAAACTACTCAATCCGCTCGAAGTCGGCCGCGCCGTGTTTGCAGAGCGGGCACACATAATCGGGCGGCAGTTCCTCCCCTTCGTACACGTAACCGCAGATCTTGCAGCGCCGGCCGTTCTTCCGTCCGAATCCTGCGCCGCAGAGCCCTTTTCCGCATCGAAATTCCGAAATTCCTCCGGCCCCCGCCGATACATTCGACGCGGTTCTCTCTGCTTGGACGGCGCTTATTTTTCTTTTCGATTATACCATGCGCGGACAACGGCTCGCCGCCGCGCTGTTGGGAAAGGGGCGAAAACGATTCAAAGTCCGGAACATTCCGCCCCAACGGAGAACTGCGCTTCATTCAAGCTGTAAAGGCTGTCCACGAACAGCGCGCGGAAATACGCGGGGCCGCGGCGCGCCGATCGCGTTCCGGCAGCGGCCAGCTCGCCGCTCAATCCCACGACGGCGCAGACGGCGACGGCCGCCAGCGGGGAATTTTCGACCGCATAGGCGGCGCCAAGCAGCGACGACAGCACACAGCCCATGCCCGTGACGCGGGTCATCATCGCATCGCCGTTGCTCACGCGAAAAGTTTGGCGGCCGTCGGTCACCACATCGACGGCGCCGGAGGCGACGACTGCGCAATCGTGCCGCCGCGCCAGCTGCGCCGCAATTTCGTGCGCAGACGCCGCGTCTTCCGAAGGCGCGTCGACGCCTGCCGCCGTTCCCGTATCTTCGAGCAGGGCGCGAATCTCCGCGCCGTTGCCGCGCACGCAGGCCACGGGAAATTCTTTCAGCAGCGCGATGCAGCTGCGGCGGCGGAGCGACGAAGCGGAAACGCCGACCGGATCGACGACGATCGGATGCCCGCACGCAACGGCCTGCCGCGCCGCTTTTCCGATGGAATCCAGCTGCGCGATCGCCCCCAGGTTGATCACCAGCGCGTCGGCACGAAGCTGTACTTCTTCCACTTCATCGGGATGAGCGGCCATAAAGGGATGCGCGCCGGCGGCCAGCAGAGCGTTGGCGCAGTCGTTCACGGTCACCGGGTTGGTGATGCAGTGGACGAGAGGACGGCGGCGGGAAATTCTCTCCCACACCGCCCACAGTTCAGCGGGCGCCGTCATGCCGTTCTCCCCCCAAAAAACGCTCGGCCCCGAGCAGCCCCAGTTTTTTCATGGCGACGGTGATCACGGCGCCGATCGCCGTTCCGCCGGCGGAGCTGATCAGAAACGGCACGACGAAAGTCAGCAGCGCGGCTTTGTCGTTGCCCAGCACAAAACGCGCCACAGGATAGGACAGCATCCCGCCGATCAGCCCCGTACCGATGATCTCTCCCAGCCAGGCCGCCGGAAGCCGCTGAATCACACGATACAGAACGCCGGCAAGCAACGCGCCGCACATGCTTCCGGGAAAGGCAAGCGGCGTGCCGGCGCCGATGAGGTTGCGGATCAGGCTGGCGACGAACGCCGCCGCCACATTCCACGCCGGCCCAAGAAAAACGGCGCCGAGAATGTTGGCCAGATGCTGCGCCGGCGCGCACTTGGCCCCGAACACGGGAAAAGAAATAAACGATCCCACGACGGCGAACGCGGCCAGAACGGCCGTAAACGCGATCTTTCTCACTCGTAAATTGTTCATGCTTTCCTCCTTGAAAATGCGCTCCTGAAAAAGCTTTTCTCACTTTCTTGCCCATCTGTCTGTACAGCACCGACGCCGGCCCCACTGCCGGGGCAGAGATTTCCGGCAAACAAAAAGGCGGCACCCTTTCGGACACCGCCATTACGTTCGTTCGCGCATCTTACATCCCTCCGTTGGCATTATCCAATTCAGGTCCCGGGTCGAAGCTCAGCGCTTCCTCTCAGCCGTTTCCAGCTCCCCGCGTCAGATTATTCAATTGTAAAAACAGACAGCCGTTTCCGCCTGCCGCCGCCAGGCTCTTCATCGCCGGCGAACGATACAAAATAACCCGACTTGAAAAGTCGGGAGAAATACTCTGGTGGATCGTACAGGACTTGAACCTGTAACCCTCTGATTAAGAGTCAGATGCTCTGCCAGTTGAGCTAACGATCCATATTTGAAACTTATGAACTTGGTGCGAAGGAGGGGATTTGAACCCCTACGCCCGAAGGCACCAGATCCTAAGTCTGGCGCGTCTGCCAATTCCGCCACCCTCGCAACGCGCCTCGCACGACACGGGGAATTATAGCATCCCCGCGCCGGACGTGACAAGTGGATTTTCCGCCAGGAGCAAATGATCGCTTGAAGTCGAAATATTCAGCTATTTCAACGTTGTAAACAGAATGATTCCACAAGGAGAATGGAGAAATGACATCCGCACGAACGCTTTTTCTGATGGGCAACGGGCCCGTGACGTCGATCGAGGAAGCCGCGCAAAGCTTTCTGACCTGCAAAGCCGCCGCCAGAGCTGCGTCTCGCACGTGCCGCGGCTACGCCGACACGATCCGGCAATTCTTCGCCGCCTTCCCGCAAGCGTGGAGCAGCCCGCTGAAGATGCGCACCGCCTTCCTTTCGTGGCTCAGCCAGGAGGTCGCTCCGGCCACCTACAACCTGCGGCTGATCTACGTCCGCGCTTTCTGGCGCTGGTGTGTCGACGAGGGGATACAACAGCCGGAACCCGATCCGTTCAGGGGCCTGAAGCGCCGCAGCGCGCCGGGACGGTTCCGCGACATCGACGCCGCGAAGGTGAAAGAGTTGCTGGCGCTTCCAGACCGATCCACATGGGCGGGGCTGAGGGACTACGCCCTGATCCTCTTCACGCTCGACACGGCCACGCGCCCCGGCGAAGCGCTCCAGCTGCTTCCGGCCGACTTCAACTTCTCTTCTCTCGCGGTCGTCATTCCGGCGCACGCCGCCAAGACCCGCGAAGAGAGGATCATCCCCTTCTCGCCGACGACCGCCGCCGCGTTGAGACACGTCATGCAGCGCCGGCCGCGCGAATGGGACGCGGACGTTTTCGTCTTCGCCAGCGTCACGGGGCGGCGTCTCGCCGTGGAACGCTGGAACGACCGTCTGAAAGGCTACCGCCTGCAAGACGGCACCGCGTTCAAGCCCTACGACCTGAGACACGCCGCCTGCACGCTCCACCTCAGAGCCGGTATGAGCGGAGAAGTCCTTCAGCGTCTCATGGGGCATCACGGGCCGCAGATGACTCAGCGTTACATCCACCTGACCGCCGACGACCTCAGAAAAGAGCAGGCGCTCTCTTCGCCCGTCGGGAGATTGGTTCCCGCGAGGAAAAGAGCGCCCAGAAAGATTAAATGAA
>PPYE01319696.1_pt1 | contig 79626 bp, 67 predicted proteins | sample 1559881 | NCBI WGS metagenome assembly PPYE01 (sample SAMN08240022, study PRJNA423297) | Human gut metagenome, whole genome shotgun sequencing project. | reverse complement strand
CGAATACGCCCTCTGCACCCAACTGCATCATCAGCGCGGCGTCTGCCGGCGTGGCTACGCCGCCCGCAGCGAAGTTGACCACCGGAAGCTTTCCGTTTTTGTGTACGGACCAAACGAGCTCATAGGGAACCTGCAGCTGCTTGGCGGCTTCGTACAGCTCATCCTCCCGCAGGGAAGTGAGACGCTTGATTTCGCTCTGCATTTTACGCATGTGCCGAACCGCCTGCACCACGTCCCCTGTACCGGGTTCTCCCTTGGTACGGATCATGGAGGCGCCCTCCTGGATGCGGCGCAGCGCCTCTCCCAGATCCCTGGCTCCGCAGACGAAGGGCACCCTGAATTTGGTTTTGTCGATGTGATATACGTCGTCGGCGGGAGAGAGCACCTCGCTCTCATCGATATAATCGATTTCAATTGTCTCCAGAATCTGCGCCTCTGCGAAATGGCCGATACGGCATTTCGCCATTACCGGAATGGAAACGGCAGCCTGGATCCCCCGGATCATTTTGGGGTCGCTCATGCGGGAGACGCCTCCGGCTGCGCGGATATCCGCCGGAATGCGTTCCAGAGCCATTACAGCGCAGGCGCCTGCGGCTTCCGCTATTTTGGCCTGTTCCGGCGTGGTCACGTCCATGATCACGCCGCCCTTGAGCATTTGGGCCAAATTTCTGTTGAGAGCGCCGCGATCTTCCTTTTGTTCTATCATAACTGTCAGCCACCTTTCACTTGACAAATGGTTTGTTTTCTATCATACTCAAATCTGAGCTGATAGAAATAACCATTTCATGAGAAAATAAGCATACCAGATGGAGGAGGGGGACACATGCTGACCTATGCGCTTGACCGCCGGGGAGAACTGCCGCTCTACGAGTTTCTCTGCCGCAGGATCCGGGAGGATATTCGGGAAGGGAGGCTCCGGGCCGGAGAGAAGATGCCCTCGAAGCGAGGGCTGGCGGAGCATCTGGGAGTCAGCGTGGCCACTGTTGAAAACGCATATGCCCAGCTTCTGCTGGAAGGGTATCTGCGGGCGGAGGAGCGCAGGGGATATTTTGTAGAAAGCCTTCCCGTTACGGAAATCCGCAAAGCTGTGCCCCCAGCCGCTCTGCAGGCAGAGGAAGCTGAGCCGGAGTGGTTTGCAGATTTCCGGACCAACCGGGTGCCGGGGGAGCAGTTTCCCTTTTCCGTATGGGCGAAGCTGATGCGGGAGGTCCTGACGGAACGGGACGCAGCCCTGCTTCGTCCCATGCCGGGCGGGGGTACGCTGGCCCTGCGCAGGGCGATAGCAGCCTATCTCGGCAGGTTCCGCGGCATTGCTGCGGAGCCGGAGCAGCTGGTGGTGGGGGCGGGCACCGAATATCTCTATGGCCTGCTGGTGCAGCTTCTGGGCAGGGACAAGGTGTTTGCAGTGGAGGATCCGGGCTACCGCAGGATCGCTCAAGTCTATGAAGCTAACGGAGCGGCGGTTGTGGGAGCGGAGCTGGATGGACAAGGGCTTTCTGTCCGGGCGCTGAGGGAAAAGGGGGCGGATGCGGCCCATCTTTCTCCTGCCCACCATTTCCCCACAGGCCTGGTTATGCCAGTCTCCCGCCGCAGGGAGCTGCTTCAGTGGGCGTCGGAGGAACCGGAACGCTATCTCATTGAGGATGATTACGACAGCGAATTCCGGTTTACCGGCAGGCCGGTACCCTCTCTGCAGAGCATCGACGAGGGGGGAAAGGTGATCACTATCAATACCTTTTCCAAGAGCCTGACCCCAGCCATCCGCATCAGCTATATGGTGCTGCCGAAACGGCTGAGCGAAGCGTTTTCCCGGAAGCTGGGGTTTTATTCCTGCACGGTGCCCAGCTTTGAACAGCTGACCCTGGCGAAGTTTCTCGACGGAGGCTATTTTGAATCCCATCTGGCGCGGACCAGGCATTTTTACCGCCGCCGGCGGGATGCCCTGCAGGAAGCTGTCCGGAAAAGCCCACTGGGAGACAGGGCGGAGATGCGTGAGGCCGACGCAGGCCTGCATTTCCTGCTGAAGGTGCAGACAGAGGCTTCCGATCAGGAGCTGGTAAAACGTGCGGAACAGAGGGGAGTTGCCATTTCCTGCCTGTCGGAGTATTACATGGACCCCCGGAGGGCGGAGCCCCATTGCCTGGTGATGAATTATACTGGGATGGAAAGGGAGCGGATGGAGGAAGCGGTACAGCGTCTGCGGGACTGTCTTGGGTAGGCCGTGGACGCACGGAATGACCGAAAACACCAGCTGTTCAGAGGCCTGTCTTAGGAGCCTGCGAGCACATCATGCCGGCAGAGGCGCAGAGAGTTTCCGGCTCCGGTGTTTTTCCAGCTGTGGGCCGAGGCTTGCGGCTTTGCTCTGTACAGCTTATAATGGATCCTCAGAGAGGCTTTTGCTGTGATGCGGATCGGAAAGGATTGGTTAAAGAATGCTGGAGTCGAACACGGTTTTGGGGATCCTTGCCCATGTGGATGCGGGGAAGACCACGCTGTCCGAGCAGATGCTCTATCAGGCGGGAGTGCTCCGGACGCCGGGCAGGGTGGACGCCCGCACTGCTTTTCTGGATCAGGCGGAGATTGAGCGGAAACGGGGGATCACTGTATTTTCCGGCCAGGCGGATTTTTCTATGGAAGGCCGTTCCTTTTCCCTTATCGATACTCCTGGCCATGTGGACTTTTCCGGGGAAATGGAGCGTTGTCTCCGGGTGCTGGACTGCGCCGTGCTGGTGGTGAGCTGCGCTGAAGGGGTACAGGCCCACACGGAGACTTTGTGGAGGCTGCTGAACGACGCCTCTGTTCCTGTGTTTGTGTTCCTCAATAAGACGGACCGCGCCGGAGCGGACCTCATGAGGGTGTTTGGGCAGCTGGAACGCTTGGGGGGGAACAGGTTTGTCCCGTTTTTCAGTGGGATTGAGGAAGACGGGCAGATGGAAGAGGAGACGGCAGAGCTTCTGGCTGGTTTGGACGATTCGCTTCTGGAACGCTATTTGGAGACTGGGTATGATCGGGAGCTGTGGCTGAAAGAGGCGAAAAACCTGGTTCGGGAGCGGTGGGTTTTTCCTGTGTTTTCCGGCTCGGCCCTGAACGGGAAAGGCGTGGAAGAGCTACTCCGGGGCTTGCGGCTACTGGCGCCCGCCGGTACTGGAAACAGGGAGGCTCCCTTTGCAGGGCGGGCCTATCAGGTACGTCATGACAGGGGCGGACGGGTTGTCTTTCTCAAGGTGGAGCAGGGAACGCTGCATCCAAAGGAACTGCTCACGGTTCCCGGTGGAGAGAGGGAAAAGTGCAACGAACTGCGAAGATATTCGGGTTCCAGATATGAACTGATACAAGAGGCGGGTCCCGGTATGCTCTGTGCGGTAACCGGCATTCGGCAGGTAAAGGCCGGGGACTTGGCCGGGTTGGGTGCGGAACGGGCAAAGCCCTTTGTTTTACAGCCTCTGCTTCGCTCCCAGGTGCTGTTCTCCTCCTCTGTTCCCGCGCCGCTGATGCTCTCACGCTTCCGGGAACTGGAGGATGAAGAACCGCTTCTCGGTGTGGAGTGGCGGGAACGCACCCAGGAACTGGAGGTGCGGGTGATGGGAGAGGTCCAGCTGGAGGCGTTGGAGGAAATTTTCCGGGAACGGTACAGTGAACAAATCTCCTTTGGCCCGTGTTCCGTGCTCTACCAGGAGACCATCGCGGCCCCGGTGGTGGGCTGCGGCCATTTCGAGCCTTTGCGGCACTATGCAGAAGTGCATCTGCGCCTGGAGCCGGGACAGCGGGGCAGCGGTATTGTGTTTGCCAGTGAATGCCCGTTGGATTTTCTGGGCTCCAATTGGCAGAATCTCATCAGGACTCACGTACTGGAAAAGCAGCATACAGGGGTGCTGACCGGAGCGCCGCTGACAGATGTGAAGATAACGCTGTTATCGGGTCGGGCCCACCTGAAGCATACGGAGGGCGGAGACTTCCGGGAAGCGGTCTACCGGGCGGTCCGCCAGGGGCTGATGCAGGCTGAAACGGTTTTGCTGGAACCGTGGTACCGCTTTTTTGCGGAGGTGGAATTTGATGAGGCTGGCCGGGTACAGTCGGATTTGCTGCGTATGGGCGGCGAATGCGGGGCGCCTCTGGAAGTAGAGGGTAAAATGGCCCTTCGGGGGCGTGCCCCCATTCGGACGATGATGGGCTATCCCCGGGAATTTACTGCTTTTACCAGGGGAAAGGGAAGGCTTTCCCTGGAATTTGGCGGCTATGAACCCTGCAGGGACGCAGCTGCCATAGTGGAAAAGATCGGGTATGATCCGGAGGGGGATGTGGAAAATTCTCCTGACTCTGTGTTCTGTTCCCATGGAGCGGGCTTCCCGGTGAAATGGAACGAAGCCAATGCCCATATGCACTTGCCCGTAGAAAAGATTCAGGGCTGATGCGGTCGTGACAGAAAGGAATACGGGGGAGGACTTGCTACAAATTCAAAAGAGCGGAATAGGATGGAGCAAGGGATGAAAACTCCCTGCTTTGGCACGCATTTGAGAGAAAGGCTGTTTGACAGCCTGTGTGCTTATCCTGGAGGTTTGTTTATGGCAAATTGGAAAAAAGACCCTTGGCCCGACAGCAAGCCAGATCATTTTTTTACTTACCAGAGCGGACAAAACAGCGGTTTTGAGGGACTGCAGCCGCCCTGTCCACCAGGAAATCCGCCGCCTTTTCCGGCTTCCTGTCCCCCTAAGCCCTGTCCTCCCCCGGATCTGTTTCCCGCATGTCCACAACCATTTCCACCCTGCGACTCCTGTCCCCCTCAGCCCTTCCCGCCAGCGGAACCGCCCTGCAGCCCCCCTCATCAGGACTCGTTTCCGTCCTGTTCCTGCCCGCAGCCATTTCCGCCCTGTGATCCCTGCCCACCCGCTCCTTGGCCGCCTGCGCCGACCGGAGTCACAGGTCCCACCGGTCCGACAGGTCCCGCAGGTCCGCGAGGTCCGCAGGGACCCACGGGTTCTCAGGGGCCTGCCGGCATAAGAGGTCCGGAAGGCCCCCAGGGCCCGCAGGGCCCCGCCGGCGCGGCTGGCGCAACAGGTCCGGCGGGACGGCAGGGTCCCATGGGCCCTCAGGGGAACCGGGGAGACGCCGGTCCCACTGGACCGACGGGCCCTGCAGGACTCCAGGGGAATACAGGTCCTGAAGGCCCTCAAGGCCCCATCGGACCTGCAGGACCCGAAGGGGAGCAAGGGCCTGAAGGTCTTCCCGGCGCTACAGGTGCAACCGGACCAGCCGGGAGTATGGGGCCGGAAGGCCCAACTGGTGCGACCGGTCCTGCCGGTCCTGCGGGCAGTACAGGGGCGACTGGTCCGGCAGGCGCTACAGGTGCAACCGGACCGACTGGGAGCATGGGACCTTCAGGGCCTGCTGGAGCGACTGGTTCCACCGGCCCTGCCGGCAGCACAGGTGCAACTGGACCGACAGGACCAGCAGGCCCCACTGGAAGCACAGGCCCTGCCGGTCCCATAGGGCCTACCGGTCCAACAGGCGCCAACGGTGTGACCGGTCCCACCGGCCCAACCGGGCCTACAGGACCGTCACTGGCGGTGGCGGGCTCTGTTTCAAGTCATGGAGCCCAAAGGTTTACCGCACCCAATTATGGAATCGTAGCCTTTGATCAGGTGGGCGCTCTTCATGACACCCGGCTGCTTACGGGAAATCAATATCTGGAAGTTAACCAAGCTGGACTCTACCAGATTGATTATGCTGCGATGGCTACTACAGGATTGCCCGCCTACGCCACAATCACTTTTCTGCCGGGCGGCACAGACCAGAGCGGGAAAATTCCATTGTCCGCCAATGTACTGGTCAGCGGTACCATTGTCCGCCGGATGGGCGCGGGAACCCGCGTCTCTTTGAGAGTGGATTCTGGAGATGGCAATACGCCTGTAACTTTGCCCGCCACCGATCAATACTGCAATGCCTTTCTCTCCGTAACCCGTGTGGGCCCCTATCCCAGCGGAATTGTTTGAGCGGACTGGAAAGAGGGAAGAAGGGCATACAGTAAAATGTAATGAGGAAAACGCAGAGGCCAGACTTCCCATAACGGGGAGCCTGGTCTCTGCGTTCATTTCAGAACGTTCTTTTTGCTTTTTCGGCCGCCATCTTTAGATTCTCTTATCTGATCTTCGCTCAGTTACGCTTTGTTTCATGCGCCTCATTTCCAGAAAGGGATCAAGAAGAGGACACAATTTCTGCTCATACCGCTTTTTTAATGATATTTAAGATTGTTACGTAGAAAATTTATTCTGTAATTTTTTCGCTCATAATATCAAAATGGCGGCGGTAGCGTTTTGGGATGCGCAACTCCACGAAATATCCGATCTCCGCAAGAGCTTGGGAAATATAACGGAAGCCGTCTTTGTAGAACTCTGCGATACGTTTTTGCTTATCGGTGATACCGCGATAATTTGGGGGACAGACGAACGTCCAGTCTGCGGCTACATTGTCGAAGACAATACGGAAATACTTATCAATGTCGGTTTCCCGAATCCCGGCCTGCGCCAACAAAGTGTGATGTTCAAAGGTCTCAATGGAGGGCGATACAACTGCGGATTCTCCATCGTAGGAAACCAGCATCATTATGGTTTCATCCGTGCCATAATATTTTTCCACTTCTTCTTTCGTGGGGTAGTAAATGAACTTCATATACTTCTCCAATCACGGGGGATTTTCTTTATTTAAGTATAGACCAATTTAAATCATCTTGCAAGATATGACAACGAGAGCATCCCGGCTAGTATTCCGTTTTCTAAATTGACAGCAATATAAGAGGCTTCTGCGCCACTTGGAGCAGAAGCCTCTCAGTAATGTTGTACAATTATATATTTTATGCGCGTTGCGCTACAGGAGAATTGGGCGTCGTGTCCTGAGTGACTTCGCTGTTGTCTTTGCGTTTCAAAATTTGAGTCAGTAGAATAAAAGGCATAAAAACCCGGAAACGCTGAGTTCTGGAGCCAATTTGGTTGCGGGGGCCAGATTTGAACTGACGGTCTGCGCTCCGCTTCGGTCAGCGCTTGACGCTCGCCACCGGCGAGCAGCGCCCTTCGGGTTATGAGCCACGGCCTCATAAGCGAGATGGGCGTCGGTTCACACATGACGCCATAACGAAAAATTCCAGCCAACCCACAAGAGGTTTGCTGGAATTCTTTGGTTGCGGGGGCCAGATTTGAACTGACGACCTTCGGGTTATGAGCCCGACGAGCTACCGGACTGCTCCACCCCGCGATATTTTGCTGTGTTACTTGACTCAGCTTTATTATTATAGTACGAGATGGTGAAAAAAGCAAGGGGGAAATTTGCTGGATATATAGTGGAGTTTTAAATAAAATTTTGTTTAAATCGTAATTTCTTTTCCTGTTGTGCTTTTGAAATATGATTCATGCTATAATATTTGCTATCTGTTTCTCTGTTTTTCAGCCGGAACAGCGCGAAAAACGCACTCACGGGACGAAAACTGCGGCGTTACGGAATGTTCTGAAAGTTTATTTAGAAGTTTTATAAGACGGGTCGGGTTTAGAAAGGATGTTGCGGATGACAACGGATATGACAAAGGGAAGGCCTGCGGGAATCCTGGTGAGGTTCACGCTGCCTATGCTGCTCAGCGTGGCATTCCAGCAGCTCTATAATATTTCAGACAGTGTGATTGCCGGAAAATTTGCCGGAGAGGATGCCCTTGCTGCGGTGGGAGCTTCTTTTCCAGTTACGATGATTTTTATGGCCTTTGCTCTGGGGTGCAATATCGGCTGTTCCGTGGTGATCTCCCAGCTTTTTGGCGCGGGAGATCTGGGCAATATGAAGACAGCGGTGAACACCTCTATCCTGTCGGTGGGCGGGCTGAGCCTGCTGCTCACTATACTGGGCTCCTTTTTCGGGGTTCCCATTCTTGCGGTGCTGGGGACTCCTTCCAATATCTTTGGGGACTCCGCTCTTTATCTGAACGTGTATACTTGGGGGCTTCCCTTCCTGTTCCTCTATAACATTGCCTCCGGTATTTTTACGGCTCTTGGGGATTCCCGTACCCCGCTCTATTTCCTTATAGCTTCCTCTTTGGGGAATATCGGACTGGACCTCCTGTTTGTAGCGGTATTTCATATGGGGGTGGCCGGCGTGGCTTGGGCTACTTTTCTGGCACAGGGCGCGGCCTCTGTGTTTGCGTTGGTTGCCGTATTGCGCCGGGTGAGGCGGATGGAGTCCAAAGAGCCCGGCAGGCTGTTTTCTTTTTCCGTATTTCGAAAAATTGCGGTGATTGCGGTACCCAGTATCTTACAGCAAAGCTTTATTTCCGTGGGGAACCTGTTTATTCAGAATTTGGTCAACGGCTTCGGCTCTTCCGTCATTGCCGGTTACAGCGCAGCGGTGAAACTGAATACATTTGCGTTAACTTCGTTTACGGCTTTATCCAATTCCTTGTCCAGCTTTACCGCTCAGAACATCGGCGCCGGGAAGCCTGAACGGGTGAAGAGGGGGTTTCGTTCCGGCCTGATCATGGCGCTCCTTGTGGCGCTGCCCTTTACGGCGGTCTACTGCTTTCTCAGCTCCGGCGTACTGACGCTGTTTATGGATACCGCCAGCGTACAGGCCATGCGGGCTGGCACAGATTTTCTGCGGATTGTCACGCCCTTTTACCTGTTCATAGCTGTGAAGCTGATGGCGGACGGCATTCTGCGGGGGGCGGGGGCTATGAAGTGCTTTATGGTAGCTACCTTTACTGATCTTGTGCTGCGGGTAGTGTTGGCCTATCTTTTTTCCGCAGAACAGGGGGCCCGGGGAATCTGGATGTCCTGGCCGGCGGGTTGGGTGATCGCCTCGGTGTTGTCCTGCGTTTTCTATTTTACAGGAGTCTGGATACCAAAGAGGTTCCGAATTTCTTTCCGCCAAAAAACGTGAGATGCTTTATTTTTCGGTCAGTTTCCCTTATAATAGAAAAGAAAGCTTGATTCGGATGATGGTTTGCGCTGGGGATGGAAAATCTGCTGGGGAAAAGAATTTGAATGTATTTATACCAGTTTTTTGACCGGACTGAGGGCCTCTATGTCAGCCTCAGTAATCTGCCTTTGGAAGAGGCCCTGGATGCTATGCGTGCCGTCCAGCTGGAAAAGCTCAGCGTTCAGTAAGCGCCGCTATCCCGCCAATATGGCGGACCGCTGTGCCTGCGAGGAAAAATCTCAGGGCAGAGTCCGAAAGAAGTGAGGCATCCCAAAGCGGAAAAAAACCATTACCTGGCAGTAGAGTGCGGTCCCTGGCTGAGCACATGGTTTTGAAAATTCTGATCACTTTCAGTCCAAGGCCAAGAGAGGACGATTGGAAGGAGTGCCGCCGGGCGCTCTAGCCTTTGAGGAAATGCTGGAAATTGTTGATGAGTACGGTCTGTGGCAGGATTGGAACGATGGCGGAAGATTCGGCCCGGAACGCTAAGAGGAAGCCCGTGTCTGGAGCGAGGAACCCGTCGGCAGGTACCGGACGGAATACATTGGGAAAGCAGAGCAACTTCATGAAAAAAACAACCGGAAGGGGACGTAATTGATATGGTCGAGGAATATACCATAGCATTGGCAAAGGTCATTAAGGAATTGGGGCTTAGCGAGGTCTATCTGCCCAGGAGCGCGGATGAAATTCTGATTAAATCCAGAGACGTCAACCGGCCCGGTGTGGAGTTGAACGGTTACTGTGAATATTTTGATCCCAACCGCATCACCATTCTGGGGCGTTCTGAGATCGAAATGCTCAAAAGCTTCGGCAAGCAGCGAAAGGCGGAGGCAATCGATCATTTCTTTGCCCTGCATCCCCCCACGGTCATTGTGGCCAGGGGCATTGAATCCAGCGAGGATATGCTGGCCGCAGCGAAAAAGTATGATATTCCCCTGCTGTCCTCCCGGGATTCCACCTCCAATGTGGTGGCTGACCTGGTATCCCTGTTGAATGTGGAGCTGGCGCCGCGCATCACCAGGCACGGCGTACTGATCGAGGTCTACGGCGAAGGAATTCTGTTGGTGGGCGACAGCGGCGTGGGAAAAAGTGAGACCGCCATCGAATTGATCAAGCGGGGGCACCGGCTGATCGCGGACGACGCGGTGGAGATCCGGCGGGTTTCCAGCAAATCTCTGGTAGGGCAGGCGCCGGAGAATATCCGCCATTTTATCGAACTCAGGGGGATCGGTATCATCAATGCCCGGCGCATCTTTGGTATGGGCGCGGTGAAGCTCTCCGAGAAAATAGATATGTGCATCAATATGGAAATCTGGGATGCCACTAAGGTTTACGACCGGATGGGCATTGACAGCGAATACACGGAAATCCTGGGGATCCGCGTGCCTGTGATGACGATTCCAGTTAAGCCGGGAAGAAATCTGGCGGTGATCATTGAGGTGGCCGCCATGAATAACCGGCAGAAAAAAATGGGCTACAATGCGGCGCAGGAGCTGCTCTCCAGCCTGGGCATGGATATTTCCGTGCTGCAGAGCGACGATATCAAACGCGACCTGGACATCTGAAATCTGCAGATTTTCAAGACGTAAGAGAGGATGACCCAAACGATGGGATACAATATAATTGCCGACCTTCATACCCACACCCTGGCTTCCACCCACGCCTACAGCACTTTCAGCGAGATGGTGCGGGCTGCCGCCGACCGTGGGCTTTATGCCCTGGCGGTGACCGATCATGCCAAAACGATGCCGGGCTCTCCCAGAGATTGGTATTTCGGCTGTTTGTGCGAGCTGCCGCTTTACTACCGGGGCGTGATGACCATAGGGGGTATCGAGGCAAATGTTCTGGATTTTGAGGGTACGCTGGATGTGGAGGAACGGGATGTGCCCAAGCTCAACTGGATTGTAGCATCCATTCACAATCTCGGGCTGGAAGGGCTTCGTGATCCGGATGTGGAAAAATGCACCCATCTGTGGCTGCAGGTGGCGAAGGATCCCCGGGTCAATGTGATCGCGCACAGCGGGGACCCGAATTTTGTCTACGATTACGACAGGGTGATCCAGGAATTCGGAGCAAATCACAAGCTGGTGGAAATCAACAACCACTCTTTTGACGCCAGAAAGCGGAATATTCCCAACTGCACAAAGATCGCTTTGGCCTGCAAGAAATACGGCGTGCCCCTGGTTGTGAATTCCGACGCCCACTTTGAGGCGCAGGTGGGGAATTTTTCCCATGCACTGCGGATGCTGGAGGAAATCGATTTCCCTGAGGAACTAATTTTAAATGCCTCCGAGAAGCGGCTGAACGATTATCTCAGGGCCTATACGAATATATTTGAGACCAGACCTTACTGATCCATTCCCGATCCAGAAAATGAATTCCGGGAGGAAAGATTTGATGCCTGATTACATGCTGACCGACCATGCAGCCGCAGCGTGCGGCTGTGAAATCCGCAGGGATGAACCCATGAAGCTGCATACCACCTTTCGCATCGGCGGACCTGCCGACCGTTTTTACATTGTGAAAACGGTCAAACAGCTGAGCTGTATGCTGGGAGCGCTGCACGATTCAAACACACCCTATTTTGTACTGGGCAACGGTTCCAACCTTCTGGTTTCGGACCAGGGAATCCGCCGGGCGGTGCTCTCCCTTTCCGGAGATTTCAGAAAGGTAGAATTGATAGGCGGCGCGGCGGTGCGGGCCGGTGCGGCCGCTACTTTAGCCAGTGTGTGCGCCTTTGCCCGGGAGAACTGCCTGACGGGTTTGGAATTTGCCTGGGGAATCCCAGGTTCCGTGGGCGGAGCGGCTTATATGAATGCGGGAGCTTACGGCGGCGAGATGAAAGACGTGGTCCGGCGGGTACATTCTGTGTCTGCCGGGGGAATAAAGGGAGTCGCCGAAGGGGAAGCATTGAAATTTTCCTACCGGAAAAGCCGCTATACGGGGACTGGGGACATCATCACGTCGGTAGAGTATGTCTTGAAACCGGGGAGCAGTACAGAAATTTCCGGAAAGATGGAAGAATTGATGCAGCGCAGAAAGGAAAAGCAGCCCTATGACATGCCCAGTGCGGGCAGCGTTTTCAAGCGGCCGGAAGGAGCCTACGCCGCCGCGCTGATCGAAGGCTGCGGGCTGAAGGGGCTCACCGTGGGGGAGGCGCAGGTAAGCCCGAAGCACGCCGGCTTTATTGTGAATCTGGGCAATGCGTCCTGCGGGGACGTATTGCAGCTGATCGACAGGATTCGGGAGACGGTATACCGGGAAAAAGGGATTCAGCTGGAGTGTGAAGTGCGCATGACGGAATAGGCGCGGCGCAGTCTCCAAGTGCTTCTTAAAAAAGGAATCTATAGTGAATAAAGAAAAACATGCGGAAAGAGGGAAAATAGTATGGAATTTGTTGTGGTGACAGGACTTTCCGGTGCAGGCAAAACCCGGGCAATGCATGCGATGGAAGACATCGGCTTTTTCTGTGTGGATAATCTGCCGCCGGCGCTGATTCCTGTATTTTACGACCTCTGTGTCAAATCGGAGGGACTGATGGGCCGGGTGGCTGTGGTGACCGACACCAGGGGCGGGGAGCTGTTCAAATCCTTCTTTACCGCAATGGAAGCATTAAAGCGGGAAAAACGGGAATATAAGATCCTGTTTCTCGATTCCTCTGACGCGGTGCTGGTCAACCGTTTCAAAGAGACGCGCCGTAAGCATCCGCTTTCCGATGATCTGAACGGCTCGCTGGAGCAGGCGGTAAAGCTGGAGCGGGAGATGCTTCAGCCTGTCAAAGAATGCTCCGATTATGTCATTGACACCTCGGGCGTGTCCCCGGCGCAGCTGAAAACGCGCATCACCGAGCTGTTTCTCAGCAGTGCCAGCGATTCCCTGTCTGTGCACTGCATTAGCTTTGGCTTTAAATATGGAATCCCCATGGAATCTGACCTGGTTTTCGATGTACGCTGTCTGCCTAACCCCTTCTATGTGGAGGAGCTCCGTCCCCAGACGGGCCTGGATGCGCCGGTGCGGGATTATGTATTGGAAAAGGAAGAGACGAAGGGGTTTGTCTCCCGCTTTACCGACATGGTGGATTATCTTCTGCCCCTGTACGGGAAGGAGGGGAAGAGCCAGCTGGTGATAGCGGTGGGCTGCACCGGCGGGCACCACCGTTCCGTGGCGCTGGCACAGTATATGTGCGATTATTTGTCCCGGAAAGGAATCAGAACCAGTATTACCCATAGGGATATTCAAAAGTTTTAAATTGCTGTACCACAGGAGGAACGCTTTATGGTTGGGGTGCTGGTGACGGGAATCCCGGCTTCAGGGAAGAGTACGCTTGCCGCCTACCTTTCAAAAGAACTGAGGCTGCCCATGATGTCTAAGGACAAAATCAAGGAGCTGCTGTTCGATACTGTCGGCTTCCGCAGCAGGGAGGAAAAGGTGGCTTTGGGGATGGGCAGTATGGAGATAATGTACTATTTTGCCGAACAGATGATGCGGCTCGGAAGCCCTTTTCTGCTGGAAAACAATTTTGAAGCCGTCTCCATGCCGGGAATAGAGGAACTGTTCCGGCGCTATCGGTACCGTGCTGTCACTGTCCTGCTGACGGGAGAAGTACAGGTGCTGTACCAACGTTTTCTGGAGAGGCAAAAGGATCCCGGCAGACACCGTGGCCATGTAGTGAACACCTGTTACCCGGAGCGGCCCGGCGGGAAGGAGCTGGAACCGCAGCTGAGCCTGGAGCAGTACTGTGGAGGAATCAAAGCCCGGGGGATGGAGGATTTTTCTCTGGGGGAACGTATCCTGGTGGACACCACCGACTTTTCAGCAGTGGACTATGCCGGGATTGCCGGGAAACTGCGAAAAATGTTGCATTGAGTCACATTGTGCCGGAAAGGGCAGAAGAGATTGTATGCGGGCGGCCCGCACTTCGAGCCGCCGGGCTATGGAATTGGGAGTGCAGAGTACGATGTCGTTTTCCTCAGAAATCAAACATGAATTATGTAAAGTGGAGAATAGGAAGCTCTGCTGCTTAAAGGCTGAATGCTACGGTATTTGGCTTTTTTCAAAATGCTTTTCCCTCAAAAACTCCGCTTATGTGACTGAACATGGGGATGTGGCGCGGAGAATGTCGGAACTGGCTGCTGCCGCCGCCGGTGTTCAGGTGGAGATGAGCTTTGCGGTCAGCAGGCGAAAAAAGCCCGCCTACCGGGTAGAGCTTGTGGATGACGCCTCCAGAGAACAGCTTCTGCAAAGTTTTGGACATACGGGAAGAGAGCCCAGCCTGCGAATCAACCGGGGGAATTTTGAAGGCGATTGCTGTGTACAGGCTTTCCTGCGGGGGGCTTTTCTGGCCTGCGGAACAGCTACGGACCCCAATAAGGAATATCATCTGGAATTTTCTGTACCCTACCGGAATTTGGCGCGGGAGTTTTGTACGCTTTTGGAGGAGACGGAGGCTTTCCCGGCAGCTCCTGCTGTTGCGGAGAGAAAAAGTTCCTATGTGGTCTATCTGAAAGACAGCGGACAAATCGAAGATTTGCTGACCTATCTGGGGGCTTCCGCGGCATCTATGGAACTGATGCAGGTAAAAATGTATAAGGAAGCCAAGAATAATATCAACCGGAAGACTAATTTTGAAACCGCCAATATGGATAAAACCTATTCCGCCTCCGCCAGGCAGACGGCGGCTATTGCGGTGATCAGCGATACGGTGGGAATCGGCTCCCTGCCAGAAGAGCTGCAGCAACTGGCGCGGCTCCGGCTGGAAAACCCGGAAATGACGCTGCGGGAGCTGGGGGAGGTTTTGAAAATCAGCCGCAGCGGCGTCAATCACCGTCTTCAGCGGCTGCTGCAGCTGGGGGAAAAGATTGCAGGAGAAAAAGGCATAGAAAATATTATGTAAACAAAATTATGGAAACAAAGAAGCTGGGCTTTTGAAAATCACATACCTAGCTAAAGTTGTTTATGATATAAAAAGGGCGATAGAAAATAGTATGGAAACATATTGGGAGGCACTATGAAACGAAAGCTCTTGGAATTCGGCGGAGCAGCCGTTGTGCTGCTGGGAATCCTGGGCATCCTGTACCTGGTTTTGGGAAGGATCGGAAACGGGCCGCCGGAGGTGGGCTCCGTGACAATCCGCTGCGGAGAGGAATCCGTTATCCCTCTTGGAAATGAGATCTACCGGACCGAGGATGGAAAGAAGAGGGAAGAGAGGCGGCTGGTTCCTGAAGAAATCGGAGAAGAGGCCCCTTTGCTTGCCTACAACGACGATATCACAGCCAAGTATGAAGGGAATTCGGAAAACGGATCCTTTTATTTCACGATTTATACGGATGAATTCCAAGGATACACGGAGAAAAAGAGTTGGTTCACTCCTTTGGAGGAGCCGGGAAATTACCTGGTTTGCATCGAAACCTATTGGGGGACGGAAAAAAACAATATCGGTATGGAATACTATTTTTGGCTCCAGGTGGAGTGAACAGGGAAAAGGAGGTCCTGTATGGCTTTTGTACATCTGCATCTGCACACAGAATACAGTCTTTTGGACGGTGCATGCCGGATAGAAAGGCTTCTGGACCACATTCAGGAAATGGGTCAAAACGCCGTAGCTATCACGGACCATGGCTGTATGTACGGTGTGATCGATTTTTATAAGGCCGCAAAAAAGCGGGGCGTCAAGCCGATCATCGGCTGCGAGGTCTATGTGGCAAAGCGCACCAGGTTTGATAAGGTTCACGAATTCGACGCGGAAAACCGCCATCTGGTTTTGCTCTGCGAGAATGAGACCGGTTACCGGAATTTGATTACGATGGTATCCAAAGCCTGGACAGAGGGGTTTTACAACAAGCCCCGGGTGGATTTTGAACTGCTTCAGCAGTATCATGAAGGGCTTGTCGCCCTTTCCGCCTGCCTTTCGGGCGAGATTCCCCGGGCCCTTGCCAGAAATGATTACGAGGGGGCCAAAGAAGCTGCGCTGCAGTACAGGGACATCTTCGGCGAAGGGGATTTTTATCTGGAGTTGCAGGATCACGGGTTGGATGGAGAACATTATGTAAACCCCAATATCATCCGCATGTCCCGGGAAACGGGAATCCCGCTGGTGGTGACCAACGATTGCCACTATATCGCGCCTGAGGACAGCAGAATGCATCACATCCTGCTCTGCATTCAGACAGGCCGGACGGTTGAAGATGCGGATACCCTGGAATTTGGTTCAGAGGAATTCTACTGCAAGACGGAAGAAGAGATGCGGGCCCTGTTTCCGGAGCTGCCTGAGGCAGCCGACAACACGGTGAAGATCGCGGAACGCTGCCATTTGGAATTTGAATTCGGAAAGACAAAGCTCCCTCATTTTGAAACTCCGGACGGCAGCGGGAATGAGGAATTTTTTGTACGTATGTGCAGGGAAGGGCTGCTGCGCCGGTATGGGGAACACCCGGACCAGAGTCTGAAGGACCGGCTGGACTATGAGATTGAAACCATCAGCACGATGGGTTATGTAAACTATTACCTCATTGTCTGGGATTTTATCCGTTATGCAAAAAGCGTGGATATCCCCGTAGGGCCGGGCCGCGGCTCCGGCGCGGGAAGTTTGGCGGCCTACTGCATGGGAATCACCAATGTGGATCCCATCCGTTACGGCCTTATTTTCGAACGCTTTTTGAATCCGGAACGGGTGAGTATGCCTGACTTTGACATTGATTTCAGCGATGAGCGCCGGGATGAGATCATTGAATACGTGGTGGAAAAATACGGCGCCGACCATGTGGCGCAAATCGTCACCTTCGGTACCATGGCCGCACGGGGCGCTTTGCGGGATGTGGGGCGCGCTATGGCCATCCCCTACAGCAAGGTGGACCAGGTGGCGAAGCTGGTGCCTATGGAGCTGAATATCACGTTGGATAAGGCTATGAAGGTTTCCGCTGAGTTCCGGGAAAAGTATGAGAGCGACGATCAGGTCAGAGAGCTTGTGGATATGGCCAGAAAGATCGAGGGCATGCCCCGGCATACCTCCACCCATGCGGCCGGAGTGCTTATCACCGACAGACCGGTGATGGACTATGTGCCTTTGGCGAAGAATGACGACGCGGTGGTTACCCAGTTCACCATGACGACCATTGAGGAACTGGGGCTTTTGAAAATGGACTTTTTGGGCCTGAGAAACCTTTCTGTGATCGACAATGCAGAAAAGATGATCCGCCGCAGGGAACCGCAGTTTTCCATGGAGCGTATTCCGGAGGACGACGAAAATGTGTTTGCCATGCTCTCCGCCGCAGCGTCCGAAGGGGTTTTTCAGTTTGAGTCGGGCGGAATGAAGCGGCTGCTGGTGCAGGCCAGGCCGGAAAGCATCGAAGATCTGACCGCCATCATCTCCCTGTACCGCCCCGGCCCCATGCAGTTTATTCCCGCCTATCTGGAGAACAGGAAGAATCCCGGAAAAATTACCTACCGCCATGAACGGCTGCGGAATATTCTGGATGTGACCTATGGCTGTATCATCTATCAGGAGCAGGTGATGCAGATTTTCCGGGATTTGGCGGGTTACTCTCTGGGACGCGCTGATATCGTACGGCGCGCCATGTCAAAGAAAAAGCATGATGTGCTGAACAGGGAACACGAGGTATTTTTGCACGGGCAGCGGCGGGAGGACGGTTCCTGGGAGGTGGAGGGCTGCGTAAACCGCGGAGTGGATGAAGCCACAGCCGAAGCGCTGTTTAAGGAAATTCAGAATTTTGCCTCTTATGCGTTCAACAAATCTCATGCCGCCGCCTATGCGGTGGTGGCCTACCAGACCGCCTACCTGAAATATCACTATCCCTGTGAATATATGGCGGCGCTGCTTTCCAGCGTTCTGGGATGGACCGGCAAGGTGGCGGAATATATCGAGGAATGCGAACGTCTGGATATCTCTGTGCTGCCGCCCCACGTAAATTACAGCGAAAACGGTTTTACCGTAGTGGGTAAGAGCATACGGTTTGGCCTGCTGGCCGTAAAGAACCTGGGGAAAGGTGTGATCCTCAGGATGATCGCAGAACGGAAGAGCGGCGGGGATTTCACTTCCTTTTACAATTTCTGCAAGAGGATGTTCAGCAGGGATATGAACCGCCGTGCGGTGGAAAGCTTGATAAAGAGCGGCGCTCTGGACGGCCTGGGCAATAACCGCCGGGAGATGCTGCTGGCAGTGGGGCCCGTGCTGGACGGTCTGGAAGAGGACAGGCGGAAGAATGTGGAAGGCCAGATGGGCTTTTTCGACACTGCCGGAGCCAGCGAAGGCGGGGAACCATCCCTTCCCCATGCGGACGATTTTCCGCCCCAGGACAAGCTGGCCATGGAAAAGGAGGTCACGGGAATGTACCTCTCCGGCCATCCTATGGCGTCCTATTCCACCCTGTACCGCACGGGAGCTTATGCCAGAATAGACGAGATTTTTCTCAGTGCGGAGCGGGAGATTGAGAAATACCAGGATGACCAGCGCGTGACGCTGCTGGCCATTATCACAGGGGTAAAAAAGAAGATTACGAAAAGCAATGCCAGTATGGCTTTTGTCACCCTGGAGGATATGTATGGAACCATAGAGGCCCTGGTTTTCCCCAGGACTCTGGAGCAGTATGGGAACTTGCTGTTTGAAGGTTCCGTCGTGGAAGCACGGGGGCGTCTGAGCTTTACAGAGGAGAAAGAGCCCAAATTTGTCTGCGACGGGCTGGAACGCCCGCCGGAGAGCACCGCTGCCGGAGGATCTGACAAGCCTCAAAAGCCGGTGCGGGAGGGCTTGTATCTCAAGGTGGATTCGGAGCATGACCCCAGATATCGCAAGGCGCTGCAGTATATTGAGCTGTTTGAAGGGGCCAGCGACGTCTATATCGCCATGCGGAATACGGGTAAGCTGGTACGCACTTCTGCCAAGTACCGGGTGGAGGTGAACCGGCCGCTGCTCACAGCGCTGGAAAAGCTGCTGGGAGAAGAAAATGTGGCATTTCGGGGACAATGGCGTTGAAGGGATGAAATTTGCCGAGTTGCCCTGTAAAATCTTGCCGGAACCTCTTGATAATTTTTTGACGTTTGTTATAATTAATGTTGATACAGTTTATCAAAACGGGCGGTGCCCGATCAGAAATAGTTGGAGGAAAAGAAAATGGGTGCGAAAAGTATTGCAGTATTGACCAGCGGTGGGGATGCTCCCGGAATGAACGCCGCAGTGCGTGCGGTGGTGCGTTCAGGCCTCTCATTCGGCATGAAGGTGTATGGGGTCATGAGGGGTTATAACGGCCTGTTGAATGGGGATCTCCATGAGATGAGCATGCGCAGTGTTTCCGATATCATCCAGCATGGAGGCACGGCTCTCTTTACTGCCCGCAGCCCCGAATTCAATACGCCGGAGGGCGTGCAGAAAGCTGCTGCAACTTGCCGTAATCTGGGAATAGACGGCGTTGTGGTGATCGGCGGAGACGGCTCTTTCCGCGGCGCCAGAGACCTGACCGGCGCCGGCGTGCTCTGTATTGGGATTCCCGGTACCATTGACAACGATATCGCCTGTACCGATTATACCATTGGTTACGACACGGCGTTGAATACCGCGATGGAGATGATCGACCGCATCCGTGACACCACCGAATCTCATGACCGCTGCAGCGTTGTAGAAGTCATGGGACGCCGCTGCGGCGATATCGCCCTGCATACCGGGATTGCCGTGGGAGCCATTGCCACATTGGTGCCTGAAATCCCTTATGATTTCCAGAAGGATATTGTGGACCGCATGAAGGCTGCGCAGGCAACCGGCAAGAAGCACTTTATCGTCGTAGTGGCGGAAGGGGTAGGAAAGACCCAGGAGATCACCGAACGCATTCAGAAGGAGACGGGCATTGAAAGCCGTGCCACGATTCTGGGACATGTGCAGCGCGGCGGTTCCCCGACCCTGCGCGACCGTGTGGTGGCCAGCCGTATGGGCTATCACGCCGTGGAGCTGTTGCAGAAGAGTGTGGGCAACCGTGTGGTGGCCATGAAGGGCGAACAGATTGTGGATTTCGATATCACGGAGGCTTTGAATATGCCTCGTGTGTTCGACGAAAACTTGTACCGCATCTCTGCCAAGCTCTCTATTTAAGGAAGCGCTGGATCAATCCTGTGATGCGGCTCTTGGCGCGCAAATGTCCAAAGGCCTTCCGCAGGATGGGTGTTGAGCCTACTGGCGTGATTTATTCCGTGGCTGCTCAATGAAGAACAGACTGCTGGCCTGCGCCTCTGCCGTTTTCAGGAATGAAAACGGCAGAGGCCTTGTTGTTTTACAGAAGGATGAAAAGAAGCTCTCGGCGACTTCGTTTTCCAGGCCGAAATGCGGTAGGAAAGGCGGGCAAGGGGAAAAACAGGAAGGAAGGTCTATCTATGGCGCTGAATTACAACGGGCTGAGTAAAAGCCTGCAGGAGAGAATTCAGGAGGATCGGGAAAAGCATTGGGAGAATCCCTGGAAGTTTCCGGACAGTCGGGTGATGCGGCGTTACCTGCGCGCTTCGGATTCTCCCACCCTTTGGAGGCCTGCTTTTGTGCGGGATGTGGAGAAAACCATGCATCTGCCGCTCTACAACCGCTACGCGGACAAAACCCAGGTCTTTTCCTTCTATGAGAACGATGACATCACCCGTAGGGCGCTGCATGTCCAGCTGGTATCCAGAATCGCCAGGAACATCGGCGCGGTGCTCGGCCTTAATCTGGATCTCATCGAGGCCATATCCCTGGGACACGATATCGGTCACACACCCTTCGGCCATGCGGGGGAACGCTTCCTCAGCGAGTTGTTGTATGAGCATACGGGCCGGTATTTTAGCCACAACGTGCACAGCGTACGTGTGTTGGACACGCTGTTCCGCAGAAATCTGAGCCTGCAGACACTGGATGGGGTTCTCTGTCACAACGGTGAATTTGAGCAGCAGGAATATCGTCCCCAGCCCCTGCCGGATTTTGCTGAGTTTGACCGCCGGGTGGAGGATTGCTATACCCGGGGAGAAGAAGCGGTCGGCGGTCTGGTGCCCTCTACCCTGGAGGGCTGTGTGGTGCGGATTTGCGACATGATCGCTTATCTGGGAAAGGACAGGCAGGATGCGCGCACCGCCAGAATTATTGACGGGGAAACGCATTTTACCACGAAGGAAATCGGCACGGAGAATGCTGCCATCATCAATAATATGACGGTGGATATTCTGGAAAACAGCTATGGAAAGAATTATCTCCTTCTGAGTCCGCAGACCTACCGGGATCTGAAAACGGCAAAGCGGGAGAATTATGAGCTGATCTACAGAAACGAGAAGGTGAACCAGGCGTATGAGAGCAGCGTCCGTCCCATGTTCAGGGAGCTGTACGAAAAACTCCTTTACGATCTGAAAAGGGGAGAGGAAGGTTCGCCTGTTTACCGCCATCATGTGAACTATGTACAAAGACAACTGAGGTATTATCAGGATTACGATTACCTGCAGGAAGAACCCAACCAGATCGTAACAGACTATATTGCCAGCATGACAGACGATTATTTTGTGGCGCTGCACCGCTTTTTGTTTCCGGAGAGCAGATACAGAATCGAATATAAGTCCTATTTTGAGGATTTGAAAGAACGGTAAGACTGAGGGAAAAAGAGAAGCGCCCGGGAAACTCTAATGGGTTTCCCAGGCGTTTCTATTTTTGTTCAAAGCTGAGCCTGAATCAGGCAATATAGGCCCATTTATAATCTGTGCGCAGGCCGATACCGTGGCGGACGATCCCTTTCACGTTGTCCTGGGTAACCCAGCTGCGGGTTTGGAAGAAGGTGGGGGCAATTCCAGCATCATCGCCTACCAGTACCTTTTCTGCCTCCTGCATTTTGGCAAGTCTATCGTCTCCCGTCAAGCTTTTGGATTCATCCATCAGCTTGTCGTAATCCGGGTTGGAATAGTGGCAGTCGTTGTAGGGACTGTTGCTCTCAAACAGCTCCAGAAAGCTCTGGGCATCGTTGTAGTCGGCTCCCCAACCCTCTTTCGCGATGGTCCAATCTCCGGTGTTGTAGGCGTCTTCGCGCAGGGCGTATTTCATGGAGCGGACCTCCACATCCACACCCAGGTTGGTTTTCCAAAACTGCTGGAAGACCTGGGCGGTCTTCAGGTTGGCGTCGCCCTCGCCGATCACCAGGCTCAGACCCTGGTTAAATTCCTCAAAGCTTTTTCCGACCTCCTTGAGGCCTTCCTCCAGAAGCTTCTTTGCCTCTTCCAGAGCGCCGTCATTGGTGCCGATGTCGTAGTAGAGATCGCCCACCTCGCTGCGGAAATCGTTGCCGTTTGTGCCGGTGATGGAGGGGGGGACAAAACCGTAGGCAGGTGTGGAACCGGATTTCATGAAGTCGTTGAGGTAGCTGACACGGTTCAGAGACATGCTGAAAGCCCGGCGGATTTTCTCATTTGAAAAATACTCGTTTTCACAGTTGAACTTGACAAATTCTGTCACAGGTTCCGTCACGCTGATAAAGCCGGGGCGGTCGCGGTAGAGATCTAAAAATTCGGGCTGTACCAGCATCACATCGATCTGGTTGGTATCAAACAGGTTGACAATGGTGCTTGTCTCGATGACGAATTCGATTTTCAACGTGTCCAGCTTGACGGAATCGGCATCCCAGTAGTTTTCATTCTTCTTAAAGCTCATGCTCTGGTCGGGAATCCATTCTGTCATCACATAGGGTCCGTTGAAGACCATGTGGTCCACATCCAGAAAGAAGTTGGAACCCATATCCTCTACAGTATTTTCGGGCAGCGGGCCGAATTCGGGAATGACCAGCATGCTGAGGAAGTAGTCGGCAGGAGCAGTCAGGGTGACTTCCAGGGTTTTTTCGTCCACTGCCTTGACGCCGACCTGGCTGAAATCAGTGATTTTACCTGTGTTGTACTCCTCCGCGCCCTTGATATTATAGAGCATATAGGAGAACTGAGAGGCGGTTTCAGGATTGAGCACCTTTTCCCAGGCATAGGCAAACTGGGCCGCTGTGATGGGAACGCCGTCCGACCAGGTGGCGTCGCGCAGCTTAAAGGTATAGATGGTCCCGTCGTCGCTGATGGTCCAGCTTTCAGCAAGGCCGGAACCCTGCTCTATTTTGCCTTCCTTATCCTGGCGTACTAAGCCTTCCAGGATACAGCCCAGCACTTCTGCGCCCTCATTGGTAGTGTCGGTCAAGGGGTTGCAGTCGGTCAATGCGCCGGCCATGCTCACGCGCAGGTTCTGTTCTGCGCCGGAGCCGCCTTCGCCGGCGGCGCCGGTTGAAGCGGCAGAGCCGTCCCCTGCGGAACTGGTATCTGCCGGAACGGAAGAACCCGTGCCGCTGCCGCAGGCTCCCAGCACCAGGCAGAGCGCCAGCACAAGAGCGGTCAGAGAAAGTGATTTTCTTTTCATGCTTGTTCCCTCATCTTTCCTTTTCACAATTTACCATTTATGAAATCCTCAATTTCGTCTGGATCCTTGAGGATTTGGCCTGAAATCAATTCACAGCCGCCGGCCGTGACGAGCGCGTCATCCTCAATGCGGATGCCGAACCCTTTTTCGGGAAAATAAAGTCCGGGCTCGATAGCCACGGTCATTCCTTCGCAGACCTCCACTCGGTCGCCCACGTCATGGGTATCGAGCCCCAGATAGTGGCAGACGCCGTGGGGAAGCAGTTTTACCATGTCGGCACGGTCCTTTGCGGTTCCGGCCTCCCGGCAGTAGGGGTACATGGTATCCCTGGCAAGCTCTAGGGTGTCGTCTATTGGGTAGCCGGGCTTCAAAGCCTGGAGAATGGCCTCCTGGGCTTTGAGAACGGCCTCGTAGTAGTAGCGCTCCTCGGCGGTAAACTTCCCGCTGATGGGGAAGGTGCGGCTGATGTCTGCGCTGTAATACTGATATTCCGCGCCCAAATCCAGCAGGAGCAGGCCCTTGCTGAGAACCTGGTCGTTGCGTTCATAATGCAGACTTACGCTGTTGCTGCCGGAGGCGATGATTGGAGAAAAGGCGTTGCCCATGGCTCCGCCGAATTTCAGCTCGAAATCAAAATAGGCCTGCAGCTGCCATTCACCTATGCCTGGCTTCATATGGCGCAGGATGCTTTCGATTCCCAGACCTGTCAGACGGACAGCCTCCCTGATAGCAGCGATCTCTTCCGGCGTCTTCACACGCCGCATATTGTTGATGACCGGGGCGACGTTTTTCATCGTCAGATAGGGGTGAGCAGAGATAATTCTTTTTGCCAGGTCGTGTTCCGGATAAGCCGTGGTATCCAGTTCCCGCTTGTGGAAATCCATGCAGAGGACTTCGAAGCTGTTGCGGGAGAACAGACGTCCCAACTCCCAGTCCAGCTTGTCAAGATAATGGGCCTGATCCAGACAAGCCTGCTTCTGCAGTTCCTCTGCGGTGGGCATTTTTCCGTGGTACAGCTCCAGATAGGGGTCGGGCCTTGCAAGGAACAGCTGCTGTGAAAGTTTTCCGTGCAGCTTGGTCATCAGCAAAATGTAACCCGGCTCGGTCAGCCCGGTGAGGTAATAAAAATTCCGGTCCGGCGCGAAGGGAAAGTCCAAATCCATGCTTTTTTGTTTGGGCTGTCCGGAAAAGAGGAACAAGACGGATTGGTCGGGAAGGCTGCTGCCCAATTCCTCACGCCTGCGGCGGAATATAGTGTAATCCATCATAGACATTCCTTTCTCATGCGGGAAGCTCCGCTTCTGCAAAGTGACAGTTTACATAATGCCCGGGCTTAACCTCCCGCATGGAAGGCGCTTCTGTCCGGCACTGTTCCTGGCAAATGGGGCAGCGGGAACAGAATTTGCATCCGGTCTGGGCACTCATGGGGCTGGGTACATCACCGCTGAGCTTGATGCGCTCCCGTTCCCGGCTTTTCTGCGGGTCGGCAAAGGGAGCGGCAGACAGCAGCGCTTTGGTATAGGGGTGCAAGGGCTGCTCCATCAGCTCTTCAGAGGGCGCCAGTTCCATCAAAGCGCCCAGATACATCACCGCAATCCGGTCTGAAATGTGCGCCACCATACTGATGTCATGGGCAATAAAGAGGTAGGTGAGTCCCATTTCCTTCTGCAGGTCTTCGAAGAGGTTGACCACCTGGGCCTGAATGGAGACGTCCAGGGCGGAGATGGGCTCGTCGCAGATGATAAAACGGGGTCTGATGGCCAAAGCTCTGGCAATGCCAATACGCTGGCGCTGTCCACCGGAGAATTCATGGGGAAAACGGTTGGCATGTTCTTTGTTCAGGCCCACCAGTTCCAGCAGTTCAAAAATACGTTTCTGCCGCGCCGCGCCCTTTTCCATATGATGGATTTCAAGCCCCTCTCCGATAATGTCCGCCACAGTCATGCGGGGATTGAGGCAGGCGTAGGGATCCTGGTAAATGATCTGTACATCTCTGGTAAAGGCCAGCCGGTCTTTTCCGGAAAGATGGGAGACCTCTCGGCCGTCAAAGCGGATAGAGCCTCCGGTAGGCTCATAGAGACCTACTAAGGTGCGCCCGAAGGTGCTTTTGCCGCAGCCGGATTCTCCCACCAGCCCCAGCGTTTCTCCCTGGGCAATGGAGAGGGAGACATTGTCTACTGCCTTCAGGTATGTTTTACGGCCTGTCCTGAAATATTTTTTTAGGTCGTTGACTTCCAGGAGCATCAGTCTTCCCTCCCTGTGATTGGATTTTTGATTTTAGGCGCCAGCTGATGCCGGAGCCAGCAGCGCGTTTGATGGGTGTCGGAAAGCTGTGTGGTCTCCGGCATTTGTTCCCGGCAGACGGCCATTGCATAGTCGCAGCGATCCGCAAAGGGGCATCCCACAGGAGGGTCCAGAAGATCGGGCGGCGTTCCATCGATAGGGATGAGCCTCTCCTTCCCATTGACGCCGGGCTTCGGAATGGATTTCAGGAGGCCCCAGGTATAGGGATGGCGAGGGTTGTAGAAAATTTCCTCCACTGTACCGGACTCCACCACCATGCCGGCATACATGATTGTGACCCTGTCGGCGATATCGGCCACAACGCCCATATCGTGGGTGATGATGAGAATGGAGGTGCCCAGCTTTTCCCGCAGGGAGAGCAGCAGGTCCACAATTTGTGCCTGTATGGTCACGTCCAAAGCGGTGGTGGGCTCGTCGGCGATCAGGAGTTCAGGATGGCAAACCAGCGCCATAGCAATCATCGCACGCTGCCGCATACCGCCGGAAAATTCATGGGGATATTGCTTCATGCGCTCCACAGGGTTGGAGATGCCCACCAGTTCCAGCATCTCCACGGAACGGGCGAAGGCTTCCTTTTTACTCACTTTTTCATGGCGGCGTATCGCCTCGATGATCTGAGTTCCCACCTGCTTTGTAGGGTCCAGGGAGGTCATGGGATCCTGAAAGATCATCCCGATTTTACTGCCCCGCAGTTTGCGGATTTCCTTGATCGGCAGGCTTGTCAGGTCTGTGCCCTGGAAGAGGATGCTGCCGCCGTCAATACTGCAGGGTGGGGAGGGGTTCAGACGGATGATAGTCTGAGCGGTAACGCTTTTTCCGCAGCCGGATTCCCCGACTACCGCTACAATTTCCCCCTTCTCCAGTGAGAGGTCCACGCCGCGGACGGCCTGCACCTTTCCGGCATAGGTTGCAAAGGAGACATGCAGATCGTCAATTTTCAGCAATGCTTCACTCATGGAATGTTCTCCTTTATCTTCTCAGTTTGGGGTCCAGCGCATCCCGCAGCCCATCTCCCAGCAGGTTGAAGCCCAGCATGGTCAGGGACAGAAGCAGTGCGGGGAACAGAATCTGGTAGGGCATCAGCTGCAGGACACGGGCGCCCTCGTTGGCAAGCGTGCCCCAGCTGGCCAGAGGCACAGGCACGCCCAGGCTCAGATAGCTCAGGGTTGCCTCGGTGAAAATGGCGCTGGGAATGGAAAAAGTCAGTTCGATGATGATGGGGCCCATGGTATTGGGGATTAAGTGCTTACGGATGATCCGTCCTCCGCCGGCGCCCAAGGTGCGGGCAGCCATCACGTATTCGCTCTGCTTGAGCTGTAGCACCTGGCCCCGCACGATTCTGGCCATAGACCCCCAGCCGGTGATGGAAATGGCTATGATAATGGTATGAAGTCCCGGCCCCATGACCACCATCAGCAGGATGACCCAAAGCAGGTCAGGCACCGAGTAAATGATCTCAACCAAACGCATCATCACCATGTCCACACGGCCGCCGAAATAGCCGGAAATACCACCGTACACAATGCCGATCAACACGTTGACCATAGTGGAAACAAAGGCGATAAACAGGGAGACCTGCGCGCCGGACCAGCAGCGTACAAAGAGGTCGCGGCCCAGGCTGTCGGTACCGAACCAGTGTTCAGCGCTGGGCCATTGGTTGACGGCAAACATATCCTGGGAGCTGTAGTCATATTGGGAAAACAGAGGGGCGAAAATAGCCATCAGCAGGATTAACGCCAGCAGAATCAGGGAAGAGATGGCGATCTTGTTCTGCTTCAGCCTGCGCCAGGCATCCTTGAAATAGGTGGTGGTAGGGCGGGTGATACGGTTTGCGTTGTCCGGGTTTTTCCCCACAGGGAGGAACAGTTCCTGAGTTAATTCTTTCATCAGAGCTTCCTCCTTTCCTCAGTCCAGCTTGACGCGGGGATCCACGATGACATACAGGATATCCACCACGAAGGTGACGGCGACTAGAATCATGGCATAGAAGGCGGTCATGCCCAGGATAACGGTATAATCGCTGTCCTTCACGGCGTTGACCAGGTATTTTCCCATGCCGGGAATGTTGAATATGTTTTCGATGACAAAGGAACCCACCAGGGTGCCCGCTACCATGACGCCTGCCACCGTAATGATGGGGGTGATGGCATTGCGGATGGTGTGACGCCGTATGACCTGCCCTTCGGTGAGGCCCTTGGCCCGGGCCGTTTTGATGTAGTCCTGACTGAGCACGTCCAGCATGCTGGTGCGCATCATCCGGGCGATGTAGGCGATCATCCGGAGACCAAGCGCCAGAGTGGGCAAGATCAGGAAGACCGGCGCACCCCAGCCCGCCACAGGAGCCCACTGCAGCTTGGCGCCAAAGATGTATTGGAAAATGCTGGCAAACACAAAGGAAGGCACCGAGACGCCGAGGATAGACAGGATGATAACCGCATAGTCCGGCAGCCTTCCGCGGTTAATGCCCGCTATGATCCCGAACAGAATACCAATCCCAATGCCAATAAGGCAGGCGGCTGCGCCCAGTGTCATGGAAACCGGAAAGCCCTGGGCAATCAGGCTGTTCACCGTGCGGTTCTGATATTTCAGGGAGACGCCGAAATCGCCCCGGACCAGATTGGACATATAGATGCCGTACTGCTCAATAAGAGGTTTGTCGAGGCCGTATTTGGCGTTCAGATTGGCCATGATCTCCGGCTGGATACGCTTTTCATCGGCAAAGGGATTGCCGGGAATGGCATGCATGAGCACGAAGGTCATGGTGATAATGACCCAGAGCGTCACAACTGCCATCAGAAGCCGCTTGAGGGTGTATTTGACCATGGAAAGCTCTCCCTTCTATCTGAGGTTTTCCGGATTCAGCGCCTGCAGCGCGTCCGGAACGAAACGTCCATCCTTCCGGATGGCCACGCCGTCAAAATAGATTTCGCCGCCGCCCCATTCGGGCGTTTGAATGAGAACCAGATCCCAGTGAACCTTGGAACGGTTCCCGTTTTCGCAGCCCTCCACACAGTTTCCTGGGGTGAAGTGCAGGCTGCCCATAATCTTTTCGTCGAAAAGGGTCTCGTTCATAGGCTTGAGCACATAGGGGTTGACGCCGATTGCGAACTCTCCGATATAGCGGGCTCCCTCGTCTGTGTCCAGAATGGCGTTGAGACGTTCTGTGTTGTTGGCCGTGGCTTTTACGATTTTTCCGTTCTCAAATTCCAACCGGATGTTCTCAAAGCTGAAGCCGTCCACCAGGGAAGGGGTATTGTAAGTGATGAAGCCGTTGACGGAGTCGATGACCGGGGCGGAATAGACCTCACCGTCGGGAATGTTGCACAGGCCGTCACATTTTACGCCGCCGATTCCCTTGATGGAGAAGGTGAGGTCGGTATCCTTGGCGGTGATGCGGACTTTATCCGTACGGTCCATCAGCTCTTTGAGGGGATCCATCGCTTTGGACATGCGTGCATAGTCCAGCGTGCACACGTCAAAGTAAAAATCCGTAAACTGCGCGGTGGACATCTGGGCGGCCTGGGCCATGGCCGGGGTAGGATACCGGAGCACCACCCAGCGGGTTCCGGGCACCCGGTCTTCCATCAGCAGCTTGTAATCGTACCGGTTGTTGTAGCATTCCACCTGGGCCAGGGGGACGCCGTTTTCCTCATAGGCGTTTTCCGGCAGGCGGATGCCGATATAGCAGTCCATCTCATGCATACGGTCGGCTTCCAGGCGGTAGAGCAGGTCCATCTGCTCCCCGGTGCAGCCGTTCATGATTTCCCTTTCCAGATAGGGGTATTTGATGCTCAGAAAGGGGAGCCCGCCTGCAGCGTAGACCTCTTTGATGAGATCCGCGGTAAAGGGAAGGTCCGCGCCCCTGGTCTCAATCAGTACCTTTTCTCCGGGTTTTACCTTCAGCGAATAGGTGACAAGCGTATGAGCCAGCTTGCCGGCTCTCTGGTCCTGATCCATGTTCCATACCTCCACAATAAGAAATAAGTTGTCGTATCTCTGATCGAAGCACAGCCCTTTCTGGGGGAAGGAGAGCGTTCCTTAGTGGGAAATCCCTTTTTTTCGTCCCAGTTCCAGCAGGGCATGGCGGATTCTTTCCACTGCAGCATAGACACGCTGGTCATCCCGGAAACAGCCGTGGACGATGCGGAGATGTCCCGCACCCAATGTCCCATAAGGAGTGCCGTCGTTGACGAACACTTTGGCGTGCTCCAGCAGATAGGCCGCTACCTCCGGGGCAGTTCCCAGGGCACTTACGTCGATCCAGGTGAGAAAAGCGCTTTCCGGCAGGCTCAGCCTGACGCCGGGAATACCGCTGAGCAGTTCGAACACTCTCTTCCTGCGGCGGTCAAAGATCTCATTATACTCCTGGATAAAATCCGGATTGCGGAAAGCTTCCACAGCTGCCGCCTGAAACGCCGTGTTGGTGGCGCCGATCACGTTGACTGCGCAGCCGAAGAGAACGTCCATAATTCGGTCGTCCGCAACGAGATAGCCCACCCGAAGGCCGCTGAGCCCCATTCCCTTGGAGACGGAGAACACAGAGACAGTACGTTCCCACATCCCGGGAAGAGAGGCCATACTCACCATTTCCCGCCCGTCGAAAACGCTGTCTTCAAAGGCCTGATCTACTACCAGAATCAAGTCGCGCTCTACGATGAATTCCGCAAGGGCAGTGAGCTGGCTGCGGGTGAAAACAGTGCCGGTGGGGTTGTTCGGATTGGTCAGAAGCACCATTTTCGTTCTGGGCGTTGCCTTTTCCCGGAAGGCTTCCAAATCCAAAGCAAAGTTTTCCGACTCCAGAAGAGGCACGGAAACAGCCCTTGCCCCTAACAGCTGGGGATTGAGGAAATTGCTGGGATAGCTGGGATCCGGCACCAAAACCTCATCCCCCGGGCAAAGAAAGGGCATCATGGCGAACAGGAGCCCGGAATCGGAACCCGGGGTGATTAGGATATTGCGTTCCGGATCTACCTGAAAGCCGTTAAAACGGCGGAGTTTTTCTGCAATAGCCGCTTTGAGTTCGCTGCTGCCGATGGGGGTGGTGTAATGTACTGCCTTTCCTTCCTGAATCTGTTCCAGCGCTTTCTGCCTTACGTGTTCCGGCATGACGGCGTCCGGCATAAAAGGATCTGCCCAGCTGAGCATGTCTACGCCCCGCTTCTGCATCTCATCGGCCACATTGCCTACGTCTGCTTTGGAGACGGCGGAAAAGAGACCGCCCTGCAGGCAGCGGAACCCTGGGTTCATTTTTTGTTTTACATCGTACACAAAAAGCCCTCGCTTCCTGATAGTAAATCGGTCTGGATGCGCCTGTCAGATGGCGATGATGGTCCTGCGGCCGTCGTCCATAAAATGGGTTTCACCGCCGGTGAAGGCAATCGTTTCCTCCAGCATAAAGCAGACATCCTGGGAATCCCATTCCGGTACCTGCTCAGTCACATTCAGCTCCAGCGCATAACAGGTGTCGTCATGCATGATTTCTTCGCCGTGGCCGGGGACAAAGCCCTGGTTGTCATACATGCCGATACTGGGGCCTGCACCGTGGCCGTAGACGCCGATGGGATGGCTGTACAGCATGGGGCGAAGCCCTTCAGCCTTTGCCTGGGCAACCGCATTGGCGAAAATCTGGTTTCCGGTGAGACCTGTTTGAAACGCGCTGCGGACAATGTCCTGAAAACGGTTGCCCTTGGCAAAGCCTGCCAGTATCCCTGCGGGGATTTCAGTTTCCCCTTTGCGGAGCACATAGCCCAGACGCTGGGAATCGGTATGGAGCTCGCCCAGATAGGTAAGGCCCATGTCGGTATGCAGCAGATCGCCCTCTTCGATGACAACTCCGCTCATCCGTTCCTCGCTGCCGCCTCTGCGCTGCAGGTCCACGTCCGGAGAGAACCAGGCATCCAGCCCCATATCGTTGATGCGCTGCATGATAAACCACTCCACATCGGTGGTAGTGGTGACGCCGGGCTGGATCACATCCCGGGAGTAAGCCTCCCGCAGGACGTCCATGGCAATGCGGTAGGCGGAAGGATAGAGTTCCAGTTCCTTTGGGGTGCGGGTTTCCAGCCAGCGGATGGCAATCCGGTCGTCAGCCGCCATTTTTCCGTCCAGTACAGGGACGAGCTGATCCCATAGATATTTTGTCATCCCGTCAGCCTGGGCGCAGTCTTCCGAGATGTTCACCGCCACGTGTTCCGGCGAACGTTCCTCCACGGCGCGGCGGATGGCCTCAAACTGGCTTTCCTGTTTTGGATCATAGGCCTGCTTGTAGAAGGGGAAGAGCCGGGGATCGGGGCGGGAAAGACTCAGCGCCTCATAGTTTCCCCGAGCGTCCAGCGAGAACAGAAAGCAGCTGGTGCGGGAAGCGTTTTTGACCAGCATGGGAGTGAGCGTTTTGAAGACCGGATCCTCCGCATATTCCCGGCAGATCACCAGCCACATATCGACACCGCATTCCCGCATCAGGCGGGGCATCAGGTTCTGAATGCGGTCCAGCAGAATTTCATCAAAAATACGATACTGTTCGCGAATGGGGAGAATGTCCTTTTCTTTGGAAAGAAGCTGCATAATGTTGATCATCCTTTCTCACCGGTTCCGGATTTGGGCCGGCTTCTGCTGTACACCTTAGGCCTTGCAGGCGATGGCTTCGATTTCAATCATTGCCTTTTTGGGAAGAGCCGCCACCTGAATGGCAGAGCGGGCGGGAAGCACTTCGCCGGAAAAGTATTCGGCATAGATACCGTTGACCGTTGCAAAGTCCTCCATATTGCTGAGAAATACGGTGGTTTTCACCACATCGTCGAGGCTGCAGCCGGCAGCGGCCAGCACAGCTTTCAAATTGTCGAAAGCCTTTCTCGCCTGAAGCTCGATTTTGGCTTCCACCAATTCTCCGGTAGAAGGCTCCACAGGGATGGCGCCGGATGCAAATACCAGATTTCCAGCTTCTACTGCCTGGGAATAGGGACCGATCGCTGCAGGGGCGTTATTTGTCTCAATCTTTTTTTTCATCATTTTCTGTTCCTCCGTAATTTCCATAGTGAAAAGGAAAAGGGCGCTGAAAACGCTCGAAAACGCAAGTTCCCGTAACGTTTACAGCACCCTTGCTGTTTGTGATAGAAGTATAGCACGTTTAAGAATAAAGTGTCAATAATTTATCTGCCTAAAGTGTAAAATCGGGAATTTACCACATAAATTGCGGAAAATTGTCGATTATTTTACAAAATATGGTGAGATAATTCCGGCGAAAATTGAGAAAAAATACTCAATCTCATGAAGAAAATTCAAACTTCCTTCAGATACCGGTAGATGGTTTTTTCGGAAACTCCCAGCCTTTTTGCAACTTCGCTGACTTGTCCCTTCAATTCGAAAACGCCGTATTCCTGCAGCTGACGGGCGATCCGCCGCTTCACTTCCGTGGGGCAGCGCTCCGGCGCATGGGCGCCGGCAAACTGGGCGCATACGGCGTTTATTTTTTCCACAGCAGAGCTTCCCAACAAAAAGGTTTCCCTGCTTCCCTGGCCCAGGAGGGCAGGATCCAGAATCAGTACCTGATCCAGAATCTTCCTGGCTTCCAGAATGCTGCTGATATCAATATTGACGCAGAGAAGGCCCGCAAGTTCCTTTCCATCCCGAATGAAATAGGTAGAGGAACGGAAAATCTGCTCCGGCGAGCCGCCCACATAATTCACCACAAACGGATCGGTCAGATACCGGCGGCTTTCCACCAGCTCCACGGCGTAGTCGGTCATGCCGTCTCCCAGAGATCTGCCGGTCAGTGTGGGCTGGGTGATGTAGATAACGGAGTGAAGAGGGTCGCGGACGTCGTGGATTAGCGCCTCGCAGCCGTCGCCGTTCATGCGGGCTATAAAATCTGCCAGAGGGGCGTAGCTTAACAGCAATTCTCTTCTCTGCATCTCATTTTCCGCCTTTCGCTTTTTTATGGACCGCACCTATCTGGCATACCAATCCGGCGAGCAAGAACGCACAGGCGCTGACAAGCAGCGGCAGACGCGGGAAAATTCCGTAAAAAAATCCGGCGGTTAATGAACCCGCAATCATACCCATCGCCCGCACGGAGGAAAATACTCCGGAAATCTGTCCGTTTCCCTCTTTTCCCTCCCGGATGATCAGGGCCTGCTGCAGGGGCAGGTACATGGAGCTGAAAACATAGAAGAGCATATTCAGGGCGATAAAAGGGGCAATTTGGGACAGGGCAAGAGAAGAAAGCAGCGTGAATCCGCTGAGCGCGAGGATGATGGCCAATGGGCCCCGGCAGTTTTCCCGGCGCTGGATGCGCAGGCCCAGGGTGAAATTGACAATGAGGCCGATGAGTCCTACCACGGCATAAATCAGGCCGTTATAGGAGGGGGGAAACCTGAATTGATCCTTAATATAATAATTGAAAGAATTGTCATAGGAGGTGGTTGCAAAGCAGGAGGCAAACACCACAAACAGGAATACGCAGACCCTGGGCGTGAGCAGCCCGCGGGCTTCCAGGAATGCAGAAAAGGGGTTTGCCGCCCTTTTCAGGGCCAGCGGCTGCTTTTGATAGGCGGGGCCGTCCCGGAGCAGCAGGCCGATTCCGGCGGCCACCGTGCAGAGGATGGCAATCTGAGCGAGAAAGGTGCCATGAACGGAGAGATCGCCGATGACGCCGCCCACCAGGTATCCGGCCGCAGTGCCTGCAGAAGTGACGGCGGCGCAGACAGACATATTGCGTCCCAGCTGGCCGGCTGGAGAGACGTCTGCAATGTAGGCCATAAAGTTTACCGTGGTGCCTGCGGCAAACAGGCCGGACAGCATTCGTGCCAACAAGATGGTAGGCACCGAACCGGACAGCAGGAAGGCAAGCTGCCCCACCGCATAGCCCAGCGTGGAGAAGACCAGTACCCGCACTCTGCCCACACTGTCGCCCATACGGCCCCAGAACGGACAGAACAGGAATTGTGTGACCGCCATAGCCGCAAAGGCAGCGCCGAACAGGTAAGTGGGCATGGAAAGATCCTTGAAAAAGGTAGGGGTGACGGGATGCACCATGTTGGAAGCCATAAGCTGGAAGAACATCAGAACCAAAACAATGGGGATGGAGGCTCGTCGTTTCATTGCAGATTTGTACCGCCCTTCTGGAATGTGGAGTCAAAAATTTCCTGAAATCGACTCACAGGATACCATGCCGCATCTGAACTGTCAAGGCTGGCCGTCCAGAAAGCCATACCTTGAAAATCCAGGTACGGCGCCGACAGTTTTTTGGGGGGAGAAACCTTCTTTTTTACCCGTCAGCCGCATGAGGAAAAACCGGAGATTCAATTGTGTTTTCGGGCAGTCTATGCTAAAATAGAACCCGTTCGGCCACTGGCTTTCTGCCGTTTTTTCCCTTGTCCGGCTGTCTGTGCCGCTTGGAGGGCGCCGCCGGTTTGGTTCGGCGGGATGTGGGGGAAGCCGTGGTCTTGAGAAAGGAAGAGTGGTTATTGCAGTGGAACAGACGGAAAAAATGATAGCGCAGCTGGCGCAGGAACTCAAGGTGCGGCCGGAGCATGCGGCTGCCGTGGTACAGCTTTTGGACGAGGGAAACACAGTGCCATTTATTGCACGTTACCGGAAAGAGCAGCATGGAACGATGGACGATCAGACCATACGCATGCTGTCGGACCGGCTCAATTATCTGCGGGGTCTGGAGAACAGACGGGCCGAGGTGAAAAATTCTATCGAGGAACAGGGAAAACTGACTCCGGAACTTGCAGGAGCCATCGATGCGGCTTCCACACTGGCTGAAGTGGACGACCTCTACCGGCCTTACCGGCCCAAAAGGCGGACCAGGGCCAGCATTGCGCGGGACAAGGGGCTGGAGCCTCTGGCGGAGCTGCTGTTTTCCGGAAAGGCGGACAGCAGTGACCCGCTGGTTTTGGCAGCGCGCTTTACAGATCCGGACAAAGGAGTGGAGACGCCGGAAGAGGCGCTTGCCGGCGCCCGGGATATTTTGGCGGAGAACCTGTCCGACGATGCGGACATTCGGAAACGGCTGCGGCTGCAGATGCAGAAAAACGGGACGCTGCGCTCTGAAGCCGCTACCGAAGAAGATACGGTATACCGGCTTTATTATGAATATGAAGAGCCCATCCGGCGGCTGCAAAGCCATCGGGTGCTGGCCATTAACCGCGGGGAAAAGGAGGGAATCCTGAAGGTTTCTGTTCAGGCAGGCGATGCGGAGGCCGTGTCCCTGGTTCTGCGCTGTGCAGTGAGGCCGGGGCATCCCTTTGCTGCCCTGCTGCAGGAGGTAGCTGAGGACGCCTGGGACAGGCTGATTTTCCCCTCGCTGGAGCGGGAAATCCGCAGCGACTTGACGGATGCCGCCAATGAGCAGGCAATTCGCACCTTTGCGCTGAACCTCCGCCCATTGCTGATGCAGCCTCCCGTCAAAAACCGGGTGACCCTGGGCTTTGACCCAGCCTACCGGACAGGCTGCAAGCTGGCGGTGGTGGACGGAACCGGCCGGGTGCTGGAAACGGGCGTCATCTACCCCACAAAGCCTCACAACAAAACAGAGGAATCCAAAAAGGTGCTGCGCCGTCTCTGCGACAGCCACGGCGTCACCTGTATCGCCATCGGCAACGGTACGGCCTCCCGCGAATCTGAGATTTTTGTGGCTGATTTTCTCAGGGAATACGGGAAAGAGGTTTCCTATATGGTGGTCAGCGAGGCAGGGGCCTCCGTCTATTCTGCCTCCAAGCTGGGAGCGGAAGAATTCCCGGACTTTGACGTGTCTCTGCGTTCGGCGGTCTCCATTGCCCGGCGGCTTCAGGATCCGCTGGCAGAGCTTGTGAAGATAGACCCCAAGGCCATCGGCGTGGGTCAGTATCAGCATGATATGCCCCAGGCCAGGCTTTCTGAAACCCTGGACGGCGTGGTGGAGGACTGCGTGAATGCCGTGGGGGTGGATTTGAACACAGCGTCGCCCTCCCTTTTGCGCCGGGTGGCCGGCGTCAGCCCCACTGTGGCGAAAAACGTGACGGCTTACCGGGAAGAAAACGGATGCTTCCACAGCAGGAAGGAGCTTTTGAAGGTTTCAAAGCTGGGACCCAAGGCCTTCGAGCAGTGCGCGGGTTTTCTGCGTGTCCCGGAGAGTGAAAATGTGCTGGACCGCACGGCGGTGCATCCGGAATCCTACCGGGCGGCGGAAAAGCTTCTGTCCCTGTGCGGGTATACGCTTGCGGATGTGGGACGCCTCTCCGAACTGAACCAGAGGATGAAGGAATTTGGAGAACAGAAAGCCGCGGAAGCCTGCGGCGTGGGCCTGCCCACCCTGCGGGATATTGCGGCGGAGCTGCAGAAACCCGGCAGAGACCCGCGGGATGAACTGCCCCCTCCGCTGCTGCGTACAGATGTGATGGATATGAACGACCTGAAGCCCGGCATGCAGCTGACCGGCACTGTACGCAATGTAGTGGATTTCGGCGCGTTTGTCGATATTGGCGTCCACCAGGATGGGCTTGTGCATGTCTCTCAGATTACAGACCGCTTTATCCGGCATCCCTCCGAGGTTTTGACGGTGGGGGATGTGGTAGAGGTGACTGTGCTGGAAGTGGATGTGCAGAAAAAGCGGATTTCCCTCACCATGAAAAAGCAGAAGCCGGGCGGCGCTGCGTCAAAAGCCGGCTGACTGGATACCGTGAGTGCAAAAACACAATAAAATTGCGTTATTTTTCTGTCAAACTCTTGTATTCTGGGGGAAAATGCATTAGAATAAGACAAGATTGATAAATCCCTATTAAAATTTTCAGGAGGTTATCATTTATGTCTGTAAAAGTTGCAATCAACGGTTTTGGCCGTATCGGCCGTCTGGCTTTCCGCCAGATGTTCGGCGCCGAGGGCTATGAGATCGTCGCAATCAACGATTTGACCAGCCCCAAAATGCTGGCTCATCTGCTGAAGTACGATTCCGCCCAGGGCCGCTATGCTCTGTGCGACAAGGTCACCGCCGGTGAGGATTCCATCACTGTCGATGGCAAGACCATCAAGATCTATGCGGAGAAAGACGCCAAGAATCTGCCCTGGGGCGAGATCGGCGTAGACGTAGTTCTGGAATGCACCGGTTTCTACACCTCTAAGGATAAGAGCCAGGCTCATATTGATGCCGGCGCTAAGAAGGTTGTTATTTCCGCACCCGCGGGCAACGACCTGAAGACCATTGTGTACAGCGTGAATGAGAAGACCCTGTCCAAGGACGACGCCATCATCTCCGCTGCTTCCTGCACCACCAACTGCCTGGCCCCCATGGCCAATACGCTGAATAACTATGCTCCCATCCAGAGCGGTATCATGACCACGGTTCATGCCTATACCGGCGACCAGATGGTTCTGGACGGCCCGCACCGCAAGGGCGACCTGCGTCGTGCCCGTGCTGCGGCTGTGAACATTGTTCCTAACTCCACCGGCGCTGCCAAGGCAATCGGCCTGGTGATTCCCGAGCTGAACGGCAAGCTGATTGGCTCTGCTCAGCGTGTTCCCGTTCCCACCGGCTCCACCACCATTCTGGTTGCGGTTGTCAAGGGCGAGAACGTTACCAAGGAAGGCATCAACGCTGCGATGAAGGCTGCTTCTTCCGAGTCTTTCGGCTACACCGAAGAAGAGCTGGTTTCCTCCGACGTGATCGGCATCACTTACGGTTCTCTGTTTGATGCTACCCAGACCATGGTCACCGAAATCGGCGACGGCCTCTATCAGGTTCAGGTTGTTTCCTGGTATGATAACGAGAACAGCTACACCAGCCAGATGGTTCGCACCATTAAGTATTTTGCAGAAATCTAAGGATTCCTAAAATCCCAAAAAATCCCGCAAGTTTTTCTTGCGGGATTTTTTATTAATTTTTATAGACGGAAAGAAATTATGGCAGCACATGTTGAAGCTGTTCTTTATGAAAGCAGGTGATTAGCATATGGACCAAATAATATTTGAACTTACCGAAATGAATATAGACTATAAGTCCATCAATATATTACAAGAAAAAGATGGCGTTATAGTTGCACGCATTAACTGTGAAAACAAATCATTTGTAATGAAGCTTTTTCAAAGGCGTGAGTTTCGCAGAGAAATTGGTAATTACAAAATTCTTTCATCACTAAATATTCCCACGTTAAATTTTATTTCTGCCACGGATAAAGCCCTGTTGATAGAAGATGTTTGTAGTAACAATACATATAGGTTAGGGATAGACAAAGATTTGGACGATGCAGAAATCGCCACACTGATAGCCAAATGGTATAAGCTGTTGCACCACAGAGGATATGAATATATAGAAGAAAATAGTTGTGTGCCGCTCTATGATGAGAATGATCTCTTAACATTTGAGAATATAGAGAAAATCAAATTAGAAACCAATTCATCGGAGCTTCCCGTTTGGAAATTGATAGAAAACAATTTTGACATAATCGAAAAACTTCTGAACAAAGCCAAACGAACCTTAACATATAATGATTTCTACTATACAAATCTGATAGTTGCGCAAAATCGTACATCAGCAATGATGTTTGATTACAATCTGCTTGGAAAAGGGTATGCTTATGCAGATATAAGAAATGTGTGTTTTTCACTGTCCGAGGTGGCAAAAAAAGCCTTTCTTGAGGAGTATGGTAAGTTTGACATCTCAGAAATGATCATAGATAATGTGGTTTCTATTCTTACTACATTGCACTTCGCCTGTCAGAAGACTCTATTCCCCTCTTGGGCAAATTATGCATTAAAGGAACTCCACACGGGTTTCATTGATAAGGTTAACAGATTACTTTATCTTGAAAAATAAGCTTTTGATTCTCAAAATAACAGAGCCAAGCGTATACAATCCAGTAGTAATACGGGACTTCGGATATTGAGCTTCGTCAGTACCAAAAATTATTTCCGCCTTTCTAGGCCATTCTCCTACCGCCAATTACCGTTTCAGCTGCATCGACAACGCACCGTTTTATGAGGCGGGATGTAACTACCCATCCCTTGACGGGGGAAACGTGGTCAAGAACCTTGGGCAGCTGAACATGGTGATATTGGACAATGAGACAGAGATGTGGGACTGGGTTTTTGCAGACAGCTTTCCCGAAACGGCAGCGCCGTGCTCTCAGCAAGCGAAAGAGGGGATTGCCATTGTATGGCCGGAAAATGCTGTGGAAGTGTTGAAGAAGGGGGAAATATTCAGCTGCCGCCGTCATCGGAAGACCGGATCCGTGCTGGAAATCCCTAATGGGTTTCTCCACGAGGGGCCGGAGGGGGTTCAAAGCGGCGACATCACAGACAGCCGGCTTGCCGTGGAACAGGGAGAGGTTCTGGGTGTGGCGCTGAGGGAAAAGGACCGCTGGCTAATCAGAAAGGGCAGCGCCCTCGGCTGGCTCTTCCTCCAGTAAAATCCGGAGCATTCGCTGAGGATTTTCGAGAAAGCTCTTCGTAATCTGATAATGTTCAGTATCTTCATAAGCGACCGGCCGGATGGGGCCGTCGCTCAGCAGCAGGATTTCAGCGTCAGGGTAAGCCATAAGGATGGGAGAGTGGGTGGCGATAAGCAGCTGAGAATTCTTTTTCACCAGCCGGTGGATTTCGGAAAGCAGGGTCAGCTGCCGGGCAGGGGAGAGCGCGGCCTCCGGTTCATCCAGAAGATAGAGGCCATTTCCCCAAAAGCGGTTGAGCACCAGGGCCAGGAAACTTTCTCCATGGGATTGCTGGTGCAGCGACTTCCCGCCAAAATTCTGCAGGTAGCTTTTGTCCGGACTGCTGCCATAGAGGTTGTTTTTTGACAGTCTGTCCACCTCGCTTGCCGCGTTATAAAAGCTTTCGGCCCGGAGGAAAAAGCCGTCTTTCGGGCGGTAGGGCCCTTTGTAGAGGCAGAGCAGCTGAGAAAGCGCGGAATGGGTATCTTCAGTGGAAAAGTGAAAGTTGCGGGAGCCGCCTTCCGGATTGAAGCCGAAGGCTACTGCCACAGCCTCCAGCAGGGTGGATTTGCCGCTGCCGTTTTCCCCAACCAGGAACGTGACAGGACAGTTCAAATCCAGCCTGCTAAGCCCTGAGATTGCCGGTATTTTCCGGAGATACGCGTCCTGCTCCGGCAGAGGCGCGTTTGTTTTAACTATGCTGTTGATAAACATGATTTTTATTCTCCCCGGCTGCTTTCTTCCTCTTTGGAGAGGATGTCCCCACACCATTGGAGCAGCAGCGTGTAGGCGTCGGCTGTCTCCTTGTCAGAGAATCCGGCAGTCCTTTCGGGTTCCAGGGAGAGGGAGAGCAGCGCTTTCTCCCGGCTGTCCAGGCAGGGGAAAAGATCTTTTTTAGCGGCCCGGTAAACGCCGTCCTTCAAAAGGGAGCAGAAACGCAGGCAGAAGAAGGCCTGTTTTCCCAACGCAGACAAGGCGGTTTTCGGATTCTCGTGATAGAGGTAAGTGTGGCAGGCGGCGTGATACAGGTTGGAAACGCCGATCTGCAGGGCCTCCCGCAGGCTGCCGGCAGTCAGCGCCGGAATCCAATCAAGAAGATTTCCCCACACGGGCTTGGTGTCCAGCAGAAGGCCGTATAAGTCGAACTTGGGCCAGTGATACAGTTCCCTTGTTCCGCAGAGAAATCCGCAGGCCAGCTCCCCGTGGGGCATTTCACGGACCAGCAGGCGGTATCGATTCAGGTCATCCGTGTCCACATGGTCCAGCACGGTCACGATATCAATATCGCTTTGGGGAGCGGCTTCTCCGCGCCCATAGCTGCCCTGATATCCTAAAAATTTCAATCGAGTGCCAAACGCTTCCTTCAGTTTTTCGGCAAACGCTTCGCTCCAAAGATCGATTTGCAGCATCATTTATTTTCTCCTCCCCTGAATCCTGGGCGTTTCGGGATTTAAAGCAGGTGATCTTCCAGCCATTGAGCGACCCCATCTTCCCTGTTGGAGGGACAGACCCCGTCTGCAGCGGCTTTCACCGCAGGCAGGGCGTTTTCCACGGCGATGCCTGTGCCGCAGGCATGCAGCAGGGAGAGATCGTTCCAATCGTCGCCGAAGCCCACGGCTTGAGAGGCGGAGAGCCCCAGGCGCTGCCACAACGCCTCCAGCGCTTTTCCCTTGTCCACATCTTTAGGCTGAATCATGGCAATCCGGTTTTCCGAGACTACTACGGAAAGGCTTTCCGGTACCATTCGTTCCAGAACGGCAGCTTCCTCCGGCGCGGATAACGCCACGATCCATTTTTCTGAAGGCCTGTCCGGCAAAGAGGCATAATCGGTTAAAAGGTAGGGGGCACCGGGCCAAATATCGGTGGCCCGGAAATTGGCGTAGAGATCGCCGCCGATTTCCGCCGCCAGCTGTATGCCGGGAAACTCAGCCAGAAGGCGCCGTATCAGTTCAGCGGTCAGAGCGGGTTCGATTCCCTGTTCCCAGACAATTTCATTGTTGAGAATTGCCACAGCTCCGTTGTGGCAGATCGCTCCGTCGTATTCCAGGCCTGGAATCGCGCTTTCCAATGCCCGGGGAGGCCGTGCTGTAACAGCAAAAAACAGGATGCCTGCGGTCCTGCAGCGTTTCAGTACAGAGCGCGTATAGGAGGAGAGAGTCCTGTCATCACGCAGCAATGTACCGTCCAGGTCGCTGGCAATCAATCTGATTTGCTGTTCCATATTCATTCCTCCTTCTGTCTTGTGGGTTATCATAGCACAAACAGCAAGTGGGAGCAAGCTTTTCGCTCGTTCATGGGCTTTAAGGACAGGGCAGCGTCCGGCAGAAACAGCCGGTAAGAGAAACACCGCGCAGTGTTTCAACGCTGCGCGGCGTACTCGAAAAATTACATTTTCCTAATGAAGGGGTAATTGGCTGGGATTATTTCTTCCGAATTGGAATCCAAATTTCTGAATGATATTTTTCATCCTGTACTCCTCTGGGGTATTTGTCTGCCGCGTCATACATTTCCACACAATAGCCTGCCGCAAATTCATATTCTTTCAATGCCGGAAGCCATTCTGAAAAGATTTTTGTATTCACATCTTGAAGTGCCGTTGGCAGCGGTCCGTCGCAGGAAAAAACAGCCCAGGTAAAAGCAGGAATCGTCCGGGTCACGAAGCCCTCTGGAATTTCCGTGTTGGGGTTATACAAGTCTGCAATCAGATATTCGAAGCTGTCATTGCCCATCTGTTCATCTATATTGATTCCGAACATCCCCCCGACATATTTTCCATGTCCTTTTGCATAATGCTCCTGCCAAAACAAAGGGATTTCCTGCTTGCAATTTTCATATTCGAATTTTTTGGACGCACCAAGCACTGTAAAGCTTTCCTTGTCAATAATTTTGTAGTTCATGAGATAACCGCCTTTCAATAAAATTTCTAATTTCAGCGGTGCAAAAGTCTTTATTGTGACATCATTCTTCCGCACCATAGCAGGCGATACACCATGAAATCTTGTGAACGCTTTTGTGAAGCTGTCAGGAGAATCATAGCCATATTTCATCGCAATATCAATGATTTTCATATCTGTTGCGGCAAGGGCTCCGCCGGCGAGAGCCAACCTGCGGTTTCGGATATACTCCGTCACAGAATAACCGCAAAGCATGCTGAATCCCTTTTGAAAGTAAAAAGAAGAGATATGCACATGGTTTGCAACATCCTCTGCGGTGATGTCGTCGGTAATATGCTGCTCTATAAAGCTGATTGCGCTCTGTATGGCATCTGTCCATTCCATTCGTACCGCCTCCTGCTGTAAGGACAGTATAACTCATCAAATAAAAGCCTGCCCGATTTCCCTTGCTTTGTTTTGTCTGCTGATCAGCTTCTAATTTTTTTCTCCATAATCTCATAAACCAGTTTGGCGCCGTTCTCCAGCTCATGAACTCCATGTCCTACAGTTTTATACCCTCTATGCTCATACAAGCACACAGCGGGTAGAGATGCGTCTAAGACGGCGGTATCGTATTTTTTGGAAATTTCGTTTTCCAAACAATTCATAATGTGCGAGCCGAAGCCCCGCTTTTGGAAAGAAGGCAGCACGTATACGCCTGTAATATGGTTCTGATCAAAGCAGCCGGTTCCAACGATCACATTGCCTTCCATCAATACGCCCATGTTACCAGACGCGATGCCCTTCAAAACATGTTCTTTACTGTGATGTCTGCAAAAGAAATCCACTACTTCCTTCGGATAATACTTGGGATAAATTGTTTTAATAGCTGTATGTAAAACATGGCAAATTTCGTTTGCCATATCGGATGATGCAATTACATATTTCATACCGTTCCTCCACTTAAGCGTTCTTTGCTCTGGATTTCACTAGAAACGTATTCGTCCGCATTCAATTTGTTTGACATTTTCCTATGCCGATATTAGAATGAAAACAACGAAGTCTCTATACCTGCAGGGAAAGAACTGCAGTGTTTCTTTTCCAAGTCCGACAGGAGATTCCATAGGCCCGCAGACGAAGGAGAAAAATACAATGTTTGATATTGCCGTGATAGGTGCTGGACCGGCCGGGGCCACCTTTGCAAGGCTGATGGCCGGGCAGGGTCTGAATATCCTGCTGCTGGACGGCCAGGAGGAACACAATTCAAAGCCCTGCGGCGGCCTCCTGGCGCCGGACGCCCAAAAGGCTCTGGCGCATTTTGATTTGGTTCTGCCCAAAAGCATTTTGGTGGATCCACAGATTTTTTCTGTCAAAACCATTGATGTGGCCCGCAGAAAAATCCGTTATTATTCCAGGCATTACCTGAATATCGACCGCTATGCCTTTGACCGCTGGCTGGTTTCTCTGGTGCCCGGCACGGTGGAAAAGCGGAAGGGAAGGTGCCTGAAGCTGGAACGGGAAAGCGAAGGCTTTCGGCTGCTGGTCAGCGGGGAAGGAAAAAAGGATTGGATACAGGCCCGGCAGCTGGTGGGCGCAGACGGCGCAAATTCCCTGGTGAGAAAAAATTTTTTTGACCATCCGGTCAAGCACTATGTTGCGATACAGCAATGGTACCGCAACACCGGCGCAGATGCTCCGTTCTATTCCTGCGTCTTTGATGAAGAGACGAGCGAGAGCTGCTCCTGGTCAATCTGCAAGGACGGGAGTTTCATATTCGGCGGCTGTTTTGCCCCTGAGGGCTGCCGTGAGGCCTTCGAACGGCAGAAAAAGCGGCTGGCCGATTATCTTGGTTTTGATTTTTCACGATGCATAAAAACCGAGGCCTGCCTGGCGCTGCGTCCCAGAAGGCTTCGAGATTTTCAGACTGGGAAGGACGGGGTCTACCTGATTGGGGAGGCAGCCGGTTTTATCAGCCCAAGCTCTTTTGAGGGAATCAGCAGCGCTATTCTCAGCGGCAGCATGTTGGCAGAGGCTTTTCTGGAGGGTGGAACCGCCGAGAGGACAGCGGCCCGGTACCGCAGAAAGACTGCCCATCTGCGGGTAAAACTGGCCCTGAAGATGGGGAAGCGGTGGTTTATGTACACGCCGTTGGTACGCAGTTGGATCATGAGAACCGGAATCGGCAGTATAGACGTCTGGCCGTCAGGTACGGAAGCAGGGCAATGAGGAATTACATTCCCGGAGCGGACGGTCTTTTTTCTTGATTTCTCAAATCGTGGGGGAGGAGAACGCGGCGTCTGCCCAACTGGGATCCTTCAGCAGGGCCCGTCCCACGCCGATGAGATCTGCAGCTTTTTCTGCAAGCAGCTTTTCTGCCTGTTCAGGCGTTGTGACGCCTCCGGTAAGGAGTACAGGAATCTGAACGGCTTGCTTGATTTGAGCGGTCATATCTCGGAAGTATCCGGGTTCGCGGCTGTCTGAAACCATATAGCCAAAGAGGCCGCCGGAAATGTCCAGCAGGTCCGCGCCTGCTTTTTCCAGAGCGATACAGGCGGAGACGCTGTCCGCAATGCTGCTGCCGCCCTCCTTATAGTCGCACCCGCCCAGCCGGACGGCGATGGGATACTCTTCTCCCACTGCGCCGCGGACGGCTTTGAGCGTTTCCAGAAGAAAGCGGATCCGGCTATCCAACGTCTGGCCCCCATAAACATCCGTGCGGCGGTTGGTGAGTGGAGAGTAAAATTGATTCAGCAGGTAGCCGTGCGCGGCATGAAGCTCCACGCCGTCGAAGCCTGCCTGTTTGGCGCGCAGGGCGGCTTTCCTGAATTTGTCGGCAAGACCGGCGATGCCATCAGGGGAGAGCTCCTGAAAATCAGATTCAAAGGCGCCTTCCAGGGGGCCTGCGCCTGCAGAGGGGCCCACGGCAGGGCAATCGTTTTTAGAGGCCTTGCTCCCTGCATGATTCAGCTGCACAAAAACAGGAGTATGATTCCGATGGAGGGTTTCCGCCAGGCGGGCCAGCCCCGGGAGCAAGGAATCCTCCGCTACAGAAAGCTGTCCGGCGCTGGCACGGCCTTCCGGGCTGATGAAAGCGTGCTCGGTGATGACAAGGCCGATGTTTCCCCCGTGGGTTCTTTCTTCATAGTAGCTGCAGAGGGATGATGTGACGGAACCGTCCTGCCCGGAACGGGCCGAGGCCATGGGAGGCATGACCAACCGGTTTTTGAGCTCCAGATTTTTCACGAAAATGGATTGAGTAAGATGCTGCATAACAGAAACTCCCTTCAGTTTGGAATAAAAATTTGACAGATGCGGGGGAGAACAGTTTGCCTTCCGGCAGCGCCTGGCGTATGGCAATGGAAACCCCGGCATGAGAAAAGAAAGCTCCCCGCTGCGTACCGTGTTTTGGTATGCGGCAGGGAGCGGCTTTTTTTGCAGAGTCAAAAAACAAAGCTGTCTTATTCGTGGCGCAGCGCGTCAATGGGATTCAAATTGGCGGCTTTCACCGAGGGCAGCAGCCCGAAGATGATGCCGATGATCATGGAAAACAGCACCGACAAAAAGATAAAGGGGATGCTGATGGATACAGGCGCCTTTGTCAGCGTGGAGATCAGCTCGGAGAGGCCTATCCCCGCGCCCACGCCGATTAAGCCTCCCAAACTGGTAAGCACGGCGGCTTCTGTGAGAAACTGCCAGAGAATTCGTCTCTTTTTGGCGCCGATAGCCTTTTTCAGGCCGATTTCCCGTGTCCGTTCCGTCACGGACACCAGCATGATGTTCATCACGCCGATACCGCCTACAAGCAGGGAAATACTGGCGATCCAAATGAGCTGCTGGTTGGTTGCGTTGCTTAGATCCTGCAGGTCTTTGGCTTTCTGCAGGGTATCCTCACCCTTATAGACAATACTCCCATTCGTGTTCGTGGCATTCATCAGGTCTGCAACACTTTTCCCCACAGTGGACATGGCTTCTGTGCTTGCGGCGCGTACCGCGGCTTCTTGAGGCTCGTCGTAGGAAAAGAACATGGGCCAAATACTGTTGGGGAGGAAAACTTTGCCCGCAGAATTGGACTGGGCATAGGTGAAATAGTCTTCCAGAGTATTGATGACGGGTTCAAATTTGGAATCCTCCTCCACAACGCCGATGACCACCAGCGCGATGGAATCGTATTCAATAGTTTTCCCTATCGGTTCTTCTCCTTGGAACAGCAGCTTGGCCGTATTGCTGTCGATGACGGCAACGGGCCGGAAATCCTGAAAGTCCTTGGGCACAAAGCTTCTGCCCCTTTTTACCTTATAGCCGCAGGTGGAGAAATACGTGTTGTCGATGCCGTAAACTTCACAGCCGGAAAGTTCTGTATTCCCGTAATAAAAGGAATTGTTGTAGTTCTGCCGGCGGTTGTAAACAGAGGCTCCCTCCACATCGGGAAGCTCCAGAATCTGGCTGTAGGTTTCATCGGAAAGGGTGGGAATCCCGTCGGGAATTCCTTCATAGGTGGGGTCGTATACATAATCGGCGTCCTGTTGGTAGAGCTGGATGCGCACCACATTGTTGCCGGAACCGATCAGGTTTTGCTTGATCTGTTCGTTGGTACCCTTGATGGTAGAAACGATGGAAATGATGGAGGCAATCCCGATGATGATGCCCAGCATGGTCAGCACGGAACGGAGTTTGTGGGACCAGATACCCTGAAAGGACAGCCGTATGTTTTCAATCAAGGATTACACCCCCTCCGTTTTCTGTTTTGAAGTATATGCCGCCATCGGCGCCGCCGATGACGGTGCCGCCGCCACCATTAGCGTCTGTAGAGGGCGCTTCACCTTCAGTTCCCGATTCATCAGGAAGGGAACTGGAGTTGTCCGCGGATTCCAGACTGGAGGTGCCGCTTTCCGGCGTGCCGGAGGAACTGTTTTCGCCGAAGGGATTAAACTCCTCCTCTCCCGAATCCTGCAGCTTCACGCGGCTGCCTACCAGAACGTCGGTACTGGGGAAAGCCAGGTAATCTTCCAGCGTCACCCCCGCCTTGATCTCATAGTATTCCCCGCCGTAGATGCTCTTGCCTGTTTCCACATACTGCTTGAGCAGCCGGTTGTCCGGGCCCACCTTATAGACGTAGGTGCCGCTTTCGTCATCCTTCAGATAGGGCTTCCAGAGATAGAGGGCGTCGGAGTTTTCCTCGCTGCTCTTCACATTCATAGTGAGGTCGAGGTACATCCCGTTTCTCAGACCCTCGCCGCTGTCAAGCACAGCGGTAAATTCATAGGAGGAGCTGTTGGGATTTCCGGAGCCGCCGTAATAGTAGTTGTTTCCGGCATCCAGGGGATAGTCGGAGATGCTGACAATTTGAGCGTTATACATCTGGCCGGTTTCCCAGGAGTTGGCGGTGATGCTGTCCCCGGCTCTCAGGCTGCCCAAAAGGTTCTCGCTGATCACGCCGTTGACATAATATTTGTCGTCCCCAGATACCACCAGGAAGGGAGCGTTGTTGGCAAAAGCTGTATCCAGGTCGGTCAGCGTTTTGACAACGCCGTCCACATTGCTGAGTACCGTGGAGTTTTCCAGGGCAAGATTTGCACGGTCCAGATCCAGCTTGGCCTGCTTGCGCTGCAGCTGAAGCTCCTTGATCTCCTGCTTCTTTTCAGCAATCAGTTTGTTCAGTTCTGCCGCAGTGTAGCCCATGGAATCGTAGTCGTCCTTGTCTTCAGTGTCCGTGTTGGTTTTTGGAGCGTCGAAAAGGTCGGCCACGGAATCCAGGGAATTGGAACCGGTAATAGTATCGGAAATTTGGAATCCGGCGGAGAGCTTTGTACCATCCAATTGAAAGGCGGAGAGGAGGTCGCCGTAATTGGAGTCCGCCTCGCGCACCTCAAAAATGGCGGCAAAGGGGGAGACAAGCTTGGAACTGGGTTCCGGAGTGGGGAAGACATCTTCTTCGCCCTCCGATTCCTCCTCAGAGGAAGGCTCGCTTTCTGCGTCTGAGCTGCCGTCGTCCGGTGAGGGAGAGGGAGTCGGTGTGGGCTCCGGTTCCGGTGTGGTTCCGGTGCCCAACAGCCAGAGAAGAAAATCGGAGGTCATGGTGCAGTCGTCCGTGCACAAGAAGATATAAGGGTCATCGGAAGTTCCGGTGCCCGCATAAGGGATGGAATCCAAATCCAGGCGGCTGTATAGAGTTACGTCCGCGGGAGGGATGGTGGGCTCCGGCTTCACAGTAGGCTTGGCGGTGGGAATGGGAACTGTAGTGGGTTTCGAGGAAGGGGCGGGCTTGGTATTCTGCAGTTTTTTCAGCTGCTTTTGAGCGGTATCGATTTTCAGGTCAGCCTCTTTGACAGCCAGCTCTTTGGACTCGACGTCCAATTCCAGCTTGGTTTTATCGTATTGAAGCAGTTTATCTCCAATTGCTACCGTACTGCCCTCCTGCACGAAAATTTCACTGATGATTTTATCGTTGGAGGGATACAGCTCCTGTACGTAATCGCTTGCGACCATGCCGGAGGAGTTGCTTTGATCCCCCCAATAGGTGGTGGAAATCTGGTTTACCGGCACTACTTCCGTGGTTTTGCGGTCATTCTGATATTGGACGGCGAGCCAGATTCCAACGGCGGCCACAGCGGCTGCAAAAATGGATACAGAGATGATAATAAGCTTGTTTCTGGTCTTTTTATTCATAGTCATGCTTTATCCCTCTCACGGTTGGAAGCAGGCGTTGTACCGCCCCTTTTGCCGGATCCTGGCTCGAGGCCGGAAAGCTCGGTGCGGATAGGAGTATGAAAACTACCCTGCGGCCTGTGGGTTTCCTTTTCGGACGGAGACGAAACAGAGTTCTGTTTCGCCGGCTCCTTCTCCCAGGTGCTGCCTCCACGTTTTTTTATGATGCCTAGGTCCAGCTCCGTGGCGATGGGCGCTCCAAAATTGCCTGCCGCCCGTTCAGGCTGAGAGGAGACTGCGGTTTTGGGCTTCAGAGGTTCGGCTGCAGCTGGAAGTACGGGTTTGGCCGGATTTTCCGGAAGGGCGGGAGCCTTATCCCCGGCGGCATGTTTTTCAGGGGGGATACCCTGCTCTTCGGAAGAGAGCGCCTGTTCCAGCAGAGAAGAAATTTCCTCTTTGAGAACTGCGGTATCCGACAGAGCGGGTGCGGAAGGCGCTGGACTTTGGGGTTGTGAAACAGGAACGGCTGCCGGAACCGGAGAAGCAGTCTTTGCGGCGGACTTTTTGGAGTCGGACTCCGGTTCGTTCGGCATGTCCGAATGGGCCGGATCACTTTGCATTTTGTTTCCAGTTTTCGGTTTGGCGTGCTTCTGCCGCTGCTGTTTCGGCACAGGAGGCTTCTTTTCCGATACGGTTTCGGGCAGGGAGGGCGCAGGCTCTGTCCCGACGGTATCGACCGTCTCCTCTTCATCGACAGGATTGATAAAGTTGCCGAATTCATCCATCAGCCTGCCGTCCCGAATATGCAGCGTACGGTGCGCGTGCTTGGCAATATCCGGCTCATGGGTGATCATCACAATGGTGACGCCCTCCTCGTTGAGCCGCCTAAAAATTTCCATAATCTGTTCGCCTGATTTGGTGTCGAGAGCGCCGGTAGGTTCGTCGGCCAGCAGGATTTTTGGATTATTGACGATGGCCCTGGCTATGGCAACCCGCTGGCATTGGCCGCCGGAGAGCTGGGTGGGCTTGAAGCCGGTGCGGTCTCCCAGGCCCACACGTTCCAGAGCGTGCCGGGCGATTTCCAGCCGCTCCTGTCTCTTGACTCCTGCGTACAGAAGGGGAAGCGCTACGTTTTCGAGGGCGGATTCCCTGGAAAGCAGGTAAAAACTCTGGAAGACGAAGCCGATGCTGTGCAGCCGGACCTCTGACATTTTGGAATCGTTGTTCTGAGAAATATTGACGCCCTCCAACAGGTAGTCTCCGGAGGTGGGGTTGTCGAGGCAGCCGATGATATTCATCAGGGTAGTCTTACCGGAGCCGGAAGGCCCCATGATGGCCACATATTCCCCTTCCTCCACGGATAGGGAAATATTTTTCAGAACGGGAACCTCGAGCTTGCCCTGCAGATAAGTTTTATAGATGTTTCTGAGCTCAAGCATCATCCCTCGAGTCCCTCCGTGTTCGCACCGTCGGCCGGGAAATTTTCGCCGTCTGCAGTGCCGTCCTCCTCCAAAACGGACTGAGCGCCTTCCTCAGAGGGCATATCCATGCCGCCTCCCTCCTCTTGGGGAATGGCGGCTCCACCGTCCATCCCACCTGCATCCATTCCGCCGGGAACGCCGTCTGTTCCACCGTTCTCATCAGTTCCGGGCAGCGATACGGAGGAATCCGTGGTAGTGGGCAATCCTTCTTTTAAAGTTTCATCGGGAAAGGCTATAAAATCCTGCTCATTGATTCCGCTCTCGATTTCATACATGTCGTTCTCGGTGTCATAATCGCCTAGGATGACGGTGCGCTTCTCCAGCTTATCTTTGCCGCTGCGCGCCCAGACAAAACTGCCGTTTTCATCGTGGGCCACATAAAATGCGGGCAGCCAGAGGCCGGTTTTTTGCGCGCTTTCTCCCAGATCCGGCTCAATGTATACATGCTGGCCCAGAATTAAGCCGTCCAGACTTTGCAGTGTTACATAAAAATTATATTTGGAGCTTTTCGCGGAACTGTCTCCGGATCCGGAATAATAGACGTTGCCGTTATTGGCGTTGGAGATAGGCTCAGAATCCACACTTTCCACGGTTCCGCTCCAGGTGATGTCGGGGTTTACACGGGAATGGACGACAACTGCCTGGCCCGCTGCCAGAGAGCCGCGGTTCATTTCCGTAACAGTGCCCTTCACCCGGAATTCGCCGCTTGACAGGATGCTGATAAAGGGAAGCTGCTGGCCGGTGGCATCTGTTTTGGGTGTGATATTCACTTCCTTGACGACACCTTCTACCTCGGACAGAACTTCAGCGTTCTCCAAGGAGTTTTTCAGCTTATCGATCTCGCTTTTTTTGACCGAGCTGTTGTATTCTGCGGTTTTGATCTGCAGTTCTACGGACTGAATCTGCACCGTATAGGAATACTGGTCGTCATCGCTGGCCTTTTTTTTCTCACTTTCCAAAGTGGATTTCTGGCTTTTCAGCGTGCTGATCTGGTTGGCAATCCCTTCGAGTTCCAGTTCCGCCTGAGAGAGGGAGAGCTGCATCTCCTCCGTGTCATAGCGGAAAAGGGGGTCTCCCACATGCACTTCATCGCCTTCGGCAATCAAAATTTCAGCTACGGTTTTGCTTTCATCCTTGTTGATCTTATAGGTTTTCTGCGGCTCCACAATGCCGGAATAACGTGGATTTGTCCCTGTGTCAAGCCCTACTATAGTGGAAACGGAGTTGACATAAACAGGAGTGGCGCCGGACAGGGTGACCAAATCCTTCAGCCAGAAAAACCAAAGGCAGAAGGCCGCAATGGCAACGGCAAGACAGATGGAAACGATGATGACCGGCTTTTTTTTATGCTTCATAGCGCTTAGCTCCTTGTATCGAAATAGGGACAATATTCTGTATCATTATAACTGATCCTGGAGCTAATAGCAACAAGTAAATCTTACAATTTCCCTGGTATTGAGCGCTTTGCCGCAGAGAACGCAGAATGCGGAAAAGGCTTGACAAATGGGCGAATAAGAGTATAATTCAAATCATATTAGTTTGGTAGGAAATATAGGGGCGGTTCCCCCGCCTGCGATGGCGCTATCAAGTCAGAGAGGAAGCGTAGATTATGGAAACAATAGCCCACGGAATTACGGAGCTGATAGGCTCTACCCCCATGTTGGAGCCGGTTCGTTTTACCCGGGCCTGCGGGTTGCAGGCCCAGCTGTTCGTGAAGCTGGAGGGGTTTAACCCGGCAGGCAGCGCAAAGGACCGGATCGCCCGGGCCATGATTGAAGAGGCGGAAAAGAACGGACAGCTGAAGCCCGGTTCCGTCATCATTGAACCGACCTCAGGGAATACGGGAATCGGCCTGGCTGCGGTGGCCACGTCTAAAGGATACCGCCTGATCCTCACCATGCCGGAGACGATGAGTGTGGAACGCAGAAACCTGTTGAAAGCCTATGGGGCACAGATCGTCCTGACCAGCGGTTCCGAGGGGATGGCCGGCGCGATTCGGAAGGCGGAAGAACTGAAGGCGCAGACGCCTAACAGCTTTATTCCCGGCCAGTTTGACAATCCGGCCAATCCGCAGGCGCATTTTGAAACTACAGGGCCGGAAATTTGGAAGCAGACAGAGGGCAGGGTGGACCTGTTTGTTGCCGGAGTAGGCACAGGCGGAACGCTGACGGGGGTCGGCCGTTATCTGAAGTCCAAGAATCCCCAGATCCGGTTGGCGGCTGTGGAACCTGCCGGTTCCCCGGTGCTCTCTCAAGGGAGGAGCGGCCCTCATGGGATTCAGGGAATCGGCGCCGGTTTTGTGCCTAAGGTACTGGATACCTCCCTCTGCGAAGAAGTGGTGCAGGTTTCTGATGAAGACGCGTATGAGATGGGACGTAAATTCGCAGCCTGCGAGGGAATTCTGGTAGGCATCTCATCCGGGGCAGCCCTAAGCGCTGCGGTCTGTCTGGCAGCCAAACCGGAATACTGCGGGAAAACCATTGTGGCGCTGCTGCCGGATACCGGGGACCGCTATCTTTCTACCCCGCTTTTTTCCGGAGAATAAACAGTATTTCCCCGGCATATGGCAAAAGTAAACGGCGCATGGTTGATTGCCATGCGCCGTTTTTTTGCAAATTGAGGTCTTACATTCCGTGATTGCCGACCGAAGAAACCGCCGCTTTTACCATTCGTCATCCCAGTCATCATACCCAAATTCTTCCTCTTCATAGGCCCAGCCGTCCAGACTGTAGCTGCTCTCAGCCTCCTGTACCTGTTCGGCGGAAAGCAGGACGCCTTCCTCATCCCGCAGGACAGGATACCGGGTGATAAATTCCAGATCCCAGGAGAGTTCGTCAAGTTCATACCGGCTGATTTCCCGGGACCAGGAGATCAGGCAATCTTCATAATCTGCATTCACTTCGGCAACCTTGACATACTCGTCGGTTTTTTCCGCCACCACCATAGAGTGCTCATATTCATTCAGGCGTATCTGATCCCCGACACGCAGCTGATCGTAATCATAAAAGTAATGGAGAGGGGCGTCCTTCCCAAATACCTGATCGCTGAGAAAACTGGCAAACCCGAGGCATTGGCAAAGATAGCCATATTGGGGAAAGAGGTTGAGCGTAGCGCCGTCGTAGAAATTGCAATAGAGCTCTCCGTAAATGCTGTGCTCACAGGGTTCGTCGGTCACCGACCATGGATCGCCTTCCCCGAAAGGTAGATCTGTACCCATATGGTTCCAGTATTTCCCCTCCGGCAATTTTTCACGCAGCAGGGCAAACTTCTGCTTTACCGCCTCTTCCGCGGCATTGGTTGATTGGAGCTCTCCATTTTTTTTCAGTTGAATGTCGCCGGTATACACATAGCCCTGCTGTCCGTTTTCATCGGCAACGGCATACCAAAGCGCAAAGCTTTCACAAGTCACGTAAACCGTCTCCCCAGCGGCAAGTACGGAAAGCCGGTCGCTGTATTCGCTGGCTTTGGAAAAGAGAGGGGTTTCCCGCATAGTCACCCCTTCGTCAAGAACACGGATTTCTCCCGAAGAGTCCGCTGTGGAAGAAGTGCCGGAAGCCCCTTCCGCTGTTTTATGACTGACGTAATCAATCAGCGGGGCTGAATCTTTCCCGGCAGTACGGCGGGCGTTCCCTGTTTCCGATTCGGAAACAGCGGTAAGCTCCTGCTGCGGAGAAGCTTCCTGCGAAGTTTCTTCTGCGCCCGCAGAACAGGCGGCAAGAAAAGCTGCGGTAAATACCGCTGCCAGGAAATATACCAGGTATCGAATTTGTCTCTTCATTGGAATTCACCGCGTTTCAATGGGAACAGACCAATTTCAGGTCACCTGAAAATTGCTTTCCTCATCTGTAATATACTGATTTATTTTATGTTTTATGGCAAATTGAAATCGAAAAGGTTTCTCTGAATCCAAGGTGATTTTATAACAAAATTGTAACCGTGTCAAACAAAATTCATCTGCAGCCGACAATTTTCGCAGCAGCCAGGCAATAAGCTCAACTTGCGTGCCGAAACGGTTTGCGCTATAATAACCGCGCAGGCCGGGTTTCGCTTGAGATGAGTCTACAGCCGGAACCTGAAAAAAACCTGAAAGAAATGATGGAGATACTGATGGCAAAAAAATATTATGCGGTCCGAGCGGGAAGAACCACAGGGATCTTTACAACATGGGATGACTGCAGGGCGCAGGTAATTGGATTTAAAGGCGCGGAATACAAAAGCTTTCCCACCATGCAGGAGGCGCAGGACTTTTTAAATAGAACCGCGTTGGAAAAGCCGAAGCCCGACGGGCCTTCGGAGGGACAACCCCCGCCGGAAGAACAGGACAAAGCTGTGGCTTATGTGGACGGCAGCTATAATTCTCATACCCGGGAGTTTTCCTGCGGGGCCGTGCTTTTTTACAGGGGGGAAAAAATTCTGTTCTCAAAGAAATATAATGACTCCCAGCTTGCGGAAATGCATAATGTGGCCGGGGAAATCAAAGGAGCAGAAGAGGTGATCCGACACTGTCTGGAGCACGAAATCCCGGCACTGGAAATCCACCATGACTATGAAGGGGTGGGAAAATGGGCGCAAGGGGTCTGGAAGGCCAATAAACCGGGAACGCAGGCCTACGCGGCTTTCTGCCGGGAAGCAGGTAAACGCCTGCCTGTAACTTTTGTAAAAGTGAAAGGGCATTCCGGAGATGTGTATAACGATTTGGCCGACCAGTTGGCCAAAAAGGCGCTGGGATTGGCGTAGCATTCCCTTTCAGGATTTATTTTACATCCAATTTATGTCAAAAATATGACGGTAGAAGAAGGGCTGCAGCATTTTTTGCCGCAGCCCTTCTCGATATGGATTTTGCCTACAGGAGGAAAGCCGGGAAATCCCTGCAGCAGGAGTCTCGCAGGCTTGGGCCTTCAGCAGGATGCCTTCACAGCCTGTTCCAAGCGCTCCAAACCGGCTTTGAGCACCCATTTTGGACAGGCCAGGTTTAGGCGTTCAAAGCCTTCGCCGCCCTCCCCGAAAATATAACCTTCGTCCAAAAACAGCTCGGCCTTCTGAACCATCAGCTCCTCCAGCTCCTTGCTGTTCTTTCCCAAAGCGGTGCAGTCCAGCCACATGAGATAGGTTCCCTGCAGTTCGATGGGCTTGATCATGGGCAGCCGCTCCTTCAAATACGCGGAGGCAAACTTGAAGTTGTCCCAGATAACCTGCAGCATTTCCTCCATCCAGCCCTTCCCCAGGGTATAGGCCAGCCTGCAGGCTTCAAATCCCAGGGCGTTCATGCTCTCCACACAGTATTTCTCCTTAATAGCCAGGAATTTCTTCCGGTCCTCTTCGCCGGGAAGGATAATATTGGAGGTCTGCATGGCAGCCAGGTTAAATGTTTTGCTGGGCGCAGTGCATACAATGAGATTGTCTCCGAACTCGCCGGCCATAGGGAAGGGCGTGTGGGTGTGGCCTGGCATAACAATGTCCCAATGAATTTCGTCGCTGATGATTTTTACGCCGTGCCTGAGGCAGATTTCGCCCACCCGATGCAGTTCCTCCGGGCTCCAGACGCGCCCTACCGGGTTGTGTGGGCTGCAGAAAATCAGCAGTTTGCTGTCGCTTTCCGAGGCAACCTTTTCCAGAAGTTCAAAATTGATGGAATAGGCGCCGTTCTCATACACCAGCGGACAGGTCTTCACATGGCAGCCGTTGGTTTTAACGGCGCCGTAGAAGGGGTAATAGACAGGCGGCATGACAATGATGCCGTCTCCTGCTTCACAAAGCGCGGCCACCAGCATAAACAGGGCGGGGACCACGCCGGGGGAACAGACGATGTGAGCGGGGTCCACGGTCCACCCATGCTGCTCCTTGATCCAGGAGCAGACGGCGGCATAATAGGCTTCAGTGGGGTGCGTATAGCCCAGAATATGGGTGTCCAGATATTCCTTCAGTCCAGCTACGATTTCCGGCGCATTTTTGAATTCCATGTCGGCCACGGAGAAGGGGACGACGCCCGGGGTCAGGTCGGCTTTCTTTTCCCGCATGCCGTCCCATTTTCCGGATCCGCATCGGGAACGGTCGATCAGGGTTTCAAAATCATACTTCATAGAGTAATTCCTCCAAAAAACAAGATGATAATACTGGAAATGTGACGGGTTTTGCCGAAATCATTATCGTCCTCTTTTTTGGGTTTGTCAACAGCCGTCCAGAGTTATGCGCCGTTTTGGAAATTTTGCTGGCAGAAGGCAGTCCAGCGGTGCCTCCAAAAGAAAAGAGGGACGCTTCCACTGGAAATGAAAAAGATCCCGCCGTTCCGGTTTTATTTGGAACCGGTACAGCGGGATCTCTTCCTGTTTCCGACAAAGAAAGCGGATAGACGAATGGAATCAAGCTTTTTCACTCTGCTCCTTATTTTTCTTTGCCGCAGTTTTTTTGGCAGGCGGGTTCAAGCCGCTTTTTTTGCAGAATTCCTGCATGCAGCAGTTTTCGCACATAGCTTTCCGGGCGGTGCACACGGCTCTGCCGTGCAGCACCAGCCGGTGGCAGAAATCGTTGGATTCCTCCGGCGGCAGTACGGCGCGCAGGTCATCTTCTACCTTTGCGGGCGCAGTGTTTTTTGTCAGTCCCAGTCTGCCTGTGATGCGGATGCAGTGGGTATCCGTCACCACGGCGGGCTTTCCGTAGATATCACCCACCACCAGGTTGGCGGTTTTTCTGCCCACGCCCGGCAGGCGGGTCAGTTCCTCGATGGTGTCCGGCACTCTGCCGCCGAATTCATCCCGGATCATCCGGCAGGCAGCCAGGATGTCCTTGGATTTTATTTTATAGAAGCCGCAGGAATGGATCAGCTCCCCAATTTCCTCTTCCGTGCCCTCGCAGAAAGCCTCCAGCGTGGGAAAACGGGCGAAGAGCGCCGGGGTCACCAGATTTACCCGGGCGTCGGTGCATTGGGCGGAAAGCCTGGTGGAGATGAGCAGCTGAAGCGGGTCCTGGTATTCCAGGGAGCAAATGGCATCGGGATACTCTTTTTTCAGGGCTTCCACAGCCAACAGGGCCAATTCTTTCTTTGTCATAGGGAAGTACCTCTCTTTCATTTCCTTGAATCGGGCGCATATCTATTGAGTTGAACGGTAAACCGGACCCTTGAGGCACACGCGTGCGTGAGGACTGCGGCAGCACAAGGCAGGGCGCTGCTTTCGGCAGAGGAAACGGCGGCCATGATTTTTTACGATATCTCATTTTACAACAATTTTCGTATATTGACAAGCCGGACGGGGCGTGTGACAATAACAGGAAAGAATTGATTTTTTGAAAAAAGGGGGGGAGGCTTTGTGACTTCTGCGGCACTGCAGTGGATCGCCGTACTCGCTATGGCTGTGGATCATGTGGGATATCTCCTGTTCCCGGAAATTCCGCTTCTCCGGGCCTTTGGGCGGATTTCTTTTCCCATCTTTTCTTTTTTGCTGGCGGAGGGCTTCCGCCACACGTCGGATCGAAAAAAATACGCGCTTCGCCTGGCTGTGTTCGCTGTGCTTTCTGAGCTGCCCTATGAGCTCTTCCTGTACGGCCCCGAAAGGCTCGGCACTCTCTTTCCCATGAAAAACATCCTGTTTTCCCTGCTGCTGGCCTTTGGAGCGCTGTGGTGTGCGGAGCGGGGCGGGGGATTTTTCTTCGGCGCCGCCCTGCTGGCTTTAGGGGCGGAGCTGGGCGGCTTCAGCTATGGCGCATACGGCGTGGCGCTGCCTCTCTGTTTCTATTTCTGCAGCCGGGCCTTCCTCGGGGAGGAAAAAAATGAAGATGCCGGGTGGAAACGGGGGCTGTTGGCAGCTGCGCTTCTTACAGCCTGCACAGTCCTCTACTGCGCGGCGCACGGCAGCATGTTCCAGATCTGGGCGGTGTTTGCCGCCGTACCGCTGTTTTTCTACAACGGGAAAAGGGGAAGGAGGATGCCCCGGTATTTCTTCTATGTGTTTTATCCAGCCCATCTGTTGTTTCTGGTTCTGCTCAATGTCCTGGTCCTGCCGTAAAATTTCCGCTCTGTGTTGCCATCAGAGGGCGTTTGCGGTATAATAATCATATCGATTCAGCACTGTAATCCAGGAATGGATGAAAGCAACTCCGTCGCTGTGCGGGGAAGAAAGGATGTTTTACAAATGTTTAACGATCTGATGGATACCATTGGCTTCGTGACAGGTAAGGATGAGGCTGTGGGCGAAGCCATGCAGAAGGAATTTGCCCGCCAGCAGAGAAACATCGAGCTGATTGCCTCGGAGAATATTGTATCTCCTGCGGTGATGGCCGCCATGGGCACTGTGCTCACCAACAAATATGCGGAGGGATATCCTGGAAAGCGTTATTATGGCGGCTGCCAGTGCGTGGACGTCGTAGAGAACATCGCCCGGGAGAGAGCGTGTAAACTGTTCGGCGCCGAGCATGCCAACGTACAGCCTCACTCCGGTGCGCAGGCCAATCTGGCCGTTTACTTTGCGCTGCTTCAGCCAGGCGACACGGTCATGGGCATGAATCTGGCGGAGGGCGGACATCTCACCCACGGTTCGCCGGTCAATATGTCGGGCGCGCTGTATCATTTTGTGGCTTATGGCGTAGACCCGGAAACGGGCTGTATTGATTATGATAAGCTGATGGAACAGGCTATGGAGGTCAAGCCCAAGATGATCGTGGCAGGCGCCAGCGCCTACCCCAGAGCCATTGATTTCAAGAAATTCCGGGAGATTTGCGATGCCTGCGGCGCCTATCTCATGGTGGATATGGCCCACATTGCCGGTCTGGTGGCCTCCGGCTGCCACCAGAATCCTGTGCCCTATGCGGAAGTGGTCACCACCACCACCCACAAGACGCTGCGCGGTCCCCGGGGCGGCATGATTCTCTGCCGGGAAGAATTTGCCAAGCAGATCGACAAGGCCATTTTCCCCGGTACCCAGGGCGGCCCGCTGATGCACGTCATCGCCGCAAAGGCGGTGTGCCTGGGCGAGGCGCTGCAACCTGAGTTCCAGGAGTACGGCCGGCAGATCATCAGCAATGCGCAGGCTTTGGCAAACGGGCTTCTGAAGCGCGGGGTTAAGCTGGTTTCCGGCGGTACGGATAACCACCTGATGCTCGTCGACCTTTCCGACTCTGAGCTGACCGGCAAAGAATTGGAGAGGAGACTGGACGATGTTTATATCACCGCCAACAAGAACACGGTTCCCGGTGAAAAACGCAGTCCCTTCACCACCAGCGGCGTGCGGTTGGGCACGCCTGCCGTCACCACCCGGGGCCTGAAGGAAGAGGATATGGATGTGATCGCCGAATGCATCAGCAGAAGCATGCGGGACGATTTCGAAGAGAATATTGGGGCCATCCGTGAACTGGTGGACTCTGTGTGCAGAAAATATCCACTGTATCAATAAAGAAATCCTGTTATGTCTATGCCGGGATGCAGAATGAAGGTTTTCGTTTTGCATCCCGGCTTCTTTCTGAAAAAATCGCAAACAAACGTTTGCGATTTTTGACGAAAGATGATATGATAGAATCAGAAAAGGAAAAATACGCTTTGGAAAAGGCGAAAGGTTTGGGGGGATTTCGGTGCCGGCTCCGCTTGCGGATCGCATACGTCCAGCCATTCTCGACGAGGTGGTGGGCCAAAAGCATATATTGGGACCCGGCCGGGCGCTGAGGAAGATCATCGATTCAGGGGAAATCCCCAATATGGTGTTCTACGGCCCTTCGGGTGTTGGGAAGACGACGGTTGCCTCCATTATCGCAAAGAATACGGAGCGGCATCTGGTGAAGCTCAACGGCACCACCGCCTCCACGGCGGATATCAAGGACGCGGTGGCCCGCATCGACACCTTCGAAGGGATTAACGGCATTCTGCTGTACCTGGATGAGATCCAGTATTTTAACAAGAAACAGCAGCAGACCCTGTTGGAATTCATTGAAAACGGCAGCATCACGCTGATCGCCTCCACCACGGAAAACCCCTATTTCTATGTGTATAACGCCATTCTCAGCCGTTCCACCGTGTTTGAATTTAAGCCTGTGGAGCAAACTGAGATTGAAAAGGCGGTAGAGCGGGCTTTTTCCATTCTGTCGGTGGAAAGACAGCAGGACATTGTACCTGAGGAGGGCGTTTGCCGCCATATTTCTTTTGCCTGCGGCGGCGATGTGCGCAAGGCCATGAACGCCGCGGAGCTCTGTACCCTGGCCTGCGACGGCGGGGAGGAAGAAATCCGGATCACCCTGGAAAGCGCAAGGGAGCTGACCCAGAAAAGCGCCCTGCGGTATGACAAAGGGGGAGACGAGCATTACGATATCCTGTCCGCGTTTCAAAAATCCATGCGCGGTTCGGACCCGGATGCGGCGCTGCACTATCTGGGACGGCTGCTGGAAGCGGGCGATCTGCCCTCCGCCTGCAGAAGGCTTCTGGTCTGTGCCTGTGAGGATGTGGGTCTGGCCTGGCCGCAGATCATCCCCATTGTGAAAGCTGCCGTGGATACCGCCTTGATGGTGGGCCTGCCGGAAGCACGGATTCCACTGGCGGACGCGGTGGTGCTGACCAGCACCGCACCCAAGTCCAATTCCGCCTACACAGCGCTGGACAGGGCGATAGAGGACATTCGGAAGGGAAAAGCGGGCAGTATTCCGAGAAATCTGCAGAATAAACACTATGACGGGGAGGACGTGCAGAAAAAGGGGCAGTTTTACCAGTACCCCCACGAAGCCCCTTACCATTGGCTGCCGCAGCAGTATCTGCCGGACGCGCTGCTGGGGGTCCGGTATTATGAATTCGGAGACAATAAAAACGAACAAAGTTTCAAAGCATATTGGGACAAAATCAAGAATATTTGAAAGCTTGTTCCGATATGATAGAGTGAGCGATAAAAAAACGGAGGTATTGGAACGTGAAACCACAGGTTCTCAGCAATCTTTCTTATGGCATATACGCAATCGGCACAAAGGACGCCAAAAGACCCAATGCCTGCATTGTGAATACCGTGATGCAGATTTCTAAAGCCACCCCATCTGACGCGCCTCTGGTGGCGTTGAGCATGAATCGGGAAAACTACAGCTGCGAGTGTATCGAGAAGAGTGGCGTCTTTTCCATTTCCGTGCTCTCTGAAGCTACCCCGGCCACGGTAATCGGCGCTTTGGGACTCGTGTCCGGTAGAAAGACGGATAAGCTGGAAAATGTCCGCCACAAGGTGCTGCTGGAAGGTGTGCCCGTCATCAAGGAGAACACCTGCTGCTGGTTTCTGTGCCAGGTGAAGGAACAGGTGCAGCTGGCGGGACAGACTGTATTTTTGGCCGAGGTTGTGGCAGGCAGCGACGTATCGGTGGGAACACCTATGACCTATCGTTACTATGTGGAAAAACTGGGCGGCGCCTCCCCGAGAAAATCGCCCACCTATCTTCCGCCGGAGCTGACTTTCGACAAGAGCAGCGGGGAAAGCTTTGTCTGTTCGGTGTGCGGCTATGTATACAGCGACCCGAATTTTGGGTTTGAAGAGCTGCCTCACGACTGGACCTGCCCCATCTGTAAGATGCCGAAGAAGGCCTTTGTGAGAAAAAAATAAGCGGGATAAATTTTGCAGAAAAGAAAACCAGATTCGGTCGCGATAGTTGTACTTCCAGGGAGAAGATCCAAGGTCTTCGATTGATATGATACCCCTTAACTTATACTTACATTATTTGACGGGGGCGGATCAATTGACCGAGGCTCTTTTTGGCATTATCATCCAGTTTCAGGAGAAGGAAAAAGGATTGTGCGGGAATAACAGAAGAATGAATGCTGGTATTTGTTTTGTGAAAGAGTGAGAATTTTGAAAGATATTCCAATGGCAACTAAGTTTCAAGACATTCAGCCCATCAAAAAGGGTATGTCAAGTGATGAAAAATACTTTGTCACTGCCCAAAATGGGGAGCATTTTTTATTGCGGTTAGCGGAATATAAAGAATTTGATAGAAAAAAAGCTGAATACGAATTGATGAAAAAACTTTTCCATTTGAATATTCCAATGCCGTCGCCAATAGACTTTGGAGTTTGCAATAACGAATCGAGTGTATATACTTTATTGTCCTGGATAGACGGAGAAGAAGCTGAAATTGCTATACCCAAATTATCCAAAGAGAAACAATATGAATTAGGGAAAGAATCGGGAAGGATACTGCAAAGAATCCATACTCTCAATGCACCGGAAAATACTGAAGACTGGGAGACGCGGTATTTTTCAACCATGGATAAAAGACTGGAAGCATTTCGCAGGGAAGGTATCCTGTTTGAGGGAAACGATATTATTTTAAACTACATTGACACCAATAGGCATATGCTTCAAAAACGGCCGCAGTGTTATCATCATGGCGACTATCATTTAGGGAATCTCATTCAATCAAAAAGCGGGCAGCTTTTTGTTATAGATTGGCATACTGTTGATTTTGAGAATTACGGAGACCCATGGTATGAGTTTAATCGAATCGGTATGGAATATCCTTATTTTGCATCCGGTCAAATTGACGGTTATTTTGACAATCATGTTCCCGAGGATTTTTGGAAACTTCTTGCATATTATCTTTCTGCCAGTGCAATCACTTCGATTGTATGGTCCAAATATTTTGCGCCGGATAGACTCTCTTCCATTTTAGAATTAAATCAAAATGTCTTAAAGTGGTTTGATCATATGAATAGCACTGTCCCGACATGGTATACCCAAGTGAAATAAGTTTGTAATCACATAAGGCGGCACTAGCAAAAGAATAAAAACAAAGCATTTATTCGGTTTTCTTACCTGTTTTCAGCCCGGCTGGTCCGGTTCAGGGCTTCTGAAAGAACAATAAACGGATTTGTAAGCTTTCGCCTTGTGCATGCAGCGGCTGTGTACAAGGGGGAGGCTTCGTAGAGGTATGGAGGAAGACAAGAAAGCGCCGGCACTGTCAAAGGACAGAGCCGGCGCTTTCTTTCTGCCGGGCCGCAGCAGGGGAACGGCATTTTTCAGGACGATTTTTCCCGGAGATAATCGGAAATTTCCTCCATGAAATAGGAACCGTAATGCTCCAGCTTTTTTTCGCCGACGCCGGAAACCTGCAGAAATTCTTCCGAGGTTTCCGGAAGGCGGATACACATGTCTTCCAGGGAAGCGTTGGAGAAGATCACATAAGAGGGGATGTGCTGTTCGGCGGCCAATCTGGCGCGCAGATTCCTGAGCCGTTCGAACAGGACGGGGTCATGCGTGCCAGGCGCGGTCTGCGCGGGAGCAGGAGCCGCCGTCTGCATCTTTTTCCGGGGTTTTGCCTCTTCCGGCAGCTTCATCCGGATGACGGCGTCCCCCTGCAGCAGCTCTGCACTTTTGGAGCCCAGCCCCAAGACGGGATAATCACCGGCGGTGAGGGAAAGGTATCCTTCCATCACCATGAATTGGACGATTTCCCGAAGCCGGGATTCCTTGAGGTGAGCCAGCGACCCGTGCAGGGAAAGCCGTGTGAGCCCCAGCCGCTGCACCCGTTCGTTTTTGCTGCCCCGCAGCACGTCGCATACCAGCTTGACCCCGTACCGTTCGTTTAAATCCTTGACGCAGGTACAGACGGTTTTGGCAGGTTCCGTCACGTCCTCCTCCCGGAACAGGTGATTGCAGTTATAGCAGTTGCCGCAGTACCCTGCTGAACTGCGTTCTCCGAAATAGCGCAGGATATATTCTCTCAGGCAGCCGGTAGTATGGCAGTAGAAGGTCATGGCTTTCAGCCGTTCTTCCGTCTGCTGCAGTACCAGGGCTCTGTCTTCTTCGTTCAGCTGTTCGTTTTCTTCTGCGTGGGAGGAGAGGAAGCGGTTGGTGATTACGTCCTGGCCGCTGTAGAGCAGGATGCAGTCTGCCGGAGCGCCGTCGCGTCCGGCCCTGCCTGCCTCCTGGTAGTAGCTTTCCAGATCCTTCGGCATGTTGTAATGGATAACGAAGGAGACGTTGGACTTGTCAATTCCCATACCGAAGGCGTTGGTGGCGACTATGATGGGCGTGCGGTCGTAGAGAAAGCTTTCCTGGCTGCTCTGCCGTTCCTCATCGGAAAGCCCGGCGTGGTAACGCACGGCGGCATATCCCCTCTGAATCAGGGCGCTGCACACCTCTTCCACCGCCTTGCGGGTAGAGCAGTAGATGACGCCGCTTTTTCCAGGATGCTCCTCCAGTATGCGAAACGTTTCAGCAAGTTTGTCCTTGGGATGCCGGACCTCAAAATATAGATTCTGGCGGTTGAAGCCGGTCAGCATCACAGTGGGATTCTGCAGGGCGAGCAGCTGAAGGATATCCTCCCGGACCTTTGGGGTGGCGGTTGCAGTGAAAGCCGACACCACCGGACGTTTCGGCAGCTGCCGGATGAATTCCGGGATGCTGAGATAGCTCGGGCGGAAATCCTGACCCCATTGAGAGACGCAGTGAGCTTCGTCTATGGTGACCATGGAAATATCGGCGTGTGCCGCAAAGTCGAGAAATTCCGGAGTCAAAAGCCTTTCCGGGGCCACATAAATGAGTTTGTAGACGCCTGCTTTTGCGTTGCGCAGGGCCGCCCGGTATTGGGAATAGGTCAAAGAGCTGTTCAGGTAGGCGCCGCGTACGCCGTTTTGTACCAGAGAGTTTACCTGATCCTTCATTAGGGAAATCAACGGGGAAACCACCAGGGTAATGCCCGGAAACAGCAGCGCGGGAATCTGAAAACAGAGAGATTTTCCGGCGCCGGTGGGCATGACGCCCACTGCGTCACATCCGGAAAGAATGGCGTCAATCAGGGATTCCTGACCTTCACGAAAGGATGAGTAACCAAAAAAACGGTGTAAAATTTCAAGCTTAGTCATGTCGTTTTCCCTCACTTTATTACTAGTGGAATTATAACGCTATTTCCAAAATTTGGCAATTCCCAACAGGAATCCCCTTGCGGGTATTCCGTATGGATGTTATACTAAATCAGCGAATGTGAAGGGAGAAAGAAAGACTGCGAGGAAATATGGAAGTAAATATGAAGGATATCGCACGCCATGCAGGCGTCAGTGTCAGTACGGTGTCGCGTGTTTTAAACGGTCAAGGATATATCCGGCAGGAGACCCGGGAAAAGGTACTGCGGGCGATTGAGAAATACCACTATATTCCCAATAACAGCGCCAGAAATTTGAAGCGGGAAGCCGTGAAAGCGGTGGGGATTGTGGTAAAGGGCTTTTCCAACCCATTCTTTGTACGTATGCTGGACGTGGTTCAGAGGGTTTTAGAGGAAAAAGGGTATCTGATGTACCTGCACCCGATTGACCCGCTGGAGGATGAGGTGGAGGAGGCCGTCTCCCTGGTTAAGGAAAAGAAACCAATGGGCATTCTTTTTTTGGGTGGAAATTTTGAGCATGGCAGGGAAAAGCTGGATCTGCTGAGCGTTCCCTATGTGATGCTGGCCATGATGATGAACCGGGACCGGGTGGAGGACAGCCGGTATTCCAGCGTTTCCATCGACGATTACCGGGAGACTTACGAGGTGGGGCGTCGGGTATGGCGTGCCGGGCACCGCAGAGTTGCGGTGATGGGGTTCCATGAGAGGGAGACCAGTGTGAGCGGCCTGCGGGTCAGCGCGTTTCAGCAGGCGCTTTGGGATTGCGGCTCTGCAGAGGGGCGTATTATCAAGGCGGACTCCTTCAGTATGGAGGCTGGATACTCTGCCGCGAAGAAACTGCTCAGACAGGAAGAACATATCACCTGCCTGTTCTGTATTGCAGACGTGCTGGCGCTGGGCGCCATGCGGGCAATTCATGAGGCGGGCCTGCGGGTTCCAGAGGATATCGCGGTGATCGGCTTCGATGGGATTGAAGCGGGACGTTTTTCCGTTCCGTCTCTCGCGACGGTCAGACAGCCGGGTGAGGCTATGGCGGAAAGCGGAGTCGGGGTGCTGATTGGCTGTATCGAACAGGGAAGGCAGAGCAGCCATCTGGTGTTTCCCGCGGAGTTCTTCGAAGGGGAAAGTTTTGTGAAGTTGGAGGAACCTCTTGTTTTATAACAGGAAAACAGGTATAATAAAGGGCAAATTCTGAAAACGTTATCAGAAAACGATATCAGAAAAAAGAAGCGGACAATATTGCCAGAAAGGGAGAAGATACTATGAGGAATACCAGCACTGACCTGCGCCGTCAAACAATGTATTCGGTTTTCGTGCGCAATCACACAGAGGAAGGGACCTTTGCCGCCTTGGAGAAGGACCTGGACCGCATCCGGGCGTTGGGCACCGACGTCATTTGGCTCATGCCCATTCATCCCATCGGCCAGAAGGAAAGAAAGGGCGACCTTGGAAGTCCTTATGCAATTGCGGATTACCGCAAGATCAACCCGGAATTCGGCACGATGGAGGATTTTGAACATCTGGTTCGGGAAATCCATCGCAGAGACATGAAATGCATCATCGATGTGGTGTACAACCACACTTCCCCGGACAGCTGGCTGGTGGAAAACCACCCCGAATGGTTTTACCGGAAGCCGGACGGGAAAATGGGCAACAAAACCGCGGAATGGACGGATATCGTGGATTTGGATTATTCTCATCCGGAGCTTTGGGACTATCAGATCGAAACCCTCTGCTTCTGGGCAAACTATATCGACGGCTTCCGCTGTGACGTGGCCCCGCTGGTGCCCATGGATTTCTGGCTGAAGGCAAGGGCCGCGGTGGAGCAGGTGCGCCCGGGCTGTATCTGGCTTTCGGAATCGGTGGAACCGGAATTCATTCTCGATAACCGCAACCGCGGCTTTTACGCCGCTTCAGACTGCGAGGTCTACAGCGCGTTCGATCTCTGCTATGATTATGACATCCGCGGAAAATATGACGCCTACCTGCAGGGACAAATCCCGCTCAGCGTTTATACCGACGCGATCTGGCAGCAAGAGGCGATCTATCCGGCGAATTATGTCAAGCTGCGTAACCTGGAAAACCATGACCGCCAGCGGGCAAAGGCTTTGATACCCGATCAAAAAATGCTGCGCAACTGGACAGCTTTCTATTTCCTGCTCAAAGGCATGCCCCTGATTTACGGCGGACAGGAGGTATGCAGCGACCACCGTCCCGACCTGTTTGTGAAGGATACTGTGAACTGGAATACCGGTCTTTCCATCACCCCTCTTCTTCAGAAGCTGTGCGCTTTGAAGAAGGAGGAAATCTTCGGTACAGGCATTTTCGAGATGGAGGCGGACGACGCGGCGGATCTGGTTTCCATCCGTTGGAGCCTGGGCAGTCAGACAATTGCGGGAGTGTTCAGCCTGAAGGGAAAACAGGGTGAAGCGGCAATCGGCCTGCCGGATGGGGAATACCGGAATCTTTTGGATGACAGCACTGTCACTGTAAAGAATAAAAAGGCGGAGACCACAGGGGAACCTCTGGTTCTGCGCGTATAAAAGGAGTGTAACACCATGGCGAAAACCTGGATGACCAGAGCGGCGGGCGTACTTCTACCTGTGAGCAGCCTGCCCTCTAAGTACGGAATCGGCACGTTTGGAAAGGCCGCCTACAAATGGGTAGATTTTCTCGCGGAGGCGGGGCAGAAGTACTGGCAGGTTCTGCCGCTGGGCCCCACCAGCTACGGCGACAGCCCCTATCAGAGTTTTTCTGCATTTGCCGGCAACCCCTATTTTGTAGATCTGGAATTCCTGTGCGAGCAGGGACTGCTGAAAAAAGGACGCTGCAAAAAGGTCAAGTGGGGAGAAAGCAAAACCCAGGTGGACTACGGCACCATCTATGAGCACCGTGAAAAGGTGCTGCGGAAAGCTTTTTCCAATTTCACGGACAAAAAGGCTTTGGAAAAATTCCGCAAGAAGAACGCCGGCTGGGTGGAGGATTATGCCCTCTACATGGCGGTGAAGGCCCAGATGGGGCTTCGCGCCTGGAATGAATGGGAAGAAGATATCCGGATGCGCCGTCCGGAAGCGCTGAAAAAATGGAAGGCGAAATGCGCGGAGGATATCGAGTATCACATCTTCGTACAGTATCTTTTCTTTGAGCAGTGGACGAAACTGAAAAAGTATGCCAATGAGAAGGGAATCTCCATTATCGGGGACGCGCCGATCTATGTCGCCATGGACAGCGCAGATGTATGGGCCAATCCCGGGCTGTTTCAGCTGGATGAGAACAATGTGCCCACCGAGGTGGCCGGATGCCCGCCGGACGCCTTCTCAGAGGACGGCCAGCTTTGGGGCAATCCGCTTTACCGCTGGGATGAGATGGAAAAAGATGGTTTCCAGTGGTGGATCAAACGGCTGAAAGCAAATCTCACTTTAGTGGATGTGCTGCGTATCGACCATTTCCGTGGCTTGGAAAGCTATTACGCAATACCCTATGGAGATGAAACCGCCCGGAACGGACGCTGGCGGCAAGGGCCCGGCATGGCGTTTGTAGGCGCAGTTAACAAGGCGCTGGGCAACGCGAACATCATTGCGGAGGATCTGGGGTATCTGACGCCCGCGGTAAAGCGCTTGCTGAAGAGCAGCGGATATCCTGGCATGAAGGTGCTGGAATTCGCTTTTGATTCCCGGGAAGAGAGCGATTATATGCCCCATAATTACCAGAATCATTGTGTGGTTTATACCGGAACTCACGATAACGATACGGTGCGGGGCTGGTTTTCTACGGCAGGTCCTGAAGACGTGGCCCTGGCTCTGGAATATATGGGGCTTCCGGATGATACCGACGGAAACTGGGGCTTCATCCGGGCTGCTCTGGGAAGCGTGGCCGACCTGGCAGTCGTTCCCATGCAGGACTATCTGAATCTCGGAAGCGAGGCGCGTATCAATACACCCTCGACCCTGGGCGGCAATAACTGGCGCTGGAGGATGACAAAGGATCAGATGGATATGGCTCTGGCCCAAAAGATGGCGCGGCTGACAAAGCTCTATGGCCGCGACCGCTGAAAAATGACGATGACAGGAGGATTCGATATGGCGCTGAAAGAAGAATTGACACAGAAGCTGGGCGGGAAGACGCTTCAGGAGGCCGAAAACACAGAGATCTACCAGGCGCTGCTTCAGCTGACCAAGGAAAGGCTGCAGGCTGTGCCGGCCATAACGGGGGACAGGAAGCTTTACTATGTTTCCGCGGAGTTTCTCATCGGAAAGCTGCTGTCCAACAACCTGATCAATTTGGGAATGTATGATGAAGTCAGGGCGGTGTTGGCGGAAGCCGGAAAAAAGCTGTCCGATTTGGAAGAGCTGGAGCCAGAACCCTCTCTGGGGAACGGCGGTCTGGGACGCCTGGCGGCCTGCTATCTGGATTCCGTAGCCACACTTGGCCTCAGCGGGGACGGCGTGGGGCTGAATTACCACTTCGGCCTGTTTGAACAGTATTTCAAGGACCACAAGCAGGCGGAAAGGCCGAACCCCTGGATAAAGCCGGAAGGATGGCTGCAGAAGACAGGAGTCAGCTTTGAAGTGCCCTTTCGGGATTTTACCCTGCGTTCCGTCATGTACGACATCGACGTAGCGGGCTATGATAACGGGAAAAATAAGCTTCATCTGTTTGATATTGAGGCGCCGGATGAAGCTATGGTGAAGGACGGCATTGATTTTGACAAGACCGACATTCCCCATAACCTGACGCTGTTCCTCTATCCGGATGACAGCGACCGCGCCGGCCGCCTGCTGCGGGTGTATCAGCAATACTTTATGGTCAGCAACGCTGCCCAGCTCATCCTGAAAGAGCTTGCCGGGAAGGGTTATGCCATGCGGGATTTGGCGAAGCACGCCGTTATCCAGATCAACGATACCCATCCTTCCATGATCATTCCGGAATTGATCCGGCTGATGATGAAGGACGGTATTTCCATGGAGGAAGCGATCTCCATCGTCACCCAAACCTGCGCTTATACCAACCATACGATTCTGGCGGAGGCGCTGGAAAAATGGCCTGTCGACTATCTGGAGGAAGCCGTTCCGCAGCTTATGCCCATCATCCGGGAGCTTGACCGCCGGGTCAGGGAAAAGTATGGGGATCCCAAACTGTCAATCATCGATGACGGCAACCTGGTGCATATGGCCCACATGGATATACACTATGGCTTTTCTGTCAACGGCGTGGCGGCGCTGCATACGGAGATTCTGAAATCCTCTGAGCTGAAGGTGTTCCATGACATCTATCCGGAAAAGTTCAACAACAAAACCAACGGCATCACCTTCCGCCGATGGCTGATGCATTGTAACCCGGCGCTTTCCGCCCTTATCACCGAGCTGATCGGAAGCGGCTGGAAAAAGGACGCGGGCGAGCTGGAAAAGCTGCTGGCTTTCCGGGACGATGAAACCGTGCTGAACAGGCTGCTGGAGATCAAACAAAATAATAAGCATGCGCTGAAGGAATATCTGGAAGCTTCCGAACAGATCAGCATTGATGAAACTTCCATTTATGACATCCAGATCAAGCGTCTGCATGAGTATAAACGCCAGCAGATGAACGCCCTCTATATCATCTGGAAGTACCGGCAGATTAAAGCTGGGAACAAACCGAAGCGGCCGCTCACCTTGCTGTTCGGCGCCAAAGCTGCCCCTGCTTATATCATCGCAAAGGATATCATCCATCTGATCCTCTGTCTCCAGGATATGATTGCGAAGGATCCGGAGGTGAGCCCCTGGCTGCGGATTGTGATGGTGGAAAATTACAATGTGACCAAGGCGGAAAAGCTGATTCCTGCCTGCGACATTTCAGAGCAGATTTCGCTGGCGTCCAAAGAGGCCAGCGGTACCGGAAACATGAAGTTCATGCTCAACGGCGCAGTGACCCTGGGGACTATGGACGGAGCCAATGTGGAAATTCACGACCTGGTTGGCGAGGAGAACATCTATATCTTTGGAAAGTCCAGCGAAGAGGTGATAGCGCTCTATGAAAAGCAGGCCTACCATCCTGGGGACTTCTATCCTGCCGACCCGGAAATTGCCGGATTGGTCGATTTTATCATTAGCCCGGAGATGATGCGGCTGGGGGATCCGGAAAATCTGGCGCGGCTCTATAAGGATATGACCCATAAAGACTGGTTCATGGCGCTGCTGGATCTGAAGAGCTATATTGCAGAAAAGGAAAAGGCCCTCGGCGAGTATGAGGACCGTACCGCATGGGCCAGGAAGATGCTTGTGAATATTGCAAAAGCAGGCTTCTTCTCCTCTGACCGTGCGATAGATCAGTACAACAAGGATATTTGGCATTTAAAGTAAGAAAAAGAAGGGGCCGCTGCAGAGAGTCATCTGCAGCGGCCCTCAGTCTGTCGATAAACGTAAGAGCCAACGGTTTCGGAGGGAGGAAAGGTATGGACAGAACCCGGGTTCTGCGGGGACCGTCAGGGTCCCTCTTCCGCGTTGATTCAGAGGAATTTTGCTCATAAATGGCTATTTTTAAGACACTAAGCTACTCAGCAAAATTCCCCAGCTTGGCGAAACGATCTTTTTCGACAAGCTGGGGCCGCTGCAGAGAGTCATCTGCAGCGGCCCCTTTTGCTCTTGTCCTTCAGCTACGGAGGAGAAAAGCTTTTAGTATTTGCCCACTTCCTTGATCAGATTGATAATGCTCCACATGTTTTCCAGACTGACTGAGTTGGGAATGGAATGGTCGGAGGAGAAAATATAGCCGCCGTTTTCCTTCATCGTGGGAATCAGGCTTCGGATTTCCTCCCCGATGGCCTCTTTGTCGTCCCAGAGAACGGCGTTGACCCCTCCGTGGAAAACCAGGTCGGAACCAAAACGCTGCTTCAGCTCTTTAGGCTTCATACCGGCCTTAACCTCCAGCGGGTTGAGAGCGTCCACACCAATTTCCACCAGCTCCGGCACAAAGGGCATGATGTCGCCGCAGGAGTGCAGATGGGCCTTGACGCCCCGGGAATGCGCCCATTCCACAGCGCGTTTGTGGACAGGCTTTAGAAGTTCCCGATAGGTATTCAGCGAGAAGAACTGAGAGTTTTTATATCCCATGTCGTCCCACCAGAAGATGCTGTCAAATTGATATCCCGCGTCCCATATCTGTTCATACAGGGAGATGCACATATCCAGATAGGTGTTGAACATATCCATGGCCCATTCCGGTTCCTCCAACAGGGCGATGAGGAAGGTTTCCGTACCCACCGTCCAGGAATGAGTAACGTCGAAACCGAACCAAAATGCAGCCTGAATCCAGCTTCCGTTTGCCTTCCATTTGGGATAATTCCGTTTGAGCAGATCCCAATCGATCCGGTCGGGCGTAGGCAGCATGCGCTTTTTTGCCTCCTCCCACTTGTCGGGAGTGGTGATTGTAAAATCGAGGAATTCGGGAGTGGAATCCTCCAGCTTGAAATTTTTCAGCGTGACGCCCCAAGGGGTGGTGGAAATAATGTAATCTTCGGTCTCTTCCAGGATTTTTTCCTCATAGCGGGGCGTGATGTCCACGGAGATACGCTCTATTTTGTCAATTCCAAAATAGTCCCGCCAATCGACGCCCTCCGGCATTCCTTCACGATGCCATCTGCGGATCGTTCCCGCCCAAGGGTCGTCTGTAATGGGGACACGGTCTGCTTCACGGTGTTCAAACATACGCTGAACCCGCTCGTGTGTTGTCATTTCTGCCATACTGTCTAAAAGCTTCCTTTCTCTGAGGAATGGAAGGAAACGGCCGGCAAACAATCCGTCTCTCCCGTCCAGCCCTCTCTGTATTTGGGAGGATGGTCCTGCATGCAATGCGGGTTCCTGCCGCTGCAGGCTTTCCAACCATCCGGCGCCCTCTTAGTCAGTAGCATAATCCAAGAGAAAGGAAATGAAAAGTTCTGAAGAGAAAAGAAATACGATTTGCTAATTTTTGTGGCCCATGGTAGAATTTGCTTCCTTGGGAGCCGGAGCCGTGGTACAATGACGAAAAGGGGGTGGGAAGTTGGAATATGATAGGGACGGAGATTTCGGGAGGGTACGGCTGATTGCACATTCACCCAGCGTTCTTGCCCGCAGGCTTTATTACTGCGTGCAGTCCGCAGGCTGGCATTTTTGCAATGACCGCTATCACATAGAACGGGAAACGGGGAATGACAACTGCCTGCTTCTCTGTACGATCGGCGGAAGAGGTGTTTTGGAGTATGGCGGCAGTATCTATCAGCTGCAGCCGGGCTCCGTGGCATTGGTTGCGCCCGGCTGTCCCCATTCCTACAGGACGCCGAAAGGCGGACAGTGGGAATTTTACTGGCTTCACTTTTCCGGTTCAGGCTCTGAAAAATTTGCAGAGTATATCCGGCAGAAAAATTGCGGCGTACTGTCCGGCGCGGTAGCGGAAGCGTGCCGGGACAATATCCAGCGGATTCTGGATTTGAAAATTCAGCGGGAAACCGATTTTGAGACCATTGCTTCCGAGCTGATCGCCGTGATGCTCCACCAGCTGGTAGCTGTCATACCGGAGGAGATGGCCGACCAGAACGAGGCGGTTGCCAAGGTTCTGGAATTTATCCACAGCAGCTATAAAGGCCATATCGATTTGGAGATGATGGCAAAAGCAGCATTTATCAGCCGCAGCCATTTGGTAAAGCTCTTTGAAGCCACCACAGGGTATACCCCCTATGAATATCTGCTGAAATACAGAATCTCCCGGGCCAAGGAGCTGCTTTTAAGCAGCAGGATCCCTGTAGGGGAGATTGCTCTGGCGGTTGGATTTTCCTATGCGGGGAATTTTGTCAGCACCTTTAAGAGAATGGAAGGCATAACGCCTGCGAAATACCGCAGACAGTACCATACAATGTAGCGGCGGTCAGCTCCGCTGAAGCAGTTCCAAGGCGGTGCCTTCACGCTGCTCTCGGAGGGCGGTTTCCAGCAGGAAACGGTACATTGGCGCAAGGAGCTTCAGGTTTGCTATGAGTTTTTCCGAAAGCCCGGGGGAGAAGAGCAGCTCAAAATCATGGCTTTCTGCGTTCAGGCTGATGTTGCGGCGTTCCAGCCATTCCCGGAGGGAATCCGGATACTCCCTGTATCTGGGCCGCTTAAAGAGATCTCCCTCTATTTGGTAAATGTCTTGGGCGGAGAAAGCCTTCTGGGCAGTTAGAAAAACGGGGGAGCCTTCCAGGATGCTTTTACGCAGGGTGTTCATGTAAGAGGTGGAGGCGTGGTAGAAACCGCAGCCATAACCGAAGCCGTCCGGCGTGATTTCAAAATAGATTCCGGGAAATTCAGTGGTGTGCATCCTGCCGCGTTTGAAGATGATCCACATGTTTTCCCGGTATAGGGAGGGATCGTGCGTATAGCGGGTATCCCGCCAAATACGGCTGATTGTCTTGTCCACCCGCGGTTCTGTGATGAATTCGCCGTCAATTTCCAACATTGCCGGGGTGAGGGAGAGCACCAATTCCTGCAGCGGCTGCAAAACCAGGCTGCGGTATTCTTTATTGTGCTCGTGAAACCAGCTTCGGCTGTCATTGAGCCGGTTTTCCACGAGGAAATTCAACGTTTCTTTTGAAAAAGGCATGGGTATTTCTCCTTAGAGGGCCGCATGGAATAATTCCTCCATGCGGCCCTGTTTTGTCGTCTTTAGTTGAGGTCCAGCATTTTTGCGCTGACGCCTTCCAGTTGGTTAAAGGCATCCAGCATGGCGGTGATGGTATCGGGTTCGCCACAGGCCTGCAGCATGATGACGCCGTCGTCAGAGCAGTATTCCTCACTGGTCTCGTGAAGGCCGACGCGAAGCTTGATGTTACATCCAAATTGTGTCAGAACTTCCTGTAATTTGACCGCGTTTCCCGTTCGATGATTGACCCGCAGCCCAACGATGTAATAGCATTTCATGAACGACACTCCTTTCCTGATTCAGAGAAATTTTTTTCCTGTATCCATGGCCTGCACGGGAGAACCGGTGTTTTTCCAAAGAGGAGAAGAAGCCATATGATTCAACTCCCTCCAAACCATGGTTTTTAACCATTATACTATGAAGGCTGCCGATAAAACAAGAAGAAAAGTAGACAGAGGGGTTCAAAAGCTGTTTTTCTCGGTTTTATTCGGTGACTTTTGCATGGTTGCAGACCCACACGATCGCGTCGGCTGTATAAACGAAAAACACCGACGCTTTTGACCCCCATTAAGCGGCTCCACCAGTGGGTGCATGAATCCGCCAACGGTGAAACTATGTTGCGCCGAAAGAAGAAAAAGCGTTAGTCCTTTTAAGCAGCATTTATTTCCTGATATGAAAGCTTGAGTTTGTTTTTAATATTGGCAATCAGATTTTGGCTTTCTATTTTTTCTATAGCATTAAGCAATTCGTTCTGGACCTTGAAAAATTCTTCTTCGTTACGTTCTTTCTTTATGGGATTTGCATATTCAAAGACTGCTTTAACGTAATTTATTAACAGCTGTGACTCTTCGGCGTCGAAGCAAAACTCAGCCTGCTCCACTAGTTGAATTTCGTAAATCCATAAATTAATATTTTCAATATATGCCTGCTCATTAGGACCATTAGTAAACTTATTAAAAATCATCATATAAAGAGCTTCGGAACCATTAAGTTTTTTGCCATCAAATTCCATTACTGTTTCCCTACCAGCTTCAGCATAAGCTTTAACTTGTTCGACAGTACATTTTTTTAAACACTCATATATTTTATATCGCTTATCATAAAGAGAAATCTTCAATTCTAACTCTTTGGTTTCTAACTCTTTCTTTGCTTGCAGATTTGCTAAGTTGTCTTGTTTTTTCGTTAGTTGTTCTTGACGTTTTGCAATATGCCAGGTCAAATATAATGTTGCAATAGCCAACAGAATAGTACTTAGCAGCTGCCACGCTTCCCAATTAGGACTGATTGCTACATCTGGTATTAGTGGTCGGAACCCCCACATGCCCAGAAACAGTATGGTAATTAGCTCTATTACTCCTAGTGCCGCCAGAAAATACAATAAAGCAGATTTTGGCTTTTTCATGTCAGCTCCTCCAATTAACAAGTTTCAAACTATAATAAGGATATTCACCAATGGCCAAAACAGTTTAGGTGAACATTATTTATTGTTCATATTCGTGCCGTCGGCCCGCCCGGTGGCCGCCGCCCGTTCCTGTTCCAGCAGGAGCGGGCGGTTTTTTTTATTTCAATTTAATGGCAATTGGGGCACGCTCTGGTTTTCCCAGCCGCAGCGGCTTCTTCCACCGTTCCGCTTTGAATGTTTTTGGAACGGGAGAGGGAGGGGCACTGGTCTGTGGAATGGTAAACCGCGCCGTTTACGACCCAATACACCGCGGCGCCGGGCTCCGGCTGCTCCGAGGCGATGGGGACGAAAAACTCAATTCCTTCGATCATACGCGGGATATCCGCCTGCATCTGCAGGTATTCCTGCTGGTATTCCATGTCGTACTGGTAATCGGTGGGCTCACGCCACACGATGTGATAATTGACTCCATTCACGGTGACCTGGGTTAGAAAATGGGTGGAGGGAATATGGATATACTCCTCACGGCCGGCATATGCGCTGAGCTGGAACAGCATGCCGCCGTGGCCGGTATAGAGGTTATTGGTGGAATAGAAGGTGGCCCCCAGGCCGTCGCTGCGCCCGGTGGCGGTATACCGGTCCTTCCAGGTCGCGGGAATCGGGATGGACAGGGTGGCGTTTCCGGCTTCGTCCCTCAAGGTGAGAAGCTCGTCCGTGGGCTTTGGATCATCCGTGATTTCGGTATTCACAAGGATTCTATCGGCGCAATACAGGATTTGCGCCACCTGCGCCCGGGTCGCCTCTAATTTCGGGATCAGATATCCATCGTCCGTCCCGTTTATAATCATATGGGTGGTCGCCCATTCCAGGCTTTCGACAGCATAATTGGACGCATTGCTTTTGTCGAAGAATTGGTTGAAGCGGTCTGAACGGAAGGTGGTATCGTTTCCCGTTTTCTGGGCATAGCCGTACAATATTTTTGCGATCTGCTCCCGGGTGATGGGGGCGTCCGGGCTGAATTTCCCCGCTCCCGTACCATTGACGATTCCGTTGCTGGCGGCCCAATTGACGTAGGGGGCATAGTACTGCCCTGCCTTCACGTCCTCGAATTGCTGCTCCGTATACAGGCTTTGCTCCACGTTGGATTTCCGCCCCAACACAGTGACGAACATGCCGCGGGTCATGGACTGTTCCGGGCTGAAGGTGGTTTCGCCGGTGCCGTGAAACAGTCCGTTTGAGACGGCGTACTCCACCGCGTCGTAGAACCAGTCCCTCGCTTTGACGTCGGAAAACTGCTCCACGGAGGCGGCGGAGGCTGTGACCGGAATCGCGCCGGCCAACAGGGCTACGGACAGCAGCATTGCCAAAATTTTCTTTTTCATTTTCTGACCCCTTCTTTTTATAGATTTTTTCCACAGCGCCCCAAACGGGGACTGGGAAGCTCCGACCTTGGCGGCTTTTGGAACGATGGGGCTTGACGGTTCGGTTTTTTGAGGCGGGAAAACTGTGGACAGCAGGAATAACGCCGCGGCAGGGAAAAAAGTTTTGCGTAAATCTTTAAAGATTGATTTTTTATTACAGAAATTCTTAAAAAGTACTTGCATATTGGGAACGGATGTTCTATAATGAGCTTACAAAATCTGGATGGCGTTTGGAGGGCGTACACATGGATTACGAACGTGAAATTATTTCGATGGTAAAACAAATTCACAGCGGAGCTTTCCTGAAAATGATCTATCGCTATGTGTACCGCCTTTTTCTCAAATCGTCCTGACGTCCCAGACGGAACCGGGTTTGTTCGGTTCCGTTTTTTTGTCGGGGCCGGGTTTATTCGGTTCCGTCTTTTTTTAGCGCGTCAATAAATTTCTGCACGGTTTTCCAATCGGATTCATCAAACGCGGCAAAGGCTTTGAAAAGGGCTTTTGCCGTTTCGTTTTCCCCTTCCAAAAGCTCTTCAATGCGGTCCTCCAGGGCATTGTCGGACACGTGCAGCATCTCGCCTTGGCCGGTGGTAAACCACAGATAATCGATACTGAATTCCCGGCAAATATCTTTCATGACCCGCTCGGTGATGTTTCTTTTTCCGGATTCATAGTTGGAAACGGAAAACCTTGAAATGCCGATCCGCGAGCCCAATTCTTCCTGGCTCAGCCCAAGTGTTTCTCGGATTTTTGCCAATCGCTTCGACAGGCTATCTTCCATGAAGCTCACCTCCATTTTCTCCATTATAGCAGATTTGTTTTCAATGTCAACACAATGAAAACAAAAATTGAGTGTTTTCTTTGTCAACATTTTTTCTGGGAAATCTATTGACATTGTTTTCAAAATCACTTATAATGTGGGCAATGAAAACAAGGGAGGTGAAATATTGAACATATGTATGGCCCAACAGGGCTTATTTGAGGTGACGGATACCGGCGAGGTCTACAGAATCAAAGGCTCTCGCAAGGAACTGGCCAGGCAAATGAAAACCGGCAAGGATGGGAAATACCGTTACGTGACGGCGTCTCTCTCCGGAAAGCAGAAGCATTTTTACGTGCACAAGCTGGTTGCAGAGGCTTTTGTGCCCAATCCCCATAACTTGCCCATGGTAACGCACCTTGACGGCGATCCCTCGAACAACGCTGCGGTGAATTTAAGGTGGTGTACGGCAAAGGAAAGGGGGCGGCGCGCTGCCCGGGCGGGGGTGGGGAGCCCCGGCGCGAAAGCCGTTCCCTGCCAATAC